>JADMIO010606951.1_pt1 | contig 77267 bp, 47 predicted proteins | sample 8958161 | NCBI WGS metagenome assembly JADMIO01 (sample SAMN16585339, study PRJNA669376) | soil metagenome | isolation source: Crop rotation soil | place: USA: Cullars Rotation, Alabama | collected 2011
GCCGCGACTTCAAGTCACGTGAATTCCAAGCTTCGGATCCCACTGTGCTGGAAAGACGGTCCGCTTCGACGTGACCGATGGCGCGGCGACAGTCGGCGAGAGCGTGAGCATTCAAGTGACCGCGGTGAATCTGCCGCCGGTATTTGCGCCGGTGGCGGATCTCACGGGATTGGAAGGCGAGACGCTGGCGTTCACGGTGTCCGCGGGCGATCCGAACGGCGACGCGCTGACCTACTTCATCATGAACGGAACGCTGCCGGCGGGCGCGGACTTCGATACCGACAGCGGGCGGTTCTTCTGGACGCCGAGCTTCACGCAATCCGGCGCGCGCGTCGTGACCTTTGGTGTGCGCGACTTGCAGGGGCTGACGGCGACGCTCGATGTCTCGATCAACATCCTCAACGTCAACCGCCCGCCAGTGCTTGCCGACGTGGCCGGTCGCGTGGCGCTGGTCGGACAGCCGTTCGCCTTCACCGTGCCGGGCATTGATCCCGACGTACAGGACGCCGGGCTGCTGACTTTCGCGGCCACGCCACTGCCGGCGGGCGCGACGTTCAACACGGCGACCGGCCTCTTCGAGTGGACGCCGCTCGCTTCGCAGGTCGGCACGTATCATGTGCAGTTCGCGGTCTTCGATCCGGCGGGTAAGGTGGACCGCATGACGGTGCAACTTACCGTCTCCGCCGTGCCGCTGGCGCCGACGGCGAGCATCCAACTCACACCGAGCTTCCCGGCGATTCCCGGTCAGGCGGTGACCATCGCCGTGCTCGCCGAGGGCGCGTCCGACATCGCGACGATCTCGCTGACCGTGAATGGAATCGCGCAGACGCTCGACGCGCTCCGCCGCACGACCTTCACGCCGACTGCGCCCGGTCACTACGCGCTCGTGGCGACGGTCACCGATGTGGATGGCCGCGTGACCGTGGCGCAGGGCGATCTGCGTGTGCGCGATGCGGCGGACAGCGCGGCGCCGGTTGTGAGCTTCACGATGCCGCCGGCGGGCGCGATCCTCGCTGCGGCGACAGATGTCATCGCCTCGGTGACGGACACGAATCTCGACAACTGGCAGCTCGAACTCGTCGCGGCCGGCTCTGGCCGGACGGTCGCTCTGGCGCGCGGACTGACATCATTCGCCTCGGCGACGCTCGCGACCTTGAATCCTGACGCGCTGAGCAACGGCGCGTATCTGCTGCGGCTCAAGGCGATCGACATCACGGGCCGCGAGACCGTCGCCGTGCGCAGAATCGAGATCGATACGGCGACGAAGCCGGCGGCGTTTGTGCGCGTCGAGACCGATCTCAGCGCGAGTCTGAATGGCGTGACGATTCCGGTCGTGCGCATTTACGACAGCCTGCAGGCGGATGCGAACGGAGTGCTCGGGATCGGCTGGCGGCTGCCGCTGCTCGATTCGGGTGTGACGACGAACGTGCTGTTCACCGGGCGCGAAGCGGATGGCGTGTTCAGCCCGTTTGCCGATGCGACGCGACTCTACCTGACGGCACCGGACGGCACTGGCTTGCGCTTTGACTTTGATCCGGTGGCCGTGGCGCTCGGTGGCGTGACGGCGTATCGGCCCGCGTGGACGAGCTTCAACGCGGCCTACACGCTCACCAGCACGGACCGTCTCCTGCAGTTCGTCAGCGGAGGCTATTACGATCTCTCGACTGGCGCGCCCTACAACCCGGCGGACCTGACGCTCAGCTTCAACGGAATCGGCTATCACTTCGCGCGTGCGCCGAATGGCACGAGCTTCGCGCTGGCGGAAATCCGCACGCCTGGTGGCGACCGACTCGTGGCGTCGGATAGCGGTCTCGTCTCGGTGCAGAGTGGAGACCGGTTGAGCTTTGCGCACGACCTCGCGGGCCGATTGATTGAAGTGAGCGGCCCGAGTGGCGCGCAGGTGCGTTATCAATACGATGCGAATGGACGGCTCGCGGGCGTGGATGTGTCGGGCGGTCGCACGACCTTCGCTTATGATGCTCGTGGCCTGCTCACCGCGGCCATGACTGCGTCCGGTGGCGTGGCGGTGAATTACGATGGAGCGGGTCTGCTGATCGCGGCCGTCCCGCTTGCCGGGTCGCTCGGCACGCTGCGCGATTTCGTCGGCCAGAATCGCGTCATCACAACGGCCGCTGGCGGCACCGACTACTTTGCCTTCGTGCTCGGCGAGCGCGAACTGGCGGGAGCGGCGAGCGGCACGGTGACATTGCGCGTCGATGTCACAGGTGGAGCGACTCCGGGCGTGCGGCTCTTCACCTTCACGGAGGCTGGCTTGCAGCGGTTCGATCTCGCCAGTGGCAACTACAGTTTCGTGGCGACGATCGCCGGCGATCTCAATGGCGACCTCGCGGTGAACGGTCTCGACAGTGCGATGTTGCCGGCGGATGTGGACGGCAACGGAGTCGTGAACGCGACCGACACGGCGCTGCTCAACGCAGACTTCGGCTTCGTCGCGAACCGTGCTCCCACGGCCGCGGCAGGCGTGGCGGATACGGTGAAAGGGTTCGGCGTTGATGTGAATCTGGCGCCGCTGGCCAGCGATCTGGATGGCGACGCGCTCACCTTCACGATTCTCAACGTTACGAATGGCCGTGTCGTTCTCGTTCCGGGCAGCCGCGTGGCGACGTTCTTCCCGGCCAGCGGTTACACCGGCGGGGCGACTTTCACCTTCGCCGCGACCGATGGCCTTGCCACGAGCGCGCCCGCCACGGTCACGATTACGGTTGCCGATGCGGTGGCGACCTCGCTGGAAATCACACCGCGCGATCCAGTGCTCGCGGTGGGCGTCAACACCGCGATCGAATTGCGCGTGACCTTCACCGGTGGTCGCACGTTCGTCGTGCCGGTGGGGCTGGCGAACTTCATCAGTCTCGATCCGGGAGTGGCTGCGGTCACTACATCGGGAGTGCTGATGGGCCAGTCGGCGGGAACGACCGCGGTGCGCGTGCAAGCGTTTGGGCTGACGGCGGCGACGGCGGTGACTGTCGGTCCGGCCGTCGAGCAGAACCTCGACATCTTCCCGCTCGCTTACACGCTGGCTCCCGGCGAGACGCGCCAGTTCCTCGTGCGGGAGCGGGTGCTCAACACGATCCAGGATCTCTCCGGCGCGGCTGCGGGCACGCTCTATTTCGTCAGCGATCCGACGCTCGGCGCGATCACTACGGATGGTTTGTTCACCCCGCTGGCGAATGGTCGGGTCTCGGTAACAGTCGTCCACAATGGTTTCAGCGTTGTGGTGCCATTGCTCATCACCGCTGCGCAAACGGGCACCGTGAACGTCACATCGCGTGGCGCCTTGCTCTCGGATGGCGGCGTGACCGTCGGCATTCCCGAAGGTGCGCTCACGCAATCCACCGCGATCACGGTCAATTCGCTCTCGGCGAGCGACCTCACCTACGGCCTGCCGGTCGGTCTGCAATTCGCCGGAGGCGTGGAAGTGCAGGGCTTCAATGACCTGACCAACTTCGTGCCGTTCAGCGTCGCGATGCCGGCGCCGGTCGGTCTCGCGGTCGGAACGGTCGTGCCGCTGCTCGCGCCAATCACCGCGAACAATGCGGACGGCACGACGGTCGAAACGTGGCTGCTCATCGACACGATGGTCGTTGGTGCGGACGGGTTCATGCGGACGACTTCGCCGCCGAACCTGGGCCTCGCGTCACGCACCTGGGCGGGCTCGCTGAATCTCGGGCTCAACTACACGCAAGGTTTGCGCGCCTACGGGGCCTACGGCGGCGGGGGTGTGCCGGGCCTCCTGTTCGCCATTTCCGATTTCTCGCAAAGCCTCAATACGCTCTTCGGCCAGAAGCTGTTGCAAACCGGCGATGCCACCAAGGAAGCTCCAAAAGGACAGGCGAAGGCGCAGGCCGATCCGGGTGTGGTGGAATTGCGCATCGCGGGCGGGCCGGATCTTGGTTCTCAGAGCGTGCGGGCGATACCGGGCCTCCTCGGTGACATCTACGTTCCGCTGGTGGGAGCGATAGATTACGTGATGCGGTTTCACACCGCGGGCAACAATGGCCTGGTGCCGTCGGGCGAAAAGACGGTCTTCGTCAAACCCAATACAATTACCGAGGTGGGGATCGGCCAGGCGTTCCGCCTCGACCTGCTGACCGATCAGACGATTGCACCTCCGGTCGTGACCTCAGGGACCTTCGGCGTGACCGCCGGCGGGCAGCGTGAATTGACATTGAAGGGGAACAATTTCCTCCTGCGCAGTCCGTGGTTGCTCGCCCCGGATCGCGAACTTGGACACGATCTCGCCGACTTGACCGTGACGTTCGAGATCGGTGGACGCGACACGTTTGACACGAATGGCGCGCCGCTGATTGTCGGCGGGCGCGATGTGCAGGTCGCGGGCAACTTGCTGCGCATCGAGCCGAACACCGGCGATGATGCGGCGAGTGCGCCGTTCAAGCTCATCGTGCCAGTGCCGAATGGGGTGAGTCTCGCGGATGCGTTCGTGACCGTGACGCGGCCCACGCAGGAGCCTTTCGATGGCAAGTTCAAGGCGCGTGACTTCACAAGCAATCCGCTGCGCATTGTGCCGCAGTCGATCTACGCGTTTGCGGCCAATGGCGGTGATAACTCGGTATCGGTGATTCGCCCGCCGATTCAGGTGGCGCCGAACTCCACGCAAACCACCCTGACCGATGAGATCGCGCGCATCCCGCTCGGCGTGGGCTTGAGTCTACCGAATCTCGGAGCGCGGCAGACGATCACGACGGCCAATGGTGCGCGAGTGTATGTCACGCTCGAGAGTGTCGGCGGTGTGGCGGTGGTCGATGCGGTGGGACTCCAGCAAGTCGATCTCGACGTCACGCTGGCGGGCGTGCAGCACATTGTCCTGCCGACCGGCGCACATCCATTCAAGGGTGCGATCACGCCGGACGGCTCGTTGCTCTACATCACCGATTCGCTCACGCCCACGGTGTATGTCATCGATGTCGATCCGTTCTCGACCACCTATAACAAGCTGCTCCGTACGGTGACATTCGATCGCGAGGTCGCGCCGCTCGGGCTGACAGGCATCGCCATTTCGCCGGACGGCAAGCGCGTCTTCGTCGGCGCGCCGGCGCGGACGATCTTCGGCCAGTTTGCGGGGACGAATGGATCGGTGATCGTCTTCCAGCGGGACTCGGGCGTGAAAGATAAGCCGCTGGAATACCAGGTCATCGCCGTCGGCCCAGACCCATACGATCTCGTCGCCACGGACGACAACAACGTGATCCTCGTGACCGATCGGCTGAGCCAGACGCAGGGCGTCGGCGTGGTGCGGCGCTCGGTGGCGAAGGTGAACGACAAGGACGTAGCGCTCTATCGCACCGATTATGTCGATCTCACGGAGTTCGGCATCATCCGGCGGTTCATCGAAGGTCGCGCGACGCAGGTCTTCGGCGTGACCAACGTGCAAGGCATCACCTACGTTCCGGCCAATAGCTTCTCGAGCGTTCCGATCCGCAAGGACAGCCAGAACAAGGACGTTCTGTTCGGCGATCATCCCGGTTACGCGATCATTACCGGGTTCAATAAATTCGTCGCTGGCGATCCGCTGCACGATCCGGTCTTCGCGCCGATCTACGCGTGGAATCCTTACTTCGTGAACGAGGACCCGGGCAGAGGTCCGGTCGGCTCAATCGGTGTTCAGCTTGGTGCAGGCGGCAATATCGGCTTCGTCCGCAACCCGGTCGGCGACTTCAGTGAACCTCTGGAAAAACCACGGCTCGTGGCTGCGACCAGCACGGTGATCAATGGCTTCCCGGACAACGCCGCCATCTCGCTCACCAGTGGGCAGGTCTATGTCGGCTTCCAGGGCATCAACAAGGTGTTCGTCTATGATGGCTTCGGCATCATCAAGACGATCGAGGAGGCGGCGAAGTCACCGCCTCTCGCCAGCTTTGTCCAGGCGCCCGCGGAGCCCGATCCAGTGGCGTACAATCTCATGTCGGGTCTATTGCGCGGGCCGCTTTCGACGGTGCCGGTCGATGCGGTCAATCCAGGTGTCATCGTCCGGGCGCAGTTCGGATTCTACTCGGTCGAGAAGGTGAGTGACATCATCCTTGATAAGGACGGGAAGCCGGTCCTCGACAAGGATGGCCAGCCGCAGAAGGAGGTGGTCGGTGCTTACTTCCTCTATGGTGTCCCTCCCACCGGTCCCGATGGCCAATCGCCGAACAAGATCGGACCCATCGGTGTCGGCCGGCTGCCGCGTGGTCTGTCGGTGCAGCCCAAACTGCGCGGGGACTATCTCGCACTCGTGTCGACGCCACTCAACCAGTCGCCGACGCTGAATAGCTTCCCGACGCCGCCGCTCGCGGTCGAGGCCGGGAAATCCAGTGAGGTCGAGCTGCACAGCGGCGCGTATCAGGAAGAGCACGCGCTTGTGACCTATCAGTCCGTCGGACAGCCGAACGGTCTCGTCCTGCACTACGACTCGCTGCGCGCCGATCCGCGCATGATCTACTACGCGGCCTTCAGCGGCCTGCAGGAGTCGATCAAGGATCGCAACACCGACAACTTCCGCGTGCTCGCGCGGGTCACGGCGCGGCTTGGTGACGACATCATCAGGGTCAAGGGCCTCGATGCCGACGAGGCCGTGAAAGTCGGACTGCAGGGCAATGAGCTGTTCTTCACCATTCCCAAGGATCTCAACGAGAAGCTCACTTACGGCGCGGGCATTCCGATCGACTTCACCGACGCGAAGTCCGGCGTGTACACGCTGGTCGTCGAATATGGTCTATTTGAGCTGCGTGATGGCAAATATCAGGGCCGGTGGTTCACGCAGAATCAGCCGATGGCGGTGGTCAGCTCGAAGGACGGGATGTTCGGTGACGGCTGGGGACTGAATGGTTATTGGAAGATCATTCCCGGCGACGGCTCGGTGCTGCTCGTCGATGGCAACGGCACCGAGCAGATCTTCCTCGCGCCGGACGACAAGACGCAGCCGTGGACTTCGCCGACGCTCGATTACTCCGAGCTGAAGGTGAACTCGGACGGCGTTTTCCAGCGCCGCACGCTCGACGGCACGGTCTATCTTTTCGACGCCAAGGGGAACCTGAGCAAGGTCACCGACCGCAACGGCAACGTCGTCACCTACGAATACGACGGCGAGAAGCTGATGAAGATCACCGATGCGGCGAAGCCGGTCGGGTTGGAAACGAAGTTCACTTGGGTGGGCAAGCACGTGACGAAGATCACCGACCCTGATGGCCGCGAGACGCTGTTCGAGTACGACGGCACGCGCCTCACGAAGATCACCGATCCCGATAAGTCGTTCCGCACTTTCCTCTACGAGAACACAAAGGTGCTGGGCCAAATGACCGGGCAGAAACTGAAGCGCGGCAATACGCCGGCGGGCGGCAATTTCCCGGCGGAAACATTCACCAGCACCTTCAGCGAGAAGATCGACTATGACGACTGGGGTCGGGTCAAGTCAGGCACGCGCGTGGATGGCAAGACCTTCGAGCTGAAGCCTGCGCAGGTGTTGCTCGTGGCTGATCCGAAGAAGCTGGCGGATGCGAAGAAGGGAGTCGAAGTCATCGCCCTGAACGAGGAGACGAAACTGCCGGCGAACGTCCCGCCGGATCTGCCGGGACTCGAAGCCTTCGCCAACAGCCCGAGCGGCAAGAGCCTGAGCAGCACCGCGAAGGCGGTCTATCGCGACTTCCGCGGGCGCGAGATCACTTACGAGTTGGACGCGTTCGGCTTCTTCCTCTCCTCGGAGACGAAGAAGGACAAGGAAGAGGGGCTGAAGCAATTCAGCAAGCGCACCGGGAACGGTCTGCTCACGGCCACCGTGGACAAAGTCGGTAACGTGACGCTCTACGAATACGACGCGTTCGGTAACGTGGTGAAGATCACGGATTACCCGGACACGGTCTTCGCCTACGACGCCACCGGCAAGGCGACGGTCACGCGGAGTACGGACGCGGCGGTGAAGATTTTCCGCTACCGCGCGGATCGGTTCAACCAGCTCGAATACGAGAAGGATGAAGTGGGCCGCGAGAAGTTCTACGAGATCGATCCGGACAACGGGGACATCCTCTCGGTGCGCATCGTGGATCCCAATGCGCCGGCTGGTTCGCCGAACGAGGTGATTACGAGATTCACTTACTTCGCCAACGGCCTGATCAAGACGATGACCGATGGCGAGAGCCATAAGACGACTTACGGCTACGACTCATTTGGCCGGCTTACGACGACGACTCACCACGACGACACGGTGCTGACCTACGAGTACAGCAATCGCACCGGCAACATCTCAGCGGTTATCGATGAATCCGGCAATCGGGTCGAGATGACTTACGACCGGATGAACCGGCTAACACAAACGAGCGTGGAGGTTAGGAAACCGGAACGGGGCTCCGACGCTTTCACCACGGTCACTTATACGACGATCGACAAGTACGACGCGCAGGGGAACGTCGTCTCACACAAGAATCGCAACGACGCCCTCACGCTCTACAAGTACGACTCGCTCGACCGGAAGATCGAGCAGCGCGATGACGCCTCCGTCCTGAACCTGATTACGCACTGGGGCTACGAGAAGGATTCGCTGCCGACGCTCGGCTACACCGCCACGATCCTGACCGGAAAATTCTTCAGCTACACCTATGTGCAGAATCCGCGGGGTTACACCGTGGTCGAGGTGCTCGATGAAGACTTCAACAAGGTTGCCAGCTACGATCTCCTCGGACGCGAAACGCTTTACACCTACGACAAGGCGAACCGGCTCATTAAGATTAAGAATCCGGATGGCGGGATCGTCGAAGTGAAGCTCGACGGCCGCGGGCGCATGGTCGAACGCAAGGGGACGACGGTCGAGGTCGAGAAGTTCGTGTACGATCACGTCAACCGGCTAACCAGTCAGACCGTCGGCAATACCACTGGCTTCCGGGCCTCCGGTGACCAGACGACGCTGACCACTTACAACCTCTTCGATAAGCCGGCAGAAGTGAAAGACGCCGAGGGTCACATCACGCGACTTACCTACGACCGCGCGGGTAATGTGCGCTTCACGACGGAAGCCGCCGAGTCGCCGAATCCATTCGTCACCGAGTATCGCTACGACGAACTCAATCGTCTGCGCTTCCGCATCGAGGCGGGCAGAGCGACGTGGGAGACGCGCTATTACCCGAATGGGCAGATCCGCGAAACCGTCGATCCGCGCGGAGCGGATTACGTCACGCACTTTGAATACGACCAACTGAACCGACTCATCACCACGCGCAACGCGGAGGGCTTTGTCCGCAAGCGGGTGGTGGATGGCGTTGGGAACGTGCTGGAGGAAATCGATCCGCTGGATCACGGGCCGCGCTACGAGTATGACGGCGTCAACCGGCTCATCCATTCCTTCGATGGGGAGAATAACGAGACGGTGTACGTTTACGACAAGGCCGGCAATCTCGAGATCCAGCGCGATCCGCGCTCCACCGCCGGGCACGCTATCGAAAGCAAGTGGATCTACGACGCTGGGAATCGCGTCATATTCTTCACCGACGCGGAAAACGGGATCACTAGTTATGATTACGATCTCAACGACAACGTCATCTTTGAGCGCAACCCGCGCACTTTCGCGACCGAGCACCTATTCGACAAGTCGAGCCGGCAGGTCTGGATGAAGAATGCGAAGGGCAAGTTCACCTTTTATCGTTACGATCAGGTCGGGAATGTGACCGGCATCGCCGGACCGGGTGGAGTAGGGGACGACTTCTACATTAGCTACGATATGCTCAATCGCCGCGTCGCCATGGTCAGCGCGCCTGCGAGCACCGATGTGCGGACGGACCGCATCATCTATCATCCGCTCGGGATGATCGCGGAGGAAGTGCTCGCCTCGGGTTCCCCCGAACAGCGGCGGACGGTTTATGCGTATGACGACTTGCGCCAGCTCGAGAGCAAGACGGTTGGGGCTGGCAAACCTGAGGCCGCGGAATGGAAGTACGAATTCGATGTCGTCGGCAACCTGCACACGGAGACCGACCCGCGTGACGACTACTTCACGACGACTTATACCTACGACAAGATCAACCGCCTGATCACGAAGAAGATGCCGGTTGGTGCGCCGGAGATCGGCGGCGGCTACGCGGAAATTCACTACGTTTACGACGATGCCGACCGACTCTTCACCGAGAGCGATCCGCGCAACGATAAATGGCTGACCACTTACGAATACGATAACGCGAATCGCATTCGTTTCATCGTCGACCGCGACGACAAGCGCTGGGAACGCCAGTACGACAAGGCGGGTAACCTGATCAAACTGATCGATCCGCGCGGGCCGGATTACAAAACGGAATTTACCTACGATGGCCTCAACCGCCGCCGGACGAGGATTGATGCCTACGACCACGTATTCAAGTGGGAGTACGACAAGAACAGCAACCTGATCGACACCTACGACGAACGTCCGGACATGAAGTCCGCGCACACCAACTACAAGTACGACGAACTGGATCGCAAGATCGAGATGACCGACGCGCTCGAGTTCAAGTGGAAATACGACTACGACGACACGAACCTGCTGACGACCGAAACCGACCCGCGCAAGTACAAGACGGTGTACACTTACGACGGGCTGAACCAGTTGAAGAAAGTGGTCCAGGATAGCGGGTCGGTCGATCCCATCTCGGGCTTCCCCACGACCTCCACGATCACGACGAAGTACGCCTACGACAAAGTCGGTAACCTTGTGTCGATGATCGATCCGCGCGGGGACGATTATTGGACGACGTTCAAATACGACAATCTCGGGCGAATGATTCTCAAGCAGCAGAACGTCGTCGCGCCCGGACAGTCTGCGGAGGTCTATGAGACGATTTACACTTACGACAAAGCGGGCAATCTGCGGACCGAGACCGATCCGCGCGGCAATGGCTACACCACGACCTACCTCTACGATGCGCGCAACCTGGTTCTCTCCAAGAGCCGGCCACTGGACATCGGCGGGCCGCCTGCCACGTGGACGTATCGCTACAATGCGCTCGGCCAGATTGTCGCGGAAACTGACCCGCGTGGCTCGTTCTACACCGTCGAATATACTTACGACAAACTCGGCCGGCTTGAAACCAAGACGCAGCCGACAGGTACGGAAGCGCATCCCGGCGAGCCTGCGGTCGAGACATATCACTACGATGAGGTGGGCAATCGCATCCGCGTAGAGTTGGCGCGGAAGCCCTACGACATCGTTTACACCTACGACCGACTCAACCGTCTCGAGACGATCCGCGATGCGGAAGCGAACTTCACGAGGCTGGGCTACGACGAGGTCGGCAATCTCACCTCGCGCATCGAATACTCAAACGATCCGCGCACTCCGCAGCGACTCACCACATACGACTACGACAAGCGGAATCGCCTCCGGTTCATGACCAACGCGGAGCAAATGGTCGCCGAGTATCGCTACGACCAGGTCGGCAACCTGCTCGAGGAAATCGGGCCATTCCGCGATGCCAACGGCGTGCGCACGACGACCTCGCGCCGCTACGATGCGCTGAACCGGATGTTCTGGGAGCGTGACACGATCGGAAACGTGCGCCGGATCGGCTACGACGCCGCGGGGAACATCGCCGCCGACCAGGATTTCCGTGGCAGCTTCTACACGGTGCTCTCGGTATTCGACTCGCTCAATCGCGTGGTTCGCGTGCAACAACCGACCGGCACTCCGACCGATTCGGGACCTGCCGCGGTTTCAGAATATTTCTACGACGGCGCCTCGAACCTCATCCGCACAGTCGATCCGCGCGGACCGTCGTTCGCCACGGATTACGAGTATGACGCGAGCAATCGCCTGCGCGTCATACGTCGTGTGGCGGGTGTCCCTGGTGGCGCGCCTGAGATTTACACCGATCGCTACGGTTACGACGATGCCGGCAATCGCATCAGCAAGGAAGACGCGCGCGGCCCGCTCTTCGTCACGGCGTCCGAATACGATGCGCGCAATCTTCTAATCAGCCGCACCGTCGAGACGGGCACGCCGCAGACAGGCAATGGTTCGCGACGTTTGACGGAGCGCTATTTCTACGACCTCGCGGGTAACCTCACCGAGGTGCAGGGAATGGGCGGCGCGGCGTTCAACACGATCTACGACTACAACGGGATCAATCAGCGCGTGTACGAGAAGGATGCGGTCGGCCGTGAGACGTTCGTCGAATTCGACCGCTTTGGCTCGGTGCTCACACGCACCGACGAATACGGCGAAGCGAGTTATCTCTACGACCGCATCGGCCGGCAGACTTATGCGAAGAATGCGGCTGGGGAAGAGACGCGCTTCCACTGGTTCGCCGACACGCTGGTGCTCGAGCAACGCGATGGCCGTGGCAATCCATGGCTCTATGCCTACGACGGCCTTGGTCGTCTGGTGCGTACGACCGATCCCATCGGGAAGACAGTCCTTACCGTCTATGATGCCGTGGGTAATGTGATCCAGGTCTTCGACCAGGAGAACAACGAAACCGAGAGCGTTTACGACGCGCGGAATCTCCTCATCCAGCGCACCGAGGCGAAGCGCAGCGCGGTCGAGCGGACGGCCTCGTGGCGTTACGACCTCATGGGCCGGCTCATCGAAGAAACGCCGTGGCGCGGGCCCGACTTCAAGATCACCTACGTGCGCGACAACCTCGGCCGCCCGATCGAGATTCAGCGCCGCACCGGGACGGAGACTCTCGTTGAGAAGCGCAGCTATGACGCTGCGGGCAACCTGACGCGTGTGATCGATCCACGCGGCGAGCCCTTCGAGACGATTTACCGCTACGATGGCTTGAACCGAGTGATTCGCACCGAGCGCTTCGTGGGGACGGTCGCTGAACCGGAGACGGCCGTGGAGTCGCGGACGTACGATAATCAGGGCCGGGTCGATTCGGTGACCGACGCGCTCGGCTACACGGTGAAGTATTCCTACGACCGCATTGACCGCCGCAAGAGCATGGAGACGAAGGACGAGCAGGGGCAGGTCATTCGCGAAACCTGGGACTACGACGATCTCCCCGGCGGCGTGCAAGTCACGCATCGCGACGCCCGCGGAACGCTCGCCGACAAGACCTTCCGTGATGAGGTCGGACGCGTGGTGCGCGTCGAGAGCCCGGAGAGCGGCGTCATGACGCGTAGCCACGATCGCGCAGGCAATCTCGAGACCGAGGCGAACGGGCCGGTCTCGAAGACCTACAAATACAACTCGCGCAATCTGCGCTCCGAGGTGATCGACGCCCTCGGTAATCGCGTAACCTACACCTATGATAGCCGGGGTAACCTGGAGACGACGACTGAGGCGCGCGCCAACGGCCTGCCGACGACTTACATCATCGACGAGCTGAATCGCGTCGCGGATGTGATCAATCCCGATGCCTCGCGCGTTCATTACGAGTACGACGACGCCAGCAACCGGACTCTAGTGCGCGACGACAATGGTAACGAGACCACCTTTGAATACGACGGCCTCGATCGACTAATCACCGACAGCAACGCCTTCGGCACGCGGACTTACGGCTACGATGGCGCGGGCAATACGATCACCACTACCGATCGCAACGACCGGGTGATTAACCGCGCCTTTGATGGCCGCAATCTGGTGCGGCAGGAAGATTGGCTCGATGTGGCTGCCGGCCCGGTCGTCAAGACCATCCAATATAGCTACGACCTGCGCGGCGGCTTGTTCAGCGTGGCCAGGCCGGAAGCCGCCGTCACCTATACTTACACGCAGGACGCGCTCCACTACCTCGCGTCGGAAACGACAGATTCTGTCACTGCCCTCGCGCCGATCGTTGTGAACTACGATTACGCGCGCAATGGCAAGCTGCTGAGCACCGCGCTTTCGATCGGCTCCGGGTCGGCGCTGGTTGAAAATACGATGGTGCGCGATCCCGTGACCGACCGGCTTTCCGCGATTGTGCAGACCGGCTCGTTCGTGACTCCGAAGCGCGTCGATTTCATTTACGAGCGCCCCGATATCCTGCGGCTGGGCTCCGTGACCCGCAGCGTCACCGCGCCGGGCGCGGTTGCAGTGACGAGCACGTTTACTTACAATTCGCGCGGCCTGGTGGAGACGCTCACGCACGCCGGCGGTGGAACGACGTTTGAAGCTTACACGTTTACCTACGACGACAACGGCCAGCTTGCGCAGCGCGTGGACCGCGATGGCACGGCTACCTTCGGTTACGACGTTACGCTCCAGCTTGCCTCCGTGACTTACACCGACCCGCAGTATCCTGCGGAAACCTACCGCTACGACGGCGACGGCAATCGTGAGCCGACGGCGGGCAGCCCGGCGTATGTGACCGGCCCGCAAAACCGTCTGATGTCCGACGGCACCTTCAATTACGCTTACGACAACGAAGGCAATCTGATCCTCAAGACGACCATCGCTACGGATGCGACCGTGACCTATCGCTGGGACCATCACAATCGCCTCGTCTCGGTCGAGACCCGCGATGGCTCCGCTCAGCTCCTTCAGACCGTGGCTTATGCCTACGACGGTTTCGATCGCCGCATCTCCGTGGCCGTGGACACGACGCCGGCCGACGGCGTCGCGCCAGCGGTGCGCCACCTCGTCTATTCCGGTGCGAATGTGCTCATGGAGTTTGTCGATGCCGATGGCAACGGTCCGGCGGCCCCGCAGGCGGACATAGCTTATTTGCACGGCACAGGCAGCGATGAGGTGCTCGCACAGGAGAACGCCGCGCATCGCGTGCTGTGGCTCCTTGTGGATCAGAACAACACCACCCGCGACCTCGTGGATGCGAACGGCACGCTCGTGCAGCACTTCAAGATCAACGCCTACGGCCGCATCATTGATTCCGGCGGAAGCGCTCCGCTCACGCGCTACATTTTCCAGGGCCGCGAATTTGACGCCGAGACCGGCCTCTATTACTTCCGAGCTCGCTCCTACGATCCTGCACTCGGGCGCTTCATTAGCACCGATCCGATGGGCTTCACCGCAGGCGATGCCAACCTGTATCGCTTCGTGAAAAACAACCCCGCCAACGACCGCGACCCGAGCGGGTTGGAGAGCACCTCTACGCAGCAAAGCTCCACGAGTTCCAGCAGCAGTGGCCAATCGGGCGGCGTGTGGAATAGCATTAAGGCTGGGGTCAATGCCGTCGGAAACGCTTTGGGTAATGCCGTGGGGAAAGGCGTCGATGCCCTCTCGGCTGGGTGGGCAGGCTTTCAGCGCATCGCTCCCACATGGCTTACCAACAGCGTCAAATTCGTCGGGAATACGCTGGCGTTCGGAGTTGGGATCGTCCGCGGTGTTGTTCGAGGCGCTGCGGAGCTGCTTGGTGCGGTCTACGATATCGGCCAACTCGCCACTGCTTCAGTCTTCGCGCCGGAGAGTATTCGGAACGTTCACACGGTGAGCACGATTGGAACGGAATTAAAATCGTTCGTCGGTCGGTCCAGTGGCACAGGCGGGCAGCTCTTGCGATTGGGCGGGGCAGTGTTCGGAACGATCGCCGTCTTCGCCATTGCCGCCCTGATCCCATGGTTCGCCCCGGCCATCGTCGCGGTCTCAATTCTGGTCGGGCTGAAGGTGGCGATTGTGGATGGCAACCCGCTCGAAGGCGGGACGATCATCGGCGAGGTGCTCGACCCGGCCTTGATCGTCGGGAAGATCAGCAAGATTTCGGCCGTGGCGAAGGCGAGAAGTTTCCTTGGAGGCAAGATTATCAACCTCTTTGGCAAAGTGCGGGAGGGTGGCGTTACATTGCTCAAGCGCATGTCTGGTGCGGAGGAGTCCGCCGAGGCGGTGACGAAAGCGTTCCGCTCCGCGGCACAAGAGGCTTCTGCCGCATCCGCGTCGGCGGCCGAGAACGTGCAACCGACGAATATCGAGCGCGTCGGGCAACGCCTCGATGAGGCGCTCGAGGTTGCGCGTGCGCAAAAGCCTTCCAGTGCGCATCACGCCTCCGAGGTATTTCCTGACGCCGAGCCGAACCTGGTCCCGGGCAGGGACCTCGGCGCTGATCTCAACCGGGCGAGCCGGGCGCTCGAGAAACTCAGCCCAACGTTCCTCAGAAAATTCCGTGAGGTCCTCTCCGGCGGTGTGAAAGCATTCGAGACCGATGTCGCGTTTATCCGCCGGAACGTGGAGACCTACGGTCAAAACCTCGACGAGATCAAACGCCTGGCGAACGGCACCGATCCCGAACTGGCCGACAAAGCGCGCAAGGTGCTGCTCCTCGGCAACATCGAGGCGCAAAAGACGCGCGACCTTTTCCAAGCCATCCAGATCAGCAAGGCGATCGCGAGCACGGACAACGTCCCGGCCCTCCTCAACAAGTTCGGCCGTGAAGGCATCTATTTCTCGGACCCGGCGCCGGGCAATGCGATCGGTTTCCTGCTCGAGGAATTGAAGGCGCTCGCGCCGCACATCAGCGATTTGATCGGCGACTTCGCCTCCCTGGGCACCAAAGGCGGCACGCTCGACGATCTCGTCGAATTCCGCCATCTCGCGACGTACTACGAGGGCCTCGAAGCCGCTGCCCAGGAGAGAGTTTACGCTGCGCTTTTCAGCTTCAACGAAGGCCTCGCCATCAAGGTGGACAAGGCCGCCAAGAGCGGCGCGTTCAATCCCCTCAGCACCGACATCGATGCCATCTTCCTCGGGCTCGCGGAGAAGATCAAAAAATTCGGCGGCTTCAAGGCCTTCTCTGCGGAGCATCCTGAATTTCCAAAGTTTGTCTCGAACCTCGAGAAGTTCTTCACGGAGGCAGCGGGCATCGAGTTTGACTTTGCGGCCTGGCTGAAGAACGAGCCCGACACATTCGCGCAGCTCGCGAAAGAAGGGTTCGTGGAATTGGGTGCGCATTTCACGACGCGTTTCGGCCAGACGACGATCACCGGGGTGGGCGATCTCTCGCAGCAAGCCGGCACGATCACCGGCTCGGCGCGGGGTCGGGGCGCCATCGACGAGGTGATCAGAACAGTCTTCGCCGAGTACCACAGAGCCGACCCCGGGACGTTCAACCCCGTCACATCTCCGCACCAGGTCCTCGTTGAACCGCCCGGCGTCAATCCGTTCGATGGCGCAGTTGGGTCATTGCACTCCTCCGACGTTCCTGGCGGGACTGCGCAGTCGCTGCTCACCGCGGATGTGGCGGTCGCGTTCGCGCGGTTGGGCGCGTCGATGTGGTCCGGTGCGCTCGGCTATCCAGCGAGTATCTCATTCGGCGTGGCGATCGCGGATCTGCCGGCGGGCCAGCTCGGTTATTCGCGGATCACCGAATATTCCGCGAACGGCCTGCCGGTGCGCGGCGAGATCGTGCTCGATATTGATGCGAACGGGCGCGGCTGGTTCCTCGATTCGACGCCGTGGACGCCGGAGGAATTTGCGCAGTCGCTGACGGCATCGGCCTTCTCCGCGACGAGCGGCGCAGCTCTCGGGCACTACGACCTGCTCACCGCGCTCTCGCACGAGATCGGGCATCTGCTTGGCTTCACCACACAATTCGGCGGCTTCGCGAGAAACGTCGTGAACCGCACCGACGGCACGACGACCTTCTCCGATGCCGGCGCGAGTTACACCCTCGCGGGCGGTGGCAACGAGCTCGATCCCGCCGCGTATGCGACGAGCCTGATGTCGGCGACGCTGGGCCTCTCGCAGCGCAAGCTTCCCGGTGCGATCGACGGCGCGATCCTCCGTGCGGCGCGCGGCGCGGCGGGCGCGGCCGGGAACGGCAGTGTGATCGTCAACTTCCTCCACACCGCGACGCACCTGGAGCCGCATGGCGGCTTCATCCTGCTCGCGGACGCGACCGTCGAAGCCCTGCAAGCCGGTCCGGTGACGGGTGTCCAGGATGGTGGGTTCGATCAAGCTGGCGCGCCGACGTGGACGCAACTCGGCAACGTGACCATCGCCGGCAGCGCGGCGACACTCCGCGAAGATGCGGCGCGGCTCTTCACAGATCTCTCGCAAGTCTTCGGCATCCCGGTCGGCGCACAGAAAGTGCGCGTCTCGATCTCCGGCCTCGACCTGCGGACGAACCCGCTTAACCCGCCCGACGCCTTTGAAATCGCGTTGCTCGATGCGATTACGTTCGAGCCGCTGGCCGGTGTTGCGGGACTCTCGGGCAGCGATGCGCTCCTCAATGTGCAGCCGGGCGGTGCCTTCAGCGCGTCGCCGCGCGTGACGCTCTTCGGCTCGCCGGCCTCCGGTGCATTCGACGTGGAGATCGACCTCGCCGGCTTGCCCGCGAACACGCCCGCGGCGCTATTCTTCGACCTGATTCGCTTCGGTGGGACCGGCAGCACGGTGCGCATCGACGGTGTCACAGTGGTCATGGATTCCGATCCGACGAACGTCGCGCCGCAAGTCACCGGCGGCGCCACCGCGACGATCACCGAAGGCGACAGCTACACCTTCAGCGGCACCTTCAGCGATGCCGATGGCGCCGATATATGGACGGGCACGATCGACTTTGACAATGGCCAGGGACCCCAGCCGCTCGCGCTGAAAAACAACACGTTCTCGGTCGCGCACAAGTTCCTGCAGGACGGCCCGGCCAATGTCGTCGTCACGATCCGCGACAGCTTCGGCGCAGCCGGCACGGCGCAGTGGGCAATCAACGTCGAGAACGCGCTCCCGTTGATCGCGCCAATCGCGACGCAGACGGTGCCATTCGGCTCGACGCTTACCGTTTCCACGACGTTCACCGATCCCGGCGCCGACGGCCACATCGCGAGCATTGATTGGGGCGATGGCACCGCTCCGTCGCCCGCCGTTGTTGATCCCGGCACCGGCAGCATCACCGGCTCGCACGCTTACACGAACGCCGGCCTCTTCCACGCCGCGCTCGTCCTCAGCGACGACGACGGCAGCACGCGCGTGGACTTCGATGTGAACGTCGTGCTCGAACTGACCATCGCCACCGCCACCGGCCCGGCGCAGATCAATGAAGGCACGGTCTATCGCCTCGACCTTGGCATCACCGGCCCCGACGCGGCGACGATCACCAGTTGGACGATTGATTGGGGTGATGGCGTGGTGCAGACGGTCGCGGGCACGCCGAGCTCGGTCTTCCACGTGTTCTCCGGTCCGGGCTCCCGCGCGATCGCAGCGTCCGCCACGAATGGCGTGCTGACGTTTACCGCGGGTGTGGCTCAGGTCCAGGTGATCGATCTGCCGCCGGATTACGGTTCCTTCCGCGTCGATGGCGTGGTTGTCGAAGGCGGGTTGGCGACGCTGTCGGGCACGATCATCGATTTCGGCGACAATGTGCCGCACACGCTGATCATCGATTGGGCCGACGGAAATACCGAATCCTTCACGCTCGCGCCGGGTGTGGGTCGCTTCTCGCTGACGCACATCTACGAAAACAACCTGCCGGGCGAAGCGCCGTATTTGGTGAATGCGCTCATGACCGAGGGCTCGTTCGCGCCGGTCTTGCGCACTGCTTTGATCAAAGTAACCAACGTACCGCCAACCGGTAACGTTACTACGCCTGCAAGCGGCAGAGCGGGAGATGCGCTGCGCTTCTTCGGCGGTGCGTTCGACGCTGGCCGTGGCGATACGCTGGAAGTGCAGTGGGATTTCGGCGACGGCACGGTGCTCCCATTTGCGAGCACCACCACGCCCGGCGCGCTCAGCCCGCTCCACGCGTATGGCAGCGCGGGCACTTACAATATCGTCTTCCGCGTTCGCGATTCGGATGGCGCGACCGGTTCGGTCTTTGCGGCACTCGCCGTGACTCCGGGGCCGGTGCTTCCTCCAGGGCCGACCGGCGGCGGAATTTTGACGACCAGTGACCGCAACCTTCTGCTTGGACGAAGCAGCAGTGTGCTGGCAGACGCGGGCTTCAACACATTCGACTTGGGGCTCCATCGCAGCGAGGCGCTGTTGCTGATTTCCGGTTCGGAGCGCTCCGTGGGCCTGACGACACCGTTGCCGCTTTCGTTCACGGTATTCAATGGCCTGTCGCTCCTCGATCTCGGTGTTTTCGGCACGTGGAGGACGCTCTATCACATCCCACAGCCGGAGAATCAGCCCGACAAGCAGCCCGAGGAAGACCTGCTGAAAGTCTTGTTCGTGGATGTGGCGGGAAGCGATGGAGTCCTGATGATCGTTTTGAAACTCACTGCTCGTCCCGCTGAACCGCTCGATGCGCGAAATTTCCTCGCCACAGTCGATGGCGTCCAACTCGAGACGGTATCCCTCGAGGTCAAGCGAATGGCCAATGGATGGGCGATCGTTTGGAAAATGAACGGCCCGATGCGCGGCTCGCTCCGCCTGCAAATCGACGGGCTGAGCGGAGCGGGCGGCCAGGCGTTCGACGGCAATGGCGATGGGCAGCCGGGCGGGGTCTTTTCTTACGAAGGACCGATCGGGAACGCCGAGCCGAAGGCCGTTCCAATTATGCGGCCGTAACCTTCAGCGCGTCGGCGCGCGTCTTCATTCCCCGAGCAGCGCCGTGACCCGCGTGCCTGCCTGTACTTTGCCGCCGGCATTTTCGTAGAGCAGCTTCACGCGGAAAAGTCCGCTCGCGGGGTCGGCCGCCGGACTGACGAAATCGACCACGGCATCGTGGGTCTGTTCGGGATGGAGTTGCGTGGAAAACTTTACCTTCTGGTCCTTGCGGATTTTCTCAGCCGTCTGCGGTTCGACATGGAATTGAAGGTAAAGTCTGCCCACGTCCACGACTTGAAACATCGCTTCGACGCGATCCACCGATTCACCGGTTTCCTTGTGGTTCTTGATGACCACGCCGTCGATTGGCGAGCGGATGGTTTTTTCCTCGAGCTTTTGCCGGCTCAGCTCCACGTCGATCTTGCCAAGAGCCAGCTCGATCTCGGTCTCCAAAGCCTTTTCCCGGCTGCCGATGCGGTCGGTGGCCAGCGCATTGGCGGCCTTGTAATCGAATTCGCGCTTCTTGACGATCTGGCCATAGCGATCGTGCTCCGCCCGTTCCTTGTCATCCCGCAACCGCGCGAGCACCTGGCCAGCCTTCACGGTTTCCCCCTCGCTCACTTTCACCTCGGCGATGATCTCCTGCACCGGCGAGCTGATCGTGACGTCCTTGAACGGCAGTGCCAGGCCATCGACCGGTGTGGCGAAAAGACGGGACGCAGCGAGCAGGAGAGCCGCGACCCAAACTGCAAACGGCGCGCGCATCAACGCGATTTGCGCGGTGCTGCTTCGGCCTCCAGGACCACCTGGTTCCGATCCAGCAATTGTCCCGACGTGAGCCAAAGATCCACGAGCGCCTTCCGATAGTCGGCAATGGCGGCGAGGTGGCGTGACTTGGCGGCGTAAAGATCGCGCTGCGCTTCCAGCACCTGAAGATTCACGCCCACGCCTTCCTGGAGTCGCCGCCGTTCGCCGGCCAGCGTGCTCGATGCGGAGTCGATCGAGCGCTGCGTGACGCGCAGGCGCTCACGGCTCGTCTCGACGCGGGTCAACGCGGTGTCCACCTGCAGAACGACATCGATCTCGGTCTGTTTCAGGTTGAGGAGGAGCTGTTCCTTTTCGACGTGCGCTTGCTGGAGTTGCGCCCGTCCGGCGCGCCCACCCAGCGGGATCGAAAACTTCAAGCCGATGCTCCATTTCGGATGGCTGTAATCGAATGCGTCTCCAAGAGCATTGCCAGCCTCTGGTCCAAGTCCATTGGCTCCGAATGATCCGACGAGGTCGACGCGTGGGTAGCTCTGATTTTTCGCGTAGAGGATGCGAATGTCCTGTTTGCGCAACTGCTCGAGGATTTGCAGGTACTCGGTGCGCGATCCCAAAGCCTGGTGGGCGAGCGTCGCGCGACTTATTTTTTCGGCGTGTGGAGCGGTCAGCGCGTCTGCGGGACGAAACCGCGGCGGGTGTTCCGCATCCACGTCTGCGACGAGTTCGCGCACCAAGACGTTGCGGCGCTCACGGTAGAACTGTCGGGCGGCGATCAATTCCTCCTCGCGCACCGCGGCGGCGGAGGCGGCTTGGTTGACATCCAGTTCGGAACCTACGCCTTGCTCGACCTTCTTCCGGTTGTCGCCGAGGAGCGTGGTCGCTTCTTGGAGAGTCGCTTCTTTGATCCCGATGTCTTCCTGCGCGAAGAGCAGGTCGAGGTAAGCCTTCGAGATGTCGCCGACCATTTTTTCGACCTTCAGTCGCCAGGTGAGTTGCGTGATTTTTTTCTCCGAGCGCGACACGCGGATCGCCGCGAGAGCGGCCTGCGGCCCAAAGTCTTTCAACAACGGTTGGGTGATTTGCACACCGGCGAACGAGTCGTATTCAGGATAAAAAAGAGATGGCGGAAGTTCGATATTCAGCGTGTTCCGCAGCTGATTCAGTTCGAGCCCGACTTCGTATTGTGTTCCCAAGCCCGTCTTGCCTTCGATGGAAAGCCCGGAGCGGATGTTGTCTTCGGAAAAGAGGCGATTGTCTCCGCGAGCAACGGTGCGGGTGGCGACAAATTCCTGAGTGTTCTGCGGCTTCTCGATCGATTCGAAAACGACCCGCGAATTGAGCGTTGGATCCAGCGTGGCGCGCTCGCCGAGTAGCCGGGCGTCCGCAATATCCACCCCCATTCGTTCAATACGCGCGCCGAGATTTTGCTGGAGTCCGAGCGCGATCGCTTCCCGCAGAGTCACGGCCCGTTCGTATTCTTCCGCGCCCGCCGGACGAAGAGACGCCAGCAGTAGGACGGCGATTACGGCGACCGTGTTGCGGTAGGCTGGCATGCGGGGGCTGCCCATGAAGTGCTTTGCCTGCCAGTTTTTTGACGGAGAAGCAAATAATTCCTACGGGTTTACGTGACCGGCTTGGTCAAGAGCGTGGGTGTGCTTCCCTCATTTCGGCGCGGTCTTTTTGCTCTTCTCAAACTCGGCTTCCATCAACTGCGGCTCGCGGGTCTTTTGCACGCCGCCGCCGAAGTCGGCGAGTCGGTTGATCAGTTGCTTGAGCTGGCTCCCCTCGCTGACGAGCTGACCGGCCTTGATGTCCGCCTCGGTGATTTTGGCGAAGAGGATTTCCTGTTCGTCCTTCTCGTAACGGCCGCGGTCGTAGGTGATGTAGAGGAAGCCGTTCGAGCCTTCAGTGCCGTCGGGGTAGCTGACGCCTTTGCGGTCATCGAGCAGCAGCTTATGCGGCCAGGTTTTTCCGTCGTCCTCGGAGAGCATTGCGGTCATGTGGCTGCGTCCGCGCGGGATGTCGTTTACCACGAGCAGCAACGCGCCGGACTTCAGCTTGCGTAGGAAGAAGCGCGTGTTGACGCCGCGCTCGGTGGTGAACGGTCCTTCATTCACCCACGTCGCGCCGTGATCGGACGACTCCGCTTGCGCGATGCCGTAGCTCGTGCGCGCCATCATCAAGACGCTGCCGTCCTTGCGCTCGACGGCCATGTGCTCGGAGAAAGAGACGTCCTTGATGCTGAACTTCGCGAGGAAGGTGAAGCTCTTGCCCTGATCGCGCGAGACGTAGAACTGCGTGCGCGTCCCCTGCTTGGATTCCTGGTTGTTGTCGATTGGGCGGAGCCAGTCGCCATTGGAGAGGACCGTAGGTTTGTTTAATCCGAGACCGAATCCTGCGAAGACGGGCGCGTTCCATTTCGGCGAAGGTTCATCGGGATTTTCGCAGCAGAATCCCCAGAGCGAACGAATGCCATCGGGGTGTTTGATTTTCAGCAAACGAAACACGAACCACCACAGCCGGCCTTGCGGATCGATCCACAGATTGGGATCGCCTGTGCTGCCATCAAAAAAGGTGGTGGGATCATAAACCGCGACCGGATTCGACCACGTCTTGCCGTCGTCGTCGCTTGTGATGAGCAGCGCGTGATTGCCACCGCTGCCTTCACTCAACGGTCCGGCATACCAGGTCGCCCAGAGCCGGCCTTTGGCCGTGCGCTCGATGCTCGGAATGCCCTGCCACATGCGCATGCGCGTCCAATACTTCGGGCCGGGATTCGTATTGATCACGGGAGGAGTCAGCGTGGTGACGCCAAAGTCGTCCGCCAACGACGTGATCGTCTTCTGGGCTTCGTCGGCGCGCGATGTCGTCAGCGAAACGAGCAGGAGAACTGTGAGGAGAGACAACCGGGTTTTCATGATCAGTTCCAAGCAGCAAATGGGTTCTCCGTGATGGCCAACGGGAAGGTCACGCGCTCGCCTTTGCGAACGTGCGAGGCGAGGACGGCGGTGATCATCTCCACGGTCAGTCGGCCATCGGCGGCGCTGCAGAGCGGCGTGCGATTTTCCTCGATCGAAGCGATGAGATCGAGCGCGCCGGTGGCGTGGCTCATGACTTGGTGGCCGATGTCAGCGATAGGCTCAGGTTCGCCGATGCCGGCGCCGGTGATGGGAGTCCACGGGCGCGGTTCCTTGCTCGGCTGAAACGGATTGCCGGGTGACAAATGTGCGAGCGGTGTCTGATCCACGCGGATGTCGATGATGCCTTTCGTGCCGATAAGCTGAAGGCCGAAGCCCACCTTGGGATCGCCGGCTTCGTGGATCGAATCAAAATAGAGTGGCACGCCGGATTCCATGTCGAAGCGCGCATGCACCTCGTTCCCCGCGATCGGGCCGAAGTCGACTTTATCGCGATTCACATTGGCAGGCGTGACGGGTCGTCCATCGAGCATCACCACGGCGGAGCAGGCGAGCGGCTTGCCGGCGAGAAAGACGCCCAGATTCAGCACATGCGAGCCGAGAGTCCACAGGTCCTCCATGCCGCCGCGACGGTCCTCCTTGCCGCGTCCGCGCAGTTCCAGCAGACGGCCAATCGCGCCCTCCGCCATCAGGCGCTTCACCACCGGCAGCGTGGGATGCCAGCGGTTGCGGTGAGCGAGCGCGAGCTTCACGCCGCGCTTCTCGCAGGCAGCGATGATCTCATCCGCTTCGGCGAGCGTGCGGCAAAACGGCTTCTCCAAATAGATGCCACGCGCCCCGGATGCGGCCGCTGCGAGCACCATGTCGCGATGCAGCCCCATCGCCGGACCGATGGCGACGAGGTCGGGCTTCGCCTTGGCGATGTCGTGATAATCCGCGAAGCCTTCGGTGATGTTCAGCTCCTTCAGCGACGCCGCGAGATGACCAGGGCTGGCGTCCGCCGCTGCGACGATTTCGGTTCCCAGCACCTTTAGCCACATCGTGTCGAGGCTGTGGCCGTAACTGCCTTTGTTGCCCACGACGACCACGCGCCATTTGCGGGCAGGTTCGGCAGCGTGTGAGACGAGGGCGATGCTGGAAGCGGCGGTGAGAGTGAGGAATTGGCGGCGGTTCATGGGGCGGTGGGGATTTTGTTTAAAGTGTAATGCGCGATGTCAGGTGCGAGCGATTCGTCATCAGCGGAGCGCAGGCCGGTGACGGTGAGTTCGTGGACATAACCTTCGCGCAATCCTTCGATCTCCAGTTCCACGGTCAATCCATCAGCGGACACATCGGCGATGCGGACGGCAGGTTCTTTTGCATCGATGTCCGGCCCGCCGTAGTCGGCGTGATACTCATAGGTGTAGCTGCGCATTTGCCACGTGGCGCTCGTCGCAGACTCGCGGCGGATCGGCTTGGTGAATGTGCAGCGAAATCCGCGCGGTCGCGCCTCCATGGTGCGCATGGAGAAAGGTGTGCGCCCGTTCCAAATCACGCGCTCGACGCCGTATAGTTTCGTGCCGACCGAACTCCAACCGCGGCTGGTTTCGCCGACGAAGAGTGATCCGTCCTCTCCAAACTCCAGCCGCAGCACACCGCTCTGGAATCGATCGAGAAAGGGAAAGCACGCGCCCTGATACTCACCGCCAACCTTTTCCAGGAAGACGCGATTGATGCCCGCCTGCGTCAGTTCGCCCACGAAGAACTGCCCCGCAAACGGGCCGAACTTCCCGCCGGTGTCATCGAGGGCGAGATCGGTCGTGCTCGCGCCCATCTTGTGATACGGCAGCCAGACGGCCGCAGGCTTGTAGATCGGCATCCGGCGCGCGGCCTCGGGCACTGGAACGTTCTCGACGACTTCCGCCGGCTTCGCGAATGGCGCACCGGGCAGACCCGCCGATGCGAACGAGGCGATGTGCCCGTGAAAGGCGCCCTGCCGGATGTGATGGATGCCGCAAGCCGAGTTCCAGTGGCCCTGCTGATCGGAGTAAAAAACATCGCCCGCCGCATTGATGCCGATACCGCAAGGCGAACGCATCCCACCCGAGACCGGCTGCCACTTGCCATCCGGCGCGATGCGCAGGCCGTAGCCGCGCCAGTCTTTGTTTGGGAGCACGACGTCACCCATCGTGCAGTTCAGCGTCACCCACATGTTGCCGGCAGGGTCGAACTTTGGCCCGTAGGCATACTCGTGATAGGCACCCGAGACACCCCAGCCTTTGGCGACGCAGCGGTATTCATCGGCGATGCCGTCGCCATCCGTGTCGCGCAATCGTGTGACCTCGCTGCGCTGGCTGGTGAAAAGCGCGCCATCGTGGAAAGCGAGTCCGAGCGGTTCGTGCAACGCGCTCGCAAACTGCCGCCAGCGCACACCACGTCCATCGGCCGAATAGGGATTGTCGGCGATCCAGACTTCGCCGCGGCGCGTGGCGACCGCGAGTTTCCCGTCCGGCATCCGCGCGAGCCCGCCGGCTTCGAGGATGAGGTCGGGCGGATGCTCGAGCGCGATCTTGCGATAGGTGTCTTCACCACGCGCCGTGGCGAGAAGAACCGTCGAGACTATTGCGGCCACCAGCCATGGGCCCCTCGTTCCCAAGCTTTGCTTGGGAACGCACTTGGGAGCGAAGCTTGGCTTCGCAGGCGGGGGTGTCTGTGGGCTGGCGAACGATTGCCGTCCCGCAGACACCCCCTCCGCGCGAAGCACAGCTTCGCCCGCAACGGCATTCCCAAGCACAGCTTGGGAACGAGGGTGGTGCGAATGCGCGATCACCATGCGATTTCCTCCACGAGTTCTGCATTACCGTCACCAAACTCCAGTCGGACTGGCAATGCTGCGCCGCCGGACACTCGCAACTTCACGCCCGCCGGAGAGTTCGCGCTGAACTGCACGGTTTCTCCCGTCTGCCCGTTGATACGCAGCGTTCGTTTCAATCCGCGATTCGCCGCGGGCTCGACGCGATCCTCGATGTGGAGCGCGCCGAGATCGTAGTCGAAGATCGGCACGCCATCCGCGCCGACATGGTAGCCGCGAAATTGCCGCGTCAGTTCATCGTGACCGGCGATGGAAAGCGTGCCCGTTTCCTCGAGGCGTGCGAGATTTTCACCGAGCGGCTTTTCCATTTTCACGTAGCGCTGATTCCACGTGCCGTCGGCGTCGAGGAATCGCCCGCGCCACGCCATGGACCAGCGCACGGCGAGCGCATCGAACGCGACATTCACGCCGCCGGGAAATCCGATGGCGATCGCGTGGGTGCCCGTGCCTTTGAGGAACGTGCGGAAAATGATCGGCCGGTCTTTTGGTTCCAGCACCAGCACGGAGCTATTTGCGAGACCTTCCGGCGGCAGGCTCTCATCCACCTCGGCGAGGTAGCGGCGAATGCTGTCGATCTGTCGCTCGGCAGTGCCGCCGCCGAGGTTTGGATTCATCGGCGCGCCCCCCGGCCAGAACGGCGGCATCCTCGCGCCGGTCGGAAACGCCGTCGGGTTGAGCAGGAAATCGCGCATCCACTCCGGACGTAGCCGTTTTGGCATCTCGGCCATGTCGTAGGCGCCGATGCCGAGCGACGGCTGCTTGTTGATGTTGTGACAGGTGATGCACGCGTAGCCCTTGATGCCGACTAGCTCGCGGCCCCACTCGCTGCGTCCGGTGAGATTCGGATCCTTGTTTCGCGCCAGCGCGGCTTTTTCATTGGCGTCCGCATCGGCGCTCGCCAGCAGCTTGCTCAGTTCGCGGGCGAGTTCGTCGCCGAAGCCCGGCATCTTCACGCGCATGTAGGTCCGCACGGGATCACGGCCCCGCAGCACGTTTTCGAGCGCTGCACGCTGGAGCTTTCGACCCACGCCATCGAGCGGCGGTGGCAGGCGGCCGAGATCGCCGAGGTCGTCTTTCGTCGAGGTGAAGTGAACTGCGATCTCTGGCGTGGGGCCGCCGAGTCCGCCGCGCACGTGGCAGGCAAAGCAATTGCGCTGAAGCATGACGCGGCGAATCGCGATTTTCGAATCTTCCGCGCCCACCGATTTGCCACGCACTGCGATCGCCGTTCGGATCGCGCCGCGCTGTTCGTCCGTTAGTTGATAGTGCGGAACACCGGCTTTCGGTATTGGCGACAAGCAGCCGCGCTGGAAATCAACGAGCGGAACGGTCCTGGACACCGGCTCTTTCCCATGACACGCCACACAGCCGAGAGCGGCGAAGGCTTTCCGTCCGCGACCGGCACGCTCCGCATCGACGACGAACTCGGCTTCTTTCGCCGGCGGATTCGGTGCCAGATAAGCCGCGAGATGCGCCACATCCTTTTTGCCGAGATGCTGCTCCGGCATCCGCCCGGACGGCCGCACCGCGAGAGGATTGAGGAGGAAGCGCGCGAGTTCACCGGGCGCATATTTCTCCGCCACTCCCGCGATTGGCTGATCCCCGTGGCACGCCACACAGCCGACGCTGAGAAACAGCCCGCGCCCCGTCTTCGCCGAACCAACGACCGGCTCCACGGTGCTCTTTTTCTTGGGCCGTAGGCTCATGAGATGATGCGTGAGGTCCTCGATCAGCGCGGTTCTCCGGGGCTCATCCATTCCCGCCAACAGATTCGGCATTGTCGTCCCCGGCTTCACCGCACCGGGGTCAGCCAGATACGCCCGGATCCAAGTCGCGCGCAGTCGGTCGCCGACCGCAGAGAGATCGGGCCCCGACTTCCACACCAGCGACGGCGTTTTCGGAACACCATCGCGATGACATGCCGCGCAAGACAGCTCGGAAAACAACACCTCGCCCGCTTCCACCTGCCAGTCACCTCCCGCTTTTCGCAACCGCTCGTAGCCCGGCACCACGCACGCCACGTCGGCGGCGTGCGATGAGACCAGCATCGCCAGAATCACGGTGGTGAAGAATGCCCGGGGAGATTTCATGAATCAGCGCGCACCGGGCAGCGAGATGAGTTCGACCTTCACATCGTCGAGATAGTGCCCGCCGAATTGCACCGGCTCCGCAGATGGAACGGGTGTGCGCCGCAGCACCGCCAGATGCACGAGGACGAAGCGGGTTCGCGGCGATACGGGCACCTCCACCGCGGCTGACTGCCAAACGCCATCTCCGCTCATCGGAATTTTTCGCGAGGCCACCGAGGCGCTGTTCTCGCGCACCCACGGCAGGGAAAGCGGCTGAGGCGCATCCGCCGGATTGTCCTCGAGCGCGCAGAGTTCGACGTAGCAGGAATACTCTTCGCCCGCTGGAAACTGCGTGGCATCAAAGTTCGCCGAAAGCCGCACCGCCGACTTTGCATCGCTCACCTGCCCGCGCAGATCTACCAGCCGATACACATCGCCCCACGCACTCCGCTTCGCGTTCTCACCGGCAAACGTCGCGCTGATAAAGCGCAGCATTCTTCCACCGCTCTTCGGCTTCAAACCCGTCTCCGCCGACACGACGCGCGCCTCATCTCCCGACCACACGCCCGCTTCACGCGGCAGCCCGGGCAAGGTTTCGGTGATGCCTGACTCAAAACTTTCGCGCAGCAACGTCATCGCCTTGCCCGCATACGGCACGACATACGCCCACACCATCGACGTGCAGAACATGCCTAGCACGATACCCGCCGCTGCCGCGGTCAACGGACGCCATTGGAACCATAGGGAACGCGGCGCCATCCGGCCCGGCATCGCGGTGACGGTCGTTGTTTCGACCGCAGGCGCGGCGAGCTTCTGCTGAATGCTCTCGTGCAGCAGCGCATGACTCTCCGCCAATTCCCAAAACCGCGCGCGATCTGTGGCCGAATGCAACAGGCGATCCTCCAACTCGCGGCGCGCTTCATCGCTCATCGCGCCGTTGAGGTGCTGGTCGATCAAATCGTCGAGCCGTTCATCGTTCATGGTTTTGCCTCCACGAGTTGTTCTTCGATGCACTTCCGCAAAAAGCTCCGCGCTCGCGACAGGGCCACGCTCACCGCCGCCGGAGTCCACGACACGATGCGCGCAATTTCCTGCGGCTTGTGCTCGTGCTCGTAAAATAAATCCACGATGCGCCGCGCCTGCGGAGCCAGCTTCGCGAGACATCCCGGGAGCGCCGAAAGCTTCGATTCATCGAATGGTTCCGTCGGCGCACAAGCGGCCAACGCCTCCAGCACTTCATCAGAAAAGCGACCCACCGCGCGGCCATGCTGCGCCTGCGCCTTCATCACCTGAAAGCGCGCAATCTGAAACGCCCACGCGACGAAGTTGCTGGCGAGATCAAACTCCGCTGATTTCCGCTGCACCACGAGAAACGTCTCCTGCAACACATCTTCCGCCGCTGCGAAGTCCGGCATCAACGACACGATGAACCCTTTGATCCGCGTCTGGTGGCGGACAAAGAGCTGGAGCACCTGCTGCTGATGGGCGTCGGGCATTCGGCAGGAGTATAAGTCGAGCCGCCCAATCTTTAGCAAACGCCCGCAGTTTAAGTGGGCTGTGTGCTCGTGTCGTGCAGATGCTTTCGTCTCAGCAGATCGGTCGCACTTATTTTACGGGGCAAGCAGGTGATGGCGGCGCGCTTTCCAGTAGGCAGACAGGTGGTAGATGATGCCGCAACTGGAGTTGTGCGCGTAGTCGAAGGACCGGATCATGTCTTTCAGCGAAGTTTGCTCAGCATCGGAGAGCGAGCTGGGATCGACCATGAGGAGGATCAGCGCAGACTCGCCGGCTTCACGCGTGAGATGCCAGATTTCGCGGTAAGGTCCCCACTGCGGGTTCGGGTAGCCTTTTTGATCTTTCCACTCGGGAACCCGGCGCCAGTCGGGCCCGAGCATCCTCATTTCCTCGGGACTTTTCTTCGCGATATTCGCCAGCACGCCCTTGAAGCGCTTTGCCCCGAGATCGCGGACGTGCGTCATCCTTGCGTGGATAGTGGCCTTCAGCGCCGGGTCCGGCTCCAGTTCATGGAGCAACTCCAGCGAGCACTGCATCTGCAGGAGCGCGTAGGCGGGCTTCTGCTCGCCCGGGGCGGCGGATTGTTCGATGGCCTCAGTCACGTAACGCCGCCATTGCTCGCGGTAGCGCTCGTCGTGGGTCACGTCCCATGCCGCGGCGTAGATCATGGGAAGCCGGGCAGCTTCATGTGGTTGCACGTTCCACATCCGGCAAATGCCCAGTGGGCAGCGCTGACCATCCGCGCGGCAGAAATCGTAATCGTTCTCCGGCGTGACGAACTCGATCATACGTTCGGCGACGTCAGTCAGGATGCCGCGGATTTGCTGCTTGGTGGCCTCGTCAGGTAAAGCGCTGTGGTAATACTGCCACAACCCATGCACGACTTGGGTGACTTGATCGCGCGAGGAGTTGATGTAAACGCTTTTGCCATCCTCCGGGCACACATTGCGGGCCACGAAACCGCGCACGCCATGCACCGTGACGCAGCGCCGCAGCCCTTCAAATACGCTGGCCGCTTGTTCGCGCAGCGATTCCTCGCCCGTCACCGCAAATCGGTCGCAAAGCACGCTGAGCATCGCGCCGCCGAGGATCGCGCCGTCTTCCATGCCTGTGCTGTAGCCGCAGGGATTCGGATACTGCCGTTTAACCTCCTCCGCAATCGGCAGGTGAGCCTGCTCCTTTCCTTCTTCGTAGCTACTTAGGTAATCGCCGAAAGTCTGCACCTTTGGGAGATAGAAGCGGCTCCACGTCACCTTCCAGGCTTGCTCGACCTGCGTCGAGAGTTCCGGCTCCGGAGAACGCGGCAGTGCCTGCGTGGTCAGTCCGAGCCAAAGGACTCCGGCAAGGATGACGAGAAGGGAAGGGCGGTGTGTCATCGGGGCGGCAATGTGACTTCGCATTGCGATAGTGGCTACGCCATAATCAGGAGGACCTGAGTCTAAAAGCTGCCGTTCCCTGTTATTCGCGCAGACGGTTCAGCGTGTAGTAGCCGGTTGGGTTTGTCATGGGCGTACCGTCTGCGCCGGCGATGTTGCTGAGAGTTAGTTGATAGACTTGCTCTTTGACTAACGGCAGTTCCAGTTCCGCGGTCATGCCGTCGCTCGAAACTTTCACCGAAGCCGGCTTTAGCTCGGTAAGACCGACCTTTGGCGACCCATACTCTGCTTGATAGATGTAGCCCCAATGTTTGATGGCGTAGTTCTCGGGCTTTTCCGCCGCGGTGCGATCGATGGCCTTGGTAAATTGGATGCGGAAGCCGGTCTTCGTCAGACTCACGGAATGCATTTCCATCGGCATGGTTTTGCCATCCCAGACAATGCGTTGCAGACCGAACGTCTTCTCGCCCACCGAGCGCCAGCCGCGTCCTGTCTGACCAACCCATAGGCTCCCGTCAGACGCGAAGCGGTTGCGAATGACACCGCATTGGAGCGGATCGACAAAGTCGAAGACGACACCTTGATACTCGCCGCCAACTTTTTCCAGCCAGGCGCGCATCTCGTTGGATTTGGTTTGGTCGCCGATGAAAATCTGGCCTTCGAACGGACCGAACTTTCCTCCGGTCTCGTCGAAGATGGGTTCGCCGGGGGAACTCGCCAACTCGCCGTGCGGCATGTAGATCGCCGGCCGCGACCGCAGGCGATCGTATTCTTCCACGCTGATCCGGTTGAGGTTTTTCCCCGCAAAATCCGGATGATCGATGAGCGAGGAAGCGTGCCCGTAGAAGCGACCCTTCACGACATGGTGCAGACTCGAGGTGCAATTCCAGTCGCCCTGGTTGTCGGTGTAAAAGATTTCGTTCCGCGAATTGATCGTGATGCCTGCGGGCGACCGTAGCCCCGCGGCGTAGGGAACGAACTTGCCCGCCGGAGTGACTTGAAAGCACCAGCCGCGATAAGGCACGTCACGGCCCATCTTGCTGTCATGCACGCGGCCGATGTCCCAGCGGTCGCTCTTGGCCCAGCCAATCCAACTTAGAGTCGTGTTAAGTGTGCCGTAGAAATTTCCTTCCGTATCCCGCACCGGGCCGAAGGCATATTCGTGATAGTTATCCGCGAGTCCCCAGTCGGCGTTCACTGTTTGATAGATGTCGGCTTTACCATCGCCATCTTCGTCGATGAGCTTCGTGAGTTCCGGTCGCTGCATGACCCACACCTCGCTCGTCTTGGGATCAACATAGAGCCCGAGCGCCTCGTGCAAACCGCTCGCGAACAAAGACCAATTGCCAGCGCGATAACTCCACACTTCGCCTTCGCGAGTGCAGATGAGCAGGTCGCCCTTGGGTGTGAAGGCCAGGCCGCCAACTCCAAGGGTAATATTCGGTGGAATCTCGATTGACTCGACGGAGTAACCGGCAGGTAGCCTGGGCGCGGCGATGCTCCTGGCGAGCAGGAGCGCAATTACGAGAAAGAAGACGATCTTGTTCACGGGGCTACGGTTGGGGTTTTGGGTTTCGCGCTGCCCTTGTCCGCGCGGGAGATGGTGACGCTGAATTTCTTTGCCTCACCCGCCTGCAGCTCCAGCCGGCCCGATTGCCACGTGCCGGCCGAGGAGGAGAGCTGGAGCCCGTGCGGCGACACGTAGAAAAAAACCGGCCCGCCAGGATCACGCTCAAACTCGAAGTCGTATTGCAGACCGAGCCCTGCGAGCGCGGGTCGGATGGTTTGCGTTACGCGATTGCCGTCGATGGTGAAGAAGAATTGCGGCGCGTCTTTTCCGCGCACGCGATAGCCGGCGAATTTCACCTCATGCTTCGCATCGCGCGCGCCGATGCTGATCGGAAAGCCGGAGTCGCCCAGTTCGAACTTATCCCCGAGGATGCGGCACCAGCCCCCGCCGCGGTCGCTGACATTGGGACCGACATCGAGGAACATTCCCTGCCAGCCAAAACGCACGTAGCACTGCCCGGCGTCGAAGAGGTAGTTGATTCCGCCGGGGAGTCCGACCGAGATGGACCGCGCCGGCCCACCATCGACGAAGGCACGAATAACCTTCGGTTCGTCCAGGACGTGGACGTGGAATGTGGCGCCCTTATCGTCCTTCTTCGCCTCCGCTTTCACAACCGCATCTGTGGCCGTCTTGCTCACCCGCATCTTCCCTTTCATGGAAAAGACGTGGCCGGGCAAGGTGCAGACGTATGGGTAATCGCCCTCTTTCTCAGGGGCGGTGAAGGTGATCGTGTCGGACTGCTGCGGATCGACCACTCGCGTGTGGAAAAGCACATCCGCGCCATCGGGTACGAACTGCTTCTTGATGGCTTCAGCTCCGAGCGCCCAAGCTTTTTGCGCGACCTCCATGGGTTTGTTCTCACCGGGCGTGAGGATGAGCAGATTGTGCTGCATCTCGTCGGTGTTGCTGAGCGTGAGGCGAACGGCCGCGCCGGGCTTCACCTGAAACTCCTCGACGTCGTATTTCAACTGCCCGTGCAAGGTTCCAATTTTCACTTCCCGCACATCCGCCGCGTGAATTTCCGCCGCCCTGCCCATCGCCATCGCGGTTGCGAGAGCGGCGAGGATAGTGCGATGTCGGAGCGCGAGAATCATGGCGAAGAAAGTGAAGGAGTGATGGATGAGTGTCAGATGAATTCGTTGATGAGGTTCTCCAGAAACTCCTGACGGCCGCTCGTGTTTGCGGCGGCTTCGCCCTTCTCCAGCGCGAAGGCTTCGAGCGAAGCGAACGTTTCCTTGCCCTTCTCGATGCGGGCGCCGAGGCCGGTGTCCCACGAGGTGTAACGCTGCTTCACGAAATCCGCGAGGCGGCCATCGGCGCGGATTGCGGCGGCGATTTTCAACCCGCGGGCAAAGGCGTCCATGCCGCCGATGTGCGCGTGGAAAAGATCCTCGGGGTCGATGCTCTCGCGGCGCACCTTCGAGTCGAAGTTCACGCCGCCCGTCGTGAAGCCACCATACTTCAGCGCCGCGAGCATGCACTGTGCGGTCATATAGATGTCGGTCGGGAATTGGTCGGTATCCCAGCCGAGTAGCAGATCGCCGGTGTTGGCGTCGATCGAGCCGAGCGCGCCCGCGGCGCCTGCGACTTCCATTTCGTGCTGCATCGAGTGGCCGGCGAGTGTCGCGTGGTTGGTCTCGAGGTTCAGCTTTAAGTGCGGGAGCAGGTCATACTCACGCAGGAAGTTGAGGCACGCCGCGGAGTCCGAGTCGTATTGATGCTTGGTCGGCTCCTTCGGCTTCGGCTCGATGTAGAACTGCCCCTTGAACCCGATCTCCTTCGCGTAATCGACGGCCATGTGCAGGAACTTCGCGAGGTGATCGAGTTCGCGCTTCATGTCCGTATTCCAGAGCGTCATGTAACCTTCGCGCCCGCCCCAGAAGGTATAGCCCTCGCCGCCGAGCTCGTGCGTGACTTCGAGTGCTTTCTTCACCTGCGCTGCGGCGAACGCAAACACTTCCGCGTTCGGCGAAGTCGCCGCGCCGTGCATGAAGCGCGGATGCACGAAGAGCTGCGCCGTGCCCCACAGCAGCTTGATGCCCGTGCGTTGCTGCTGCTCCTTCAAGAGCGCAACGATCGTGTCGAGATACTCGTTCGACTCGCGCAGCGTCTTTCCGTGCGGCGCCACGTCGCGATCGTGAAAGGCGTAGAACGGCATCTGCAGCTTCTCCGCGATTTCGAAGAAGACCGGCACACGCGCCTTCGCCAGCTCAATGCCGCTCTTGCCCGTCTCCCAGGGCCGAATCGCCGTAGGTCCGCCAAACATATCCGCGCCCTGGCCACACATCGTGTGCCAGTAAACGATCGAGAAGCGCAGGTGATCGCGCATCGCTTTGCCTTCGACGATCTCGTCGGGGTTGTAGTGTTTGAAGGCGAGCGGGTTCTTCGACTTCGGGCCTTCAAAGGCGATGCGGGAAATGTTCGGGAAGTTAGCGGACATGATTCGTTATTGTGAGTTGGTTCGAGGTTGGTGGGGATGGCAGCGTGGCTGCCGTTGACATCGCACTAGTAACCCGCCATTCAGAAATGCGTGACGACAAAGCCTATGCCAAAAGCGCCACGCGTTGGCGACCGTGGTTCCGCGCGAGATCGTCATCAGTCCCTCGCGGGTGAGCGAGCCGTGTGGCTGAGCAAGGTGCATCCGACGGCCCATTTTCACACGCTCTTCGACCACCTGCCGGGCGTCTGCTTCTACTGCAAAGACCGCGACGGACGCTTCATGCTCGTGAGCCGCAGCTTCCTTCAGCACCACCAATTGCGCCATGAGCGAGAGATTCTCGGCCTCACAGATTTTGATGTCGCTCCGCACCATATGGCCTCCGGCTATGTGCGTGACGATGCGCGCCTGCTCTCCGGCAAATCCCGCTGCATCGAGCGTGTAGAGCTGTGGTTCGACAAACAAGGAACGCCGGACTGGTTCTTCGTGAGCAAGCTGCCGCTCAAGGACGCCAATGGTCGCATCTGCGGCACCGCTGGCGTCGTCCGCCGCGCGGCCGAACATGAAATGCAGCTACCGATCATCCAAAGCGTTGCGCGCGCTGTTGAGATCATCCGGCGGGATTTCGCCGGTCCTGTCGTGCTCAGCGAGGTTGCCCGCAAATGCGGCCTGTCCATGCGCCACTTCCAGCGCCGGTTTCAACACGCCTTCGGTTTCAGCCCTCAGGAGTTCCTCATGAAAACCCGCGCCGCTGCCGCCATGAAGCTGCTCGAAGAAACAAATCTCTCCGCGTCCGAGATCGCGATCCGCTGTGGCTTCGTCGATGGAAGCGCGTTTTCCGAGCAGTTCCGCGGGCGGGTCGGCCAAAGTCCCACGGCCTATCGCCAAGCCATGCGAGCTGACGCTTGACGCGCGACGGCGCGATTCAGGCGGGCAGGGCCGCTTCTACATCGGCCTTGCGGATTTGCGCCCCGGCGCGGATTCGCGCTGGCATTCCACGACTGGAGGAAATCTCATCGTTTGGTTCGCTTCGTTTTTTACCCCATGAGACTTCCCGCCTTCTCTCTCTTTTTCGCCGCTGCGGCCCTCAGCTTCGCGGCCGATCCCGCCAAACCTGCATCCGCTCCCAGTGCCGAGCCATCGGCTGCGCCGGCGACTCCCAAGCCGAAGAAGCCGAAGGCCGAAACTCCGAAGACCGCCGACAAACCCAAACCGGCGGACGTCCCCGCCACCGACACCACGGCGCCGAAACCTGCCGCGCCAAAAAAGCCGCTGACCGTAAAGATCGAGATGCGCGACGGCCTTCGCTTTGAGCCGCCCCGTTTCGCCGCCGCGCCGGGACAGGAAATCGTCGTGTCGCTCGAAAACGCCGACACGACGCACCAGCAACACAATTTCCTCGTCGTCCAACCGGGCAAGCTGAAGGAAGTCGTCCAGCAGTCGCTCGAACTCGGCGAGAAAGGACCGAAGCAGGAATTCATTCCTGAAAACCCCGCGATCATGATTCACAGCTCGGTGCTCGATCCGGAAAAGGTCGCCGAAGTGCGCTTCACGCTTCCGGCGGAAAAGGGCGTTTATCCTTTCGTCTGCAGCATGCCCGGTCACGGCATGGTGATGTATGGCGCGATCTACGCCGGGGTGAAAATGCCCGCCCTCGACAAAGACCCGAACATCCCGCCCATGGCCGCGCAGCGTGCGATCGTCGGCGGTGGCCAGCGTCCGTACGTCCAGCGCATCTTCATGCCGGACGCCGGTCCTGCGGCGATCGCCGTGGCGCTACCGGACCAGCAAAACTTCTGCTGGGACGCGGGCGAATGTCGGTTGCGATACGCGTGGCGCGGCGCGTTCATCGACGCCGGCGCGAACTGGCGCGGCAATGGCAAGGATTTGCCGGTCGTCTCCGCGCCCCCGTGGTGGAGTGCGGAAAAGGGCGCGTTCCCGTTGCGCTTCGGCGCGGCAGAAGCGGGGCCAGCGCCCGCAGTGAAATTCCTCGGCTACACGATGGGCGGCGGGCTGCCCGAGTTCCGCTACCGCGTGGGCGACACCGAGGTCTTTGAGAAAATCACCGGCGCGCCGGACAACGCCGGGCTGCTGGTGCACTTCCGCATTCCCAAAGCGGCGCAACCCGTGGCCTTCAGCATTGCGCCTGGCCCGGCGAACGCGCAGTGGACGAGCAGCGCCGGCGAAATCAAAGGCGGCGTCCTCCAACTCACCGCCGCGCAAGCCGCGGATTTCACCATTACCCTCACCCAGCCGGAGACGACCCACCAACACAAGCCATGAGAGTCCTCACCTGTTCCCTCACGCTCGCTATTTCCTCCATCGCCCTCGCTGCTCCGCCAAAATCGGACAAGGCGCCCGCGTCGGACGCCACCGCTCCGTATTTCACGATCACATCCATACCCACGCCGTTCGGTGTTGATCCCCAAATCGGCGGGCTCGACGCCTTCCCGGATGGCCGCATCGTGGCCGCCTTTCACCAGGGCCAGATCGCCATTTTCACACCGAAGACGCAGGCGTGGGACATCTTCGCTGAAGGACTGCACGAGCCGCTCGGCGTCCTCGTGGAGAAAGGCGGCAGCCTGCTCGTCATGCAGCGACCCGAGCTGACCCGGCTGAAATCCAGCACCGGCAAAGGCCGGGCGGACATTTACGAGACGGTGTGGGACGGCTTTGGCATGACCGGCAATTACCACGAATTTGCCTTCGGCCCCGTGCGCGGCCCGAACGGCAAACTCTATGTCGCCCTCAACCTCGCCTCGAACGGCGACACCATCCGCCCGGAAGTCCGCGGCGACTGGAATCCGATCGGTCTCCCGCGCGACCAATTCTACGGCACCGATTGGAAGAAAGTCGGCAAGGATGCGGGCCGCATGTATTCGCGCGTGCCGTGGCGCGGCTGGGTCGTGGAGTTCGACCCCGCCACCGGCACGGCGACGCCCTTCGCCAGCGGCTTCCGCTCGCCCGATGGCCTCGGCTTCGATGCCAAAGGCAACCTCCTCGTCGATGACAACCAGGGCGACTGGCGCGGCACCAGCGAGTTGCACGTCGTGAAGCGCGGCGGCTTCTACGGCCACCCCGCGAGCCTCGTATGGCGCAAGGACTGGAGCGGCGAGGACCCGATGAAAGTCACCACCGAAAAGCTCAACGAACTCCGCACGCCCGCAGCGATCTGGTTTCCGCACGGCATCTTCGCCAACTCGCCGACGCAAATCCTGCAAGTCCCGAAGACGCCCGCGTGGGGCCCGTTTGGCGGACAGTTGATCGTCGGCGAAATGAACGTGCCGAGAATCCTGCGCCTGCTCCCAGAGGAAACCGACGGCGTCTGGCAGGGCGCGTGCGTGTCCTTCATCGACACACCCGCTCTCAAGCGCGGCGTCCACCGCTTCGCCTTCTCCGGCGACACCCTTTGGGTCGGACGCACCCACCTCTCGTGGGCCGGCGCCGAGGGCCTCGCCACGGTCAAGCCCACTGGCAAAACGCCCTTCGATCCGCTCGACATGCACGTCACCCCGCGCGGCTTCCGCTTCGATTTCACCGCGCCGCTCGATGCCTCCGCCACCGATCCCGCGCTCTGGAGCGCCGAGCGCTACACCTACGCCTACCATTCCACCTACGGCTCGCCGCAGATGGAAAAAGAGGCCGTCGTGCCGGTGAAAATCACCCTCACGGCAGGCGGAAAATCCGCCGAAGTCGAACTGCCGGAGCTAAAGCCGAATTTCATCTACGACTTCAACCTCGCGAAGCTCAAGAGCGCGGCCGGCCCGACCCCGCTCAACCCCCGCATCGCCTACACCCTCCGCAAAGTGCCGGCGAAGTAGAGCTCGCGTCGGTATCTCACCGCGCGCCGTGGCCACCGAGACCAGCGTGCTGGCGGATTTCCTCGGGTGTGAGCAGGCGGTCGTAGAGCGCGATTTCGGCGAGGCGTCCGGAGAAAAGGCGATCAAGCTTCGAGAGATTGCTGCCGGAGAGGAATTCGAGGCAGCCAAATTGCACCCGGCATTGCGCCGCACCCGGAAAGGCATCGGAACGTGCGGTGCCGATCGGCTTACCGTCGATGAACAGTTGCAGTTCGCCGTCGTTCTGCTGCGCGAAAAGATGATGCCATTGGTAAGGAAACGCGGTGGGCGGCGAGTAGATGTTCATTCCGCCACGGCTCCCGGCGGGCCAGCGCGTGAGATAGCGGAGCACGCCGACCTCGACGTTGTGGCCGGGCCGACGACTCCCCGTTTCGACGAGCGCAATGTGTTGCTTGCGCTCGCCTGGCACCGTCAGAGCGATGAGCGACATCAGCTCCACGCTGTCGGCGGCGAACCACATTTCGACGGCGTAAGTCCTTTCCGGTTTCGACCACGGTTCAGCGAGGTAGAGCGCGCCGGGCGATTTCTTGCCGTGAAAAATGGCGCTCATCCGGCCGGACTCGTCTTGCTCGACGGTGACGCCGCCAGCAAGGCGCAGAGCGGGTGCGCTGTCGATCTCGTTGGGAATCGCGCCATCGTTCACGCGGTCCAGACGCCAGTAATGGAGCGGCTTCGCAGCCCGGATGGTCTCTGCATATTTGGGTGACAAGGCGAGCGCGGGAAGCCGAAGCCTGGACGCCGCAATGAAAGTTTCCTGGCTGTCCGGGCGAATTTCGCCGGTGGTCGGTTGAAGCTCCGCAGTATCGCTTTTGTTGAGCAACGCTGTTCGCACGCCCTCCTGTCCCGGGATGTGCAATGAGACTTCCGCCTGTCCCTCGAAAACGGCGACGTGCGTCTTCCCATTGCGCGAGACGGACACGCCCAGCTCCGTGCCGAGATCGGTTACCGCGCCCCGTGGCGTCTGCCAGTGCCGCGCTCGTGCTCGATCTCAAGCAACGCGGCCTGCTCGACCATCTTCACACCACAAGAGGTCAATTCGTACCAGTACAAAGACACCAGAACCGGAAACTATTTTTGGCAGTTGCTCTAAATAGATTGAACGGTCTGTTTTACCGCTAAGGCGACGGAGCTAATGACGTTGTTCTTGGTAATGAAATTTCCCCCAGTGCCGTTGGTCGCCTTTGTCGCCGTGGTGATTGCTCTTCGAGGAACGAGCATGGCTCAAGATGGGGCGTCACCCGACTGGGAGTTCGAAGGCAAAGCGGCGTGGCAGCCGCGCGACTCGCAGGCGGAGTATGTGTTTCGGGATCAACTCTGGATCATGGGCGGTTGGTTCCAATCATATGAAGAGCCGCCGCGCGATGTGTGGGCTTCGGCGAATGGGCGCGAGTGGAAGCTTGTGGAGAAGAATGCCCCGTGGGTTCACAGCGATCTGCCGATGAACATCACGTTTCATGACAAGATGTGGATCATGGGTGGCTGGTACAAAGGAAGGCTGCCGGGGCACTCGGCGAGCAATCAAGTTTGGTCGTCCAACGACGGGACCAATTGGGAACAGGTTATCGCCGCGGCTGGATGGACACCGCGGCTCGCAGCGGGTCTGGTCGAGTTCCGTGGTCGCATGTGGCTGCTCGGCGGCACGGAGGACTACTACTTCGGCGATGACAAGAGTTTGAAGAACGACGTGTGGTCATCCGCCGATGGCAGGGAGTGGAAACTCGAAACGGCAAACGCGGGCTGGTCGCCGCGCGCATATCATCAGGCCGTGGTCTTGAACGATAAGATCTACGTCTTTGGTGGCGGTAACTATGTCCCCACTTACCACGCAAAGAACGATGTCTGGTCGTCCAGCGATGGCGTGAACTGGACCCGGGAAACCGAAGCCGCTCCGTGGCCGCCTCGCCTGTGGTTCTCTGCGGCGGTGTATCGGGATCGTATGTGGGTGCTCGGCGGTTGGTCGAACAATCCGGCGAAGAACTGGGGCGACGTGTGGCACTCGAAGGACGGCAAGACGTGGGAGCGCTTGGAAACCAAGACGTGTTGGAAGGAGCGGCATGAACCCTCGGTATTCGTGTTCCAGGACAAGCTCTGGATTGCCGGAGGCCACGCGCAGCCCTTGTCGAATGAGGTGTGGTCATTGTATCTGCCGAAGGACTGAAAGCCATGAGCATGAAACGATTTGCCGCCCTTCTGCTTTGCCTTACGTCATCGACCTTTGCCGGCTGGCAGGCCGGGGTTGCGAAGGTGGACATTACACCTGCGGAGTCGGTGCCGCTGGCAGGCTACGGTGGGAAGACGCGGATGTCAGAGCGGGTGGAGCATCCGATCTGGATCAAGGCGCTGGCCTTGCGCGACGACTCCGGCGCGACCTCGGTGCTGGTCACGGCGGATCTCGTAGGGCTGAGCACAAAGATGGTCGAACGCATCGCGAAACCGGCGCTGGAGAAGCATGGCATTGCGCGTGAGCGGCTGATCTTGAACACGTCGCACAATCATAGCTGCCCGGTCACGGAAGACGTCTTGTGGCTCTATTACGAACTCACTCCCGAGGAAGCGGCGACGCGGGATCGCTACACCGCGCGACTTTACGAGCAGTATGACGAGGTGATCGGCAAGGCAGTTGCGAACCTTGCTCCGGCGGAACTTGCGTTTGAGCAAGGGCTGGCGGGCGTAGGCGTGAATCGCAGACGATCGCGCGGTCCGGGGACCCGACAACTCGGCGGGCAGGTGGATCAAGATGTGCCGGTGATCACAGTCAGGTCGGGTGAGCAGATGAAGGCGATCGTGTTTGGTTATTCCTGCCACACGACGGCGCTCGGCGGGCTCAGCATCAATGGCGACTATGCCGGATTTGCGCAGCTCGAACTGGAGAAATCCTTTCCCGGTTCGGTCGCGATGTTTGTGCAGAACTGCGGCGGTGATGCCAATCCGCTCCCGCGTATCCGCGGACGGGATGCCGAGGCCAGCGGGCTCGCGGGCATGTATGGCCACATCCTCGCGGAAGCCGTGCGCCAGGTGGTCGCAGCAAAGATGATCCCGCTCACCGGCCCGATTCGCGCCGCGATGGGAGAGACGGAGTTATTTCTCCAGCCCGGATTGCCCTTGGAGGAGTTGCAGCAGCGCGTGCCGAAACTCGCGGGCATGCCGAAGCGTGAGTTCGAGCACATCATCCGCCAGTATCAGACGCTCGGCGCACCGCCGGATCGCGTGAAATATCCGATCCAAGTGTGGCGTTTCGGACCCGAGTTCACGTTGATCGCGCTCACCGGCGAGACCGTGGTGGATTATTCGCTCAAGTTCAAAGCGACCTACGGCTGGGACAGCACGTGGGTGTGTGGCTACAACAACGATCTTCTCAGCTACGTCCCGAGCTCGCGCGTGCTCGAAGAGGGCGGCTACGAGGGGGCGACGGGCATGTATGAATACGGTCATCGCGCGCCCTACACCGCGACTGTCGAGGAGCAGATCACGAAGAAAGTGGACGAACTGGTGAACGCGACGAAATAGCCGCTTCATCGCCCGGATTTCCCTTTTGAAAATGCCGGCTGCGGGTTCACTTTTCGTAAAACATGTCTCCCCAGGCGCCTCACCTGCATTCACCGCAGCACGCATTCACTTTTCTCAATCCGCGCGTCGCTGAAGGCGTGACCGTTCACAGCCGGCGTTCGATGCTAAAGGCGAGCCTGGCTGGTCTTGCGGGGCTGAGCCTGCCGGGTCTCCTGAAGCTGCGCGCGGAAACGCGTGTACGAAACAAATCCGTGATCTTGCTCTGGATGACCGGAGGTCCTTCGCACATCGACACGTGGGACATGAAGCCCGAGATGCCGCGTGAGATTCGTGGGCCGTTCAAGGACATCCCGACCAGGCTGCCCGGCGTCCACATTTGCGAGTATCTGCCGAAACAAGCCGCGATGCTCGACCAGTTCACGCTCATCCGCTCGGTCGATTGCCGGCAGAGTAATCATGAGCCGAACATGGTGATGCAGACCGCGAATCGTGCCGCGGAGCCGCGGACGAATCCTAACGGCCACCTTTATCCCGCGATTGGCTCGCTCGTCGCCAAGCACCGGGGGGCGAACAACCGCGGCATGCCGCCTTACATTGCGCTGAACATGAAAAGCCGCTCCCACATCGCGTGGGGTGGTTACCTCGGGCAACAATACGATCCGTTCGATGGGCGCAGTGCCGCGCAGGCCTTCGCGCTCCCTTCCGGACTCACGATGGATCGCCTGCGCTCGCGCCAAACCCTCGCGCAGCAGATGGACACGTTGCGTCGCGATGTGGATGCAACCGGCGCCGTCGAAGCGATGGACCGCTTCTCTCAGCAAGCTTTCGATATCGTCGCCGGCGGACGCGCACAGGAGGCCTTCGATCTCACGCGCGAGCCTGCGAAGATCGTCGAGCGCTACGGCGAACACGACTGGTCTAAGCAAGCGCTTCTAGCCCGACGGCTCGTCGAGCGCGGCGCGAGCTTCGTGACCATCGATCTCAGCAACCATTCCGCCTCCGGCACGTGGGACCATCACGGAGATAACATCCCGCCCTACGGCGGCATCTGGAACGGCTTGCGCCCGCTGCTCCCCGTCTTCGATCACGTTATCACTACACTCGTCAGCGATCTTAAAGACCGCGGCCTGCTCGACGACACACTGGTCATTGCGATGGGCGAATTCGGCCGCAGCCCGACGCTCGGCACCCAAGGCAGCACCGACGGACGCAATCACTGGCCCTACGTGATGTCGATGTGCATGGCGGGCGGCGGCTATCGTCACGGGCAAGTCATCGGCGCCAGCTCGCGCGATGGGGGCGAGATCGCTGCGCGCCCCGTCACGCCGAGCGATCTTGCGGCCACCATCTATCACCACATGGGTGTGCCACTCGACGCCACCTACAACGATCATCAGGGTCGCCCGGTCTTCCTGGTGGAAGACGGATCGCCGCTCGCGGAGTTGATCTGATCGTTTTCTGCAAGCTTTCGCGGAGCGATTGGCTGGATTAGAGCGAATGGCAAAAGTCCTTTGCGGATCGAGGCGTGAACAAAGAGCTGCGAGGACGCGGCGCGCTCCAAGCGGCTGGGCCGCGAAAAGGCTCGCCCACTGGTTTCGCGCATCCGCGCTTTGGAGTGCGGCACGTCCCTGCGCCGCTTTGTACACGCGCGATTTGCTTTGCCGATGTGCAAATGACTTTCGGCAAATGCTCTATTTCTGAGGAGCGCTCCAGTGGGAGCGGCGCGAGATTACTTCCCGCCCAACACCGCATCCTTGGCGGCCTTCGCCACCCGGAACTTCACTACCGTCTTGGCGGGGATTTTGATGGTGGCGCCCGTGGCAGGATTCCGGCCCATGCGCGCTTTGCGCTTCTGCTTCACCAGCTTGCCGATGCCAGGAAGAGTGAATTCCCCGTTCTTCTTCACCTCGCGCAGAGCGATGGTGGTGATCACGTCGAGGAAGACAGTTGCGGTCTTTCGATCCGTATCAGTTTCCTGGGCGATGGTTTGAATGAGGGCGGATTTGGTGAGTTTTTTAGCAGCCATGATGAGCGCTCTTTTAGCGGGAGCGTTTCGCGATTCAAGCCTTGATCAGCAAAACCGAATGCGCCTCATCGAGCTTCGCCGCGAAACGATCGCTCGCGTCGTGGATCACGCAACGACGCCCTGCACCACGGTCGCCTTTTCGACGCCGCTGAGGCGGAAGTCGAGGCCCTGCGCCCGATAGGTAAAGCGTTCGTGATCGATGCCAAGCAGGTGCAGCACTGTCGCGTGGAAGTCGTGCACGTGGACCGGATCGCGCACGACGTTGTAGGAAAAATCGTCGGTCTCGCCGTAGATCGTGCCGCCTTTCACACCGCCGCCCGCCATCCACATGGTGAAGCAACGAGGGTGATGATCGCGCCCGTAATTCTCGTGCGTGAGCCCGCCTTGCGAGTAGATCGTGCGTCCGAATTCGCCACCCCAAATGATGAGCGTATCCTCGAACATGCCGCGCTCCTTCAGATCCTGGATGAGCGCGTGGCAGGGCTGATCCACGTCGCGGCACTGGTCGGGCATGCGTCCGCCGACGTTGGAGTGATGGTCCCAGTTGTTGTGATAGATCTGGACGAAGCGCACGCCGCGTTCGCTGAGGCGTCGGGCCATGAGCACGCTGTTGGCAAATGTGCCCGGCTTCTTTGCCTCCTGGCCGTAGAGCTCGTAGGTGTGCTCGGGTTCCTTGGTCAGGTCGGTCAACTCCGGCACGCTCGCCTGCATGCGAAAGGCCATTTCGTATTGCTGGATGCGGGTATGCGTTTCCGGATCGCCGACGGCGTGACTGGTTATCTCATTGAGCTGGTTCAGGCCATCGAGCTGGCGGCGCCGCATCTCGGGCGTCACGCCGGGGGAGTTGTTGATGAAAAGAATCGGGTCGCCCGAGCTGCGGAAGCTGACGCCAGCATGTTCGCCGGGCAGGAAGCCGCTCGACCACAGCTTCCCGGAGATCGCCTGGTTCTGCTCGTTGTTGGTCGGCCTCGCGACGAGCACGACAAAGGTCGGCAGGTCCTGATTCAGCGAGCCGAGCCCGTAGCTCAGCCATGAACCAATGCACGGCCGTCCGCCGACCATGGCGCCGGTCTGCATCTCGGTGATCGCGGGTTCGTGATTGATGGCGTCGGTGTGCATCGAGCGGATGAAGGCCATGTCATCCACGCACTTCGCCGTGTAGGGCAGCAGCTCGGTGTTCATCCAGAGCCCGCACTGGCCCGCCTGGCTGAACTTGTATTTCGACGGCGCGATCGGAAACCGCGCCTGATTGCTCGTCATGCCAGTGAGGCGCTGTCCGTTGCGGATGCTGTCGGGCAGCTCCTTGTCGTACATCTTCACCATCTCCGGCTTGTAGTCGTAGAGGTCCATCTGCGAAGGACCGCCGACCATGTGGAGATAGATCACCCGCCGGGCCTTCGGCGGAAAATGCGGCAGCACGGGCTGGCCCGCAGCTTCACCGGCGAGGGCACGCGAAAGGCCGCCACCGAGCAGCGAGCCAAGCGCGGCGGCACCGAGGACATTGCGACCGCGGGCGAAGAACTGCCGGCGCGTGAGGGCGAGCCGAGTCTCGGCGGGGAGGTTGGCGAAAAGGTGCGAGTTGCAGTTCATGGCGAGGGATTACTTGTTGAGCGCTTCGTCGAGATTGAGGAGCTGGCTCGCGACCATCGTGAGCGCGGCGAGCTGGGGCGCCGGGAGGTTCGGGTCCGCCTTGCTTTCGCCCACGGCGAGGAAGGTTTTCGTGCCCTCCGCATCCATCGCGAAATCCTTTTCGAGATCGTTCGCGGTCTGCATGACGACCGCGGTCTCCGCGGCCGAGAGCGGGCGGAGCAAGACCCGGCCGGCCATCTTCGCGATCGCGGCGGACGGCTCGCCACACTCCTTCAGCGCCGACTCCGCAAGCCGGCGCGCGGCCTCGACGAATTGCGGATCGTTCAAGGTGACGAGCGCCTGGAGCGGCGTGTTCGTGCGCTCGCGGCGCACGGTGCAGACTTCGCGCGCAGGCGCATTGAAGACCTCCATGCTGGCCGGCGGCGCCATGCGCTTCCAGAAGTCGTAAACGGTGCGGCGATACAGGTTCTCGCCTTTGTCCTGCGCATATCTTTCCGTGCCCATGCCCACGACTTCCCACACGTTCTCCGGCTGATACGGTTTGGTTCCCGGGCCGCCCATCTTCGAGGAAAGCGTGCCGCTGGCCGCGAGGGCGTAGTCGCGGACCATCTCCGCATCCATGCGAAAGCGCGGGCCGCGAGAGAGCAGCCGGTTCTGCGGATCCTTCTCCAGCTTCTCCGGCGTCACCGTCCCCGCCTGCCGATACGTCGCCGACGTCACGATCAGCGTGAAGAGCTTCTTCACGTCCCAGCCCGATTCCCGGAACTCCACCGCGAGCCAGTCGAGCAGCTCCGGATTCACCGGACGCTCACCCTGCGAACCAAAATCCTCCGCCGTCTTCACCAGCCCGGTGCCAAAGACTTCCTGCCAAAAACGGTTCACGTTCACGCGCGCCGTGAGCGGGTTCTCCGGCGCGACCAGCCAGCGCGCGAGGCCGAGCCGATTCTTCGGCGCATCCGCCGGCATCGTGTGGAGCGCACTGAATCCGGCCGGCGTCACTTTCTCGCCGATCTTGTCATAAGCGCCGCGCATCAGGATGTTCGCCATGGCTTCACCCGGCTTCTCCTCCTGGATGTGCGAGACGGTCGAACGATCGCGGATCGCCTGATCCTCCTCCTCGAGCGCCTCGATATGAAACGCGATCTCGATCGACGGGCCGTCGAGATTGTCCACGAAGAAGCTCAGCAGCGCCGTCTTCTGCGCGGGCGTGCGTTTTTCGGGAGCCACGACAAAGGCCGCGCGCAGGTTCTGTTCATCCGGCAGCGAGCGGGCCTCACCGGTGCTCAGCTCACGCAAATACACGCGCACATCCTGCACCTGCCCGCCCTCGAACTTGGACTTCGTCGTCTCGCGCTGGCCGATCCGCAGCGGCACGTCCGCGCGGGCGGAGCCTTTCAGGGCCTGGCCCTGGATCACGATCGGCTGCACACGGCCATCCACGAAAAGGCGGAAGCCTTGCGGTGTGCCCGAGCCATCGTAAGTCGCGAGCACGTGCTGCCACTTGCCGGCGCGCACGGTGGCCGCCTTCGAGATCACGCCCATCGTCCCCGCGGGCTGGCGCGACGCGAGTTGGACGGCAAACTTCCCAGCCTGCACCGACAGCTCCCAGCCCTGCAGCCCGGTGCGATCGTCCATGCGCGCGACGATCGTCCCACCCTTGAAATTCGCCGGCACATTGACCCACGCCCCGACCGAGAACGGTTGGTCGCGATCAAACCCCGCGAGGTCGCCGAGGTCGAAGTGCGCGTTGTTGCTGAAGGCCGGAGCGCGTCCGAATTTTCCGCCGTCGCGCCACTCGATCGGCCCGTGCGCTTTAAACGAGACCGCCTCGCCGTTGCTCTCGCCCTCCACGTCCACACCCGCGCCCTCTTTCAGCGACAGTTGCAGGGCGAGCGCGTCGGGGCTGATCTCCAACTGCTCGGGCTTCGCCGTCGCCAGCCATTGCTCGAACTCCTTCCCCGCCGCAACGCGCCGCTGGCCGAGCGCCGTGCGACTCGCCGCGATCTCCCTCGCCAGTTCCGCGAAACGCGGCTCGTCCGCCGCGCTCGGCAGATACACCACCGGTTTCGTATCCCGCACATTCGCGTCCTTCGGCGGCTGCGTCGTATTCCGGAAGTAGGCCGCCATCGCGTAAAAATCCTTCTGCGTGATCGGGTCGAACTTGTGGTCGTGGCAGGCCGCGCAATTCGCCGTGAGGCCGAGCCACACCCACGAGGTCGTCGTCACGCGATCGTTCGCGTAGTTCGCCAGGTTCTCCTCGTCGATCGTCCCGCCCTCATTCGTCGTCGCATTGCAGCGGTGAAAACCCGTCGCGATCAATTGCTCGCGCGTCGGGTTCGGCAGCAGATCCCCGGCGATCTGCTCGACCGTGAACTGGTCGAACGGCAGATTGCGATTGAAGGCCTCGATCACCCAATCGCGGTAGGGCCACATCTCCCGGTACTTGTCGAAGTGCAGCCCGTGCGTGTCCGCGTAGCGCGCCGCATCCAGCCAGTAGCGCCCGCGATGTTCGCCCCATTGCGGCGTGGCCATGAGCTTCGCCACCAGCTTCTCGTAGGCATCGGGAGTCTTGTCCTGGACAAAGGCCTCGACCTCCTCCGGCTTCGGCGGGAGCCCCGTCAGGTCCAGCGTCACCCGGCGCGCCAGCGTCCGGCGATCCGCCTCCGGCGCCGGTTTGAGACCCGCGCCCTCCAGCCTCGCGAGCACAAAGGCATCGATCGGCTTCCGCACCCACGCCTTGTCCTTCACCTCCGGCAGCGGCGCCCGCTGCGGCACCTCGAAAGCCCAATGCTTCTGATACTTCGCGCCCTGCTCGATCCAGCGCTTGATCGTCTCCTTTTCCGCCGCACTCAGCGTCTTGTGCGACTTCGGCGGCGGCATCACCTCATCCTTGTCCGCGCTCATGATCCGCAGCCACGCATCACTCTTCTCCAGCACACCCGGCACAATCGCCCGCACGCCCTCGATCTCCGCCAGCGCCCCTTCCGGCGTATCGATCCGGCGGTCGCCCTTGCGCTGTTTCGGGTCAAAACCGTGACAGGCAAAACATTTGTCGGAAAGGATCGGGCGAACGTCGCGATTGAAACTGAGGTCGGCCCCACGGGCGCTGCTGCTGGCGGCCACGGCGAGGGCCACCAGGGCGAATGTTCGGCACGCGAGATTTGGCTTCATAGGAATAGTCCCAACTTAACCCAGACTGGGGAGATTTGTTATTGGCGAAAACATCCCGCGCCAGCGGCCGCGCCATGCACTTACTCTCAGGCAAGGGTGCGCCCAAACCCTCAGATCGGGCACGAGGGGGAAAACTCTACGGATTCCAAACTGGCTGCAGCGCGTGGTTAGGCCGGGACGCGTGGCTTGCGGTTGGCGCGCCAAATCCAGCGGACGATGACGCCCAGCAACCCATACTGGATGCAGCCCATGAACCAGCCAACGATCGCATCCAAGCTCATGGCGAGACGGTCGGTGACTGGCTGATGCAAAACGGCGGCCAGCGGCTCACGCAGACGCCAGTAGCCTGCGGCGTCGGCGATCAGGGAAGTCGGAAGCGCGGTGAGGAAAACAAGCATACCTCCGTCGTTCGGGACTCGACCGAAAAACGCGCCGAGTAGAAAGAAGCTGACGAGCACCGTGTAGATGACGCAGGCAATGAAGGCTGCGCGGAGAACGGCTTTCATTTGGGTGGGCCTAACTCTGTATTCTCCTCGTTTCCAAGCTCCAGCTTGGAAATGCCTCTTTCTGCGAAGCTCTGCTTCTTCCGGCCTTCACTGCGGAAGGCGCTCATCGAAGCTGGAGCTTCACGGACAAGCGCATTCCCAAGCTGGAGCTTGGGAACGAGGGGAAAGTTCAGCCTGACCAAGCGCGAACTCTGCCATCGGTGCCGATATAGAAGACGCGAACGGGCGAACTCGGAACGCTGCTACCCGGCAACGTGTTTGGATAATTGGGTGGGCGGCGATAATGCAACATCTCGCCGTCGAGGCAGTCTGCTCCTCGATGCTCAGGCTGGCCGTAATCGCGGAGGACGGTCGCAACCGAACGTCCGACGTAACGCTGCATACTCGACGCTGGCCGCCGCCACGGATCACGAGAAGCACAGCCGGAAAAGCAAAGCGTGAGGATGATGCAGACGAAGACATGGCGTGGGTTCATGACTCGATGCAGGACAAGATGACGATGACTGCGGTGATGAGAGCAACGTATGCCAGACCGGACCAAAATGCTGCGCTGTGAAATCTGGAGACGCGGTGGTGACGGTAGATGATGAATGAGCTGATGAGGATCGCCAGCGGAGCAAGAATGATGGGGATAACAGACAGGATCGCGCCGATGGGACTGCCAGCCAGCGCGGCACAGATGAGGAAGCCGCCGAACGCGCCGAAGACGAAGAAGAAGTGAAGATACGGTGGATGCTGAATGGCCGCGGAGCGCATGGCTCCGCACAAACGAACGTAGCCGACCGGCAGTGCGAAAAGAGCGAGCGCGAGAAGAGTGACAATTAGGTATCCCATTTTTCTCCTCGCGCCCAAATTGAGGACTTGGGCGCGCACGTCAATGGGGAAACTCCGTTTCGGGGAGGGTGGTGGCGATCAAGCCGCTAACCAGTCCCACCCCCGGCCACGAAACGGAGTTTGCGCCGCACAGCTTGCGCTCCCAAGTCCTCAACTTGGAGCGAGAAGAAAAAACCGTTTTAGATGAGCCTTCTTCGCCTTTACTTGCGAACCTTCGCCTACGTCCTGTTAGACGCTGCTCGCGCTTCTACAAATCAGGAACTATGAAAATAATCCTTACACTCACCTTCTGCCTGATCGTTGCCTCCGGGGCTGCCTCTGCGGCTGACATCGATGCACGGCTCCTGCGCTTTAGCGGGGAGATGCCAACCATCGCCAATCTCATCGTGCTCCTCGACTCCAACTCCATCGCCAATCCAACCGCATTCTCGACGGCACTCAACGAGAAGAACGCCTTTGCGTATAGCGCGCTCACTCCCAACGAATATCCGACGAGTTTCGATGCCGCCGGCAAGCCAGACGCGACCGATAAACGCGACACGGGCATCACTTTCTCCGGTGAGGCCACGGTTTCTGACGACACCTACGATCTCAATCTCAGCTTCAGCCTGGTCGAGCGCACGAACACGATTCTCTATCCGACAAAGACCGGAACGACGATTGCGCAGCCAGTATTCCGAACCAGGAAGCTGCAAACAGAAATCACCGCGAAAGCCGGTGAGTGGCTCCTGCTGCAACTTCCTGACAGCGACGACAAAGCGGCTGTTTTCGAGCCCAATCATCTTGTGCTGCTGGTCAGGATTCGCAAATGACCGCGACGCCTGGGGAGTGTTTGAAAATAGCCCAGCGCTTCAGCGCTGGGTCAATTGCGCGCTTGCACGGCGGAAGTCCCACTGGGACGACAGAACGATGCACTCCTTTGTCTCCTGCCATCTCCACGTCGTCTGGAGCACCCATCGCCGCGAAGCCGTGCTCGGGGCGGAAATCCGTGACCGCCTGTGGCCCTACCTTGGCGGTATCGCGCGTGAGAATGGGATGAAGGCGCTGGCGGTCGGCGGCGTGGCCGATCACGTCCACGCGCTGGTGAGCCTGCCGGCGACGCTCTCGATTTCCAAAGCGGTGCAATTGCTCAAGGGTAATTCGTCGAAATGGCTGCACGAGACCTTTCCCAAGCTCCGCAACGTGTCGTGGCAGGAAGGATACGGCGCGTTTTCCATCGGTGTCTCGGGGATCGACGAGACGGTGGCCTATATCCGCGGCCAGGAGGAGCATCATCGCACGCGCACGTTTCGAGAGGAGGTAGAGATCTTCCTGCGTCGGCATGGGATCGAGTTTCATCCCGACGAGTTGGAGTAGTTCTGTCGTCCCTACGGGACTGAGCGTGTTTTTTTGGGGGTGAAACCCAGCGCTGAAGCGCTGGGCTATTCTCGATTTTTCAAAGACGTTCTAGCCGTTTTTCTTGGAAAGGTTTTCCGGAGGAAGGTGGTCCCGGAGGGACTTAAGAAATTAGCATTGCTCCAGTCGGAGGAAGGAGGCCGGAAGCTCGATGGCATCGGCTTGGCCACGAGAAGAATCACATCGCTACCCGTGACTCGCGTCCGTAGTCTCCGGTCCATGAAAGCTACCCGCCGAACCTTTCTTGCGACCGCACTCACTGCCGCGCTCAGCGTCCGCCTCGGGGCGGCCAATGAAGCGACCAAGGGCAATATCAACCACTCCGTCTGCAAATGGTGCTACCCGAAAATCCCGCTCGATGATCTCTGCGCCGCCGGCAAGGAGTTCGGACTCGCGAGTGTCGAACTCGTCGCGCCGGAAGACTTCCCGACTTTGAAGAAACACGGGCTGATCTGTGCGATGACGACCTTTCCCAGCATCGCCGGTCCGGATGGGAAGAAACTCGGGACGATCGAGAACGCCTTTAACCGCACCGAGCATCACGACCTGCTCGTGCAAGCCTACGAGCCTTACATCAACGCCGTGGCCGACGCGGGCTTCAAACACCTCATTTGCTTTTCCGGCAACCGCGGCGGCATGGACGAAGAGACCGGTCTCGCCAATTGCGCGACGGGCCTGAAACGCATCCTGCCGCTGGCGGAAAAGCGCGGCGTCACGCTGGCCATGGAACTCCTGAACAGCCGGGTGAATCACAAGGACTACATGTGCGATCACACGGCGTGGGGCGTGGAGCTTTGCCGGCGGATCGGCAGCGAGCGTTTCAAGCTGCTCTACGACATCTACCACATGCAGATCATGGAGGGAGACGTGATCGCCCATATCCGCGAGCACCATCAATACTTCGCCCACTATCACACCGGCGGCGTCCCCGGCCGGCACGAGATCGACGAGACGCAGGAGCTCAATTACCCGACGATCATGCGCGCGATTGTCGAGACCGGGTTCAAAGGTCACGTCGCCCAGGAGTTCATCCCCGCCAAGCCAGACGCGATCGCCTCGCTCCGATCGGCCGTGGGGATTTGCGACGTGTAAGAGGATGGACCTTCAAAACGCGTGTCATCCTGAGCGGAGTTCCGTCCGTGGGCGCAGGCGGGACGGAATGCAGTCGAAGGATCCCGGCGCTTCCGTGCGACGCCGCCCGTGGTTGCGCGGGATCCTTCGACTCCGCTGCGCCCGCCTTGCCGCCTGCGCTCCGCTCAGGATGACACGTCTTTGGGAAGGTTCATCCCGCACCAAAACTCACGCCCGCGTATTCGCTTCCTCGGGGTGACACGTCGTATTTGAATTCCGGTCCACCCTCTTAGAACGGTCCCCCCATTTTTCAGTATCGATTGCTGCCCTATGCGCATTCTCTTTCTTCTCCTCCTTTTCGTCTCATGCGGACGCCTCTCCGCTGAGCAAGTCGGCCCCTGGAACCTCGACGCGCTCAAGAGCAACGTGCCCGCGATGAAGTGGCTGCGGCAGGATCAGCCGATTCATTCGCTGACTTATGCCGGCGAGGTTTATCAAGGCCACCCGACCGAGGTCTTCGCGTTTTATGCCTCGCCGGTGACGCTGGGTGAAGCGAAGGCGGGAGCGAAGTTTCCCGGCGTGGTGCTCATTCACGGCGGCGGTGGCACGGCGTTCGCGGATTGGGCCTACCTCTGGGCGAAACGCGGCTACGCGGCCATCGCGATGGATCTGGGCGGCTCGCGCCCGCCTGATCCGGTGTTTGATGAGAAGACGGGGGCGCCCGTCGGTCATCAATCCGACTCGAAGCTGCGCACGCGCCTGCCGGAGGGCGGCCCGAATCAGGGCCACCCGGAGAAATTCGACAGCATCGGCGGCGATACCAGCGACGACTGGCCCTTTCACGCCGCGGCGAGCGTCATGCGCGCGCACACCCTGCTGCGCAGCTTTCCGGAAGTCGATGTGGAGCACACGGCGGTGACGGGCATTAGCTGGGGCGGCTACACGACGTGCCTGATCGCCTCGCTCGACGATCGTTTCAAAGCCGCCGTGCCGGTCTATGGCTGCGGCTTTCTCCATGAAGGCGAGTCCGTGCAGAAACCCAGCATCGACCAACTCGGCGACCGCAAAGCCGCGTGGGTCAAGGAATACGACCCCGGTAGTCTTCTCCCGCGCTGCCACGTGCCGATCTTCTTCGTCAATGGAACCAACGATGTCCATTACGTCCTCGATAGCTACATGAAGTCTTTCAACGTCGTGCCCGGCGAGAAGCAGATGCGCATCCAGATCAACATGCCTCATGGTCATCCGCCCGGCTGGGCACCAAAAGAAATCGGCCTGTTCATCGACTCCAAATGCCGCGGCGGCAAACCATTGCCTGTTCCCGGAAAGCCCGTCATCGAGGGCGATCAAGTCAAAGTGATCTGCCAATCCGCGACCGCTTTGAAGAAAGCCGAACTCAATTACACCACCGACACTGGTCTCCGCTCGAAGCGCCAATGGGTTACCGTCCCCGCCACGATCAGCGGCACGACGATTACAGCCCCCAAACCGCCCGCTGAGGCGAACACATGGTTTGTGGCCATCACCGACGAGCGCGACGCGATGGTGAGCACAACGGTGCAATTCAGCCCTTGATCCGCGGGCAAGACTGAAATTGGCGCAGTAACTCCTCGCACTAACTCGGCGCACTACTCACAACCCAACCCCCTCATAACAAACATGCGTTCGCGATCTTCTGGCGTTTGCCGCCTCCTCTCCATCGGCTTTATTAGCCTGCTCACTCTCACCGCACTAGCTATCGACAAGGATGCGGAAAATCCCGGCACGGAAGGCGACGGGAGTTATACGATAGGTCCTGACTATAAGATCGATCCCGACCTTACTGACCGGGGTAATCCCAAAGGTAAGTCCTTCGCGTTCTCGATGCCGCTAGCGGAGAGCAAGATCTTCCGGGGCGACGACAAGACCCTCGATCCCGCGAAGAAGCCCGTCCGCACAGAGCGCAAGATCACTGTCTATGTGCCGGCCGCCTACAAAGACGGCACCAAGGCTCCGCTACTTATCATTCACGACGGTCCCGGTCCGCTCGGTCTGGTGCGCAATGCACTCGACAACCTGACGATTTCCAAGGACCCGAACCGCAGGCTGCCCGCGTTCATCGCGATCGCGGTCGAGAACGGCGGGAACGATGGCAAGAAGAGCGAGCGCGGCCTGGAATACGACACGATGTCCGACCGACTCGCCCGGTTCATCCACGATGAAGTCCTGCCAGCGGTGCTGAAAAACGCGGAGATCAAAGCCGCTTATCCCCGCTTCGCCTTGACGGAGAATCCGTGGGGCCGGGGCGTCATCGGTTGCAGTTCCGGCGGTGCGGCGGCGTTGACGATGGGTTGGTTTCGGCCCGATTGGTTCCGTCGCGTGATCGCCTATTCCGGCACGTTCGTCGATCAGCAGGATGACGACGCGCCGGAGGAAGCCAAATACCCGCTCGGCGCGTGGGAATATCACTCCGGCATGAAGCTCATCGAATCCAGTGAGCAGAAACCGCTACGCATCTTCACGCATGTGTCCGAGAAGGACCTGCGCGCGAATGATCCGGAAGAAAACCATCACAACTGGCCGATGGCCGGCCAGCGCACCGCGGCGGCGCTCAAGGCGAAAGGCTATCACCAGCGCTTCGTCTTCAGCCAGGCTACCGGACACTGCGACAAACGCGTGTTCGAGCAAACCCTGGCGGACACGCTGGTGTGGGTGTGGCGCGGCTACCACGCCGACTAAGCCACCCCTTACTCGCGACCGAGTTATTCGATTTTTAAAAGGATCGTCGCTGTCTTTCCTTCCGCCACGGCACTCAACATGTAGCTACCGGGCGCGAGCTTCTGCTTGTCCATCGTCCCGGCGAGCGTGCCTTTGTTCGTGTTTTGCAGGATGATGATCGCGGGCTGTCCACCGGCGACAGGCGCACCTTTGTCGTCGGTCTTGTTGACATTGATAATGATCATCTGATCGGCCTTGGCCGTCACTTCGAGCGCCGCATCGCTTTTCACCGGCTTGGCGAGTTTGGCGAAAGGCTCGCCCTTTTTGTAAGTCGCGGCCTGACCGCCGATACTGACGGGGAAAGGCAGCGAGCCATCGTCCTGGGCGCGGGCGTTGACAAGGCCGGTGGTGACGAGGGCAAGGACGGCGAGGAGAAATGTCTTCATGCCGTCGAAGCCTGTGCCGATAGCATCCGGGCGGCAAGCCGGGATCGCGCAGCGAGCGTTACTTGGTCGTTGCCGTCGGGGCCGCTGGCGTTGCTGGGGCCGCGGCCGGTGTGGCTGGCGCCTTCGGCTTTGGTGGTGTCGTCGGCGCGGGCGCGGGTTTCCAGTCGGCGGGCTTGCCGAAGCTGTAGCCGTTCTTCTCCAGCATCGTGAGCATTGCATCGAGGCGCTGCTTGTTTTCGCCGCGCCAGTGGCGGTCGTGGAAAAGGATCACCGCATTGTTTGGCGGCAGTCCCGGCTCTTCGCTGTCCACGCCCACGATGCCCTGCCAATCGTGGACGTGCAGCCAGCTAAACTGCCGGTTCGTCGCAAGCTCCCACTGCCAGTGAAAGTGCCGCATCCCCAGCGCCTCGGTCTCCTTCACCAGCGCGGGAAAAGTGCTCCCGTCTCCCGGCAGCCGTGCGAATTGAAATTTGAAATTCGGCTGCTCCAGCCGCGCGCGGAAGTGATCCACATTGCGCGCATAATTATTCCGAAAAGCCACCCGCTGTTCCTCCGTCGTGAGGTCGCCATACTTCGCCACGTACTCGCGTTTGCGCATCGGGCTGTGGATGTAGCAGTGGTTCCCCAGCGTGTGCCCCTCCGCGACCTCGCGTTTCACCAGCGCCGCCTGCACGTCCAGCCCGCCCACGAGTTGCGCATTGCTGCCCGTCAGGAAAAAGCACGCCGTTGCGCCGTGCGCCTTCAGCACATCGAGAACGTCCGCCGTCCCGATCTCCGGGCCGTCGTCGAAAGTCAGGTAAACCGTTTTCGGCACAGGCGGCGCCGCGGGCTTTGGCGCGGGGTCGGCGGGTTGCTGCGCCAGGGCGGCTGTGGCGATGAAAAAGCAGAGGAAGTGAAATCGGAGCACACCGCCGAATAAATCGCGCGCCCCCCGCATGGCAACCCCGCACTTGCCAATCACACGGGAATTTTCACCGCCACCATCGCGGCGACCGCGAACTTCACTCGTCAAACTTCGGTTTCGCGCTGCTACTCTTTCGGTATGTGCCGTCGGCAAACACGTGGTTGCCGAAGCCGCACGTCCCCTCTTGCTTCACGATCAATTTTCCACCGGTGAATTTCAGCGTGATCCTATCCGTCTCCTCCGCACCCTCGGGGTGGAAAATGGCGGTGTCACCCTCGATGGCCGCGATTCCCGAAGCTTCGCCAGTGTTCGCCATCAGCCCGGCGGCGGATTTGAATTCGTAAACGCCATCGAAGGACACCCGGAGCTTGCCGCCACCCAGCGCCCAGATTCGGAAGGTGTTCTTCCGGCTTTCCCAAGTGCCATTAACCTGCGCAGCGGTAACATCCTTCGCCTCGGAGCCCGCGGTTTTTTTCTTCGGCGGCTCCGCAAGTAAGGTCAAGGTGAGCGCGCTACCGCAAAAGAACGCGGCAATGAGACGTGTATATGTGCGGTTCATCGGTAGAGCGGTTGACCGGAAAGCACTGCAGAAATGCGTCCTACTTTTTCTCAGGCGCGGGCGCCGGCGTGGTCGCCTTGCCTGCACCGTAATCTTCCGGCTTCGCGCCGCGACGGAATCCATTGAATCCGTAGAACGTGGGCTCAAACGGATCCACCAGCGTAACGTCCGCCTTCTTCGGCACCTCGATCCCGAGACCCCAGAAGACAGCGTTCACGACGAGGCGCCTCAACCCCTCGTTCGTCAGATCACTCGCCGCACCCATCGTGGTGCAGAAGGTCTTGTTTGTCTTGCCCGCCGCATTCGGCACCTCGCGCGTCCACGCGATCGCCATCATCGGATCGTTCACCCCCTGCTCTTCCTTGTCCGTGGAGCGCTTCTTCTTGTAGTCCGCCGGTTCATCGGTCGGATTCATCCCCTTCAGCACCTGCCCACGCACGAGGATCTTCGCATCGGCTGGCGGGTAAGCTTCATAAACATCCGTGCTGCCGAAGACATCGCTCACTCCATTCATGATCGCCGCATCTTTCGCCGACGCCTCGATGATGCCGCGCGTCGCCTCGTGCTTGTGGCTGCCCCAATGGCTCACCCAGCCTTCGCCCAGCACCGTCTTGCCAAATTTGCCAAACTCCTGGTCATTGAACGCGTGCGTGCTCGTGCGCAGGCCGATGAGCGGCACCCCGCGCTTCACGGCATCGGCGAACCGCTTCCGCGTCGCCTCATCCCAGTGGCGGAAGCGCAGGGACATCACGATCGCGTCCGCGGAATCCAGCGCCTCCGGGTAGCTGAGGCTCGCACCGTTGTTCGGATCGATTGTGCCGTCGGCGGCGAGGGAAAAGCAGACAGTCGTCTTAAAGCCGTGGCGCTCGCTGAGAATCTTCGCGAGCATCGGCATCGTCTCCTCGCTGCGATACTCCTCATCGCCCGCGAGCAGCACCACGTGCTTGCCATTTCCCGGCCCGGCCTTGCCTTCAAAGGCGAGATGATCAGCCGCCCGCGCGGATGCGGCGAGGCTGAGTGAAATTGCGATGGCGAGTGCAGCGATGAGTTTCATGAATGGGGGATGCGTTGGAACGGGGGATGTTTCTTGCGCGGTCTTTTTGTCCTGTTTGGAGCCTTTTGCAAACACCGAAGAAACTGCCGGAAGTATCCGGCATACCGCCGAGATCGCGCTTGTCCGCCGTGGAAAGCAAAAGCAAATATCAGCATGAACCTCCCGATCTACAGGCCAAGCTGGATAAATCGCATGGTTCGGTAAATATCCGCGAGCAACCGACCGCCGCAAACGGCCAGAAGCTGGTACTTCACCTTGAGGATAGCGCCGCCGGACCCTCTGAATTCGAGTTACTGATCACCTGGCAGTTGCTTCCCGCACACTTCACGGCTTTTTTCGCCTTGCTCCATAGTTACACTCGAGGACGCACCTGCCAGCGAAGCCTGGCTTCGCCCGCACCGACGAAGTTCGATGACCACCAACGAGATAACCGTTGCCGTTACGATTCACCTCATCATCCCAGCGATGGGTTTTGGTGCTTACCTTCTCGTCTGTCGGCGTCTTTTTGCCCAGGGGGCTTCGCGCTTCTTCCTTGCCCAGATATTCCTGCTCTTCGCGTGCTATGGCGGGCTCCTTCTCGTTCTCCTCACCAGCCTGTTTTGGGAATGGTCCGGCATGGCATCTCTCGGCACGCTCTTTCTCCTTTTCATCGCACCGCTCTTACTCGTGTTCGTCATCCGCAACCTGCGACGACTTCCGGCTCACTCGCCGGCACAGCGTCTCGCCTACCGAGCGAGCATTGGCTATTTTGTCCTGCTTGCAGGAACAGTCTGCGCGATCCCGCTGATTTATTCAGTCACGCACTGATTTCCATGACTGAAGCGCGTGACGATGAATTGCGGGCGCAGTTCAATGGATTGGAAGAACTCATACTATACTTTTCCTAAGTGACTCCTGAACCCTTTCACATCGATGCAAACTTCGCCGCCCCCGCGTTTCGCGACGCTCTCGCCCGCGAAGGTTACGATGCCGAGGGGATTCGTGCGCTAAAGAGGGGCCTGAAAAGCAATGAGGGTGTCGATCTTGCGCTCTTGGACCGGCGCGCGGCCGCACGGAGCGATGCCTTTCTTACCTTCGCGCGTTTGTTTCTTCTGGGACGGAAGGTCAGGGCATCGGGCTTAGCTACTGCCATCGCTCCGTTGCAAGTCGAGCATTTGGTTCGCGTCGGACTGATCCGTGAAGAAGGCGACGAAGTTCATGCCATGGCTCGAATCGAGGCTTACGGCGATTTTCTTGTCTGCTCGGATTTTGTGAACCACGCGCCTGGTCGCGCTCTAGCCAACGACCATGTGCTCGGTGTCGGTCCAGGAGCGATGTCGCTCGCTGCGCTCACGCCCCGGAGCACGGTTGAATCGGTCCTCGATCTCGGGACGGGCGGCGGCATTCAAGCGCTCATCGCTTCGCGCGTTGCGGAGCACGTCGTGGCCACGGACGTGTGTCCACGCGCGCTGAATTTTGCAGCCTTCAATGCGCGACTGAACGGCATCGAGAATATCGAGTTGCGGTCCGGCAGTTTCTTCGAGCCGGTGCGTGGCGAGCGCTTCGACCGGATCGTTGCCAACCCGCCTTTCGTCATCGCGCCGGCGTCTGGCATCATCTTTCGGGATGGCGGACTCGGCGGCGACGCCGTATCCGAGCACGTGGCCCGCACCACCGCAGAGCATCTCGAAGAAGGCGGCATGGCTGTGATGCTGCTAAACTGGCATCACAGTACCGCCGAGGACTGGGCCGAGCGCCCAAACTCGTGGACGAATGGCAATGGTTGCGACGTGCGCTGGATGCGCTTCGGCGACGAAGACCCGCTCTCGTACGCCACGGCTTGGTTGCGACAGGAGGAAAAGCGCGACGAAGCGATCGCCGGCAGACGACTCGACGAGTGGGTGAGCTATTGCAAAGGCATCGGAGCGGCGCGCATTGCGCTGGGCGCAGCGATCCTGCGCAAACGCTCGAGCCGACGCAACTGGGTGCGCTGCGAGGATCTGGGACCCGACGTCACGCTCAACGCTTGTGGGGAACAGATTGAACGCATCTTCGACGGGGAGGATTTGCTCGAGAATCTCGCGAACGAACGCGATTTGCTCGATCTGCGTCTCAAGCTGCACCCCGCGCATTACGTGGAGCAACGGCTGGCGGTGGAGAACGGCGCTTGGGCTTTTGAGTCGAACAAGCTTCACACCACCGGCGGCATGGATTTCTGCGCGGACATCGACGCACACACAATGCGCTTTCTGGCCGCACTCGACGGTTCTCACACCGTGCGCGAGGCCATGCAACCCATTGCCGACGCCTTTTCAAAGTCGGTCGAAGATGTCGTCCCGCTTGGCCTCGGTCTGACCCAATGCATGCTTCGCATCGGCGTGCTCGTGCGCACCTGAACGCCCGCACTTCCATCCAATCAGTCCGCGATATTCCGCCTCCGGTGGACGCTTCGCAGATGGATCCGCCCAGCCTGCCGTGAGCGGAGCCGGCGAAGCGCGGCGCGCAAATTCGCGCCCAACTCTCGGGTCGAAGGCAAGTCATCGCCTGTGATGAAGATTCGGTTCACAAAATCATCGAGTCGGATGATGGTGGCTGCCTTGAACAAATCGGTGATGCGGTTCGGTTCGCTATTCCACCGTTCACCATTGGGCGGCATCAAATTAAAGATGGCGATCCCACCCGGCCGGAGCCGCTGGCGAATCAACTCGGGAAGCACGTTCCAGCAGATGTCCGGCTTGTGGACATCCCCGTCGCGCGGCACCGACAGATCGTCCATCAATAAGTCAAAATCCGGCGATTGTTTGCGCAGCCAGGCGACAGCATCGGCGTGCTGCCAGTCCACTTTCCGGGCCCAGCCGCGACAATGCCGATGGAAGTGCCTGTAGCTCTCACGATCCAAATCCACCGTTTCAATCGCGGCCTCCATCGCGAGTCGTCGCAATGGTGCAATCATGCTACCGCCAGCAAAGCCCAGCACTCCGATGCGGCCACTAGGTCGGAGCACAGCAATAAGCGCGGCCAGCACATCGAAAATGCTGTGCGTCGGTCCTGGCGAGGTCCGCAATTCGCTGATCACCACCCCGTGCTGGCTCAACCGCAGGCCGTGTCTCGTGGGGATGATGTCCATGTGCACGATCATGCGGGGACGCGACGTTCTCGTCCACTTCGTCGGCGGCGCCCTTCGGTTCGCGCTATTCGCGGCAGTGATTGACGCTTCACTCGGCGGCGCGCAAATGGGACATGCCCGAGACGATTTACGACGAGGTTCCCTACCCGAGTGCGGTGCATTCCCAAACGAATCCGGACAGGCTTGCGATGCACGCGACGCTGCTCGGAATGTCGCCTACACCTGTCGAGCGCTGCCGTGTGCTAGAACTGGGCTGCGGGGATGGGTGGAATCTGATCGCGATGGCTCATGCGCTGCCGGGGAGCGAATTCCTAGGGATCGATCTCGCGACAAAACCCGTGAAACGAGGCACTGCGTTCGCCACACAGCTTGGCCTGCGAAATCTCTCGCTTCGCGCGATGGACGTGGCGGATGCCGCGGACCTCGGGGAGTTCGACTACATCATCGCCCACGGTCTGTACTCGTGGGTGCCGCAGGTTGTGCGGGAAAAAATCTTGGAGCTCTGCAGTCGGAGTCTTGCGGCAAACGGCGTCGCCTACATCAGCTACAATGCGTATCCGGGAAGTCACCTGCGCGATCTCGTGCGCGGCATGATGCGCTATCACACGGCACACTTCGCGGAGCCGCAGCAGAAAATTCGACAGGCGCGCGGGCTCGTTAAATTCCTCGCGGATTCAAAGGAGCCGCGGGAGCTTTACCACGAGCTGCTCGCGCAACAAGTGGAACGGCTGGCGCAGTATCCCGACGCGCCGTTTTTTCATGACGACCTGAGCCCCGTCAACCAGCCGTTTTATTTTCACGAGTTCATGGCGGCCGCGATGGCAAATGGGCTGCAATTTCTCGCGGAGGCGGACGTTCTGGACAACCGTGCCCCGCAGTATCCGCCCCACGTGGAGGCGATGCTCGCTGAACTCGATCCGGCGGATGTCGTGGCGCGCCAACAGTACCTCGATTTTCTGAATAACCGCGCGTTTCGGCAGACGTTGCTGTGCCGGCGCGATGTGCGTCTGGAGCGCACAGTTCCGCCGGAGCGTGTTTGCGACCTGCGTGTCGCGGGCGAGATTCGCGCGGCGTCGAAAAAGCCGGAGCTGCACACGCAGGCCGCGGAAGTTTTTCTCGGCTTGAAAAACGCGGAGATCGAGACGGATCGCCCGCTTGTAAAGGTGGCGCTCGCCACACTCGGTGCGGCGTGGCCGGGATGCCTGCACTTCCGCGAACTGCTCGAACTCTCGATGAAGGAATTGGGACGCGGTGGACCGGTGCAGACGGCGGAAGATACCGCAAGTCTCGCGACCGCACTCAAACAGGCGCACGAGGCAGGCTTTATCGAATTCCGCACGCACAAGCCGCGCTTCACCTTACAACCGGGGATAAAGCCGCGGGCGAGTTCACTCGCGCAGCTTCAACTCGCCCTCGGCGATCGCATAACCACGCTGCGTCATGAAGTCGTGCAGATCCAGGATCCGCTCGCGCGCGAATTGGTGCGGCTAATGGATGGAACGCGAGATCGCGCGGCACTGACGGCGGCGCTCGAAAAACTGCCAGCCGAAGGCGGCATCGCCGTGACGGAGCAGGCGCTCAATGCGAGCCTGCTCAGGCTGGCGCACCTCGCGCTCGTGGAGGAGTAGAGCGGTTTCGATCGGGGCTGGGCTGGGAGCATGCGGGCGTTTGGAGTTGGCGAGCGCGCGGCGCGATATGCTATGCACAGCCGCGCTCTCCCCATGCACTCCCGGCTTACTCTCCGCGATTTCTCTCTTGCTCTCGCGCTCATCGCGATCTGCGGCTTTTTCACGCTCAAAGTGCCGGGGTTCAATTTCCTGAGTTCGCGCAATCTTTCGCTGCTCATGATCGACTTCTCGATCACCGCGACGCTCGCCATCGGAATGCTGCTCGTCATTCTGCCGGGGCACATCGACTTGAGCGCGGGCAGTGGCGTCGGGCTGATCGGCGGGATCGCGGCGGTGCTCGTGACGAATCAAAACTGGCCCGCACCGTTTGCCATGCTCGCAGCCTTCTGCATCGCGCTGGGACTGTGGTTCGCGATGGGGAGTCTGATCGTGCGGCAGCGCATCCCGGCGTTCATCATCACGCTCGGCGGGTTGCTCGTTTTCAAAGGCTTGTTCTGGCTGGTCATTAACAACCACACCATTCCGATTGTGACCGGCGGGCAGCGCAATCTCTACTCGCTGCTCACGACCTACTATTTGCCGCCCATCGCCGGCTACGCGCTCGCCGCCCTGGTTGTCGCGGGGCTCGTCTTCACGCGTCTGCGCACACGCGCCGAGCGGAGGGAACACGGCTTTGAAACGGACGACGGCGAACTCACTTTCCTGAAGCTCTTCCTGACCGCGCAGGTCCTCTTCCTCTTCGTCCTCGTGACCAATCAATTCCGCGGCGTGCCGCTGCCCGCCTTGCTCCTCGGCACGGCCGCGCTTGCGGTGCATCTGCTCACGCAGCACACACCGTTTGGCCGCTACCTTTACGCCATCGGCGGCAATGAAGAAGCCGCAATCATTTCCGGCATTCCGGTGCAGCGAGTAACGACGGGCGCTTTTACGCTCATGGGCGGGATTGTCGCGCTCACCGGCTTCCTGCAGACGGCCTACGGCGGCAGTTCGACGACGACGGTCGGCGACCTCATGGAACTGGACGCCGTGGCCGCGTGCGTCATCGGCGGGGTGAGCCTGCGCGGTGGGCGGGGCAGCGTGCTCGGTGTGCTCAGCGGCGCGCTGATCATGGCCTGCCTACTGAATGGCATGTCGCTCCTCGCCGTTGAGCCGGAGAAGAAATTCATCGCCCGCGGAATGGTTCTCATCCTCGCGGTGTGGATGGACGTGCGACTGGCGCGGAAGGGAAGTTAGGAACCGTTGCGCTCCTCAAGAATCCCCAGCTTGCCATCTTCACAGCACGGTGCCGTGCAAGATCAGCAGCGCCACCGTGAAGTAGATCACCAATCCCGTCACATCGACCAGCGTGGCCACGAAGGGCGCCGATGAGGTGGCAGGATCCAGGCCGCACTTGCGCAGAAGCATAGGGAGCATCGAACCGGAAATCGTGCCCCAGAGCACCACTCCGACCACCGTGACGGCAACGGTCGCGCCGACCAACATGTAGTGCGGTCCATAGGTCGTCGAGAAACTCGACCAGATCACAATTCGCAGAAAGCCGATCGTGCCGAGAATCAGGCCGAGCAATAGCCCGGATGCAATTTCGCGCCGCATCACTCGCCACCAATCGCTGAGCGTCACCTCGCCAAGCGCCATCGCGCGAATGAGCAGCGTGGAGGCCTGCGACCCGGCATTGCCGCCCGACGAAATGATGAGCGGGATAAAGAGCGCCAGTACCACCGCCCGTTCCAGCTCGTGTTCGAAGAAGCCCATCGCTGTCGCGGTCAGCATTTCGCCGACGAAGAGCACTACGAGCCACACGGCCCGCTTGCGCACGAGTTCAAACAACGGCGCCTCCATGTAGGGCTCTGCCAGCGCTTCCATGCCGCCCAGTTTTTGGATGTCCTCGGTCGTCTCCTCCTCCTGCACGTCGAGCATGTCGTCCACAGTCACGATGCCGAGAAGCTTTTCTTCGGAGTCCACGACTGGGAGCGTGTTCCGGTCGTATTTGCGGAAAACTTCGAGCGCCGCGGCTTGATCGTCGGTGGCTCGGAGCGCGAGGAATTTGCTGTCGCGAAACTCGGCGATGGTCGTGCTCACCGGGCGGATGAGAATTTCGCGGATGCGCAGGTCGTCGATCAACCGTCCGCGTTCATCTGTCACGTAAATGACGTTAAGCGTCTCCGAATCGCGTCCGTGTTCGCGGATATGATCGAGCGTCTGCTGGATCGTCCATTCCTCGCGGACGCTGACAAATTCAGGCGTCATCAGGCGCCCGACGCTGTTCTCCGGATAGTTCAGCAATGACTGCGCGATCGCTTTTTCCTCAGGCGAAAGAAGCTGGAGCATCTGGGCAACGGCCGCGCCGGGCAGCTCCTCGAGCAACGCCGTGCGATCATCCGCCGACATATCATTGAGAATCCGCGCGGCTTCGACATGGCCCATCGCCTTGAGCACCACCTGCTGCGCATCGAGGTCGAGATACTCGAGCACCACGGTCGCCTGCGCATGAGGCAGCAGGCGGAAAACGATGGCCTGCTCATCGTCGGGCAACTCCGTGATGCATTCGGCCACATCGGCCGGCGCCCAGTCTTCAAAGGCCGAGCGCAGGGCGGCGAAGTTCCGCTCTTCAATGAGCTCTTTAATTTCCGGTCCAATGAGGTTGCCGAGCATCCCCGCAGAGAAGCATTGCCGTTTGGTGATTGCCAATGGCCGATTGTGAAAATGTCGCGAAGCTGGGGAAAAGCGCCCACTGGCAGGCGTTCAGATTTTCCCTTGGCAGGAGCCGCCGACCACGCAAACTCTCGCCGTGAGCTACACGGTTTTCGCCCGCAAATATCGCCCCCAGACCTTCGACGAAATCGTCGGCCAAGAGCACATCGTGACGACGTTGAAAAACGCCATCGAGCAGAACCGGCTCGCACAGGCGTATCTCTTCGTCGGCCCGCGCGGCACCGGCAAGACCTCGACGGCGCGCATCTTTGCGAAGGCGCTGAACTGCGTGAACGCACCGACGACGAGCCCGTGCGGAGTCTGCGATATGTGCAAGGAAATCGCGGCCGGCAATTCGCTCAACGTCCTCGAATTCGACGCCGCGTCGAACACGCAGGTCGATAAGATCCGCGAGATCATCATCGACAACGTGAAGTACGCGCCGACGCGCGGAAAATACAAACTCTACATCGTGGACGAGGTCCACATGCTCTCGAACTCCTCGTTCAACGCGCTGCTCAAGACGCTTGAGGAGCCGCCCGCCCACGTGAAATTCGTCTTCGCCACGACCGACGTGCAGAAGGTCCCGACGACAATCATCTCCCGCTGCCAGCGTTTCGACCTGCGCCGTATCCCGACGCCCGAGATTGCAAAGCACCTGCTCTTCATCGCGAGCAAGGAAAGTATCGCGCTTGCGCCCATCGCCGCCGACACTATCGCGCGCGGCGCGGAAGGTGGCTTGCGCGACGCCGAGTCGATGCTCGATCAACTCGTCGCCTTTTGCGGCAACACCATCGGCGAGCAGGATGTGCTCAACATCTTCGGCTTCACCGCGCAGCAGACGGTCGCCGAGCTTTGCGAATATCTGATCTGCGGGCAGACGGCGCAGGCGCTCGCCGCGATCCACGCGCAGGCGGAAGCGGGCAAGGATCTCAGCCGGCTGATGTCCGATCTCATCGAGCATCTGCGCAATCTGCTCGTCATCCAATGTGACCCGCAGGGCGTGCAGGACGAATTGAGCGCCGAAGCTATCGCCGCGCTCGCCGAGCAAAGCGGACGCATCACTGCCGACAAACTGCTTGACCTCATCGAACAATTTGCCGCCGCCGAGGGCCGGATGAAATGGGCGCCGAACAAGAAGATGCATTTCGAGATCGCCGCGATCCGCGCCATCCAGACGCTCGGGCAAACGACGCTCACCGAAGTCCTCGATACGCTCACCGCCATCCGTGGAGGCGGACCGCTGCCGGAGAAGTCGAAGGGGGCGAGCGAGACCAAACCGGCGGCTCGAACGCCGCCTCCCGCGGCAACGGCAAGACCTGAACCCGTCGCCCCAGCTCCTCGCAAATCGCTGCGCGAAGCTGTGGCCGCTTCGCTCGGCGAAACGAAAACTCCACCCGCGTTAACTGCGCCCGCAACACCCGCGCCCGCCATTCCCGCGGAACCGACAACGCCTCCGGTTGCGAACGCACCCACGATCGCCGTCGAGGCACTTTGGCCGGCGCTCATTGCCCGCGTCCGGAAAGAGCGCCCGCTGATTTCCATGTGGGTCGAAGCGGGTGTGCTGCTCGAAATCCAAAACGGCACCGCGGTGATCGGTTTTCCTCCCGACCAGAATCTCGCGATGGAGTACTGCGAGAAGGCCAACAACCGAAAGCTCCTCGAACAAATCGCCAGCGAACTCGCCGGAAACCCGCTTACGCTCAAATGCGTTTCTCGCGCAGGACTCGTCGTCCCGGCCCCGCCTCCGCTGGCCGAGCAAAAGCCAGAACCGCCCGCCGATCCAATGCTGGCCTTCAAAAACGATCCACTCATCCAAAAAGCGCTCGCCGATTTCAAAGCGGAATTCCTTCCCGCCTGAGCGCTGCACTCTTCTACTCAACGCAGACTCCAGAACACCTCCAATACCGCCCACACCCCACACCTATGAACATCCAGAAAATGATGAAGCAGGCCGCCAAGATGCAGGAGCAGATGGCGCAAGCGCAGGCCGAACTCGCGGAAAGAACCGTCACCGCGACTGCGGGTGGCGGGAAAGTTACCGTCGTGGCCAACGGCGCCGGCGATGTCGTTTCGATCAAGATCAGCAAGGAGGTCGTCGATCCCGAAGATGTCGAATTCCTCGAAGACCTCGTGCTGACTGGTGTGAAGAAGGCGATCGAGGACGGCAAGGCGCTTCAGCAATCCGAGATGAGCAAGCTGACTGCCGGCCTTGGCCTTCCGCCCGGACTCGGACTTTAACGCCTGAGCGGAGCCGAAGGACGACCGGCGCGAATCGTTTTCTACGCGACCGCGCTCTCCGGAGCCGCCTTACCTTTCAGCGCCAGGGCCTTTGCCTTCTCCGTCCCATCGAGATCGGCCTGCCGGTAGGCGCCGAAATCGTTGAACCAATACTTCTTCGCCCAGCGATACATCCAGTGCTGCTCGGGGATTTCCTCGCCGGGGAGCCATTGCGAAAAGCGCGGGGTCATCGCGTCGAGCTCGGCCATCGCGGTGCCGCGCATCGTCGTGTCGCGCGCGCCATGTTTGACGACGAGCTCTTTCACCAAATCCGGCCGCTCGAGCACCACGCAGCCGCGGGTGTGCTGCGCGCTGAGGTCGCGGAAGTCTTTTAGAAACTTGCTGTCGCGCATCGTGGCGAAGACACCGCGCGGGTCGCGGATATTTTCCGTCGCGAATTGAATGATCGGGCAAGGCTCAATGTCGCCGCGCGGATTGACATGATGCGAGATGCCGTTGCTCATCGGGCAGAGCGCCTTGCCCTCGCCGTCGTAGTATGCGTCGATGATCGCGATCGGCACCTTCGCGCGCATCTCGACGACGAAGCGCCGCACCCGCACGAGTTGCTCCGGCGTCAGCGCGAGCTGCGGATTCATCTTCGGCCCGACCGGCCGATAGGTGTGAAACCAGCAATAATGAACACCGCGCACGATCAACTCGCGCAGCCATGATTCGGTGCAGAGGTCGTCGATATTCGTCTGGCAAACGCTCGTCGCCACGCCGGTGAGAATCTTCTCCCGCAAGCAAGCCTCCAGCCCGCGCAACGTTCGCGCGAAGACCTCTTTCTTTCCCCGGCGTTCGTCGCTCACGATCTCTCTGCCTTCGATGGAAATGAGCGGCGTCGCGTTCCCAATCTGCCGTAGCCGCTTCGCGATCTTGTCGGTGATGAACTGCCCGTTCGTGAACACCTGAAAATACGCGTCCGGATGCGCCGCGAGCAGATCAAGCAGTTCCGGGTGCATGAACGGCTCGCCGCCCAGGATCCCGAAGAACGCGTTCCCGTGCGCCTTCGCGTCGTTGATCGTGCGGTTTAGCGTCTCCAGATCGATCTGCACGCGCTCCGCCTCCACATCCACCCAGCACCCCTGGCAGCGCAGGTTGCACGAGTTGAGGATCGAGAGGTAAAGGAACGGAGGGAAGTACTCCCCGCGCTTGATTCGATGCTTGAAGCGCTCGACGGAGAGCATCCCCTTCACCCCGAAGTTCCAGGCAAACTTCGCGAGCAACCGCGGATCAGTCGTGCGGATAATGCGGGTGGCGAGGGCGGGAAACATCAGCCCGCACCTTAGCGTGAAAGCGCACGTACGCCAGCCCCGGAACGGGCGCGCCTTGCTGGAATGACCATGAACGAGTAACAGGGCGCTTTTCCCGTGCCGAAATTCCTCCGTCGTCTTCACACCACGCGCTGGTTGCTGGTCGTGTGCTTCCTCCTGCTCTCCACCGGCTGGCTGTGGGCGCGGGCGGGCGGCGGGCGCAGTTCGAGCAGTGGAAGCAGCAGCAGCAGTGGAAGCTCCAGCAGCAGCGGCGGTGGCGGTAGCGGCAATCCTTTCGAGCTGATCTACTTTTTCTGGTGGCTGAATACGCGCCACCCGCTCATCGGCGTGCCAGTCACGGTGGCGCTGGGCTATTTCCTCTATCGCTCGGGCAAAGCGGGGACGAAGGGCTACCAGGGCATCGTCATCCATCGCGGTGCAGCGGCGGCGGCGGAGAATGTCGTGCAGCCGGGCTTGCGCGCACTGCGCAAGGCAGACCCCGCGTTTTCCCAGGACGCCTTCGAGGCGCGCGTGCGCGTCGCTTTCGAGAAACTTCAGCGCGCGTGGTGCGAGCAGTCGCTGGTCACGGTGCGCCCATTTATCTCGGATGGCATCCACGAGCGGTTCGGGCTGCAATTTGAGGAGCAGCACGCGCTCGGCTACCGGCCCGCGATGGAGAATCTCTCGATCACCGGGTTCAATTTCGCGCAGGTGGAATGCGGGCCGGTGTTCGATGTCATCACGGTGCGCTTCTCCGCGCACGCCCACGACTACCGCATGGACGCGGCCAGCGGCGAACGCATCCGCGGCTCGGAAGAGGACGCGAGCTTCGCCGAATGCTGGTCCTTCCTCCGCACGCGCGGCAGCCAGACGAAGCTTAACCACGCGGGCCTCATCGAGGGCCAGTGCCCAAACTGCGGCGCACCCATCGCGATGAACCAGGGCGCGAAATGCGAGCACTGTCAGGCGCTGCTGCGCAGCGGCGAGTTCGACTGGGTGCTCGCCGAGATCACGCAAGAGAAGGAGTGGCGCCCGCGCCGCACGCCGCCGCCCGGCACCGTGCAAATCCGCGAGAACGACCCCGGTTTCAATCTCCAGGATCTTGAAGACGTGACCTCCGTGATCTTCTGGCGCAAGGCCGCCGCCGAGCGCGAAGGCCGCGCCGATGCGTTGCGCAAAGTCTCCGCGCCCGCGTGGTGCGACGCCTTCGCCGCGACGCTCGACGACGGCACGCCGCGGAAGCTGCTCGCCGACTACTCCGTGAGCGCCGTCGATACCATCGGCGTGCTGCTCGACGAGCAAGAGCAACGCGCGCTCGTGCAGGTGTGGTGGATGGCGCGGAACTTCACCATCGACGACGCCGGCCGTCTGCACGGCCCGAAAGGCGAGTGGCTCGTAACCACATCGATCTTCGTCCTCACGCGCCACGCCGGCGTGCGGAGCATGCCGCAGGACTCCATCTCCTCCGCGCACTGCCCGCAGTGCGGCGGCGCGCTCCAGCGCGACACATCGGACGCGTGCGAATACTGCCACACCGTGCTGAACGACGGCACGCGCCACTGGATCCTCCGCGATGTTTTCCCCACCGGCTCGAGCGAAGCGCGCGCGCTCATCGGCGAAGCCGTGCAGCGCTCGCAACGCAGCGGCGAACTCTTCCGCGCCATCGGCACACCCGCCCCCGGCGGCGGCACCGCCGCGCTCGCGTGGATGATCTTCTGCCTCAACCCGGGCGAACTCGACGGCTCGATCCGCGGGATGCTCTACGTCGCGGGCAAAAAGCACGGCCTCGGCAAAGAGCAGGTCGATGCACTGCTCGCCGCCGTCGCCGCCGGCCAGGTCGATCTCCCGCAACCTGCCACCGGCGCCGAGGCCCAGGCATGGCTCGTCGAAATGGCCGCCGCCGCGCACCACTCCAGCGGGCTCTCCAGCGCCGAGACCAAACTTCTGCACAAAGCCGGCTCACGTCTCGGCCTCGCCGCTGCCGACGTGAACCACCTCCTCGCCCGCGCCCGCAGCGAAGCAGTCACCACCGCCCGCGACGAACTGCGCGCCGCCCGCCGCGAAAAAACCGCCGCGCGCAATGAGAAGCGCCGCACCGCAACCACGTGATCGTCGCCGAGTGACGGCACGAAATTCCGTCACTACTGCCGCAGCCGCTTCGCGATCTTGTCGGTGATGAACTGCCCGTTCGTGAACACCTGAAAATAAGCGTCCGGGTGCGCCGCGAGCAGATCGAGCAACTCCGGGTGCATGAACGGCTCGCCGCCGAGGATGCCGAATAACACGTTCCCGGACGCCTTCGCGTCATTGATCGTGCGGTTCAGCGTCTCCAGATCGATCTGCGTCCGCTTGGGGGCAAGCGACGCGGCGACATTGGCTCGCGGCGTCAATTTTCCGCCTTCGTCTTCGGCTCCAGTCCCGCGGCGCCGAGGCCGAGCACGCGAAACTCCGTGCCCTCACTGCCGTTGCTTTTCTCAGCCGAGAGCTCGAAGCGCACGCGATGTTTCCCCGGCGCGAGGTCCCGAGCGACGCGGTTGGTCTGGCGATAGCCACCCCACGTCTGGTCGAACCAACCTTCCAGCGTCACCGGCGCCGCACCATCCACGCTCACTTTCGCGCGGCCCATCGGCCCGCGCACCACGTAGTGCATCGTGAAAATCGTGCGGCCCTCGATTTCAAATTCGAGGACGCTGCCCGGTGTGCTGCTTTTCCAGCACTTGCCGGCTTCGTCGTAAGTCCAGCCATCGTTCGCGAGCGGCTGCATCGCCGCGGCCTCCGACAGGCTGGTGAACTCATAAGCATCGGTAAAACGCGCCGGCGGCAGCGCGGGCACCGGGGGCAATTTTTCTTCCGCCGGTAGTCCGGCGGAGACGCTTTCGAGCCGCGCGATGACGAAACGGGCCGCGGCGGACATGCCGCGATCGTTCGGATGCACCTCGTCGGGGCTGATCTCCTCCCATTTCAGACGCCCGGCCTCGATCTCCGGCCAAAGCGCATCGCGGTAGCTCACCATCGGCAACCCATAGTGCTCCCCGACTTTTGTAAACCACTCCTGCGCGTTGGTCCCGTTGCGTTTCATCATGAACAGGAGCAGCACCGCCGGCTGGCCCGGTTGCTTGAGAAGCTGGCGCACCAGACCTTCGAGCGTCTCGGCCGCCTCCGGCGTGTTGCCATCATTGACGGCGTATTCCACCACCACGAAGTCGGGCTGCGCGGCGAGCAGATCGCGCGCGACCCGCATCGCCCCGTAGTTGCTTCCGGTGGCGCCGATGCCGGCGTTGACGAACTTGATCGCCGCCTTCGGGAACTTTTCGCGCCACCACCCGGCCACCAGATTGCCGTAACGGTGCTCGGCGTCGGAGGCCTTCGCGCCCTGCGTGATCGAACCGCCAATGACGCCCACTGTGATCGCTTCGCCGCGTCGCGCTTTGGCGATGACGCGCTGCAGTCGCGTCTCGTCACCGCGCGCAACCAGCGAACGCGCCACGATCTCCGCATCCAACGGCGCCGGCTGCTCCGCCGCCCGGCACGACGCCGGGCCTTGCATCAGCAGCAAACTACCTGCAACCGCCCAAGACAGGGCGAGCCTGCGAACGCTGCCGAAATGCCCGCGACCGACAGATTCACGAATCCTCTTCGATCGGTGGACAGCGGCTTTAATGGGCGGAGAAATCAAGATCATGGCCGGGAGGATAGCGACTTCGGGTCGGGAGAAAATACCGATGCGATCCAGCCCACTCATCACCGTTGAAGACGCGCGCGCGACGCCTCAGGTTGAGAACCATGAAACATTGCGCCTTGCTCCTCGCGGTCGCGCTTGCCCTCCTTCCCTCCCCGGGACTTTTTGCCGCCGAAGCACCGAACGATCCCGCCACCCTCGGTCCCTTCGGCATCGGCAGTTGCCACATCAATGGCCGCTCGGTGCAGGACAACGCGCGCTGGATTCCGCAGATGGAATCGATCGGCCTGCACTACTACCGCGCGTGCGCCACCGGCTGGGGACAGGTCGAGCCGGAGCAAGGGAAGTTCGAGTGCAAGGCGCTCGACGAGCAGATGAGTTACCTCACCGAGCACGGCTTCATCTTCGGCGCGCTGCTCAATGGCAACGTCCGCTGGAACACCCTCGATAAGCCCGGCACGCTCCCGGTCAAGAACCTCCCCGCCTGGTCCGCCTACGTCACCGCCATCGCCGAGCATTGCCGCGGCAAGATCCGCCGCTGGGAAGTGTGGAACGAGCCGCCGAACGGCACTGGCCGCGACCAGACCGGCGCGGATTACGCGAAGATCGTCGTCAGCGCCTACGACGCCGCCAAGGCCGTCGATCCCGCGAACCTCATCGGCCTCGCCACCAAATCCGTCCACGTGAACTACCTTGAAAAGACCATCAAGGCCGGCGCGAAAGATCACTTCGACTACATTAGCGTCCACCCCTACGAGGTCCTCAATGGCATTGCCGACAACGCCGGCACCGAGCCTGTCTTCCAGAACATCGTCCCGGCCATCCGCCAGATGCTCGCCGCGCAAAACCCCGCGAAGAAAGACGTCCCCATCATCTTCACCGAGCTCGGTTGCGATGTGAAAAAAGGCGCCGACACCCAGGCCCACGCGCTCGTGAAAGCCTACACCATGGGCATCGCCCAGGGCGTCGCCTGCATCCATTGGTTCGAGGGCCGGGATGGCGATAGCGGCCCACTCGGCTTGCTCGATGGCAAGGGCACCCCACGCCCCTCCTACACAGCGCTCGCGCAACTCATCCAGCACCTCGGACAGCGGCCCACCTACCTCGGCTGGGTCCTGCTCGAGGAGAAATACTACGGCTTCCTCTTCCAAGGCGCCGCCGGCCCCGTCCTCATCTCGTGGGGGCGCAAAGGCGGCCCCGCGGAAATCCGCTTCGGCCAGCCCGTGCAGATCATCGACCCGCTCACCGGCACCCTCACCCGCGCCGACCACCACGCGCTCACCTTCGCCCCCATCCTCGTCCTCGACGTCCCCGAGTCGCTCGTCGCCAGCGCTCGCGCCCACGCCGACCAGCCCCTCCCGTGGGGCGGCGATTTTTTCCGGGCGAAATCCGTCTCTCTCACCCCCGGCGACCCACAGGGCGAACGCGGCCTGCACACCCTTCCGGCGACGCCGTCGCCCAGGCCGTCCTCGCCTACGGCGGCTCCGCGCGCGCCGGCAATGTCCCCGGCGGCAACCTCTTCATCGTCGATCCCGGCTTCCTCACCTACAGCGCCACCCCCATCGAGATCACCGCCGTCGTCCGGCGCAACGAAGCCAACGACAACGCCGGCTTCAAGCTCGTTTACGAATCCACCAGCGGCTTCAAGACCGCCGGCGGCTGGTACACCGTCCCGGACAACAAGGAGTGGCACACCGTGAAGTGGCAGATCGACGACCCGCAGTTCGTGAACTACTGGGGCTACAACTTCTCGTTCGTCTCCGACGGCGAAAAGTTCAGCAAATACTACCTCCAGAGCGTGACGGTGACGAAGCGCAGCGAGTGACCGGTCCTAGAATGCGAAAGGCGAGGGCGGGAAACTTACGCGGCGGAACGGTGCCGCATCGCCGCCGTCTTTCAAATGGAAACACTTCCCGGAGTCTGAGCCGTATTCACAACACTTGGCCCCATTCCAACTTTGCTCAATCCTCCCACTCGACGAGCAGGCCGGCTATGGAGGGATAGTCGGGAATAACGTCAGAGACACCGGGCGGAGAAGCGTGGTTGGCAAAATAGCCCAGGGCCATGCGCGTCTCGGGCGTGCCTTCGCCAGAATAGCCGTCGGGCTCGCTCTTGCCGTCCCTTCTTTGAGCCCATGCCGCGCCCTTCCACGGTTCGCCATTGACCCAGCGCCACGGGCCACCGGGCTGGTCCTGCAAGCCGCCGAGCCAGACGATCTGACCGGAACCGACACCGGAAAGCTTTTTCGCCAGGGCGAGTTCCTCCTCGCTGCTGATGGTGGCGAGATGTCCGCCGAGGGCGACGGCGTGTTGCCGGGCTTCGTCCCAGGAGAATTTGCCGCGGACGAAGAGATACCAATGGCCGCCGATTGGCCGGGCCATCGGGAAACGCGTGGCCATGTAAGGAAACTTGCCGGGACGCAGCTTGCCATCAGGCTCGGCGGCACGGAGCTGCTTTTCGAGGTCGTGCATCTTCCAGAAATCGAGGAGTTCGGCGGCACGTTTTCCGGCCTCGGTGATGTGCGGCACGGATCCGCCGTAACCAATCCATTGGAGGCCTGGATGATTCCGCAGTGCATCGACGTCGCGCGTCAGCAAAGGCAGGGCAAGCACACGCAGCGTGGGGATTTTCACCAGCGGGCCCACCGACGGAATCTGCAGACAGTCGAGGAGAGTCAGCTTTTGGATCGTCGTGCCAGCAAGCGGTGACAGATCGGAGACAAGCGTGCTTTCGAGATTCACCGTTGCCAGCTGCGGCAGTGCTCTGAGCTGCTCCACGGCGGTGAAAGGCGTGGAGTTCAAATTAAGTTCGACGATCTTCGAGCCGGCCAGCGCACGTAGATCGGTGACGCCTGTATCGTTGACGGCGAGCCTTTCGAGCGGCAGTCCGCGCAAAGCGGAGAGATCGACGAGTTGTTGATTCGACCCCGCATCGAGAATGCGCAGGGTTTTGTTTCCATCGAGGAAAGCGAGATCGCGGAGCTTCGCAAACCCCACCCTGTTCACTGCCAATTCTTCCAGCGGCATGCCGCGCAGGGGGGAGAAGTCGGTAACCCTGCTCCAAGGAATGCTCAGCACAGTCAGCGCTTTGCCTTCGAGCACCCGCAGGTCGGAGAAATCACTCTTTCCAGCACATTGGGATCCTAAGCTTAGAATTCCACGTGGACAAGTTGTCGCG
>JADMIO011200100.1_pt1 | contig 77263 bp, 54 predicted proteins | sample 8958161 | NCBI WGS metagenome assembly JADMIO01 (sample SAMN16585339, study PRJNA669376) | soil metagenome | isolation source: Crop rotation soil | place: USA: Cullars Rotation, Alabama | collected 2011
GCGCGGGTCCGCGGGCCCGAGTCGAAAGATCCGCCGATGTTCCCGCTGCCGCGTTCACGTGGTCGCGGAACGCGAGTTGTGGTCACCGAATATCAGATGCCACGCGAGCTGATCTCGCTCCACGACGTCCATGGCGACTCGAAAGGGAACATCTGGTACACGTCGCACCGGACCGCCTATCAGGGCGTCCTCAATCCGCGCACCGGAGAGGTCACCGAATACCGGATTCCCGGGAAGGAGCAGGACACGCCCAACGTGAATCCAGGCGTCCATCGGGTATGGGTGGACAAAGACGACGTGGTCTGGTGGTCAGAGCAATGGGACCACTATCTCACCGGCCTCGACTCGAAGACCGGCAAGATCGTCCAGCGCGTCCGGGTTGCCCCGAAGACCGCGGTCTTCAACTCGGCCGGGTTCGGCAACTTCGCGATGGATGACAACGGCTTCGTCTACCACGTGCTCGATCGCGCGGTCGTCAAGATCAACAGCAAGACCGGCGAGACCGTGCAACGGTTTCCCCTGCCCGGGACGATTGGCGGCACCTACGACAACATCATCACCCCGGACGGTCGCTACTGGTCCGGTGGCACGACCGGCGGGAAGGCCGTCGGCATGCTCGATACCAAGACCGGCGACTACTTCGAGGTGGCGACTCCGACCTCGGTCGCCAGCGCGGCTCGAGGCGGTTTCGACCCCCAGGGGAATGCCTGGTTCGGAGGCCGCGGCGGACAACTGCTCAAGCTGAGCCCGGTGACCAAACGCCTCACCGAATATTGGCCGCCGTTTTCGGACGTGGTCTTCTACGAGGCGATGCCCGACAAGAACGGCGAGATCTGGGCGGGAGCGATGCACCTGGGCGGGTTCCTGCGGTTCAACCCCAAGACCGATGCCTGGACGGTCTACATGATGCCCGAGCCCTACTCGCACAATCGCCGTACCTGGATCGACAACTCGACCACTCCGGTCACGGTCTGGTACGTGGACAACGACGGCTATATCGCACGGGTTCAGCCGTTGGACTGACTGGCCGGCCGGACGGTGACACAGAGCGGGTGACATAGGACCATGAACAGACGACCTCTCATCGCCGCGCTCGGTGGCGCCGCGTCGACCGCGGCGCTCCTCGTTGGCATTACCCAGATCACCAGTGCGCAGCCGCCGGCGGCGCCATTCGCGATTGAAGAGGCGACGATCGCCGGCACTCACGCGGCGATCCGCGCCGGCCAGACCACCTGCCGGGCGATCGTCCAGGCGTACATCGACCGGGCCCGTGCCTACAACGGCGTCTGCACCGCCCTCGTGACCCGAGACGGAACCCCGGTGTCGCCGGCCCCGGGCGTGATTCGCGCCGGCAAGCCGCTGGTGTTTCCGACGAAGACCGTCGCGGCATCGACGATCCTTCCCGATCTCGACCAGTACGCCGGCCTGCCGCTCGATTTCGGCCGCATGGAGCCGACGGTCTCCGACCCGTCGGTCAGCCAGCAGATGGGCATGCGGGTCGGCATCGCCAACGCCGGCCAGGTCAATGCGCTCGAGACGATCAACATCCGCGGCGAACGTTCGGTGACCTGCAAGGGCGGGTTCGATGCCCATCCGTCAACCGGGCCACTACCCGCCGGTGCGCCACCGGAGTGCGAGGCGTTCCGCCGGCAACCGGACGCGCTCGAGCGCGCCGCGGAATTGGATGCGAAGTACGGCCGCAACCCGGATCTGGCGACGTTGCCGATGTACTGCGTGACCGTTGCCTTCAAGGACCCCTTCGACACCAGGGACATGCGCTCGACCTCGGGCAGCGACGTCGCGTTCGCGATGGACGTACCGCCCTTCGACTCGGCGATCGCCGCCCGCCTCCGCGACAAGGGCGCGATCATCTACGCCAAGACCCAGTCGAACGAATTCAACGCCGGCCCCGGCAATCCCGGCAGCGGCCCGGCGCGCGCCAGGACGAACTACGTCGACGGACAACAGGCCATCAGCAGCTGGTCGGGTCAATCCTGCAACCCCTACGACACCGAGCGGGTGCCGCGCGGGTCGAGCTCGGGCTCGGGCGTCGCGGTGGGCGCCAACCTGTCGATGGTCTCGATCTGTGAGCAGACCGCCGCCTCCTGCCAGGGCCCGGCGTCACGAAACGGGGTGACGCTGGTCCTGCCGACCAAGGGGCTCCTCCCCGATTCAGGCGGCATCGGCAATCAGTCGTTCCTCGATCGCGCCGGCATCCTCGCCAAGACCTTGCCCGACTCGACGACGGTGCTCGACGCGCTGCGCGATACCACCACCGATTCGTATTTCGATGCGCGCGACGTCTTTTCCGCGATTCCGCAGAGTCTGGTGAGCCGTCAGCCATACGCCTCCTACCTGGTTGCATCGCTTCCGCCCGGCCCGGCCGGCGGCAGGCCGCTGCAGGGGATGCGCATCGCCATCCTGCGCGAGCACATGGTCATCCGGACGCCGAACCACGAGGCGATCAGCCGGCAGATCGACAACGAGATCAAGACGGTGCTGCGTGACCGGCTGGGAGCCGAGATCGTCGAGACCATCACGCCGGCTCATCCCGATGACCCCGAGGTTGCCAATCTCCGCTACACCATCGCGGACGGGTTTTCGGAGACGTTGCCGCGGTTCGTCCCCGAACTGTTCACGCGCAAGACCGCTGCCGGCGACCTGATGTTTGCGGTGCCCGGCTATGACGTGACGTCGTATGAGTACCTGCTCAAACTGAGCAACCGGCAGGCGCCGCTGTCGGATCTGATCCGCCTCGAGACGCTCCAGAACCTGCTGCCGGCCCCCGAGGACCGCAACACCCTGGAGTTCAGGATGGAGATCGACCGCTATCTCGCGGTCAGAGGCGACCGGACGATCAAGTCGTGGCCCGACTGGTTCGCCCACGCCAAGTTCCGCGACGACCAGGTCAGAGCCGGCGCGGAAAACTGGGTGCACACGACCAAGACGGTGACGCCGATCAAGAGTCTCAGGCTTGCCGCCAGCCAGGTCGCCCGGATGGCGTTGCTCAAGGTCATGCGTGAGAACCGCATCGATGCGTTCGTCCATGCCGAGAACACGGTGCCGACGCCCAAGATCGGCGGCGCCAACGTCGGGACCAACAGCCTCGACGGCATTACCCCGTTCCTCCAGATCCCCCGCATCGTCGTGCCGGCAGGGTTCAACCGCGTCGTCTACGAGCCACGCTTCGCACTGAATCCTGGCAAGACCGACTATGTGTCCGTGCTCGCGCCCGGCACCAGGCCGATCGAACTGCCGAAGCCGATGCCGATTGCGATCACCTTCTTTGCCGGGCAGGGCGACGAGCCGGTGCTCCTCCGCATTGGATCGGCCTACGAGGCAGCAACAAAACACCGCCGACCGCCCGCCGATTTCGGACCGGTCCAGGATCACTCCGACCACTGAGCGCGCCGCCGCATCGACAGCGTCGTCACCGGCAGCGTGGTCCTCGTCGCTCCGCTCATCTCCGGGCAGCGGACGTCACGCGGACACTCTTGTCGGTCGGCTTCCGACAGATGTCGCCATTCACGCGGCCACTGGCGTCGCGCTGATTGACGGCAACGCTGCGGACGTGTGTCCGTGAACGCGTTGCCGCGTCCCCGTCAGCGCGACAGCACGACAGCACGACAGGGTGACTCGAGATCGTGGCTCGCGTCAGTCGCGACGTGCATGCCGGCATCACAACCAACAACCCTGTCTCCCGTCTCCGGCGATCGCGAACACATCTGTCGCTGACGAATAAACGGCGCTGCGGCCAGAGAAGCGGATCGCGACGAATACTCCATGCGCGAGACGCCGGCGCGATCGGCGCCGGACTCTATCCTCAACACGCTCAGATATATCAGGCGTCTCACTCACGCCGGATCGCTGGTGATGAATCGACGTCACCCGTCATCGCGATCTGCCGCGCGACGCGTTGTCGATCGGCCACGGGCGACAAGACTGTTCGCCGTTGAGGAACACGCGTGTTCGTTTTCACGCAATGAGCCTCGGCCGTCGCGGGTACGCGACCGGCGCGAACGATGGTGATTTCTCCTATGAACGTGCCGCGTTCATCGCTGCCGCGCATCGACGTGTGCGCGCCAGGGCACGACGCTTGCACTTCACCTTCGCACACAGACACACACTTCTTCGCGTCTTCGCGCGACACCAACGTCGCGCGAAGTGTCCGTCAGACGATGCCGCACTCGGGTGAGTGCTCGGTGGAGGATAGATGTTTCGGAGAACTCTCGTAATTCTCATGCTGCTCGCAATCACTGCGTGGCCAGCCGCGGCGCAGACGAACAGCGCTATCACCGGGGTTGTCGTCGACGAAACCGGATCAGTGCTTCCCGGGGTGACGGTGGAAGCATCAAGTCCGGCCTTGATCGAAAACGTGCGCGCCGTGGTCACCGACGACCAGGGGGTGTACAAAGTCGCGGATCTGCGCGCCGGCGTCTACGCGGTGACCTTCACGCTCACCGGATTCAGCAAGCTGCGGCGCGAGCAGATCGAACTCACCGCCGGCTTCACCGCCACCGTGAATGGCAAGCTGATGCTGGGCACTCTCGACGAAGCGATCACCGTCGTCGGCAGCCAGCCGCTGCTCGACGTCCAGAACGTCACTCAGGGCCGCGTCGTTACCCGTGACGTGATGGACCTGGTGCCGACCGGCAACCGCTCGTGGGCGGCGCTGGCGATGCTCGTCCCCGGCGCCAAGGTGTCCGGCGGCGCCAACGTCGGCGGGACCACCTCGGCCCAGGCGGCGGCGACCATTCATGGCAGCCGCGTCCAGGAGTCGATGATGCTGTTCGACGGCATGCGCTACAACCAGGGCGTCGGCACTGGCGGTGTGCGCAACGCGATCAGCGCGAACGACGGCAACGTCGAACAGATCAGTTTCGCCACCGCGGCGCTGTCGGCCGAAAGTGAAGTCGGCGGCTTCGTCCACAACATCATCCCCAAGGAAGGGGGCAACCGGTTTGCCGGATCGTTCCTGACCAACTACTCCGGCAGCGGATTCCAGTGGGACAACCTGAAAGCCGATGTCGCCAGCGGCGCGCTGACGCCGGACTCGATCCGTAAGACCTGGGACTTCAACCCGGCGATCGGCGGCCCGCTGATGAAGGAGAAGCTGTGGTTCTTCCTCGCCTACCGCAACTGGGGTTACGAGCGGCAGGTCGCCAACCGCTTCTTCAACAAGACCCCGACCGGCCTGACCTACATCCCGGATCTCGAGCGGCCGGCAATCGACTATCAGCAGAAGATTGACCGCAATCTGCGGCTGACGACGAAGCTCCCGGCGCAGTCGAAGATGTCGTTCTACTACGCGAATCAGGCCGACCTCGGCGACTACCGTTACGGCAACCGCCTGACCTCGCCGGAGGCGCTGACCTACCTGCGCCAGAACCCGAACTACATGGCCCAGTCGCGGTGGTCGCGGGCGAGCACCTCGATGCTCTACGACGTCGGCTTCACCTACGTCAACAACGACTTCCTGTTCACGCCCAATCTCGACAACGACCAGTCGCTGCCCGGCATCACCGAGTTGCGCACCGGGGTCATCTGGCGCAACCCGGTTGGCACCTGGGGGCACAACGCCAGCCATCAGATGAACGTGACCGGCTCGGTCTCGCGGGTCACCGGATCGCACACCCTCAAGGCCGGCGGCCTGTTCCTCCGCGCCGACGTCAACCAGACCCAGGACGCGGTCGCCAACGGCACCAGCTGGCGCTTCCTCGACGGACTCCCGAGCGCGCTGGTGGTGTTCGCGACGCCGCTGCGTTTCCGCGAAGACCTCAACGCCCAGATCGGGCTCTTCGTGCAGGACCAGTGGAAGATTTCGCGCGCGACCCTCAACCTCGGCCTCCGCTACGACTCGTACAACGCGTCGGTCCCGGAAGTGAATCAGGGGGCCGGCCCGTGGACGCCGACCCGCGATCTCACGTTCCCGGAAGTGAAGGATGTGCCCGATTGGCGCGACATCATGCCGCGCGTCGGGGTCTCTTACGACGTGTTCGGCACCGGCCGGACGGCGGTGAAGGGGACGTTCAGCAAGTACGTGTTCGGGCCCGAGATCATCACCTATACCCGACTGGCCAACCCGTCGGCGTCGATCGCCACCACCGCCACCCGCACCTGGAACGACGTCAACCGGGATTTTCAGCCGCAGGAGAGCGAACTCGGGCCGATCAGCGCCAGGGACTTCGGCACCCCGCGGATCACCCAGCGCTTCGACCCCGACGTCAACAACGGCTGGGGCAAGCGAGGCGCCAATTGGGAACTGTCCGGCGCCATCGACCATCAGCTGACCTCCGGGATGACGGCAAACGCCGCCTACTATCACCGGTGGTGGAAGAACCTGACGACCACCCGTAACACCGCGGTGGCGGCGAACGAGTTCGACCAGTACTGCGTGACCGCACCGCTCGACTCGCGGCTGCCCGGCGGCGGCGGCAACACCCTCTGCGGGTTCTACGACGTCACCCCGGCGAAGTTCGGCGCCATCGACAACGTCATCACGATGACCGACAACTTCGGTGAACAGAAAGATGCCTACAACGGCTTCGACCTGTCGCTCAACGTCCGTCTGCCGAAGGGCGCGACGGTCTCCGGCGGCACCAACACCGAGCAGTTCACCAGCAACTTCTGCTTTGCCGAGAACGACGCCTCGCTCACGCCCAGCACGCTGACCAGCATCGTCCTGCAGACCGGCCGCTCGCTGCTCAATTGCGACGTCAAGACACCGTGGCAGACCCAGTTCAAGATGTACGCGGTCTACCCGCTGCCGTGGTACGGGCTGATTGTCAGCGCTGCGTTCCAGAGCCAGCCAGGCCCCGAAATCACCGCCAGCTACGCGGCGACCAACGCGCAGATCGCGCCGTCGCTCGGCCGCAATCTCTCGGCCGGCGCCACCGGCACGGCGACGGTGCAGTTGATTCCGGCCAGTTCGATGTGGGGCGAACGCTTCAATCAGGTGGACATGCGGGTCACCAAGACCGCCACGGTGAAGGGCCTCGAAATCCAGGGCACCTTCGACCTCTACAACCTGCTCAACGTCGACACGACGCTGACCTACAACACGACCTACGGGCCAGCCTGGCTCAATCCGACCAGCATCATGGTCGGCCGCCTGGCCAAGCTCGGTCTCCAGGTGCGGTTCTGAGCGTGGTCGCTCCCGCCCGTCCCGATTATCAGCACCAGCTCGCTGCCGGCGTCGTGCAGCACCAGCAGAAGGGAGTCCTGTGATGTCCGCAATGTCGCGACGCTCGTTCCTCGACCGGGCGAGTGTCCTCACCGCCAGCGGTGTGGCCGCAGCCTACGCCCCGGGTGGAATCGGCGAAGGCACCGCTTTCGCGCAGCAGTCCGGCGGGTCGGCCCCGGGGGCGGCGCCGGCCCCGGGCGCACTGACCGCCGGCCGTTTCGACTACTCGCCGAGCATCGACCGGCCGGTGATCAAGTGGCCGAATGGCGCACGCGTCGCCGTCTGGGTCGCGCCGAACATGGAGTTCTACGAATACACGCCGCTCAGCCGGCCGACGCGCCCGGATATCGCCAGCTACTCCTATCGCGACTACGGCAACCGGGTCGGCTTCTGGCGGATGCTCGAAGTCACCGACAAACACAACATCCGCTGCTGCGTCTGTCTCAACGGTGCGCTGCTCGACCACTGCCCCGAGGTCCGGGATGCGATGGTCGCGCGCAACTGGGACTACATGGCCCACGGCTTCTACAACACCCGGCCGATCACCGACTACACCATCGAGCAGGAACGCGAGTACTGGCGCGACATGATCGACACGGTGAAGAAGCACACCGGCAAACAGCTCAAAGGCCGCCTCGGCGCTGGCGGCGGCAACACCGTCAACACCCCCGATCTGATGGCGGAATTCGGCCTCACCTACCACACCGACTGGTTGATGGACGATCAGCCGTTCCCGCTCAAGGTCAAGAACGGCGCCAAGTTCATCCACGTGCCCTACACCTATCAGCTCAACGACGCCATCGTCCCCGGTCAGGGCCGCGACGCGGCGTACTTCGCCCAGATGATCAAGGACCAGTTCGATGTCCTCTATGAAGAGGGGGCGACGAGCGGCAAGGTGATGTGCATCTCGCTGCACCCGTTCTGGATCGGCAAGTCGCACCGCGCCAAGTACCTCGACGAGGCGCTGGCCTACATCAAGAAGCACGACAAGGTCTGGTACACCACGGCCGATGATATCGCCGATTACTACATGAAGAACTACTACGACACCGTGGTGGCCTACGTGGACGAGCAGAAGAAGAAGGGACTCGCGTGATGCCTGGAGATCGCAAAGTCGGACAGGACCAGGGGTATTACGACTGGTCGCCCATCACCAAACGCAAGCCGCTGAAGTGGCCGAACGGCGCCCGGGTGGCGCTGACGGTCATCGTCAACATGGAACACTACGACTGGCAGGTGCCCGGAAACGTGCCGGGAGCGCCAACCGGGGCGTTCCGGCCGCCGCTGGCGGACTACTCGCAGCACGAATACGGCAACCGCGTCGGGGTCTTCCGGATCCTCAAGATTCTCGATACCTACGGGATCAAGCCGGCGATCGCGATGGACGCGACGATTGCCGAATCGAATCCCTTCCTGGTCGCCGAGTGCAAGAAGCGCAACCTCGAAGTCATTGCCCATGGCAAGACCTCGCGGCAGCCGATTCACGGGGCGATGACCGCGGATAGCGAACGCGCCTACATCCAGTCGTCGATCGCGGCGGTGACCAAGGCGATGGGCAAGGCGCCAACCGGCTGGCTTGGCCCGGACTTCGCCGAATCGATGAACACGCCGAATCTCCTCGCCGCGGAAGGCATCCGCTACGTCTGTGATTGGGGCAACGACGAGCAGCCGTACAAGATGAACGTCCCGCAGGGCGAGCTGTATTCGATCGGCGTCAACTACGACCTCGATGACATCTTCATCCACTGGAACGGCCGCCGGCTGATCGACGAATACCGGCAGATCCTGGTCGACGAATTCGATGGCCTCTACCGCGACGGCGAGAAGAGCGGCCGGATGATGGTCGTCAATGTCCATCCCTGGGTCACCGGCTGGCCGTGGCGGTCGAAGTATCTCGCCAAAGCGATGGATCACATCAGCAAAGCCCCCAAGGTGTGGAAGGCCAGCCCGTCGGAGGTGGTCGACTGGTACAAGGCGAACGCCAATATGTGAGGCGGATGGCTCGCCCGTGTTCACATTCAGCGTGACAGCGTGACAGCGTTTGATGGGGTCGACACAACCATGCGTAGATTGAAGCGGCACTACTTGATTGTTCCTCTCGTTCTTCTGGCTCCGCTCGCCTGGCGGGCGGCGGTGGTCCGTGGCCAGGCGCCGGCTCAGTTCCGGGTCGAAGAAGCCACCATCGCCGGCATCCACGCCGCGATTCAGTCCGGTCAGACCACCTGCCGGCAGGTCGTCCAGGCGTACATCGATCGGGCCAAGGCCTACAACGGCATCTGCACCGCGCTGGTGACCGAGGACGGTGCGCCGGTGGCCGCGGCCAAGGGCTACGTCCGCGCCGGCGCGCCGCTGGTGTTTCCCACCGCGACCGTGAAGGCCTCGTCAGTGTTCCCGAGTCTCGACGAATACAAGGGGCTGCCGCTCGACTACGGCCGGATGGAGCCGACGGTGTCCGACCCGAGCGTGCGTCACCAGATGGGCATGCGGGTCGGCATCGCCGACGCCGGGCAGCTCAACGCCCTCGAGACGCTCAACATCCGTGGTGAGCGATCGATCACCTGCAAGGGCGCTTTCGACGCCCATCCTTCGACCGGGCCGCTGCCGGCGGGGGCGCCGCCGCAATGTGAGGCCTTCCGCCGCCAGCCGGACGCGCTCGAACGCGCGGCCGAACTCGACAAACAGTACGGACGCAATCCTGACCTGCGCGCGCTGCCGCTCTACTGCGCCACCGCCTCGTTCAAGGATCCCTACGACACCAAGGACATGCGCACGACCGCGAACAACGACGTGAACTTCGCCATGGACGTTCCGCCGTTCGACTCGACGATCGTCGCGCAGATGCGGGCCAAAGGCGCGATCATCTACGCCAAGTCGGTCGCCGCCGAGTTCAACGGCGGTCCCGGCGATCCTGGCGGTGAGGCCAAGGCCACCAGCGTCCAGGTCAACGGCGGCCAGCAGATGAACTCCTTCAGCGGCCAGCCCTGCAACCCCTACGACACCACCCGCGTCCCGCGCGGCACCAGCAACGGTTCCGGTGTGTCGGTCGGCGCCAACCTGGTCACCATCGGCATCTGCGAGCAGACGGCGGCGTCCTGCCAGGGGCCGGCGTCGCGCAATGGCGTCACCCTCATCCTGACGACCAAGGGCATCACCCCGGACAGCGGCGGCATCGGCAACCAGTTCTTCCAGGACCGCTCGGGCATTCACGCGCGCACGCTTGCTGACGGCGCCAAGGTGCTCGACGCCATCCGCAACCCCGCGAACAACTACTTCGACAGCCACGACCCGTTCACCGCGATTCCGAAAGCGCTGATACCCACGCAACCCTACGCGAGCTTCGCGGTTGACGACGCCAGCCTGAAGGCCAACCCGCAGCCGCTGAAAGGCATGCGCATCGCGATCCTTCGCGAGCACATGGTCAAGCGGACCGCCAATCACGCCGCGATCTCCGACCAGACCGACAAGGAGTTCAAGGCCATCCTGCGCGACAAGCTCGGCGCCGAGCTCGTCGAGACCGTCACCCCGGACTATCCCGATGACCCGGACGTGCCGAATCTCAAGTACAGCTTTTCGGACGCCCTGTCCGAGCTGCTGCCGCGGATGATGCCCGAGATCTTCCAGCGCAAGAACGCCGACGGCTCACTGGCGTTTGCCGTGCCCGGCCACGACGTGACCTCCTACGAATACCTGATCAAGTTGAGCCGGCGCGAGGCGCCGTTGACGAAGGCGGTCAACATGACCAACTTCGCCACCTTCGCCGGGATCCGGTGCTTCTCGCCGGCGTGCAGTGACGTCCGGTTCGACATCGACCGCTACCTCAAAGAGCGCGGCGACGCCCGCATCACCACCTGGAAGGAGTGGGTCGCCAACGCCAAGTTCGAGGACTCCGGGGCGACCGCCGGCGCCGCGAACTGGGCCAATCTCAAGGGCCACGCCGAAGAAGGCAAGAGCGACCGCATCGCCCGCAGCCACATCGCCCGGATGGCGCTGATGAAGGTGATGTATGAGAACAACATCGTCGCCTTCGTCCATGCCGAGAACACCGTGCCGACGCCGAAACTCCTCGGTCCGAATGTCGGCACCACCAGCCTCGACGGGATCACGCCGTTCTTCCAGATTCCCAAGATCGTCGTCCCGGCAGGGTTCACCGAGGTCGAAGTGGCACCGGTATTTGCGCTGAATCCGGCCAAGACCGGTTACCTCTCCACCCTGCCGGCCGGCGCCAAGCAGACGCCGCTCGAGAAGCCGATGCCGATCGCGATTACCTTCTTCTCCGGTCAGGGCGAGGAATCGACCCTGATCAAGATCGGCACCGCCTACGAGTCGGCGACGCACCATCGCAAGCCGCCACCGTCGTTCGGCCCCGTCGGCTCCGTCGCCGCGTCTCATTGATTCGCGACGCGATGCGACTACCGCTGCCGGCCCGGGACGACCGGGCCTCGAATACCCTGGGTTACCTTGCCGTCGCGGTCTTCCTGGCCGCGGCGGCCACCGCCTCCGGATGCGGGCGCCACAAAACCGCACAAGCGAAGGGGGACCGAGCCGACGCGAGAAGCGTCAAGACCGAATCCGTCCGGCTGGACACGGTGCGGCGCGCCCTCGACGCCACCGGGATGCTCGTCGCCGGGGACGAAGCGATCGTGTCGTCTCCGGCCGACGGCCTGGTGACCCGGATCCTCGCCGATCTCGGCGACGCCGTCGCCGCCGGACAGCCGCTGGTGGAACTGGATGCCGAGAAGCTCCGCTACACCCTGGATCAGCAGCGTGCGGCCCTGCGCCGCTCGCTGACCAAGTACGGCGCGACCGATGCCGCCGCCCTTCCGGCGGTTGACGACACACCGGACGTCCGGCGGGCGGAGGCGGAACTCGCCCAGGCGAAACGGTCGGCGAGCCGCTTCTCCCAGCTGATGGCGAGAGGACTTGTCTCCGGCGAGGCGTTCGACGACGCCCAGGCGGCGCTGCAGACGCGGCAGGCGTCGTACGACGCGGCGGTGCAGACCGCGAGGAACCTCGCCGCCGACATCGAAGTCGAAGAAGCCGCCCTGAGGCTCGCCGAGCGGCAGCTTCGCGACGCGATCATCCGGGCGCCGATTTCCGGCTATATCCAGAAGCGCCTGGTCGCGGTCGGCGAGCAGGTGAGAAGTCAGTCGCCGGTGATGGCGGTCGTCCGCGTCGATTCGCTGAAGGTGAGGGCGGAGATCCCCGAGCGAATGGCCCCGTGGGTCCGCGTCGGCCAGGCGGTCGCGTTGAAGGTGGACAGCCATCCGGCCCAGGGATTCCACGCCACCGTCACCCGCATCAGCCCGGTCGTCGAAGCGTCGACGCGGACGGTCGCACTCGAAGCGACGACGGCGAACAGCGATGTCGTGCTCAAGCCCGGTGCCTTCGTCCGCCTTCACCTCGAGACCGCGCTCGAAGAATCGGTGCTGACGATTCCCTACACCGCGATGCAGTACCGCTACGGCGTCAACCGCGCGTTTGTGGTCAGCGGCGACCAACTCGCGGCGCGGGAACTGAGCCTGGGCGACCGGCTGGGTGACCGCATCGAGATTGCCGCCGGCGTCAAAGCCGAAGAGGTAATTGCCACGACCGACATCGACGTGCTCGTCGACGGCGAGAAAGTGACCCGCCGCCAGGACGCTGCGGCACGGTAGCTCCCCAGGTAGGCCAATGCTGACCGAACTCTGCGTCCGCCGCCCGGTCTTCACCACGATGCTGGTGATGGCCCTCCTCGTCCTCGGCGCGTTTTCCTTCCGTGACCTCGGCGTCGACCTGTTTCCCAAGGCGGATCCGGCGACGGTCAACGTCGCCGTGCAACTCCCGGGTGCCAGCCCGGAGGAGATGATGACGTCGGTCGTCATGCCGCTCGAGGACGCCCTCAGCAGTGTCGCCGGCATCGATCAGATGGCGTCCACCGCATCCAACGGCTCGGCGACGATCACGACCCGGTTCGTGCTCGAGCGCGATCTCGAGGACGCGGCCAGCGCGGTGCGGGAGAAGGTATCCGGCGCGATGAAGAACGTGCCGCCGCAGGTGCTGCCGCCAATCATCCAGAAATCGGATCCGGACGCGGCGGCGGTCCTCAGTCTGGCGCTCTCGTCGAAGACGATGAGCCTGCGGGCGCTGACCGAAATCGCCCAGATCCGGGTGAAGCGGATCCTCGAGTCGGTCGACGGGGTCGGTGAGGTGTCGATCAACGGCGGCCAGCCGCGCGAACTTCACGTCGTCGTCGACATCGAGAAGCTGAACGCCCACGGCCTGTCGATTGTCGATATCCGTGACGCGATCCAGGCCGAAAACGTCGACGTCCCGGGTGGAGTCCTGGAGCAGGGCGAATGGGAGGTCGGGATCCGGACACTCGGCCGGATTACCGCCGCCGGCCAGTTCGAGAACGTCATCATCAAGACCCGCGACGGCGTCCCTCTGCGGATTGCCGATGTCGCACGCGTCGAGGACACCGTTGCCAAGCGCAACAGCGCGCAGTTCCTCGGCGACGGCAACCCGGCGATTCAGCTCGATATCCGCCGCGCCTCCGGCCACAACACGATTGCGGTCATCGCCGCGGTCAAGGACAGGCTGCGCTCGATCCGGCAGGGACTGCCCAAGGAGGTCTCGCTCGTCCTGACCAGCGACGACTCCGGTTTCATCAACGGATCCGTCGAGTCGCTCGAAGAGCACCTGATCTGGGGAAGCCTGCTGGCGTCGCTGATTGTCCTGTTCTTCATCCGCGACATCCGCGCCGTGATCATCTCCGGCCTGGCCATCCCGATCTCGATCGTCGCGACCTTCACGCTGATGCGGATGATGGACTTCACCCTCAACAACATGACGTTGCTGGGCCTGACCCTCGCCGTCGGGATCGTCATCGACGATGCGATTGTCGTGATCGAGAACATCTTCCGCTACCTGGAAGAAGGGCAGGTGACGCCGTTCGAGGCGGCGATTCGCGCGACCCAGGAAGTGGCGCTCCCGGTCATGGCGACGACCCTGTCGCTGGTGGTCATTTTTCTGCCGGTGGCGTTCATGACCGGCTACGCCGCCCGCTTCATCTACCCCTTCGGCTGGACGATGGCGTTTGCGGTGATCGTCTCGATGGCGGTCAGCTTTACCTTGACCCCGATGTTGAGCGCCAGATTCCTGCGGAAGCCCGCCCACGCCGGCGGCGCTCACGCCAAGGGCGGCGCATTCCTCGGCGCGATCGATCGCTGGTACAACGTCTCGCTCACCTGGGCGATGGCCCATCCCGCGGTGATCATCGGCGCGTCGGTGGTCGCCGTCCTGCTGACCGTGCCGCTCAATCGCGCGATCGGCCGGACCTTCGTCCCGGACGAGGACATGGGCCAGGTGACCGTGCACCTCGACACGCCGCAGGGGACGTCATTCGAGGGCACCGCCAGGATTGCGAAGGAAGTGGTCAGTGACTTGACCGGCATCGAAGGGGTCGCCCAACTCCAGTATCTGGTCGGCGCCGGACGGTTGAATCACATTCATCTCTTCGCCTACCTCGAGCCGCTCGACGAGCGGACGGTCGGGCAGGAGGATGTCGTCGCCGAGATCCGCCGCCGGTTGGCGCCGCGTCCGGGCATGGCGCCGTTCGTCACCGGCCGTTCCGCCCTCGGTGGCGGCGAGGGCAGCTTCCCGGTGCAGGCGACCTTGCAGGGCCCGGACATCAGCGAGCTCTACCGCTACTCGCAGACGCTGCTCGAAAAGGCAGAGCAGACGCCGAGCCTGATCGAGGCCAAGACGACCTACAGCACCGCCAGCCCGGAGACCCACGTCATCGTCGATCGCGAACGCGCCGCCGATCTTGGCCTGCGGATGTCGGCGGTCGGTGGACTTCTCCGCCTGATGGTGTCGGGTGACGACGAGATCTCGACGTTCAATGAAGGCGCCGAGCGCTATCCGGTGAAGATCCGGGTGGCCGAGGCCCAGCGCAACGACGTCCCCGCGCTCGGCCGATTGACCATCCCTTCGGCGTCGGCCGGATTGGTGCGGATCGACAACATCGCGCGCTTCGAACGCGGTCTTGGATCGACGCAGATCCGTCGTGTCAACCGGCAGTTCCGGATCGACCTGCAGAGCGACGTCGCCCCCGGCTACGCGCTCGATCAGGCGTCGAACGACGTCCGGCGTCACATTTCGGCACTGCGGATGCCGGCCGGGTACTCGGGCCGGCTGGCCGGACAGACCCAGATTCTCGATGAGACGACCGCCAACCTGATGATGGCGATCGGTCTCGCCAGCATCTTCGTCTACATGGTGCTGGCGGCGCAGTTCGAGAGCTTCATCCAACCGCTGATCATCATGCTGGTGATGCCGGTGTCGGTGCCGTTTGCCCTGGTCACGCTGTGGGCCACCGGACGCACGCTCAATCTGTGGAGCGCACTGGGCATCCTGTTGCTCTTCGGGATCGTCAAGAAGAACTCGATTCTCCAGGTCGACTACGCCAATGTGCTGAGGGCCAAAGGGGCGTCGGCCGAAGCGGCGATCGTCGAAGCCTGCCAGACGCGGCTCCGGCCGATTCTGATGACGACGCTCGCGATCATCGCTGGCCTGGTGCCGACCGCGATGGGTGTCGGCGTCGGTGGCAGCCAGCGTTCCGCCGTCGCCCTGACCATCATCGGCGGGCAGTCGCTGTGCCTGTTCCTGACCCTGCTGCTGGTGCCGGTGGCCTACGCGCAGGTCGCCGTGCTCGAGGAACGGCTGCGGACACGGTCGTTGGCGAGCTGGGTCAGGAACCGGCTCCGCCACTGGCGGCTCGTGCCGGCGCTCCGGCATCCGGAACCGTAGATCGTGTCGCCCCTGGCATGGGGATGCTGATGGCGGTTCGTTCGGTCGCGACGCTGGCGTTGCTGCTCGGCGGCTCATCGCCGCTCGTGGCGCAACCGTCTTCGCCCGCCGCAGCGTCCGCTTCGCCGGCCGCATCGGTCAATCCGCCGGCCAGCCGGGTACCAGCGGCGGCGGTGGACGCGCCGCCGGAGCCGGTCGCTCCGGCGGTCATCACCCGCGACGATCGCGGCCAGGCGACGCTGCGGGCGACGCGGCTGCAACGTCACCTGGTGGTCGACGGCCGGCTCGACGAGGAGGTCTACCAAGAGGTGCCTGCGGCCGGCGGGTTCATTCAGTCGCTGCCGGTGGAAGGCGATCCGGCGACCGAGGCGACCAGCGTGTGGGTGTTCTTCGACGACACCAACCTGTACGTCGCCGCGCGCTGCTGGGACAGCCATCCTGAGCGGATGATCGCCAACGAACTGCGCCGCGACAACTCACAGGCGATCAACGGCAACGAGGGGTTCAGCATCAGCATCGACACCTTCCTCGACCGCCGGAACGGCTACTCGTTCCAGACCAACGAACCGCGTCTCGAATTCAATTGGGTGACGCTGCCCTACGGCCAGTTCACGACCATGCTGGCGGCCAACCGGGTCACCATCACGCCGACGCCGCGCATGGCGATCATCAGCCTGATGCAGTTCAATCGCAGTCAGCGCAGCCTGTCTACGAGTGCCCGCCTGCGCTGGGAGTACTCGCCGAACAGCCATTTCTTCGTCGTCTACACCGACGGGCGTGACACCTTGACCCCGGGTCTGCCGGATCTGCTGTCGCGGTCGTTCGCCGTGAAGGTAACCCGGCTGATGCGCTTCTGACGCGTCAGCTCCGCGCCGGCGCCGTGCGCGGCCGCCAGCGCCGCGGCTTCACCGCGGCGACAGCTCAAGAGTACGAGTTGGCGGCATCTGGGGGCGACAACGCTTGTGCTAGAATCCCGCACCACACTCGTGAGTTTTTCCCGTCTATCTTTTCCATCGGTTTTGCCCGGGCATCTCCCTGTGGACGGCGTGTACAGCCGACGATGAGCGACTCTGTTTTCCAGTGGCGGCATGCGAATGCCAGTTGGTTTTTCGTCCTTGCTCATCCCGGCCACGAACTTCGCGCGTATCACTTCCTCGAGCGTGTGAGTCCGACGGTCGCGGTCATGACCGACGGGTCGGGCTCGATTGGCACGCCCCGCCTCGACGAGTCGCGCGCAGTCATCGAGCGCGCCGGCGGCCGCCTCACGCCCCTGTTCGGGGTGATGAGCGACCGCGACGCGTACGCGGCGCTGATGGCCGCCGACGCGCGGCCGTTCGTGCCGCTGCTGACCACGATTGCCGACTCGCTCACCCGCGCGCGGGCGCGGGCCGTCGTCATCGACGCCGCCGAGGGCTACAACCCGGTGCACGACGTCTGCCACTGGATCGGCCGCTCCGCGGTTGCCATCGCCCGTCGTCTCGGGGCCGAGGTCGAACTCTTCGAACTCGATCTCGTCTCCCGTCCCGATGCCACCGGCGACGGCATCCGGCTGACGCTGGACGATGAGGCGTTCCGGCGAAAGCTCGAGGCCGTGGCCAGCTGTGACGCGTTGAGGTCCGAGGTGGAAGCGGCGTTCGAGCACTACGGACGCGATGCCTTCCGGGTGGAGTTCCTGCGCCGGCTGTCCGGCGATGCACAGCCGCCCGCGGCGTCCTGGGTTCCGTTCTACGAACAGGTGGGGGAATCCCGCGTCAGGGAAGGTCGCTACGGGTCGGTCCTCCGCTACAAGACGCACGTCAGGCCGGTGATCGAGCGGCTGATGGCGCTGTCGCCGGATTCCCATGCGGCCGACCTCTATACTCTTCACGAATAACACGCTCGCGGCCCGCGCCGGGTCGGAGATGTACGTCCGCGACGTGGCGGTCGCGCTCCAGCGCCGCGGCCATCGTCCGGTCGCCTTCAGCCTCGTTCTCGGCGAGACCGCCGAGGAACTGCGGCGGGCCACCGTTCCGGTGATTGACGATCTCGCCCGGCTCGGTTCGCCGCCGGACGTCATCCACGGCCATCACCATCTCGAGACCCTGATTGCTGCGCTCACCTTTCCCGGGACGCCGATCGTGCACTTCTGCCACGGCTGGCTGCCGTGGGAGGAGCTGCCGCTGCGGCACCCGTCGGTGGCCCGGTACATCGCCGTGGACGAGGTCTGTCTCGATCGCCTGGTGGCTGAGGAGGGGATCTCTCCGGATCGCGTCGAGGTGCTGCACAATTTCGTCGACTTCGAGCGCTTCCCGCCGCGGCCGCCACTGCCATCGACGCCACGCCGCGCGCTGGTCTTCAGCAACTCGGCGGGCGCCGACGGCTACACGCGCAGCATCGCCGCCGCCTGTGCGGCCGCCGGGATCACCCTCGATGTCGTTGGTCAGGCGTCGGGAAATTCCACCGACGCGCCCGGGGCGCTGCTGCAGCACTACGATCTCGTCTTCGCCAAGGCCAGATCCGCGCTCGAGGCGCTGACCGTCGGCTGTGCGGTCATTCTGGCCGACGCGGCGGGCGGCGGACCGCTGGTGACGCCGGCCAATTTCGATCGCCTGCGATCCCGGAACTTCGGCATCCGCGAGCTCCAGAACCCGCACGAACCCTCGTGGTACGCGCGCGAGATTGGCGCCTATGCCGCCGACGCCGCGGCGTCCGTGTCGGCTCGCGCCAGGGCTGTCGCCGGGCTCGAGCCGGCCGTCGACCGGCTGCTCGAAATCTACGCCGCGGTGATGGCCGGCGATCACCAGACGGCAGGCGCGTCGCAGGCCGCCGGCAAACATCTCGCCCGCATCGCGCCGCCGCTAAAGCACGCCTATCACCTGTCAGTCGTCGCCCGTGACCTGGGGCGTGACCTGGAGCTCGCGCGCCGGGAACGCGACGCCGGGACCTTGGCGGCCGCACAGGACCGGGAGCGCCAGCGCGACCGGGATGGCCAGCGCGAACGCGATATCGGCGACCTGCGGGTGCGGCTCGCGAATGCCGAACGTGAGCTGGAAACCGCCCGCGCCGACGCGGCACGCCTCGACGCTGACTATCGATCCCTCCCGACGCTGCGTCTTCGCGACGCCCTGCTTCGCGTGCCCGGGATCGGGCCGCTGCTCCAGGCCGGCGCCCGCCGGTGCACCCGCGCTCTCGACCGCCTCCGTTAGCCCGTGCGGCTGCTCACCAGATGTTGCCGGCGCCCGGCGAATAGCTGGCGCTGATGACCGCATTGCTGGTCAGCGTGTCACACTGCACGACGCCGCTGAAGCGGGTCAGGCCGGCGTTCACCGTGATCTGGCTGGCGTTGACCTCGATCGCCGATGCGCTCACGGTGACTTTGGCGCTCGCGGTCACCGTCACACCGGTGGTGTCCAAGGTCACCGCGTTGCCGTTGTTGTCCACCAGCTTCACCGAGCCGGGGCCATCCTGCAGCGTGATCCGTTGTCCGCCTGGCGTCTCGATCATCAGGCTGGTCGTCTTGCCCTCCTGAATGCAGACGGTGACGCCGCTTCGCGACCGGATCGACTTCACATTGGCGGCGTCGTCTTCCGGCGGGCGGGCTTTGGCGTTCCACAGCGAGCCGACGACGTATGCGGTTCGCGGATCGGCACCGTCGAAGGCGACGAGCACCTCGTCGCCGACATCGGGGATGAACCAGGTGCCCCGGTGCGCGCCAGCCATCATCGTCGCCACCCGTGCCCAGATCCCGCGCGGGCCGACGGCGGGCACCGAGACCTGCACGCGCCCGATACGCTCGGGGTCACGATTGTCGAGCACCGACGCGGAGTACACACCCTGCAGCGCCGCCATGTCACGCCTCCGTCACTGGTAGATAGCTGGTAGATAGGTGAAGCCGATCTTACCGACAGTTGCTCATCGTGGTGGATGGCGACTGGGTTGCTGGGAAGGGTGCGGGGGTGTCGGAAGGGGAGACGGGAGCTGGCAGCTGGGCCCGGCCGGAGCCGGGCCCAGCTTTCTCTAGTACGGGTAGCCCTTCAACCGTGGTGTGCGCGGCTTCCACTCGGGGAGCTCGGCGTACTTGTCGCCGATCGGCATCTTCACCTTCGGCAGGCTGTCGCGGTCGAGGACCTGGTCTTCCGGGATGACCTCGTTGATGAAGAGCAGATACGCGGTCAACGCGTAAACCTCGTCCGGCGTCAGGGTGCCCTCGCGGCCGAGCGGCATCCCGCGGTTGATGTAGTCCCACACCGTGGTCGCGTGCGGCGCCCGCAGCGGCAGGATCCGCCCGCGCGCCCAGAGGTCAGGGTTCGTCGGGGTCTTGCTCTTGAGAACCGGCGCCGTGCCCTCGATGCCGGTGGCGCCGTGGCATCCCGCACAGCCCTTCGCGCGATAGGCGGCCGCGCCTTCCTTGGCGGTGCCTTTGCCGGCCGGGAGTTCGTCGCCGGTGGGACCGATCGAGATATCGCGGGCGCGGATCTCCTCTGGCGTTGGCGTCCTGCCGATGCCATAGGTCGGCCCCTGGGCCAGAACCGGCACGCTCAACAGCAACGCGAACGCAATCGGCAGCGCGCTACACGTAGCCATTGGTCACGCTCCCGTCCTTGGCGATCCTCCAGGGCTGAATCGAGTTGTCGAGTCCGGGCACGCTGAACGTCTGGTCGAAGGTCTTGTTCCAGTGCTTGGCGATCTGCTCGCGGGTCGGCTGCGCCTGGCCGATCTCGTCGACGCACCGCGACATGATCTCGGTCTCGCTGCCGTCCCACGTCCACGGGAAGGTGAACAGGCAGTGGGCCATCCGCTGCGGCGTCCCCTGGAAGCTGGCTTTCGCCCACTTCTTGCCGCCGTCGGTCGAGACCTCCACCGTTTTGATCGCGCCGCCGCCGGACCATGCGAGGCCGCGGATTTCGTAGAAACCCTTCCCGGGCAGCTGCTGTTCGCCGGACGGGTAGGTGATCACCGACTTCGGACCGATCTGGTAGCTGAGGGCGGCGTCCTTCTCATCCTGATCGAGGTGGCCGAAGTCGTTGTAGTTCATGTAGTAGCGATCGACGACCTTGATGCGCTGGAGCCACTTGGTGTGGAAGATCCCCTCGAGGCCCGGGACCATCAGGCGGATTGGATAGCCGTTCTGCGGCCGCACCGCCTCACCGTTCATGCCGTAGGCGATCATCGCGTCGTCCATGGCTTTGCCGATCGGCATGCTCGACGCGCCTTTGACCTCTTCGGCGCCCTCGGCGACGAACCACTTGGCGCTGCCTTTGACGCCGCATTCCTTGAGCAGGGTCGACAGCAGCACGCCGGTCCATTCGGCGTTGCTGGTCATCCCGTGCGTCTCCTGCACGGTCTTGGCGCGGCGCGAGGCCCGATTGCCGGCGCACTCGATGAAATGCAGGCGCGTCACCGACGGCAGGCGCTTCAGGTCGGCGACCGTAAACGTCAGCGGGCGGTCGACCAGGCCGTGGATCATCAGCGTGTGCTGATTGGGATCGATATCCGGCAGGAACGAGCCGCGCGTCGTCGCGTAGTAGTGAAGCGAGGTTGGCGTGATGACGCCGACCTGGTCCTGCAGTGGAGTGGCGACATGGAAGGTGAGGCCGAAGGTGTCGGGTGACGGCCGGCCGCCGTGTGGAATCCGGGCCGAGGTGACGTATTTCGATCGCCGGCCGTAGCCGATCTCGCCATCCCTCTCGCCTCTGATCATCGGCGGTTGCGCCGGCGCCTGGTGCTCGTGCTGCTGCCCGAACAGCGGCGCGCTCGCGCCCAGGGTGAACCCGCCGGCCAACGCGGCGCCGCCTCTGAGGAACTCCCGGCGAGCAGGTCGTTTCGAGCCCATGGATCTCTCCTTGATAGATAAGTGCCAGACGGCTCCGCGGAGGCCTGGTCCGCGGAACCGGTCCATCTTTCCGAGAGTATACGCCCCGGAGCGCCGCCGCTTCGGCGCCTTCTGACCGGCCCTTCCGTGCAAGCTCAGCCTATTCAGTTCGTTCCGCGGAGGCCCTACCCGGCGACTGTCGGGCAGGCGTGATGTAGACTCGTCCCGCCCTCGCGGGCTGCGCACAATCGACGCCTGCTGCTGTCGACCCTGGAGGACATATGGGACAGATGGAACGGCGGCCGCTCCAGTCGCTGGCGCTAGGGTCACTTCTCGTGTCGGCGTTCGCGACTGCGTTCAGCGGACAGGCGCCGCCGGGACGGCAAGAGGCCGCGGCCCCTCGAGCTCAGGGCGGCCCGCCGCCGGTACAACTGGCCGAGGGCCCCGGCCGCGAGCAGGTGCAGGCGACCTGCACGCGGTGCCATGCGCTCAACCTGATCGCCAACTCCTGGGGCTACACCAAAGATGGCTGGCAGGACCGCATCGCCACGATGGTGAAGCTGCCAACGGCCGAACTCGACACCATCTCGATGTATCTGGCGACGCACTACCCGATCAAGGACGCTCCCGGCGCGGTGCTGATCTCAGGTCCCGCGACCGTCTCCATCAAGGAGTGGCTCGCGCCGACGCTCGGTTCGCGGCCGCACGACTCGCACGCCGCCGCGGACGGGTCGATCTGGTGGACCGGCCAATACGCAGGCAAACTTGGGCGCCTCGATCCGCGGACCGGCGAGATTCGTGAATTCGATGTGCCGCCGAATTCGCAGCCTCATGGTCTGGCCGAAGCCGCGGACGGGCGGATCTGGTACACGGGAATACAAAAGGGCGTGATTGGCAGGCTCGATCCACGGACCGGACAAGTGGCCGAGTATCCGATCACGGAGCCAGGTGTCCGCGGCCCGCACACGCCGATCCTCGACAAGAAGAGCGGCCTTCTCTTCTTCACGCTGCAGTCGGGACACGTCGGCCGGATCGACACCGCCACCGGCGACATCGTCGTCAGGAAGACGCCCAGCGATAACACCTACCCGTACGGGATCCGTCTCAACTCCGCTGGCGTGCCGTGGTATGTGGACTTCCGCGGCAATCGCATCGGCAGCGTCGACCCGAAGACGATGGAGATCAAGGAATACCCGCTGCCGAGTGCCGACGCTCGCCCCCGCCGCCTGACGATCACCTCGGACGACGTGATCTGGTACACCGACTTTCCCCGCGGCATGCTCGGCCGCTTCGATCCGGCGAGCGGTCGGGTCAAGGAATACCCGTCACCGGGCGGCCGGAAATCCGAGCCGTACGCGATTACCCAGATCGGAAACGTGATCTGGTACAGCGAGTCTGGAGTTCGGCCGAACACGATGGTGCGGTTCGACCCACGGACGGAGAAGTTCCAGACCTTTGCGATTCCATCCGGCGGCGGTGTGCTGCGCCATTTCGAGGCCACCGCGCAAGGCAACATCGTCACCGCGAACAGCGGCGTGAACAAGATCGGGCTCGTCGAAATCGGGACGCTGTCGACGAACCGGACGAATTGACCGCGCGATAGCGCCCCGGTTTGGGCAGGAAGCGATCATGGACTTCGACGTGGTCACGATCGGCGGCGGTCTCGGCGGCTCGACGCTGGCGTCGTCGCTGGCGCGAGGCGGGCGACGGGTGCTGGTGCTCGAGCGCGAGAAGCAGTTCAAGGATCGCGTCCGCGGAGAGAACCTGCTGCCCTGGGGAGTGGCGGCGGCGCGGCGCCTCGGCGTCGTCGACGATCTGTTGGCCGCGGGCGGTCGTCAGGTGCCGTTCTTCAACGTCTACGTCATGGGCACGCAGACGGAGCACCGGCCGTTTCCGATGACGACGCCCTCGGGAGAGCCGTCGCTCAACATGTACCACCCGGATCTCCAGGAGACGCTGCTGTCGGCAGCCGCGAGGTCAGGGGCCGTCGTCGCCCGTGGAGCTCAAGTTCAGTCCATCGCTGAGCAACAGGACGGATGGCAGGTTGCGTTTACTCAGGACCGTGACTCGCAACGTGTCGCCGCTCGTCTCGTCGTCGGTGCCGACGGTCGCTTCTCCGGCGTGCGTCACCTGGGCGGCTTCCCGGTTCGACGTGACCCGGACCATCTTCGCATTGCCGGAACTCTCGTCGAAGGGACGCCGGTCCCGGACGATGGGGTCCACCTCTGTCTTGGGCCGGGGTTTGCGACATTTGTTGCCCCACTGGGCAACCGGCGCGCACGGGTCTACTTCATCTACGTGGCGGCGCTCGGCGAAAGAAGGCTGAGCGGCCCAACCAAAGCCCAGGAGTTCATCGATGGGTGCCGGGCGACGAACGCGCCTCCTGCCTGGTTCGACGGTGTGACCGTGGCTGGTCCACTGGCCGAGTTCGAAGGCGCCGATCACTGGGTCCCCTCACCGGCGAAACGAGGTCTGGCGCTGATCGGCGATGCCGCGGGCGCGACCGATCCGAGCTGGGGGTGTGGACTCTCAAAGACGCTCGTCGACGCGGAGGCGCTGGCGTCCCAGTTGACCGCCACCGACGATTGGGACGCCGCGCTCCAGCGATACGCGGCCATGCACGACGACTACTTCGGCAAGCTGCACGAGATTCTGTCGTGGTGGACGACGCTGCTCTGGTCCGGGGGGCCGGAAGCCGACGCGCGACGTGCGCGCGTGTTCCCGCGGATGCGGCAGGACTCGACGGGCTTCCCGGATCCGAGTGGCCAGGGCCCGTTCGGCCCCTGTGACGAACGGGCGCGCCGCCTGGTTCTCGGCGAAGAGTGACGAAGGGTGGGTCTGTTCAGCGAATCTGGGCGATCGCTCTACTCGCCAACTGCCGGCACTGCTCATCGAGTCGATGCTCAAACTCGCGCTGCAGTTCACCAAGGGCAATCTCGCGAAAATATTCAGGCGTCGCCTGGTTCCAATCCTTCCCGACCTTGTCACTGAGCGACTTAGCAGCAGTGTTGACAGGCACTCTTCCCCCTGAGAGGATCACCGTGGCAAGCAGTCCGCCGGCGCCCAGGACTCCGATTCCACCGGCTGAGAGCCTCGAGGCCGCGACATCGCCACTGAAGGTCTTCTCCTTCAACTTCTGCGTTTCAGCTTCCTTCCACTGATAGATCGCCAAGCACGCCGGTTCAAAGCCGACGTGAAACAGCTCCGGCACCAGTTGGGTTCGCCCGAGTCGTGGATCGGCCTCGATTATGCGCAAGGTGTGTTTGGCGGCCAGGAGCTCATCGCCGCGCAGTGTGCAGACGACAGCGAGCCCGTAGTGCGATAGCGCCATCCAGTAGCTGTTCGACTTGCCACCGATTGTCAATTTCGGATTCAGCGGACTGGTCCGATAGAGGTTGCCCTCAGCCAGCGTCAGGAGTCGCTCTCTGGACGCGGGGACACTGCTGCTGATGGCATCGCCAAGCGCCTGAAAGCCAGCAAAGAACTCGCGAAGGAGGGACTCATCGCTCTTCTGCAGAAGTGTCGCGAGAGCGGATTGATTCTCGGCGAGGCGTTTGGCAATGATGTCGAGACACTTGAGCGAGATTTTGCCCAGCTCCGCAATCACCTTGGGGCTCGCCAATATCGTCGCTAGAAGGTCTGCTGCCATTCAGGTCCTCGCATTCAAGCGCGCCGCGGTCATGGGCCGTCGGTTCTCTTCATCGACAAAATCGGGTCCGTCATCGAGCGGGTATCTCGGCCACGGCTAAAACAGCGCGACCGGATTCGCCGGACTCCCGGTACCGCGCGGAATCCGCAGCGGCAGCGCCATGAACATGAACTCGTACCGCCCTTCTTCCACGCAGGCGGTTGCCAGTGGCTCGAGCAGCGCATTGTCGACAACCGCAATGCCGAAGTTGAAGATGACGCCATGCGCCGGCCACGGCAGCGCGTTGGGATCCGGCAACGCGTCGTGGAAGTCCCAACCGAGAACCGAGACGTCGTGGTCGCGAAGGAAGACCGCGCAGGAGACGTCGAGGCCCGGCCGCGGATTGGGGGCATTAGCCATCGTCTTGCCGTCGGCGATGAACGCCTCCCGGCCGCTGTAGATCATCACCGCGTCACCCGGTCTGACCTCCACCTTCTGGGACCGCGCGATCTCTTCAAGCTCCGATCCGGTGACCGGCCGGTCGATCGTCACATACGGTTGCCGGCGGTGACGCGGCACATCCAGAAGCACGCCGCGTGTGATCAGGCCGTCGCCAAACGCGGTGATGTCCGCGAACCGTGTTCCCCGAGTGTCAATCTCTCGAGCCGGGTCACGGCCATTCCACATGCCGTGCCGGTCCCAGACGTGGCACAACGCATCGACATGGGTGATCGCCACGCCGTGATACATCAATCCGTAGTAGTCGACGACGGAGCCGCCGGTGCCGCGTTGATTGACCTGGATGAAGTGCTGATCCGGCGTAAACGGACGTCCGAGCGGCACCGCTCGCCCGGATTTGACCAGATGCGCCGCCTCGGAGCGTTTCTGCGGCGTGATCAGATTGACCGCACCTTTGGCGTCATCGGCTCCCCAGCGGCCCCAGTTCCGTCGCGACGCCATCACCTGTTCCGCGGCGGTCGGCGGCGCGTCGATGCGCGGGGGCGCCACAGTCGGCGCTGGCGGTGTTCCTGGTTGTGCCGAGCCGGCCGGGGATGCCGCCGTCTCTGTCGCGACGCGGGGCGCGAACGTCGCCGTCCCGAAGGCAGCCGTGCGGAGTAAGAACCGACGCCGTGAACTCGCCACACCGACCTCCTGAAATCACAATGACGAAGCAGTCGTGGTGCGATAGCGCCCCGCCACGTCGGCGCCTGGCCAGCGAAGGCTGCAAGCTGAGCCGCGACTACCGCGTCGAGCAGTCGCCGGCTGTGGTTGACCTTCAGTCTGTCTGGAAGGTCGCCGACGGCACAAGCTGCGGGTGATAATGCATGCATGAAGCCGATCGCGATCACCTGTCTTGCCGCGGCCCTGGCGATGACTGCGGCGACCACGCTGGCGCAGACTCCGTCCCAGACGCCGCCGCCGGCTAACGCTGCCCCCGTCCGTCCGTTCTTCGAGAAGTTCACCGACGAAGGACAGCCGGTGGACCGGCGAGCGCCGGAGCTCGACACCGATCACCCGGTGTTTCCCGGTCAGACCCGCGCACCGTATCACAAGACCACCGACGTCGCGGTCACGACGATCGCCAGCGGCCTCGACGTGCCCTGGGCACTCGCGTTCCTGCCCAGCGGCCGCTTTCTCATCACCGAAAAGCCCGGGCGGCTTCGCATCCTCAATCGCGACGGCTCGGCGCTCCACACCATCACCGCCAACCTGCCACCCATCTACTATCGCGGCCAGGCTGGATTGCTCGACGTCGCGCTCGACCGGAACTTCGCCAGCAATCAGCGCATCTTCTACGTCTACATGCGCAACATCGACGCCGAGACCTGCGCCCTGGCGGTCGACAGCGCGACGCTGAACGAGGCGGCGGGCGCGATTGCGAACGTGACGAACATCTTCCAGACCGCGCCGTTCACCAACCGCGCGGTGAGCCAGAGCGGCGCGCGCATCGCCATCGATCCGAAAGACGGCAACCTGTTCGTCTCGGTCGGCGATCGATCCACCGGCGACCCGCTGCCCAAGCAGGCGCAGCAGACCGATACTTATCTGGGCAAGGTGATTCACATTACCCCGGAGGGGAAGCCGGCGCCCGGCAACCCCTCGCTCGGGCTGCCTGGCACCTGGTCGATGGGACACCGGACGCCGCAGGGATTGACCTTCGCGCCCGACGGCCGGCTCTGGGAGGTCGAACACGGTCCCCGCGGCGGCGACGAGCTCAATCTGATCGAGAAGGGCAAGAACTACGGCTGGCCGGTGATCGTCCACGGCATCAACTATCCCGGCACCAAGATTGGCGAGGCGATCGTCGAGCTGCCAGGGCTGGAACAGCCGCGATACTACTGGGACCCGGTGATCGCGCCGTCCAGCCTGGTCTTCTACACCGGCGATCTCTTCCCGCAGTGGAAGGGCAGTGTCCTCATCGGCGCGCTGCGCGGTCAGGCGCTGTTCCGCCTCGAGTTGGGCAAGGACGACAAGGTCGTCAACGAGGAAGCGCTGCTGACCGACCTGCGCGTCAGGATTCGCGACGTGCGGGTGGCTCAGGATGGCTCGGTCTACGTGCTCACCGAGGGTGCCGCCGGGACGCTGTTGAAGCTGACCCCGAAAACAACAGCGGCCGGTTCTCGTTAAAGAACCGGCCGCAGCCGTGGCCGTTACTGCGGCGCGAGCGCTGCTCTGACTACATCCGGCAGATCAGCAGCTCGCGCTCGAACACCAGCTCCTTCGGCAGCGTCGAGTGCAGGTCGATGAACAGCTCCTGCTGGCCGATGACCTCTTCGCGCCAGGCCGCACGATCGAAGGCCTGGAGCTCCTCGAACTTCTCCTTGGGAAAGTCGAGGCCGGTCCAGTCGATGTCCTGATACCGCGGCACCCAGCCGATCGGGGTCTCCCGCGCCCGGCCGCCGCCGCGGATGCGATCGAAGATCCACTTCAGCACGCGCATGTTCTCGCCGAAACCGGGCCAGGCGAAGCGGCCGTCGCCGTCCTTGCGGAACCAGTTGACGTGGAAGATCCGCGGCGTCTCGGTCAGCTGCCGCTGCATGTTGATCCAGTGGCGGAAGTAGTCGCCCATGTTGTAGCCGCAGAAGGGCAACATCGCCATCGGGTCGCGGCGGACTTTGCCGATCGCCCCGGCGGCCGCGGCGGTGGTTTCCGATCCCATCGTCGCCCCGACGTAGACGCCGCTCGACCAGTTGAACGCCTGATAGACGAGAGGCATGGTCGTGGCGCGGCGCCCGCCGAAGATGATGGCGCTGATCGGCACGCCTTTCGGGTTCTCCCAGTCGGGGTCGATGGTCGGGCACTGGCTCGCCGGCGCGGTGAAACGGGCGTTCGGATGTGCCGCCGGCGCCCCGGTGGTCTTGCCGATCTCCGGCGTCCAGCGGTTGCCGCGCCAGTCGATCGCTTCCGCCGGCGGCGCGTCGGTCATCCCCTCCCACCACACCCCGCCCTCGGGCGTGAGCGCGACGTTGGTGAAAATGGTGTTCCGCGCCAGCGTTTTCATCGCGTTCGGGTTGGTCTTGTCCCCGGTCCCTGGTGCGACGCCGAAAAATCCGGCTTCGGGGTTGATCGCGCGAAGCCGCCCGCGTTCGTCTGGCTTGATCCAGGCGATGTCGTCGCCGACCGTCCAGACCTTCCAGCCTTGCTGCTGGAAGTGCGCCGGCGGGATGAGCATGGCGAAGTTCGTCTTGCCGCAGGCACTGGGGAACGCCGCGGCGACGTAGACCTTCTTGCCCTGCGGGTTTTCGACGCCGAGGATGAGCATGTGCTCGGCCATCCAGCCTTCGTCGCGGGCAATCGCCGAGGCGATCCGCAGCGCGAAACATTTCTTGCCGAGCAGCGCGTTGCCGCCGTAACCGGAGCCGTAGCTCCAGATCTCGCGCGCTTCAGGGAAGTGGACGATGTATTTCTCTTTGTTGCACGGCCAGGGCACGTCCTTCTGGCCGGGGGCGAGCGGGGCTCCGACCGAGTGCAGACAGGGGACGACGCGCTTGAAGTCGTTGTCGATCAGCTTGAAGACCGCTTTGCCGATCCTGGCCATGATCCGCATGTTGACCACGGCGTACGGCGAGTCGGTCAGCTGAACGCCGATCTGCGACATCGGCGAGCCGATCGGCCCCATGCTGAAGGCGAGCACGTACATCGTCCGCCCCTGCATCGAGCCGTCGAACACCCGCTTCAAGGTCTTGCGCATCTCGAAGGGGTCGACCCAGTTGTTTGTCGGGCCGGCGGCTTCCTTGGACAGCGAGCAGATGAAGGTGCGGTCCTCGACGCGGGCGACGTCGCTGGCGTCACTGCGCGCCAGATAGCAACCCGGCCAGAGCTCGGGATTGAGCTTGAGCAGCGTGCCGGCCGTGACCATCTCGGCACAGAGCCGCTCGTACTCCTCTTGAGACCCGTCGACCCAGTGGATCGCCGCCGGCTTGCACAGCTCGGCCATCTTCTCGATCCAGCGGTGCAAGTGTGGGTTGGTGCTCAAGGCGCCCGCGATCACATCTGCCTTCGTCACTCCGTTCATGGATTCCGTACTCCTCACCGTCAGTTGGGCAACGAGTTGACCCGGCCACGTGCACGTTCGCTCGTGGCGCCGGTCAATTGTAGCGTTCGTTGTCGTGGCCCGGTCAAAACCCGCGACAACTCGTTGAACAGTAAGGATATCGGCGCGCGCCGAGTCCGGAGCCGCGGCTGACGAATGTGAATCCGGCTCCGGAAGGCCACTCCCGCTCCGGCGGCACTCAACTCGCTGCCATGAACGCCCGCCCCGCCGCGCGACGACGGCAACCGCCGCCCATCGAATCCGGAGTGTCGAGTCGATCCCAGGCTGATTCGCGCTGACCGGGAGGGCCGGGCGGGCTCGACGCCCGGCCTTACTCGCTGTTGCGCTACGCTCTGTCGGCCCTGTGGACCCTGGGAACGTTGTCGACCGGATAGCGCAAATGGGTGACGCCAACGCCAGCGGTCACCACCGGGTCGCCGAGCACCGATGGCGTTCCGGCGAGGCGGTCGAAGAGGCGAACCCCGGAGCCAAGCAGCACGGCCGCGACGTCGATCGCGAGCTCGTCGAGGAGCCCGGCGTTGAGCAGCTGCTGAATGGTGTCGGCGCCGTGGACGCCCACTGCCTTGCCGCCAGCGGCGGCTTTGGCCTGGTTGACGGCGCTTTCAAGACCATCGGTGACGAAGTGCACCGTCGAATCCGGCTTCGGCCAGCCGTCGGGGATCTGGTGGGTGAGCACGAATGCCGGTCCCCACCAGTGGTTTCCGCCCCAGCCTTGGGCGACTTCGAAGGTCCGCCGGCCGGTCAGCACCGCGCCGAGGCTGGAGGTCAGTTCGCGAATGTGCCGGGCGCTCGGTTCAGACACCTTGAACGTCATCGGATCCGACCCGCCGGTGGCGATTTCGACCGTGCCCGAGTTGAAGTACCAGTCGAACACTTCCGCGACGCCGTCGTTGCCGTCGGCGACGAAGCCGTCGAGCGACATGGACATAATGGCGACAACCTTGGACATTACGCGCTCCTTATCAAGATCACATCAGGATCCACTCAGGTCCAACCCGATCCAATCACCATCGACGCCGATTGGCGACTGCCGCTATGGCCTGACACGGTGACAACGAACGGGCACGACGAAGTTCGACAGCCGCGATGGCGTGGCGGCGCGGCCGCGGATGGCGCCTGGCAGGCGGACACCGACGCGAATGAAATAAAGTCCCCGGGGTCGGTGTCGCGATGTCGAAGTCGAGCCCACCGGTTCGTTGAAGGGGTAAGCGGCCGCCGCGCGGGCCACCGGCTCGCCGGCGCCTTCAGCGTCCGCCTCGCGCGGATCGCGCCAAGCAAGGAGATCACCTGAGATGCAGTACCTCCTGTCCGTGATTGACGATGGGGCCGGCCTGGCCACTCCCGACCAGGACGCCGGCATCGACGCGTTCAACGACCGGCTCCGGGCCAACGGCCACTGGGTCTTCGCCGGCGGACTCGGCTCGCCCGACTCGGCGACCGTCATCGACAACCGCGGCGGCAAAGCGCTGTTCACCGACGGCCCGTTCCTGGAATCGAAGGAATACCTTGCCGGCTTCTGGATCATCGACGCGCCCGACCTCGACGTCGCGCTGGCGCTCGCCGCCGACGGGTCGACGTGTTGCCATCGCAAAGTCGAGGTGCGGCCGTTCCTGGAGGTCTGACGTGATTGGGGTCGGCGACGCGATCACCCGGGCGCATCACGAGGAGTGGGCGCGGGTGGTCAGCGCCCTGGCCCGGCGTTTCGGCAGCCTCGACATCGCCGAGGACGCGGCGGCCGAGGCGTTCGCGACCGCCGTCGCGCGATGGCCGGCCGACGGCATCCCGCCCAATCCCGGCGCCTGGCTGACCACCACCGCCACCCGTAAAGCCATCGACCGGCTTCGGCGTGAGAACAAGCGCGATGGCAAGCAGAGTGAGGCTCAGCGGATGTATCACGCCGACCGGCCCGAGCCTTTCGCGGGCACCGAACCCGAGCCTGCCGACGCCATCGAAGACGACCGGCTCCGGCTGATCTTCACCTGCTGTCATCCGGCGCTGTCGATGGAGGCGCGGGTGGCGCTGACGCTACGGATGGTCGGCGGATTGACCCTGCCCGAGATCGCCCGCGCCTTCCTGGTGCCCGAGACCACCATGGCGCAGCGGATCACCCGCGCGAAGGCCAAGATCCGGGCGGCGCGGATTCCGTATCGGGTGCCCGCCGCCGCGGAGTGGCCGGCCCGCGTCTCGAGCGTACTCGCCGTCCTGTTCCTCGTCTTCAACGAGGGCTACCTGGCCAGTGGATCCGCCACCGCGCCCGTCCGTCACGACCTGACCGCCGAAGCGATCCGCCTCACCCGCCTCCTCCGCGCGCTGATGCCGATGGACGGTGAAATCGGCGGTGAGGTTGCCGGCGAAGTTGCCGGGCTGCTGGCTTTGATGCTCCTCACCGAAGCCCGCGCCGCCGCGCGCGTGTCGGCGGGCGGCGAACTGATCGCCCTCGGCGAACAGGACCGCGGCGCGTGGGATCAGGCGCTCCTCGCCGAAGGCCATCGTCTTGTCCGCGAGCGCCTGGCCGCGGGTGTGGCCCCGGGGCGCTACCAGCTGCTTGCGGCGATCGGCGCCGTCCACACCTCCGCCCGCCGTGCCGGCGACACGGACTGGTCGCAGATCCTCGCCCTGTACGATCAGCTCGTGCGGCTCGATCCTTCACCGGTCGTCGCCCTCAACCGCGCCGTCGCGGTGGCCGAGATCGAAGGGCCGGCGCTGGCGCTGGCGGCAGTCGACGGTCTCGAGGGCACGTTGTCCGGGTATCACGCCTACCACGCGACCCGCGCCGACCTGCTTCGCCGGCTGGGCCGCGGTCAGCAGTCGCGCGCCGCGTACGACAAGGCGATCGAGCTGGCTGGCAACGTCGCCGAAGTCGCCGCTCTGATCCGGCGCCGCGATCGGCTCGCCGGGGCCGAGGAGTCGAATGATCAGAACTGATAGGCGAGCGAATAGATGAATCCGCCGATCTTGACGTCGATCGGCGTCTGGACCACCCGTCCATCCAGCAAGTTACGCAGCGTCATGTCGTTCGACGTGCCCGACTGACTGTTGAACCCCACCGAAAACTGAAACTTGCCAAGCGAGCCGCTGGCGCCGATGGTCCAGGTCAGCAGATCGACGGCATTGAAGATGGTGTCGGCGTCGGCCACCGGCGATCGATTGCCGCCGACCCCGGCATGCAGACGGATGTCGCGGTTCTGGAACAGCCGCACGTGCCCGCCGGCGCTGACGTTCACGACGCCGTCGGACGCCGAGATCATGCCCGGATAGTCTCGCAGCAGGATGGTTGGCGGTTGGCTGGCGCCGGCGTCCCCGTAGATCACCAGGGGGTTGCCGGTGGCGATCAGCGGATAGGGGTCAATCGGCGAGTAGGCTTGCAGGTCGACTTCGATCGCGACGCGATCGCTCACCCACGCGGCGCCGCCCTGGAATTCCCAGGGCAGGTGATATTCGGTTGTCGCATCCGCATCGAACAGCGACGACCCCAACGAGCTGGTGCCGGCATCGAGGACTCCGTCGAGAGTCACCCCCGCGGAGCGGTGAATCGTCAAACCGGGGGTGCGCACGGCGGCGCCGAATCGCAGCCGGGAGGTGTCGTATTGAGCGCCAAACTGCGAGCGGAGCTGGAGTGCCGACGCCGACGCGCGCGAGGTCACGAGCAGCGACCTGAGGCCGGTGGCGGCGCCGATGCGATCGCTCGCGCTCTGTACCAGCCGGAGGTTCATCAGCGAAAACGCGAACCCGCCGCCAACCCGCCAGGAACTGTCGCCCTTGTGATAGCCGGCGCTGACCGCCATGACGCGCTGCTGGAAGTCCGAATCCGCCGAGTAGGCGAACCGCTGCTGGCCCCCCGGTACCGTGGTGATCAGCTCGGAATCGGTTTCCTGGCTCCAGGCATTGGCGGTAACCAGCGCCGTGCCTACCGTGATTTCCCTGGTCGGCGTGAACGTGAAGCCGACGAGGCTGGGAAGCTGCTGAAGCGAGCCGCCCCGATTGGGCAACGCCTGGGGGGACACTGACGTCCGCGCGTAGACACCGGCGCTGCCGCTGATTTGCGGTGAGCCCTCGCGTGTGAGGCCCGCCGGGTTGAACCATGCCGCGGACGGATCGCCGACTCGCGCGGCAAAGGCCACCCCCTCGAGGCCGCCGAACGGGCCGACCGGCACTGTGTTGTAGTTCGACAACACCAGATTCGGCGGCGGGGTCGTGACCTCCTCGACCTGCGCGCGTGCCGCCGGCGTGGCCGACAGACAGAGCAGCGCACACAGCAACGTGGCTCTCGCTATTGTCGTCGTCGTCGTCGTCGTTCTGTGGGTGCTCTCGGTTCTCTCAGTGCTCTCGGTGCTCTGGATTCTCATTGTTCTCATAGGACGGCGTCAGCGTTCTCGCCAGATGCGCCCAGCCACGAAATGTCGCGGGCGGGCAGCCGCGGGCAGGCCGTGTTCTCGCGGAAATCGGCGCGCCGCTGGTCTGTGCGGTCCACCGCCAGCACTGCGCGTGCCCTGTCGGCACACGCACCGCGAAGCTCATGGGTGAGGTTTCCTATCGAGAAACTGCGCCTCCTGTTTCGTGCCGGTGTTAGTGATCGACCGGATCGACGTTTATGTGAGCACGCCCCGAATCATCAGGGAGGAATCGCGTGCTCACCGCAACCGACAGCTTCATCAGCGGCGGTCAATCGATCGCGATCGACGTGTTCAACCCGCCAGCGCCAGGGCGCCACCCCGGCTGCCTGACCCACCGCGGCACGGCGGACCGGATCGTCGGCATCGCCGACTCCGAATTCACGGGCGCCGATCTCACGTCATGCCGGTCGCGGGCGGTCCGCTTCCTGGCCAGTGGGCTTTGAGGAGGATTAGCGAAGGAGTGGAGGAGGAGTCTATGAGCCACGATACCCTTGTTGAGACGCCGACCGATGACGCGGTGCTGCTGCGGACCATTCGCCAGGCGATGGCCGCGGCCCATCACAGTGCGGATCCGACGCGGCGGAGCCAGCATCCCAAGACCCATGGCGTCGTCCAGGCGATCTTTCAGGTCGATGAACTCCCGCCCGCGTATCGCGTCGGGGTGTTTGCGACGCCTCGCCCGATCGCCGCCTGGATTCGCTTTTCCAACGGCAGGGAGTTCGACGATCGCAAACGCGATGTGCGCGGCATGGCGATCAAACTGTTCAGCGCGGCGGCGCCAGATGCGGCCAGCGAAGTGAGCCAGGACTTCGTGCTCGCGGATCATCCGGTGTTCTTCGCCCGGGACGCCGCTGACTTTCTCCAGTTTCTGCAGATGAAGGGCAAACACGGCGCCGCGCGCAAACACGCAGCCGACACCGGGGCCGCCGAGGGCGAACAGGCGGCGTTGATGAAGCAGCAGCAGATGGAGCTGGTCACGGCGTTCCCGGTGGTCCGTGACTTCTTCAAGAGCGTTAGCTCGCCGCTTACGCTCGAGTACTTCAGCCAGACGCCGTACCGATTCGGTGACCGGCAGGTCAAATATTTCGTCAGGCCAGAGCCGCCGGCGCCGTCCGACTCCGCTTCGGCGTCGCCCAGGGCTGGTGAGCCTGGGCGGCCTGGGGATCGCGGGAATCCTGGGAGCCCTGCGGGCCCCGGGGACCCTGGGGAAAAAGACGCGCTTCGCGACAGCATGGTGCGAATCCTGACCACCGAGCGGCGCGCCGTGCGATTTCAGTTCGGGATCCAGCTCTACTCGACGGCCGCGCTCACCCCGATTGAGGATGCGACGAAGGAGTGGACGGCTGCCGAAGAAGTCGTGCTCGCCACGATCACGATTCCGCCGCAGGAATTCCTTGGCGACGATCGCCGGGAGCTGGCCGAGGCGCTGTCGTTTTCGCCATGGCACACATTGCCGGAACACGAGCCGGTCGGCAGCCTGAATCTTGCCCGCCGTGACGCCTACGTCGACAGCTCGGTCACCCGTCACGATGCCGCTCACACCCGTCGCGAGCCGCCGACCGAATCAGACTTCAACGCCTTGACCCTGGCGCGGTTCTTCGAGTCGTTCCGCACGGGAGACATCGCTGGCATGCAGCGGTGTCTCCATCCCGACGTCGAATTCCGGGACATCGGTTTCGACCTGCGCGGCCGCCAGGTGGCGGCGATGTGGCATCTCGTCGTCGCGAATGGCATCAAGGTCAGCTATCGGGATCTTCACGTCGATGGTCAGACCGGGACGGCCCACTGGGATGGCGACTACCAGTTCCGCAAGGATGCCGGGTCGGCACCGCGACCGGTTCACAATGCCATCGACTCCAGGTTCGTGTTCGCCGGCGGCTTGATTCGCGTACACGAAGATCGCTGTGATTTCTGGAAGTGGTTCGAGCAGGCGATTGGCCCAGTCGCCAAGGCGGCTCACGCGGTCACCGTTCTCGAAGGCGCACTCGAGCACATCCTCAATCGTGACGTCCCGGTGAATGTCGAAGTGAAGGCGCGCGAGAAGGTGCGGGCGACCGCCCACGACAAGATCGAGACGTTCATCGGCGCCCATCCCGAATACGCCGCCTGATCATGGTTGTCCGACACCGATGGGATCCGGCTGTTCGTCCTCCGCGCCCCGATCGACGCTGAGAGCTTCGGCACTGCGCCCGCCGCCGTCGTCGCCAGACAGACGACGGCGTATCGCTGCCACCTGCGGCGGAGTGAAACCCAGGCGGGCGACGTCGATTCGCCGCAGGTCGGCGACGCTCCAGTCCGATCGCATCACTCCGGTGTCGGAGTGAGATCCGTACGGCAGGAGCAGGTGGCCAATCTCGTGGGCGATGACGAGGCTCAGAAGGTTGACGAGTTCGTCGCCGGGCCAGGCCACGTGCGCCAGGCGGTCGTGGAAGACGTAGGCGATATGGCCGCGAGCGAGGCCCGTGCCGGTGGCGCAGCCGAGCGAGTCTTCGCGCGTCTCCAGGGCCTGTGTCATCTTTGCACTCAGAATCAGCACCGCGAGGTCTGGTGCCTGGATTGGCGCCTTGAGCCGGCTGTCGGACCGCAGATCCGAGGGGTAATACGGGCCCGCCCAATCAATTCGAACATCGATGGCGGTGAACAGGCGACCGACTGCCTCTCGCGCGCGATCGAGCTGCTCCGGATGCACCCGTGCATGGTCGTAGATGCCGATTGACAATGGCGCGCGCCGCGGTCTGACATCACGTTCGCTCTCCCGCGCGCCGGTGATCGCGGTCATGCCGACGATGCCGATCAGGGCGATGGCCAAGACCGATACAGATGCTCGCACTGCTCCTCCAAGAGCCCTCGCCCCGCACTCGATCGGCAGGTTGCGGTCGGGTATGCACGGCTCGAAGACACGCTACCGAACCTATGTGCTGCGGCGATGACGGGGCCGCGACGCATGGGCAATGTCGGCGTCAACTTCGCGCGACTCGAGCGGAGTGGCCGTGGCTCTCGATGAGAGCCACGATGTCGTGTTGCTGCTGACGTAAGGAGCAAGAGAAAGGCCACGAGGCGGGTGGCCGCGAATTCATTCGGCCAGATTGGAGTTGTTCGCGTGAGCCGGCATCCGGCGGGTGTGTCACGCAACCGAATCGCGACAGCGTTGTCGATAATCGACCGCCAACGTTGTCGGTTGGTTCACGATGGCACTCCGGTGGAAGTCATACCAGCCGCCGACTTCGCCATCAGCGGCGCGATTCCGCGAACGCGTCGCCGGTGCGTCGCGCCAGCGTGGCGGTGTTCGCGTACGCGATGTTCGAGGTGACGGCGACGACGATGCCACGGCCGGTCATCGGCGTCACCAGCGACATCACCGTGCCGCCGGCGAGTTCACCGTCAAGGCTCCCGGGGGTCGTCGCCAGCGCGAAGCGCACGAGATCGGACGGCGTCGAATAGAACGCCATCCCATTCGCGCAACAGGCGAGGTCGCGCATGGACATCAGCCGTCGTCCGCGGCGGGGATGGTCACCGAATCTCGGGACGTAGAACGTCGCGCGATCGCCCGGCAAGGGCTGCGCGGCTGCGAGACCGATCGGCCTGAAGATGACGTCGCGGATGATCGTGAACAGCGGGAAGTCCTCTTCCGGTTCGCCGATGTGCTCGGGACTCCAGTCCGCCGCCGCGTCAGTGCCGGTATTGGCCAGCCCCAGCGGCGCGACGGCGGCGGCGACCGCCGACGCCGCCGTACCGATGTTGAATCGGGTGTCGGGCGTGACCGGCGACCGGGTCACGACGTCGCGCCATCCGAACCCCTCGGTCCAGACCACGGTGCCGCCGGCACCGACCGCGACGGATACGCCGGGCAGGTTCTGCTCGACGACGGCTGAGGTGATAATCGCTCGCGCACGCTCGACGGCTGCCGCATACGTCGGCGCCGGCGCCGGGCCGGCGGCGGATGGCACGTCCTGCGCCTGCGGGAAGAGACGCGCGGCCACGGCCACCGAGTGGGTCAGGGATGCCGCGAATACGGCGACGCCGATGCCGACGGCGATCGCCGTCCGGGCCGCCCAGATCGGGAGCCGGTCGCGCACCGCCCTCACACCGAGCCACACCCCAACCGCCGCCAGCACCATGCCGATTCCCCCGGCGCCTGGTGCATCGTCCGCCTCGCCCACATAGATTCCCATCGCCCCGATAGCGAGGCCGAGGGCGATAAGGATGGATGCCTTCACCCGATTCATCATCCAGGCAGTGTGACCAGACGCGGCCGCAGAGTCCTCACCAATCGGTGAGCAGGCGATGAGATTCGACTGAGATGCCGTGAAAGCCGGGTCACAATGGTCGCATGAAGGCTCCAGGCGAGATTCAGGCGGTGATCGACGCGGCGTACGCCCGGTACCGGACCCTCGAGGCAGGAAAGAACGCCGACTACATTCCGGCGCTGGCCGATGTCGATCCGCATCTCTTCGGCATCGCCCTGGTGACCGCCGACGGCAGGGTCTACACGGCCGGCGACGTGAAGACCGAGGTCTCAATCCAGTCGATCTCGAAGGTCTTCACGATGGCGCAGGTTATCCAGGAGCAGGGGCTGGATTCCATCGCCACGCGGATCGGCGTCGATGCCACCGGCATGCGGTTCAACTCGCTCGTCGCCGTGGAGGCGGTGCGTGGCGTGGTTGGCGCCGGCGAGCCTGAGATGAATGCGCTGGTCAACCCGGGCGCCATCTCCGCCACCAGCATGGTCAGCGGCGGATCGGCCGACGAAATCTGGGCGAAGATCATCGGCTTCCACAGCGACTGCGCCGGCCGGGCCCTCACCGTGCTGGAAGACGTCTACAGGTCAGAAAGCGCGTCCAACCACCGCAACCAGGCGATCGGCGCGTTGATGCTCGCGTACGGCTACGTCAAATCGGACTGGCCGCGGGCGGTCGACCTCTACACGCGCCAGTGCTCGATCGGCGTCAACACCGGGGATCTCGCGATGATGGCGGCCACGCTCGCCTTCGCCGGCAGGAACCCGGCCAGCGCCATGCAGGTGCTCGATCACGCCAAGGTCCCCGGGGTGCTCGCGGTGATGGCCACGGCGGGGTTGTATGACGATTCCGGCAAGTGGCTCTATTACACCGGGTTGCCGGCCAAGAGCGGGGTTTGTGGCGGCATCATCGCGGTGTCTCCGGGAAAGTTCGGCATCGCCGTGGTGTCGCCGCCGCTCGACGAGGCCGGCAACAGCGTGCGCGCGCAGCGGGCGATAACCGACATCTCGAACGCGCTCGGGGGGAACCCGTACGCCGTTGGACCCGCCTAGCGCGAAGTCCCAACACGCACCGGACCTGGAGACTGACGGTTCGCGACGGACACCGTACCACGACCTGTCGTGGGCACCTCCCGACATACAGTCAGCCATCGCGCGCAGGGGTCGAGAAACTCCTGCAAAGACGAATCCAGGGCCGGACTGGATCTTGCCCATCCGCCTCTGTGATGGGCTGCGGTGACGCATGACGCACACCTTGAACCGTGCTCTGGTTCTGTTCGCCGTGATTCTGCTGTCACGCGTGGACGTCCACGCCCAGAGGCCGGAGAGTCCACGAAGTCCGACCGCCGAACCGGGACGCAGCGATCTGCTGGGGCGCAGCACGCCGCAGGGGGCGATGAGCGGCTTCAGGGAAGCGATTCGCCAGGGAAACCTCGAGCGCGCCACCGAGTATCTGGACTCGCGGCTCAGCTCTCCGGACCGTGAGGAACTGGCGCGCAAGCTGGGTGTCGTTCTCGACCGCAAGCTGCTGGCGAGCCAACTGAGTAGCCGGCCAGACGGCGATCTTCAAGACGGGCTCCGGACCAACCGCGATCGGATTGGACTTGTCGAAAGTGCGTCCAGCAATGTCGAGGTCTTCGTCGACCGCGTGCAGCGGGGCCAGGACGAACCGATCTGGCTGTTCTCCTCGGACACCTTGCACAGGATCCCCGAGCTCTACGAGGAGGTCCAGCCTCCCTGGGTCGAACAGTTTCTGCCCGGGGCGCTGCTCACCGTTCGCTGGCTGTCGGTCCCGCTCTACCGATGGATCAGCGTCCTGCTCTTCATTCCCCTGGTCTTTGCGCTCTCGGCGTGGGCCTCCCGCCTGCTCGCTTCCGCGCTGCGTCCGCTGCTCCGGCTCCTGCCTGGAGAGCAGGCGGAGCGCCAGCTGGCGAACCTCGGGCCGATTCGCCTGCTGACGCTGGCGCTCATCTTCTATGGGGCGTCGTTGATCGGCATCACCCTCACCGCGCGCAACACCTGGCAAAACATCGCCGCCACCTTGACGGTGATTGCGCTGTGCTGGCTGGCGATGCGGCTGATGGACCTGGTGACCGACACGACCCTCGAGCGCCTGCGCCGCGCCAACCGGTTGGAAGCGACGGCGATGGTGCGGCTGATCAACCGGCTTCTGAAGTCGGCGGCGGTGATCGTGGCGGGGCTGGTTCTGCTCTATCTTGCCGGCATCGATCTCACGGCCGTCCTCGCCGGGTTGGGCGTCGGCGGGTTGGCGATTGGCTTTGGCGCCCAGAGAACGATTGACAATCTGTTCGGCGGCATCATGGTGATTTCGGACAAGCCGGTCAACATCGGCGATACCTGCCGGGTCGGCGAATATTTCGGATCCGTCGAGGACATCGGCCTTCGCTCGACCCGTATCCGCACCTTGGATCGCACGGTGGTGTCGATTCCCAATGGCCAACTGGCGACCATGAGCCTGGAGAACTTCACCGCCCGCGATCGCATCTGGTTTCACCACTCGGTCGGGTTGGCGCTGCAGACGACCGCCGACCAGCTGCGTCAGGTGCTGACCGGGATCCGCCAGCTGCTCCGCGCTCATCCCAAGCTGGAGGCGAGCTCCGCGCGCACCCGGTTCATCCGGTTCGGCCGCTGGTCGCTGGACGTCGAGGTGTTCGCCTACGTACACGAGCGCGACTTCGCCGCGTTCCTGGTGGTTCAGGAGGAGCTGCTGCTCGGCATCATGGACATCATCGCCGCCAGCGGCACGTCGGTCGCATTGCCGCCGCCGGCCGGCTCCGGGGCTGAACCACCCGACGATCCAGACGTGGAACGCACGGGCGCGCCAGCCTTTCGCTGAATGCCAGCGTTTCGATGAACGACAGCCGTTTCGACACACCGACAGTCTTGCGAACGACGTCACCCTGAGGTGTCATGAAGACTTTCCAGTGCTCCTGCACGCAACCGCTCGTCTTCACCAATCTCCGCTGCGCCGCCTGCGGCGCCGACGTGGCCTACGACCCGAGCTCACAGGTGCTCGGCGCGCTGACCGCCGCCGCCGACGGCTCCTGGACGATGTCAGGGGACAAACGAACGCCGCGCCCGCACTTCCGTTTCTGTGCCCAGCGATCGAAGGCAGCCGTCTGCAACTGGCTGATTCCGGTCGAGGAGTCCGAGACCGACTGCGAGTCGTGCCGGCTGACCCGGACGCTTCCCGACCTCTCCCGGCCGAAGAACACCGCGCGGGTCGCGGCCCTGGAGGCCGCCAAGCGCGACCTCCTGTTCTCGCTTCACAGTTGGGGCCTGCCGGTCGACCCGAAGACTGAGGAAACGCCGGGAGGGCTCGCCTTCGACTTCCTGGAGTCGCTACCCGGGCAACACGTCCTGACCGGTCATGCCGACGGGCTCATCACCATGAACGTGGCCGAGGCCGACAACGATTACCGTGAGCACCACCGCGAGGCGTTGAAGGAGCCCTATCGCACGATTCTCGGCCACCTGCGGCACGAGGTCGGCCACTACTACTGGAACCGCCTGATTTGGGATACCGAGTGGCTGCCCCGCTGTCGCGAGATGTTCGGCGACGAGCAGGCCGACTACGGCGAAGCGCTGAAACGCAACTACAGCGAAGGACCGCCCGCCGATTGGGCAACCCGCTGCATCAGCAGCTACGCGTCGTCACATCCGTGGGAAGACTGGGCGGAAACCTGGGCGCACTACATGCACTTGCGCTCGACGCTGCAGACGGCGAGCAGCTACGGGCTCGACATCACGCGGGCACGGGTCCTGCTCACGCCGTTCACTTCCGAGGTCCTGTATGACCAGGACTCCAAGGAGTTGCAGGCCTTCCTCGCCTGGGTCAATGCCTGGATGATTCTGACCGCGGTCCTGAACGAGACGGCGCGAAGCATGGGGCAGCCGGACATCTATCCGTTCGTGCTGAACGCTGGCGTCGTGCGGAAGCTGAGTTTCATCCACGCGGTGGTGGTCGACTCGTCGGCCGATGGGGAAGTCGCGCACCTGAGCGCGCGAAAGCTGCGCGCCCGGAAACGCTTCGTGCGCCGCGCGACCCGGCAGCTTGGTTGATCGGCCGGTGACGCGCCTGCCCGCGACTCACGCGGGAAGGTCGTAGATCTCCCCGAACTTGCGGCGGAGGTAGGCGACGTAGGGCCCGACGTCCACCGTGTCGGTGCCGGTCACCTTCTGCAACGTCTCCCGCGGTGTGAACTTGCGCCCATGGCGGTGCAGATTGTCGCGCAGCCATTCGCGCAGGCCGGCGAACTCACCGCGTTCAATCTGCTCCGGCAGGTCGGGCATCGCCGCCAGCACCTTCTCCCAGATCTGCGCCGACACGATGCTTCCGATGACGTAGGTGGGGAAGTAGCCAATCAGACCCAGCGACCAGTGGATGTCCTGGAGCACGCCCCGCGCGGCATCGGGGACGTCGACCCCGAGGTACGACTTCATGCGCGCGTTCCAGGCATCGGGCAGGTCGTCCAGCGTCAGGGCTCCGGTCAGCATCTCCTGCTCCAGTTCGAACCGCAGGACGACGTGCAGGCCGTAGGTCAACTCGTCGGCATCGACGCGGATGAACCCCGGTTCCACCTTGTTGATGGCGCGGTAGAACCGGTCCACGTCGACGTCGCCCAGTTGACTGGGAAACGCCAGCTTCAGTTCGGGAAGGAAGTACGTCCACGCCGCGCGGCTCCTGCCGACGAGGTTCTCCCACAGGCGGCTCTGGGATTCGTGAAGGCCAAGCGACGTCCCGGCGCACAGCGGCGTGCGCTCCAGCGACTGGCTGACGCCATGTTCGTACAGCCCGTGGCCGAACTCGTGGATGACCCCGAACACCGCCGGGCCGAGGCTGTCGGTGTGATACCGCGTCGCCAGGCGGATGTCGCCGAGATTCATGTTCGTCGAGAACGGGTGCGCCGTTGGATCGAACCGCCACTCCTGCTCGTTGAAGCCGAAGCGCCGCAGCAGCGACAGGCAGAACCCGCGTTGCTGTTCGACCGGGAACTCGCCGCGCAGGCAGCTGTTGTCGACGCTGCCGGCGCGCTCCGCCACCGCGGCAATCAGCGGGACCGTCGCCTCCTTGAGCGCGGCGAAAATGCGGCGCACCTCGGCGGTCGGCATCCCGCGCTCGTAGTCATCGAGCAGGACGCTGTACGGGTCGTCCTTGCCGCCGCCGACGCAGTCCACATAACGCTTCTTCAGGTCGAGCGTCTGCTGGAGGAACGGCTGGAATGCGGTGAAATCCGAGCTGGCCCGTGCGCCCGCCCAGGCGTTCCTGGCCAGCGACGCGAGCCGCGTCATCTCGCTCCGCAGGCCGGCCGGGACCTTCCTCGCCTTCTCGTAGTCGTAGCGGGTCACCCGAATCAGACTCGCATCGTCGGAGTCGTAGGGCAGCGATTGTTCGTGTGCCTCGAGGTCGTCGAGCATCCGGCCGACCTCCGGCGCGACGAAGAGCTCGTGGGCGATGCGGCCGACCGTCGCCGACTGTTCCGCGCGTACCTGGGCACCGCCCGGCGGCATGGTCACCGACTCGTCCCAGCTGAGGAGCGCGCCGACTTTGTTGAGGTCGTACACTTCCGCGAGACGGGTTTTCAAGGCGATCAATTGGTCGGACATGGGTGAGTATGCTACACGGGCCTGTGCCGGCGGGTCACTCACGCCGGAGTCGAGTGCGGGGCAGTCACCGGACACCCGCCCTGCGAAGGTGACACCGCGCGCCAGGCCGGAGCAGGGTCGCGCACCTGACGATGGGCGAGGTCGTGCGTTCGGAAATCGCCGCTCTGGAGACGCGGCTGCTGTACCTGTGACCGGGCGGCTCAGGCGAGGTGTCTCAGGCGAGGCGACTCAGACGAGGCGGAGAATCAGGAGGCCGATGCTGAGGAGCAGAATCGCGGCGAGCAGCTTGTAGGCGTCGGCGGTGTCCTGTTCAAACCATTGCAGCGCTTCAGTCTGAACCATCGACGTCCCGCGACGAGTGCCGGAGGACGTCGGCACGTCAGAGGCCGGCACCCTGCGCAGCGAGTCGTTGACTTCGTTGGATATCATGATCTTTCACTCTATTCGACAGTGCGATTGATTCGTGTCACGAGCGATGGGCCTTGGGCAAAGCAATGGCGGTCAGGCTCCGAGGTGCGTCCGTAGCGACTGGGTGACCGCCTCCATGAACACCTCGCGCGAGGCGCTGCGGTCGAAAGTCAGCACCAGGCGACACGGCTCAACGTGGCAGCCGCTGATGTTGATGATGAGCTCGGTCGCGCTCGAATGTCCTTGAGGCGTCGCGGCAATCACCTCCACGGATGGATTTTCGGCGGCCGCGACCTCGCGGGCGGCCTCGAGGGCTTCGCTGAAGCTCAGGAGACTCATACGGTACTCTCAGCAAGTCCCGGGCCGGAGTCGGGTCTTGGGGAGAATCACCTGTCTTCGCCCGCGCAGGCGTGATTCGGCGGATCCATTCGCCGAATCGCTGGTGCAAGGGGCCGTCACCAGTCCGGCAAAGGTCGCACTTTAGTACCGCCATTACCCAATGTACCTGGATCGGGGGCGTCCGAGCTGAAGCGGCGCCCGCGCCACCGTCTCCGGGGGCTCGGGGGCGCCCTGACATTCCTGCCTTATCGAGCCAGATCGGTGCCCGGGCGGGCCGTCGTCTGCCCGATGTGCACCGTGTCGGGCGCCACCCACTGGAGATGCCCGCTCGGATTGCGGATGTAGGTCTCGCCAGGACCGCGCAGTCCATCGAGTGCCTTGAACATCGCCAGCGTCGTGAAGTAGCCCCGGCAGCCAGCGATCGGGACCAGGGTTCGCTGACGCGCGCTCCACCGGCGGATGGTGTAGCGCCCGTCCGCATGCCATTCGGCGACCACGTCGCCGTCGATCAATTGCGGCTCTCGGTGTCTCATGGATCCTGTTCTATGTGCCGCTCCTGACAGCGTCAAGACAACTTGCTGTATCACCGGGGCGACGACGAGCCGTCGGCCAGACGACGCCTGTCTTACGCCCGGCATCACCCGGACGTGACGTCCGACCCTGCGACGATGGCGCGTGGCGCGATTCCGTCCGGATCGCCTTCGCGATAGCGGCTGGATCGTCCCGCGACGCCGCAAGTCGTCCTGCAGCCGGCCGTGGGGAATCGACGGCAGACCGAAGCCCGCATCGAGAAACGGGTGGCTCGGCGCCGAAATCCTAAGAAAAACGGCGTCCCTTGGCCGGCACTTGAATTGCACGCGGCGCCATCCTGCGGTTCGCGGAAAATCGTGACAAACAGGGGAGTCATGGGAGCCAGGGCATGTCAATGACGCTTTCTCGATCGGCGTCCGCGCGCGCGTCGCTTCGGGTTGTCTCCGGGATTCTCGGCGCCGCGCTGGCAGTGCAGCCGGCTGGGTGGCCCTTGCGTGCGGAACAGGCCGCGACTGCCGGTTCGCAACCGGCAACGGCCGCGGCGTCGCCGCCGGCCGCGGCAAAAATTCCCGCCGATCAACTCGACTCGCTCGTTGCCCCGATCGCGCTCTATCCCGATCCGATGCTGGCACAGGTGCTGGCGGCGTCAACGTATCCGCTGGAGATCATCCAGCTGCAGCAGTGGCTGCAGAAGAATCCGACGCTGAAAGACAAGGCGCTCGCCGATGCCGTCATGAAGCAACCCTGGGATCCGAGCGTACAGGCGCTCTCCGGTCTCCCGGACATCGTCAAGCGGCTCGCCGACGACGTTCAGTGGACCGCGGATCTGGGCAATGCCTTTCTCGCCCAGCAGAGCGATGTCATGGATGCGGTGCAGCGGATGCGCAAGCGGGCTCAGGACAAGGGCACGCTCAAATCGGCTGAACAGGTCAAAGTCGAGACCAAGGTCGTCGAGACGAAGCAGGTCATCGTCATCGAGCAGGCGAATCCGCAGGTCGTCTACGTGCCCACCTACAACCCGGTGGTGGTCTGGGGGCCGCCGGTGTACCCGTACTACCCCTACCCGCCGATCTACTATCCGCCGCCAGGTTATTACGCCGCCGGCGTGGCCGTGGCGTGGGGCGTCGGTGTAGCCATGGGCGCGTTCTGGGGCGGCGGCGGATGGGGCTACCACCCGGGCTGGGGCGGCAACGACATCGACATCGACATCGACAACAACTTCAACCGCAACTCCAACCGGAACACCAACATCAACAGCGGCAATCGCAACCAGGTGAACGCGAATCGCGGTGGGGCCGGCAACAAGTGGCAGCACAATTCGCAGCATCGCGGCGGCACGCCGTATGGGGATCGAGCGACCGCGAGCAAATATGGCGGCAATGCCCGCGGCGATTCTCTGTCCAGCCGGCAGGCCACGGCGCAACGGCAGGGCCGCAGTCCCCAGACCAGCAGCCGCAGTGGCACCCGATCCGGGACGACCCCGGCGACAAATCGCAGCGGTTCGAGCCCGACGACGGCAAGTGCGGGAGCCGGCAATCGTGGCTCCGGTACCCGGAGCGCTGATCGCGTTGGCAACCGGAGCGTGTCGAGCCCAGGGACCAGCCGCAACGCGATGGGCAGCGGCAATCGGAGTACCTACAGCGGTGCGCAAGCACGCTCGAGCAGCGGCCGCGGCGCATCCAGCATGGGCTCGCGGGGCGGCGGGGGCTCGCGAGGCGGCGGCGGGAGAAGGAGATAGATCATGCGCTCGAGAACATCAGGACTGGGCCTTCCGGTTGCGCTGGCGATGGTGTGTGGCCTTCTCGTGACCGCGTCGCCATCCGGCGGGCAGGCGCCGGCAGTGCCTGCAGCGCCCGTCAAGACCTTTGATGCGCCAGAGCAGGCGATGGCAGCGCTGATCAGCGCCGCCGAGACCTTCGATCAGGAGGCGATCGCGCAGATCTTCGGCCCGGCAGGCAAAGACATTCTGGTGACCGCGGAGCCGCCGCGGGATCGCGAGATCGCACGCACCTTTGCCGATCTTGCCCGCGAGAAGAAGTCGGTGGCCATCGATCCGAACAACCGGAACAGTGCCGTGATCCTCGTCGGACCGGAAGACTGGCCGTTTGCGGTGCCGCTGGTCAGGAAGAACGGCAAATGGGCGTTCGATACGCCGGCCGGCATCCGGGAACTGACCTATCGCCGCGTCGGCGCCAATGAACTGGACGCCATCGAGGTGTGTCTCGGCTTCGTCGAAGCCCAGGAGATTTACGCCCTCGAAAAGCATGATGGCGCTGCCGTGAACCAGTACGCGCAGCGGATCATCGCCACACCCGGAACACAGAATGGCCTCGCCTGGCGCGCGGCCGACGGCACCTGGGACGGACCGATCGGCGAAAACGTCGCCATCGCGATCGACCGGGGGTACACCGCAGGAGAGCCCTATCACGGCTACTACTTCAAGGTACTCAAGGGCCAGGGGCCGGCGGCGCCCCTGGGAGAAATCGACTACGTCGTCGGCGGCGCGATGATCGGCGGCTTCGCCCTGGTCGCGGCCCCGGCGGAGTATGCGGTGACCGGGGTGAAGACCTTCATGGTCGGCAACGACGGCGTCGTCTACGAGAAGGACTACGGCGACGCGACCCTCGATGAATTCAAGAAGATGGAACGGTTCAACCCCGACGCCACCTGGACGCCGGTGACACCCTAGCCTGCTCAAGTCCGGCTGACCTTTGCGCGTTGAGGACGCGATCGTCCGGAAGTTCTTGCCTGAGCCGCGGCCAACGGGTGCGCCGCCAGTCACGGAATTTCGTGACGGTCGCGACCACAGTCGCACGAGGCCGCTCTCGCGCGGCGTGGCATGAAGGCCCGGTTTTCGCCGAGGAGGAACGATGGCAGTCCCTGGCACAACTGACACGGTTGCTCACCCCCTGAGACGCGTCGTCGCCAACCATTGGTGGATCCTGCTGCTGCGCGGCTTCGCCGCCATCGCCTTCGGCGTCATGGCGTTCGTCTGGCCGGGATTGACGCTGACGAGCCTGGTCGTGCTCTATGCCATCTACTGCATCGCCGACGGGGTCGTGGCGCTGTTGGGCGGCGTCGGCGGCGGTTTCTGGCAGGCGCTGTTGCTCGGCGTCATCAGCATCGGCGCCGGCATTGCCGCGTTGGCCTATCCCGGCCTGACCGCGCTGGTGCTGCTGTATTTGATTGCCGCGTGGGCGATCGTGCGCGGTGTCTCGGAGATCGCTGTCGCCATCGAATTCAGGAAGGTCATCGAGGGCGAATGGCTGATGGTCCTGGCCGGCGCCATGTCGATCCTCTTTGGCGTGGGGCTCGTTCTTTATCCAGGCGCCGGGGCATTGTCGGTCATCTGGATCGTTGGCGCGTACGCGGTGGTGTTTGGCGCCGTGCTCGTCGCGCTCAGCTTCCGCGTGAAGGCGCTGGTCCGGTAGTGCCACCTCGCTCAGCGCACGGCGATTGACAATTGCGGGCCGCCCCGCTAGCGTGGCGCCGTTCTTGTGTCATCGGCAAGACCCGCTGACTCTCAGGGGGATGAGATGGGCCATCGACTGCTCGCGTCCGTGGGCTCTGTCTTCGTCGTCTGCGCGTTGTCGGCGTCGGTTGCGGTGCCGGCGCGGGCTCAAGCCAAAGCCAACGCGCCTAAGACGGCTTGGGGAAAGCCGGATCTGAACGGCGTCTGGGACTTCCGTACCATCACGCCGTTGGAACGGCCGACAAACCTCGCCGACAAGGCATTCCTGACCGAGGAGGAAGCCGCGGCGGCCGAGCAGGAGGTCGCCGAGCGCAACCGCCGCCTCGATGAGCGTCCCGCCGAGAAGGCGACGGCCGGCGGCAACGTCGACCGGCGCGACGATGGGACAGCCGGCTTCTACAACAACTTCTGGCTGGACGGTGGGACGAAGTTTCGTGAGGATCGGCGCACGTCGCTGATCATCGATCCGCCAGATGGACGGGTGCCGCCGCTGACCGAAGCCGCGCAGCGGAGAGCCGAGGAGCGGCGCGCCTACCTTCGCGAGCACCCCGCCGACTCGGCGCAGGAGCGCAGCGCCTCTGACCGGTGCCTCGTCGGGTTCAACGCCGGTCCGCCGCTCACGCCGGGCGGCTACAACCAGAACGTCCAGGTCTTTCAAACCAGGGAACACGTCGTCCTGGTCACCGAGATGATCCACACCGCCCGCGTCGTGCCTCTCGATGGACGGCCGCCGCTGAACGACGGCATCCGTCAGTGGTCTGGCGCGGCGCGAGGGCACTGGGAGGGCGACTCGCTGGTGATTGAGACGACCAACTTCAACGAGCAGCGGGGGTGGAGAGGGGCGACCGGGCGGATGAAGTTGATCGAACGCCTGACCCGCGTCGATGAGGACACCCTGGAATACAAGTACACGGTGATCGATCCTGAAACCTGGACCGCGCCGTGGACGGCTTCGATTCCGCTGCGTCTCTCCGACCTGCCGGTCTATGAGTACGCGTGCCACGAAGGAAACTACAGCCTGCCGAACATCCTCTCCGGGCAGCGCGCCGCGGAGAAAGAGGCGGCAGCCAAGCCGTAGCGTCGTCCGCACCGCTTGCCGTGGGAGAGCCGCCGGTGCCAGCCTCATCGCCTTCGGCACCGGCGCGCAACGCCAATCGCCGGAACCAAGTGGAGAACACACCATGCTGAGGATGACGATATTGGTCACGGCGCTGGCGTTGTCCGCCCTGACGCCATCGGGCCAGGCCCGCGGCCGCCACTCGACGGTGCAGGTCGTACTCGAGTGGAATCAACTGCTCGAGGAGACGCTTCCGGCGCCGGGGAATCCGCTGACGCCACGCTTCTACGCGATGGCGCACATCGCGATGTTCGATGCCATCAACGCCATCGACCGCGAATTCGAACCGTACCGCGTTCGTCTCCGCTCAGGGAGCGGGTCGCCCGATGCGGCGGCGGCGCGAGCGGCTCACGACGTGCTCGTGGCGATCAATCCGTCGGCGGCCGCGACCTACGATGCCGCCCTCGCCGAGGAGATTGGCAGACATCCGTCTGGCTTCGTTCGCAATGGCGCCGAGATCGGTGCCCGGGTCGCGAAGGAGATTCTGGCGTGGCGGCAGAACGACGGTTGGATCGTGTCTCCCTTCCCGGCGTATTCAGAGCCGCTGCTTCCCGGCCGCTGGCGGCCGACGCCGCCTGCCAATGCGAGCGCGACGTTCACGCACCTTCAGCAGGCGATGCCGATGGCGCTGCTTTCGCCGACGCAGTACCTCCCGCTGCCGCCGCCGGTGCTCACGAGCGCGCGTTACGCCGCCGACCTCGACGAGGTCAAGCGGCTTGGTCGTGGCGAAGGCGGTGAGCGCACGGACGATCAGACAGCGTTGTCGCGGCTCTGGTCCGGCGTTGGCACCAGCACCGGTTTCTTCGCGGTCTGGAACGCCATGGCGCGCGACGTGGTCGAGGCGAGCCACCTGTCGCTCGTCGAGGCCGCTCGGGTCTTCGTGCTGCTGAACGTCTCCATCCATGACGCTCTCCAGACGACGCAGACGAGCAAGTTCGTGTACGGCTTCTGGCGGCCGGTCACCGCAATTCGCGAGGCCGACTCCGATCTCAACGACGAGACCTCGCCGGATCCCGATTGGCTGCCGCTCATCACGACGCCACCCTATCCGTCGTATGCGGGCAACCTGGCGACGATCGGCGCCAGCGCGGCGCGAAGCCTCGAACTCGCGTTCGCCACCGACGACACCCCTGTCGATGTGACGTGGCGGCAGCCGGGAGGGCCCGACGTGACGCGTCATTTCGACAGCTTCCGGCACGCGGCCGACGAGGAGGCGATGGCCCGCATCTACGGCGGCGTGCACTACCGATTCGATCAGGAGGCGGGGCAGCGCGCCGGCACCCAGGTGGCGGAGTACGTCTTCGCCAACTTCATGCAGCCGCGCAGCCGTTGAACGCCACCGCGCGGTGAGACATCCGCTGCACTGTGCTCACTCGCCGTCTTCAGGGCTGGGCGGGTCAGCGGCCGCCCGCTCGGCGTCTGGATGAGCTTGCGCTTGCCCACGTCGCGTCAGCTGGAGAAAAGTCGACTTCGCATCAGCTAACATTCGGTTCTCTCAACCCGATACGAGAAGACCGTCGGTCCTGTCCGTCCAAGAGGGATGTATCCCCACGGATCAGCAGGGGTCAACAGGATGTGAGCCGCACGGCCGGGCGACATCGCCGGTAGGCCGTTGCCGCGAGGAGCAGGAGCCATGACCGGTTCGTCAGCGGGGGAGCGCGGGGTCGATCCGAACACGCAGCCGATCTCGTGGGAGGAGGTCAGGCCGCTCGAGAACCAGGCCATCGCCGGCCGCGGCGCCGGGGACGGTGTCGCCGGGCTCGCGATTTCGGGCGGCGGCATCCGCAGCGCCACCTTCGCGCTCGGCGTCCTCGAGAGCCTCAAGGACAGCGGCTTCCTCCACCAGTTCCAGTATCTGTCCACCGTCTCCGGCGGCGGCTACATCGGCGCCTGGCTGACCGCGAACTGCCGGCGCCATCCCGACTGGCTGACCGGCAACTGGACCCGGTCCATCGGCTACCTGCGCCGCTACTCGAACTACCTCTCCCCGCAACTCGGGTTCTTCAGCGCCGACACGTGGTCGATGATCACCATCTGGATGCGCAACGCGATGCTGATCCAGGCGACGACGATCATGGCGATCGCCTGCGCGCTGCTCGCACCGCGGCCGCTGCTGTGGGTGTTCCACTACTATCCGGATGCCGGCCACCTTCGCTGGCTGACGATGGTCCTCTTCATGTTCGCGATCGTCGGGATTGCCGGCAACCACTGGCAGTTGACCGCCGCGGCCGCCGGCCCGCCGTCGCCGGCAGACGCGGCGAAAAAGCGATCCTGGCGGGCGATCGATCTGCTGAAGTCGAAAGCGTGGCCGGTCGGCCTCGGTGCGTCACTCGGGCTGTTCGCTCTGGCGCTGGCGCTGATGTGGCTGCTCGGATTCGACCCGTTCGCGATCTACGACACGACCGCCTCGGCACCGACATCGGCCGTCGGCGTCGGCCGAACCCTGACCGCGGCGTTGATCGGCGGGCTGCTGGTGCTGAGCGCCTTCTTTCTGCAGCCGTTTGCGGTCATGGTGGCGTCGTGGGTCGACAAGGACCATCCCCAGCAGGTGAACTACACCCAGTTCTACGTTCAGCTCTGCGTCGTCACGCCGCTGATGATCACGGCGCTGCTGGTCACCGCGATCTTCTGGGCCCAGGCCACCGGACATCCGAACGTGACCTCGCTCAAGGGGTTGACGACCTATTCCGCCCTGGTCACCGAGGCGTGGAAGTTATGGCCCTTCCACCTGTCGATCGTGTTCGTGTCGTTCTGGCTGCTGTCGTTCTTTGCCATCGCCAACCGGCGTGAGCCCCGGCGGATCCTGATTGCGCTGCTGGCGCCGGTTATCGCGGTGCCGGTGCTGCACGCCCTGTTCGCGGCCGTCGTCCTGATCTTTCAAGGGTTCGCCGCGAGCGGCCCGGGCGGCGAATGGATGGCGTTTGTCTGGGGCCCGCCGCTCGTCGCTGGCTGCTTCGTGCTCGCGATCGTCGTGCTCATCGGGATGCTCGGACGCGATTCGACCGACGGCGTCCGCGAGTGGTGGAGCCGGCTCGGTGCCTGGCTGGCGATCTACGCCACCGCCTGGATGGTGATCGCGGTCAGCGCTGTCTACGGTCCGATGTGGGCCAGCCAGGCGATCGAGACCGCACAGGGGTGGACGGTCACCGGCGTCGTCGGCTGGGTGGCGACGGTCGCCGGCGGCCTGATGGCGGCGAATTCGCCGCAGACGACCGGCACCGGCGAGGAAAAGGGCATCAGTGCCAAGGCGATGAACGCGCTCGCGATGATCGCGCCGTTCGTCTTCATTGCCGGCCTCCTCCTCGCCGTCGCCTCGGTGCTGCACCTGGTGATCGGCCTGAATGGCGGCAGCGACTGGTGGCGCAGCGCGCAGGAGCCGCTGTTTCTCGTCCCGCTGATATTGCTGGCCGTCTGTGGGGTGGCCACGATTCTCCTTGGCGCCCGCGTCGACATCAACGAGTTCAGCCTCAACGCGTTCTACCGCAATCGTCTCGTCCGCTGCTACCTCGGCGCGACCCGCGATGAGGGGATCCGGACGCCGCAGAATTTCACCAACTTCGACGACAAAGACGACGTCGCGATGGCGTGCGACCCGACGTCGACCAGCGGGCCGTTCCACATCGTCAACTGCGCGCTGAACCTCGGCGGCTCGAGCGACCTGGCGCTGCACTCGCGTCACAGCGCGTCGTTTACGCTGACCCCGCTCTACTGCGGCAGCGCCTACAGGTCACGCGACCTGCAGGGCAACGAAAAGGAGCTGGGTTTCGTCCCGACCGGTCAATACGGCCACCGCGACGGCGGGCCGACACTCGGCCAGGCGATCTCGGTGTCGGGAGCGGCGGCAAGTCCGAACATGGGATACCACACGTCGTCGGTCACCGCGTTCCTGATGACGCTGTTCAATGCCCGGCTCGGCTGGTGGTTTCCGAATCCGAAGAACGGCGTCGGCAGCGCGCTGTCGCCGAACTTCAGCCTGGCCTATCTCCTCGCGGAGCTGTTTGGCGGCGCTTCCGATCACACGCCGTTCGTGATGGTCTCGGACGGCGGCCACTTCGAGAATCTCGCGGCCTACGAACTCGTGCGCCGGCAGTGCCGGGTCATCGTCATCAGCGATGGTGAGTGCGACGGCAGCTATGGGTTCGAGGGGCTCGGCACGCTGGTGCGCATGTGCGAAGTCGACTTCGGCTGCCGGATCGACATCGGCGTCGACCGTCTGCGCCCGCCCGCCGCCGGGGCATGGAGCCCCCACCGGTTTGCGCTCGGCGACATCACCTACCGCGACGGCAGCAGCGGGATCCTGGTCTACCTGAAAGCCTCGATGACCGGTGACGAAGACATCTCGGTGCGGCAGTACAAGTCCAGCCACGCGGAGTTCCCGCACGAGAGCACCGGCGATCAGTTCTACGGCGAAGATCAGTTCGAAAGTTACCGTCGACTGGGGCGCGCGATCGGCCAGGAGGTGTTCGAGTCGCTCAAGGGCGAGCCGAGCATCGTCAGCGCGGTGACGAAACTTCACGCGGTCGAAAAGGCAGCGATGAACACGACCATCGGCGCGACGATCCATCGAATGGTGTGACGAGACCGTGGCCGTCTGGCCTCACGACACCGGCGCCGTATGCACCACGAGGGTGCGGAGCGCCGCGAGCCAGGCGGCAAGCGTCAGGCCGTGCCTCAGGTAGTTGACCTGCAGCCACAGTTTCGCGGTGGCGACCGCCTCCACTGAGTTCGCGGCGTCCATCAACCGCACCATCGCCGGGATGAAGTAGCTGAATGTGAGCACCCGCTCGGTCAGGCCAATCCCCGCGGCGAGGAGCCAGATCTCACGACTTGCGCCAGTCGATCGCCAGGCCGCGACCAGGTTGACCAGCGTGAGCAGGGTCAGCGGGCCGGTCGAGACAAATGCCCAGAATCGTCGGCCGCTGTCATCGCGCCGGGCGGCGTCGGCTCGCCATTCCAACCGGCCTTCCGGCGACGTCGCCAACCATCGAGGCGCGGCGATGCGGTGCTCGTAGAGTCCGGCGCCGAACCCGGTCCCGAGCACGATCACCCAGAGCCATAGTCCCAGTTGTTCCATCTGAGTCCCGGACGCTATCCGCGCGACGCCGGCGTATCAGTCGCGCAGGACGACGCTCAAGAGCGAGTTGTTGATCTTCAATTCGCCGTTGTATTCGATGAAGCCAAGCTTGCGGAACTTGTTCATGAAGAAGTTCACCCGCGAGCGGGTGGTCCCGATCATCTCCGCCAATGTTTCCTGCGACACCCTGGGCAAGGTTCGGTGTGACGCTTCCGGCTCGCCATAACGTGCGAGGAGGAGCAGCGTGCGCGCGAGCCGCTTCTCGCTGGAGTTGAAGAGCTGATCGATCAGGTCCTCTTCAATTCTGATGTTGCGGGTCAACATGTGGCTGAGAAACCGGCCGGCGAACGTCGGCCGGGCGTGGAGCTGGCGGACCATCTCCGGCTTATCGACGACAATCACCGTGCTCGCGGCCATCGCCGTGGCGGTCACCATCCGGTGGGTCTGGCCGACCAGGCAGCCCTCGCCGAAAAAATGGTCGCCCTCCAGCACGGCGATCACCGCCTCTTTCCCGGCCGAAGACAGGACGGAGAGGCGGACTGCCCCCTGAGCGACGTACATGATGCTGGTCGCCAGCTCACCCTGGGCGAAGATCGTCGTTCCCTCGCCGTATTCGACGTACTCCAGCTGCACGCCGGTCCAATCGACCCGGTCGTCGGCAACCGCGGCGGCGACGGGTTTCGCCTTGCTGGTCGCCGCTCGGACGACGCCCTTTACCGCTCCGGTTGTCCCGGTCTTCCCGCCAGAGCCATTCCGCTTCATCCGTATGTGTCAGCCTGACACGGATACCGGCGGGTCGCAATCCGATTCGCAGCCGTCGGGAAACTCGTCGGCGACAGGACTATGGCATCCCGAAGATCCACATCGCCAGCCGCACAGAGAGGACGATGGGTAACCCGAGCGCGATGATGACGGCAGGGAGCACCAGAACGAGGCCAAGCGCCTCGATCAATTCGAGGGCGCCCCCGGCCAGTCGCCGGGGAAGAGAGGGAAGGCCGGAGAGGGTCTCGGGATGGGCCGTTTCAGCGGCGCTCACGAGGCGCGGGGGCCGGCAAACGCATCCGGTGATGCGCCGCTGACGGCCTGCGCCGCAACCCTGGCTTCGCCGACGAGGCGATCGTGTTCGACCTCCCAAACGGCGTATGCGGATACCGCGGCCAGCCGGCCGGCGTTCCAGTTCTGGCCGCACCGGGTGCAATCCCATTCACCACCGGCGGCCAGCGCATTCGCCATCATCGACGTCGGGGTATGGCACAAGGGGCAGACCACCCGCGAGCCGGGGTGTTCGTCGGTCTCCGGACGGGCGGTAAGGCGATCGGGCAGGAGTGGGCGAATAGTCATAGGAACCTCATGAAAGATGGGCCGGCGTGGCCCTGGGCGGTCGAGAGCGGCTGCGTCTAGGGACGAAAGACGGCCTTGTTGGTCAGCCGCGCCCGATCGAGCAGCGTTTGTGCCTCGCCGCTGTCCTTCTCGCGTTGATCCGAGGCGCGCCCCGGCGCTTCGCTGGCGTCCAGCCTGACCGCTTCGCCAATCGCGGCGCGGGCCCGGTCGTTCAAAGACTTGGCGACGAGAGTCAGTTGGAATTCGGACGAATACTGGGCGCGCATGAGCGTCAGCTGGGACTCCGGACCGTCCCAGCGGGCGACGATGGTCCCCTCGGCGACTGAGGGGTCGCGCGGACTCGCCGGTGTCCGGGTCACTGCCAGCACCGGCGGGCCATACGTCGCCGCGATGGCGGCGACGACGTCCTGGTTGGTCAACCCCTCAGTGCGCGTGCGGTCGTAGTGAACGACGACCCGATACAGCGCGTCGTTGTAGAACCCGAGAGTGATCTCGCGCACCGGGTCGGGTTCGCTGCCCTGGCTTGAATAGGGGATCCGCTGGACCAACTCCTGAATCAGCGCCGGACGTTCGTGAACCGTCTTCGCCGTCCCCGCCTTCGCCCCGCTGGCCGCCGCCACGGCGTCGAGGCTGCGGGTCAGAGCGTAGGTGCGATAGCGCGTCATGTCCGGCGCTTCCTGACCCGACAACAGGGCGCCACTGGCGATGACGGCCACGACGATCAACAGGGGTCGCGTGGGGTTCATGCCGGACTTGATTTGGATAGCCATGAGATGAGCCTGACAGGCGGCGCGGTTTCCGTCTGTCCCGGATCGCACAGCCGCCGGGAACCTCCCGGGAGAGCATCGGTGAATCGGGTGGGAACTGTGTGTGCACTTGGAGACAGCGCAAATCGCCAGAGGCCAGTAGGCTGACGCCCATGACATCTGCATCAATGAAGGCCGCCTCGACGGCGGTATGGGTCCTGGTCGTCTGCATCGCCGGCCTGGCGAGCAGCGTCGCGTCGTTATCCGGTTGGCTGCTCCTGACCGGACTCGCGATCCTTCCGCCGCTGGTCGTCGTCTGGCAATGGAGCACGCCAAGTCTGAGCCTGTCCGAGAGCATTCAGAAGGCGCTCCGATGAACACCGCCGCTCGTCCCGACGCTGAGCCGGCTCTTCACCTGGCCGACGAACCCGACCGTTCGCCGGCGCTGCGGCAGGCGGTCGCGACGACCCACTTGATCCAGCGGGGGCTCGACGCCCACGTTCAGGTGATGGTTCCGGGCGAGTGGCGTCGGAGGGGTGAACCTGTGGCGGTTCGAGAACCAGTGAAGTAGCCGTGCCAGCCCGTGTGGAGCCGTTGACCTGCTCAGGAATGACCTCGTCGCCGAGTTGAGCCGACCAAAGCGTCCGTCTGTGCCCGTTGGCGCGGCGGAATAAGATATGCTTCGCTCCGCCGCCGGCCTAAGCTCCCTCGCCCGAGATCGGGAACTGCTCAGCATCGAACTCCTGGAAGAACACGCGCGACGACTGGCTGCGCGCCTGACGGTCGCGCGAAAGCTTCGCGGCGGAGGCCGTGCTCACCTCCGCGTCCTGACTGGGCACATGCGGACGCTGCGCGAGCTCTATACCGCGCTCGCCGAAGATGCCCGTCGGGAGACGGTGCCCCCCGCCGCCGACTGGCTGCTGGACAACTTCCACATCATCTCAGCCGTCGCCCGCGACATTCGCCACGACCTGCCGCCGTCGTTTTTCCGCCGGTTACCACGGGTCGCCGCCGACGAGTTCGCCGGCCTGCCGCGCGTCTATGTCCTCGCCCTCGAGCTCGTCGGCTCCAGCGCCGGCCGCCTCGAGGCCCACCGGCTTCAGCGGTTTGTCAGCGCCTTCCAATCGGTGACGCCGCTGACCATGGGTGAGTTGTGGGCGTGGCCGAGCGTCCTGAAGCTGGCGCTGCTCGATCATCTTCGCTGGCGCGCCGACGTCATGGCGGAGAGCCGGCGCCATCGGGTCGCCGCCGATCGGCTGGCCGCGGCTGCCGAGGCACGACCCGACGCCGCCGACATCTGGCCGACCCACATCGAACACGCATTTGCGACCCGCCTGCTCCAGCGATCCCGCGATGTCCACGCGCCCTTTGCGGCGGCGTTGCACCAGCGGCTCGACGCCGTGTTGTCGGAGCGCGGTCAGACGATTGCCGACGCGATCCGCAGCGAAGGGCAACATCAGGCGGCGGAACAGGCCAGCATGGCCAACCTGATCGGCAGCTTGCGCCTGATGTCGACCTTCGACTGGAGTGAGTTCTTCGAGAAGGTCAGTCTCGTCGAGCAGGTGCTGCACCGTGATCCAGCCGGGGTCTACGGCCGGATGGACTTCCGCAGTCGCGACCGCTATCGCCACGCTGTCGAAGACCTGGCCGAAGCCACCGGCGAGGCGCAGCTGCTGCTCGCCCTCAAATGCGTCGAGCGGGCCCGCACCGTCCACACCCGCACACCCGAGGCCCGCGGCGCCCACATCGGCCATCACCTGATCGGCGCCGGACGCCGGCAGTTCGAGACCAGCATCGCCTGGCAGCCTGACATCAGGCAGAAGTTCCGCCGGCTGTTCTTCGCCTACGCGACGGTGGGATATCTGGGCAGCATTGCCGCGCTCACCGCGCTGCTGGTGGCCGCCACGGTGATGTTCGCGTGGGAGCACGGCTGGCGCGGCACGACGCTGGCGGTTGTCGCCCTTCTTGCGGTGGTGCCGCTCAGCGAGCTGACGATCCAGGTGCTGCAGCGGCTGATCAGCCAGCTGATTCCGCCACGCCGCCTGCCCCGCCTCGAACTCGACAGCGTGCCGGCGTCGGCACGGACGATGGTCATCGTCCCGACGCTGTTCGCCAGCGTTGACGGAGTCCGGCAGATGGTCGAGCACCTCGAAGTGCAGGCCCTCGGGAACATCGACCCGCACATTCATTTCGCTATCCTCAGCGACTTTGGCGACGCGGCCACGGAGACCCTGCCCGGCGACACCGAGATCCTGGCGGCGGCACGGGCGGGGATCGCCGAGTTGAACGCCCGCCATGGCGCCGACAAGTTCTTCCTGTTCCACCGGCTGCGGCAATGGAACGTCCGGGAGGGGCTGTGGATGGGATGGGAGCGCAAGCGCGGCAAGATCGAAGAGTTCAACCGCCTGCTCCGCGGCGCCACCGACACGAGTTATGCGGTGGTCGAGGGCGACCTGAGCGTGCTGCCGCACGTCGCCTACTGCCTCACCCTGGACAGCGACACCCGGCTGCCCCGCGGCGTCGCCCGCGAACTGGTCGGCATCATCACCCACCCGCTCAATCGAGCTACCGTCGATCCGCGCGTCGGCCGGGTGACCGACGGCTACGGCATTCTCCAGCCGCGCGTCGGTGTCACCTTCATGAGCGCCGCCGGTTCGCTCTTCGCCCGCCTCTATGCCGGGCACACCGGCGTCGATCCGTATTCGTCGGCGGTCTCGGATACCTACCAGGATCTGTTTGGCGAAGGCATCTTCACCGGCAAGGGCCTCTACGACATCGATGCGTTCACCGCGGCGTTGGACGGCCTGGTGCCCGAGAACGCCCTGCTCTCGCACGATCTGTTCGAGGGCCTGCATGCGCGGGTCGCCCTGGTCTCCGACCTCGAACTGGTCGACGACTACCCGTCGAGCGTCCTGTCACACGCCCGCCGCCAGCATCGGTGGATCCGCGGCGACTGGCAGATCCTCCTGTGGCTGCTGCCGTTCGTGCCGTCGCAACACGGGCTCAAACGCAACACCCTGCCGTTCATCAGCCGCTGGAAGATTCTCGACAATCTGCGGCGCAGCCTGGTCGCCCCGGCCCTGCTGTCGCTGCTGCTGGCTGGATGGACGGTGCTGCCGCCGCCGGCCTGGTTCTGGACCGCCATCGTCCTCGGCGTCATCGCCTCCCAGCTGTTGCCGGTGGTCGCGCGGTTGCTGGTCGGACCGCAGCAGTCGCAGTCACTTCCGGTCTTCTTCGGCAATCTCCGCCGCGACATGGCGATGTCGCTGGCCCAGATCATCCTCGGCCTGACGTTCCTCGCCTTTCACGCCTTCGATGCCGCGCACGCGATCACCACGACACTGATTCGCGTCCTGGTGACCAAACGGCGGATGCTCGAATGGGAAACCGCGGCGACCGCCGCCGCCCGGGCAGCCGGACTCGGCGGCCGCGGGCTGCACCGGTTCATCGTCGAGATGATCGCCAGCCCGATCATCGCCGCCGCTGCCGCCGTCGCCATCGCCCTGTTCCAGCCGTCCGCGTGGGTCTGGGCGGCGCCGTTTCTCGTGCTCTGGACGGTGGCGCCGGCCGTGGCGTGGCGGCTCAGCCGGCCGGTGGATCCACGGGTCAGGCCGTTGAGCGATCGCCACCGTGCGGCGCTCCGGCAGACCGCACGCCGGACCTGGCGATACTTCGAGACGTTCGTCACCGAGGCCGACTCGTGGCTGGTGCCCGACAACTACCAGGAGGATCACGACAGCGCCGGTCTGGCCCGGCGCACCTCGCCGACCAATATCGGGATGGGCCTGCTCTCGACGCTGGCGGCGCACGACCTCGGTTACATCACCACCGATGTCCTGGTCACCCGCCTGGAGAAGACGCTGACCACGATCGAGCGCCTCGAGACATTTCACGGGCATCTGCTCAACTGGTATGACACGGCGACGCTGGCGCCGTTACATCCGCGCTACATCTCCACCGTCGACAGCGGCAATCTCGCCGGCGCGCTCATCGCCCTCGCTCAGGGCCTCCTCGAGCTGACCCGGCAGCCGCAGAGCCAGCGCCAGCGGCTCGCGGGCCTGATCGACGCGTCGCATCTGCTGGTCAGCGCGAGTGCATCTGTCGCCGGAGCCTCACCGGCGCGGGCGACGATCACCGAGATCAACCGTCTCGCCCGGGCGGTTGTCGAGGCCGCCGACAACCCGGATGGCCAGAGCCGGCTCGCCGGGCTGCGGGAGGCGCTCGCCGCGGCCGCAGCGGCGCTCCCGGCCGAAGATTCGCCGGCCGGCAGCGAGATCGGCTACTGGAGCCGGGCGGTGCTCCAGGCCATCGACCAGGCGGCGAGCGAACCCGCGGCCGCCGGCGATGAACCGCGCCGGCTGGCGGCGCGCGCCCAGGAGCTGGCCGAGGCGATGCGCTTCGGCTTCCTCTACGACCACCGCCGGCGCATCTTCTCGATCGGCTACCGGCTGGCGGATGCCGAGGGCCCGGGCCGGCTCGATGCCTCGTTCTACGACCTGCTGGCGTCGGAGGCGAGGCTCGCGAGTTTTGTCGCCATTGCCAAGGGGGACATCCCGCAACACCACTGGTTCCACTTGAGCCGACTGGTCACCAATGTCGGCGGCCGGGCGACGCTGATGTCGTGGGGCGGCACGATGTTCGAGTATCTGATGCCGCAGTTGCTGATGCGGGCGTTCCCGGGCACCCTGCTCGATCGATCCTGCCGGGCCAGTGTCCACCGGCAGATCGAATATGGTCGCGACCGCGACGTGCCCTGGGGGATCTCGGAGTCCGCGTACGCCTTCACCGATCGCGCCGGCACCTACCAGTACCGCGCCTTCGGGGTTCCCGGCCTCGGCCTCAAACGCGGCCTGGTCACCGACCTGGTGATCGCTCCCTATGCGACGGCACTCGCGAGCATGGTCACCCCCACCGCCGCCGCGGAGAATCTCGAGCGTCTGGCCGGTCTCGGTCTCGAGGGCCGGTTCGGCTTCTACGAGGCGATCGACTACACCCCGCGCAACCGCGACGTCGACGACGGCGCTCCGGATGCCGCCGCCCGGCCGACGATCGTCCGCGCCTACTTCGCCCATCACCAGGGCATGTCGCTCGTCGCCCTCGCCAACGTCACCGGCAACGATCGGTTCGTCGCCCGCTTCCACGCCGATCCGCGGATCCAGGCGACCGAACTGCTCCTCCACGAGCACGTGCCTCGCGAAGCGGTGCTGTCGGAGCCGCGCCCGGCGGAGAGCACGCCGCGGATGCCGTCGTTTCCGGTGTTCGCCTCGCGGCACTTCCGCTCGCCGCACACCACCGGCGTCCATACCCACTTTCTCTCGAATGGCCGCTACACGACTGCCGTGACCAACGCCGGCGGCGGCTTCAGCATGTGGGGCGACATCGCCGTCACCCGCCGGCGCTACGACCGGACCTGCGATGCCGGTGGCCACTACATCTATCTCCGCGATCCATGGTCGCGGCAGGTGTGGTCGGCGACGTATCAACCGATCGCCCAGGACCCGGACCGCTTCGACGCGACTTTCGACCTCCACAAGCTGGCGTTCTCGCGGCGGGATGCCGCGATCGAGACGCAGCTGGAGATCGCCGTGTCCGCCGAAGACGACGTCGAGGTGCGCCGTCTGACCCTCCGCAATCGCGGCGACCACACCCGCGAAATCGAGGTCACCAGCTACGCCGAAATCGTCCTCGCCAATCCCCGGGATGACTTCGCCCACCCGGCGTTCGGCAAGCTGTTCATCGAGACCGAGTTCGACTCTCAGAGCGCCGGCCTGTTGTTCAGCCGCCGCCCACGCGCCGCCGGCGAGTCGACGGCGGTCGCCTTCCACGTGCTCGGCGTCGATGGCCCGCGGCTCGGCGGCGCCGTCGAATGGGAAACCGACCGCGCCCGTTTCATCGGTCGCGGCCGCTCGCCGGCCAACCCGATTGCGCTCGACGGACGGGCGCTGTCGGACACCGTCGGCGCGGTGCTCGATCCGATTGCCGCGCTGCGCGAGCGCATCCGTCTCACGCCCGGCGCGATCATCCGCGTCACCTTCGCCACTGGCGTCGCCGCCGATCGTGCCACCGCCGTGGCGCTGGCGCGCAAGTACCGCGACGGCAGCGCCGCCGCCCGCGCCTTCTCGATGGCGTTCACCCAGGTGCACACCACCTTGCAGCACCTCGGTCTCACCGACGAGCAGGCGATCTTGTTCGACCGCCTGGCTTCACGGGTCTTTGGTTCAGACACGTCGTGTATCAGTCAGGTCGATCTGAGCGCCAACACGCTGGGACAGCCACACCTGTGGGGGCAGGGCATCTCCGGCGACCTGCCGGTCGTGCTCGTCCGGATCACCGATGCCGCCGCGGTCGGACTGGCGCGCGAGGTGCTCCGGGCTCAGGAGTACTGGCGGGTGAAAGGGCTGCGCGCCGATGTCGTCATTCTCAACGACCATCCCGCTGAATATCTCGACGAAACCCACGACCAGTTGATGCGCCTGGTGCAGGCGCCGGGGTGGAGCGGCTGGCTCGACAAGCCGGGTGGGATGTTTCTGCTGCGCGGTGACGGCATGGCCGACGCCGACCGGCATCTCCTCGGTGCGGTTGCCGCGGCGGTGCTGTCGGGAGACTTCGGCGCTCTCTCCTCGCAACTCGAGCGGCCGGTGCCCTGGCTCGACGCCGGCTCCAGCGTGCTGCCGTCCGCGGTGCTCCTGCCTCCGGAGCCCGCCGCCGCCGGGCTCGATCGGCCGGCGCTGGTGATGGACAACGGCGTCGGCGGCTTCACCGAAGACGGCCGCGAATACGTCATCGTCCTCGATGGCGCCCGGGAGACCCCGTCGCCCTGGTCGAACGTGCTGGCAAACCCGGAGTTCGGCACCGTCGTCAGCAGTTCGGGATCGGCGTTCACCTGGTCGGAGAACAGCCGGGAGAATCGGTTGACGCCCTTCGCCAACGACCCGCTGACCGATCCGACCGCCGAAGTCGTCTACCTGCGTGACGACGACAGCGGAGCGGTGTGGGGGGCGACGCCGTCACCGCTGCCGCGGCAGCCCGAGGGCCGGTGGATCGTTCGCCACGCCGCCGGCGTGACCCGCTATCAGCACGCGGTTGCCGGCATCGAACAGGAACTGGCGGTGTTTGTCTCTCCCGAGGACCCGGTGAAGGTGTCACGGTTGATGGTGACCAATACCGGGCCGACCACACGCCGGCTGAGCGTCTTCGGTTACGTCGAGTGGTGCCTCGGGCCGCCGCGTGAGGGGGAACAGCGATTCGTCAACACCGAGGTCGCCGCTGACGGCGCCGTGCTCCTGGCGCAGAGCGCCTACAACGTCGAGTTCGCCGGACGCGTCGCGTTCTTCCGGGCGACGCTGCCGCTGCGCTCACACACCGGGGATCGGACGGAGTTCATCGGCCGCAACCGGACCCTGAGTGCGCCGGCGGCGCTGTTTCGCGAGTCCCTGGCCGGCCGGATCGGCGCCGGGCTCGATCCCTGCGGCGCCTTGCAGGTGCAACTGGAACTGGCGCCAGGGGAAACCCGCGCCGTGGCGTTCGTGCTCGGTCAGGGGCACGACCGGGACCGGGCTCTCTCGCTGGCGTCAGGCTATGCGACGCTCGCCGACGCCGACCGGATGCTGGCGGCCGGGCAGGCGAGTTGGGATGACATCCTCGGGGCGATCACGGTCCACACCCCAGACGATTCCTTCGATCTCATCGTCAACCGCTGGCTGCTCTATCAGACGTTGAGCTGTCGCATCTGGGCGCGGAGTGGCCCATATCAACCCGGCGGGGCGTTCGGATTCCGCGATCAGCTCCAGGACGTGCTGGCGCTCATGTATGTCCGGCCCGATCTCTGCCGGGCCCATCTGCTGCGCGCCGCCTCGCGGCAATTCCTCGAAGGCGACGTCCAGCACTGGTGGCATCCGCCGAGTGGCCGCGGCACGCGAACGCGCTGTTCCGACGATCTCCTGTGGCTGCCGTACGCGGTCGCCGCCTATGTCTCGCACAGCGGCGACGAAGCCGTCCTCGACGAGACGGTCGCATTCCTCGACGCCCCGGTGCTCGAACCCAATCAGGGCGACGCCTACATCCTGCCGGCGGTGTCCCGGCAATCGGCGACGTTGTTCGACCATGCGATCCGGGCGATCGAACACGCGCGGAAATACGGCGCCCACGGCCTGCCGCTCATCGGCTCCGGTGACTGGAACGATGGGATGAATCGGGTCGGCGACGCCGGCCGCGGTGAAAGCGTCTGGCTGGGCTGGTTCCTTGTCGCGGTGCTCCAGGACTTCGCGCCGATCTGTGAGCGCCGCGGCCGCGCCGACCTGGCGCTGGCGTATCGCGACGAATCCCGCTGGCTGACCGGCATGCTGGAACTGGCCTGGGATGGCGATTGGTATCGGCGCGCCTACTTCGATGACGGCGCCCCGCTCGGATCGGTGCAGAACGAAGAGTGCAAACTCGACTCGCTGACCCAGTCGTGGGCGGTGATCTCGGGCGCGGCGCAGCCAAGCCGGGCCGCCCGGGCGATGGACGCGGTCCGTGCCCATCTGGTGCGGCGCGATGCCCAGATGGTGCTGCTGCTCACACCACCCTTCGACCGGATGACCCACGATCCGGGTTACATCAAGGGCTACGTGCCCGGGGTCCGCGAGAACGGCGGCCAATACACCCACGCGGCGCTGTGGTCGGTGATCGCCCTCGCCCATCTCGGCCTCGGCGACGAGGCGATGGAGCTGTTCCACATGCTCAATCCGATCAACCATTCGCGGACGGCGGCGGCGCTCGAGCGCTACCGGGTGGAGCCCTACGTCATTGCCGCTGACGTCTATGCCCACCCGATGCACATCGGCCGCGGCGGCTGGAGCTGGTACACCGGGTCGGCCGGCTGGATGTATCGGGCGGCGGTGCAGACCCTGCTCGGCCTCCGCCGGGTTGGCTCGACGATCAGCGTGTCGCCGTGCATTCCCGCCGCCTGGCCGGAGTTCTCGCTGGAATGGCGGGTGAACCGGACGCGCTACCGCTTCACCGTGACCAATCCCGATCACCGCTGCACTGGCGTCGGCCTGGCGACACTCGATGGCAGTCCGGTCGACGCGGAGGCGATCCCGCTGATCAACGACGGCGCCGATCACGACGTTCGTCTCGTCCTCGGCGCCGTCCATGTCGAGACCGGCGCGGATGGGCGGCACCGGCGCCGCGAGAGCTGGTGAGCGTCCTCGCGGCGGCACGCCGGCAATGACCCGGCGGCGCTAGCCGCGGTCGTTGAGGCACGCGGCGACCAGGGCACCGCTGTAGTAGGCGACGGCTCCGACGAGCGCCCCGAGCCCGAGCATTTCGAGCCCGTTCGCCCACCAGCTTCCGGCGCCGACCCGCGCCCGCGCGGCACCGACCGCGAACAGCACCGCGAGGCTGAGAACCGTTGACGCGACGAATCGATCGCCGACGCCAGCGGGCAGCAGGTAGGGGAGGAGGGGCAGCGCTCCGGTCGCCACGAAGGCGAAGAAGGTGGCGGCGCCATGCCGGATCGGGAACGCTTCCTGTTCCGGAAGCTGCTGCGCTTCACGTACCCGCTCGTCCGAACGGATACCCAGATAGTTTCCGACCCCCATCGACAACCCGTCGGCAACCAGGTTGGCAACGCCGAGCACGAGCACGGTGATCGGGCTCAGCGTGCCGCCGGTGACCCCGGCGACGACGGCAAACGTGGTGATCACGCCGTCGGTGGCCCCGTACACGAGGTCACGAATGTAGTGCTGCGCTGTGCCGAGAATGGTCCTCGGCTCGACATGCAGCGACGGTCGGGGCGGAGGCGAGCCAGGTGACTGGGCCACGGTGGTTCACCCGGTTACCGCGACCAGCTCTGAAGCGTGCGGATGTAATGCGCCCGCTCGAAAGCGCCCGGGTCGCTGGCGTTGCGAAGACTGAGGCTGCCCTTGACGTCATCGAGCGACGCGATCTGGTGCCAGGCGAGCCAGTCCTCGAGGCCCCGGAGCATCGAACTCACGTACGCCGGCCCGTGCCGGAGCAGGCACGACACGAGCTGGACGACGTCGGCGCCGGCGAGCACCGCCTTGATGCCGTCACCCGGGGTCGCTACGCCTCCGGACACCGCCAGCGACAGATCGACGCGCCCGTGCAGGATTGCCGTCCAGCGCAGCCGCAGCGGCAATTCAGCGCCGGTCGAGAGCTGCGCCTGAGCGGACACCGTTCTTGTCCGGATGTCGATGTCCGGTTGATAGAAACGATTGAACAGGACCAGCCCGTCGGCTCCCGCCTGCCGGAGACGCCGGCTCAGGTCGCCGACGGCGGTGAAGTAGGGAGACAGCTTGACCGCGACAGGTATGGTCAGCAGCCGTTTCAGCTCTGCCACCACTCCGACGAGGCGCTCCTCGACGTGTGCCGACGGCACGTTGAGATCGGTGACGACCTCGTACATGTTGAGCTCCAGCGCGTCGGCTCCCGCCTCCTGCAGCATCACCGCAAATTTGAGCCACGACTGTTTGGTCCGGCCATTCAGCGAGGCGACGATCGGCATCGCCACCGCCTGTTTGAGGCCGCGAATGTGCTCCGCGTACTCGTGCGGTCCCAGCGGATAGGCCGTCTTCCCGGGAAACATCGCGAACAGCTCGGCGAACTCGGCTTCGAAGATGTTCCTGCCGGAGATCTGCTGGTCCTCCTGTTCGGTGATCTGCTCCTCGAACAACGAGGGCAGCACGATCGCGGCGCAGCCGTGATCTTCGAGCCTCTTCACCGTATCCAGGTGGTAGCCAAGCGGCGACGCCCCGGCGATGAATGGATGCGGAAGCGACAATCCCAGATATCGAGTGCCGGTCTGCATGTGTCCTCCCGTCTGCGAGCCACAGGCCGCTGACGGCATTGCCGCGATCCGCCCCGCCCGGCGGCGTCACCGCGGCATTCCCGTCGCTGACGGGCGGCTAATTGGACGATCGTCGCGCCCCGGCGATCGAGGCGAGCAGCGCCCGTTCCTCGGTTGAGATCTTCCCCCGCCCGAAGAGACCGCCTGACGCGGTCGCGATGCGTTCGCAGTAGTCGAGCAGCTCGCCCTCGGACAGACCCTGCACCGAGCCGGAGTCGTCCAGCATTGCCCGTGTCAACCGGGCGGCGCCGTCGTAGACCTCACGGCTCGGAGGAGTGTCCAGCCAGCGGGAGAGCTGGGCGTCGCTGGCGCTGCCGTCGGCAATGCCACGAGCCCGCGCGAACTCGACGAGCAGCTGACGTTCCTTGTCGGTCACGCCGCCCTCGGCCCAGGCGATCTGGATCAGCGGCAGGAAGGGCAGGAGCGCGACCGTCTCAGCCGTGAAACCGAGCGACTGCAGGGCGGTGACGTCAGCGTCATCGAGGCCGGTCAGTTCGCCAAGCTCGCGGCGCAGCGCATTGGCTGCGGCGGTCTCGCGGAGCCGTTCGATGAGTTCGCGATCCTTGCGGCGGAAATATTCGTCCTCGAGGGCCTTGCCGCGGTCGCCGAGCGGGTTGGAATCGGCCATTGATGCTCTCTCCTTGCGCGTCATCGCGCGACGTCACCGTGGGGTCGCGACCCCTCAGAAGTTGACCACGAAGCTGCTGTAGAAGACCGGCCCGTTGGCGCCGACCACCGACGGCAGCGACAGCGCCCCGACCGGTGAGTGGCGGAGATACAGATACTCCACGTTCCAGCGCACGATCTCATTCTTGAACGGGTAGTAGTTGAGTCCGCCGCGGAAGTCCCAGGGGTCGCCGTACTCGCCGAAAATTTTAGAGCCGGAGAGATAGACCTGAGCGGTCTTCGGGATCGCCATGGCCGACGTCTCGACCTTGAAGCCGCTGTCACGGAGGGTGGCGAACGGAAGGGTTGCCACCGCGGGGCCGCGGAGATTCGCCACCCGCCGCCAGTAGAATTCACTCTCCACGGAGGCGACGCGGAGCGCCGCAGGGCCGAGAAGCCGGCGTATTTGACCGCCGCGTCGGCCGCCACCATCTGGTAGCGCGCATCGGTGATGGCGATACCTGGCCCGAACAGCCCCGGCGTGAAGATCACGTTGCCATCCGACAGCCGGATCTGCGAGTTCTCGATGGCCTCAGTGTTGGGCTGACTCTGGCGATTTTCGTCGCTCCGGGTGAAGTGGATGCCGAGTCGCGTCGCCACGTCCTTGTGCGGCTCGAAGTCGCCGAACCCGCGTCCGAACTCGCCGGTTGTCGGCATCCACACGAGCGAGGTCGACAGGGCGTCCAAGCCGCTATCGAGCTGCCCGGCGTCGACGCCGAGCTGGCTCAGGTTGTTGGCGAGCATCGCCTGATACTCGAGTCGATCGACGACCGTGCCCTTGACCCAGATGCCCTGTGAGTACGACGGCCGGAAGAACTCCTCGGCGATGAGGCGATTGTCGACCGGCAGCCAGAACGGGAAGTTGCCTTCGAGGGTTCTGGTGCCGGGCAGCGCGCCGATGCCGCCGCCGACGCTGACGTGTTTGTTGAACGCGTACTGCAGGTAGCCACCGACCACGACCTGGGCGCCAAGGCCCTGGCTGGTGTTGGTCGTCCAGACGTAGGCCATGTAGCGCAGCTGGCGATTGGCGATCCAGCCAAGGAACTGGATGTTCACCTTCTGGAGGTGGACGTCCTGGCGTGCATCGATCGCCCGCTCGGTGCCGAAGGAGTCCGTGTAGGAGTTGTCGAGGCCCTCCTGGTTCAGATGCCGGACGTAGGAAAACAGCTTCAGATTGACGTCGCCCATGCCGGCGTCGGCCAGCCGGAAGCCTTGCGGCCCGTAGCTGTCGCGGGCTGCGGGTGTGATGGCGAACACGCCGACGCAGCCGTCCGACACCCAGATTTCTGCGGCGTCGTAGTCCCAGGTTCGACTGCGCTCGCACGCGACCGTACCAAGTGACGCGGTGAGCGAGACGCCGTTGCTGGTGTCGGCCACGCAGGCCTGGCGCTCACCAGGTTTCGACGCGCACACCAGCGACGTCGGCGCGGGCGCCGCGCCCGCCGAAGCGGTCTGTGCACCGGCCGGCGCGGCGGTCATGAGCGACAGCGCCATCCCGGCGGCGAGGTAGAGAATGTTCAGGCGCATCACGCTCCAAGGGAATAACCACGCGGGGGGAGCCGCTGGTCGTGAGTGGCACCGGCGACCGCGGGAGGTGGCGAGGGTGTCGGCTACGATTTGTCCGGCGCCGCCGTGCCGGGTTTGCCGCCAAGTTTCCTGATCGCGTCGGCGGTGTCCGGGTGCATGAGAAACACGCCGCTGAAGATGCCTTCGGCGATATTGAGCGGGCTTCGGCCCTTCTCGTCCATCGCGTTGATGTCGGCGCCGCGGGATACGAGATAGGCGAGAGTCTCGTTTCCGCCGGTGAGCGCCGCGGCGTGAAGCGCGGTGAGTCCACTTTTGCTTGTCGCTTTGACGTCGCCGCCCTGCTCGAGGGCGTATCTGGCGGCGTCGAAGTACTGGCGAAGCTGCGCCGCGCGGTCGCCGTGGAACGGAATGCCGTGGCGCTCCCAGCCTTCATAGTTGTCGAGGCCGACGGCCATCATCAACGGCGTCGAGCCATCGTCGGAGGTGAGCGTCGGGTTGGCGCCGTGTTCGACGAGCAGGCGCATCATCGGTAGATCGGCGAGGTGCGCCGCGAGCCAGAACGGCGTCGCCCCGGTCTGGTTGACGCGAAAGGCGCCGCCGAGCGCACGACCGACCTTGGGCATCGGTTTCGTCAGCCGGCGGTTGATCTCCGCGCCTTTGCCGAGCAGTGCCTTCACCACCTCAGGCTGCTGGGTCCAGACGGCCGAGTGCAGAGGGGTGCGCCCGGCGGTGCTCGAGTTCGGATTGGCGCCGTGGTCGAGCAGATACACCGCCGTCGCCCGGTGCTTGTCGTTCGGCTTCTCCGGCTCGTAGAGCGCGCGGATGCCGCTGTCGAGGGTGATGATCAGCGCATCGCTGCCGTCTTTGGCGGTCGCGTTGACGTCGGCGCCGGCATCGAGCAGCAGTTTCACACCGCCGACGTTGCCCTGCTGCGCGGCGAAGAGCAGCGGGAGAAACCCACTGGTTGTCGCGGCACTGATGTTCGCGTGGTTCTCGATCAGGACCCGGGCGGCGTCGTTGTGGCCTTCGCTGATCGCCCACATCAACGCGGTCTGCCCTTTCGAACGCTCCCTGGCGTTGACGTCGCTCCCGTAGGCGAGCAGGAACTTGAGGGCGGGGACGTTGCCGGTCCGCGCCGCCGTCATGATCGGGGTTTCGCCGGTGCTGCGGGCGGCGTTCGGGTTGGCCCCCGCCTTGAGCAGGGCTTCGACGATCGCCGCGTTGCCGTTGACGCACGCAAGCGCGAGCGGACCAATGCCATCGTCGTCCACGGCGTTGACGTCGGCTCTGGCCGCGATGAGCGCAGCGACCATGTCGCGGTTGTTCCAATGTGCGGCCCAGTGCAGCGCCGTTGACCCGTCGCCCAGCCGGTCGTTGACCGGCCGCCCCTGTTCGAGCGCGGCGCGCAGCGCCGGCCAATTGCCGTCTTTGGCAGCGGCGGGCACCAGGCGTCCGTCGGCCGCCGCCGCGGCAACGGCGGATGTCGGCACGGTGGCCAGCAGCACCCCCACTAGGACCGTGCGTGCCGCGAGATGGCTGAGCTCGTTCCGCATGCCAGTCCTCCCAGCGAGGTGTCCACCTCAGGCGATCCCATGGAATCCACAGATCCGTCGGGACAACCGAGGCAATGTTAGGCGCTCTGCCGACCGAAATATCATAAGATGGGCCGCCGTCGCAGATTCCACATTTGCGGCGGATGAGCACGGCCCGTGACTCTCGGAGGTGTCTGTCGTCGCCCCTCGGCGCCGGCGAGGGAGTTCATGATCATGAAGGCAGCCCGCCGTCTTGCGGCCGCGATTAGTGGATGGTCCACTGGGGCGGCGCTTGTCATCGGCTCGGCTGCCGTGGTCAGTGCTGCCGGTGCGCCCGGCGTCCAGTCGACGGCCGTGCCGCCCGCGGCGCCCGATGCCGGGAGCGGCCAATACCGCACCGTCATTCAGCAGTACTGCATCACCTGCCACAACGATCGGCTGCGCACCGCCGGTGTGTCGCTGCAGGGGCTTGATCCCGCTGCCGTGCAGGGACACGGCGACATCTGGGAAAAGGTCTTGACCCGGCTCCGCGCCGAGACCATGCCTCCGCCCGGACGGCCGCGGCCCGAGCCGTCAACCTACAAGGCGTTTGCCGCATCGCTGGAAGCCTCACTCGACCGGGCCGCGGCGGAACATCCCAACCCGATCGGGGCGACGGTGCATCGGTTGAACCGGGCTGAATATGGCAACGCGGTTCGCGACCTGCTGGCGATTGACATCGACCTGGTCGATGGACGGTCGCTGCTGCCGCCGGACGACACCGGCTACGGATTCGACAACATCGCCGACGTGCTGTCGGTGTCGCCGATGTTGATGGAGCGCTACCTGTCCGCGGGGCGGAAGATCGCGCGCCTTGCGGTTGGCGATCCGTCGATGAAGCCGGGATCGCAGACCTATCCGGTTTCGAAGTACGCGCGCCAGGACGATCGCATGAGCGACGATCTCCCGTTCGGCTCGCGCGCCGGCGCCGCGATCGCCCACTACTTCCCGGTTGATGGCGAGTTCACCGTCAAGGTCAACCTGCTGCGGACCTACACCGACCTCATTCGCGGACTCCGGGAGGCGAACCAGCTCGAGATCCGGATCGATGGAAAGCTGGTCCAGCGTTTCACCGTCGGTGGACGTCTCAATCCGGACGGCACCGACAAGTCGCGTGAGCAGCTCAATGACGAGCAGCGCATGGGCGATGCGAAGCTCGAAGTCCGGGTGCCGGTGCAGGCGGGCCCACGGAGCATTGGCGTCAGCTTCGTGAAGCAGACCGTCGAGCCGGAGGGCCTCCTCAAGCCGCAGTTCAGTCTGGCGAGTTATGAATACGCCGGCGACCTCGAGGTCCCGCCGAGCGTCGCCAGCGTCGTGGTGAGCGGCCCCTACAACGCTCCCGCCCCCGGCGACACCCCGAGCCGGCGCGAGATCTTCACCTGCCGGCCGATCAATTCAGAGCCCGACACCACCTGTGCGGCGCAGATCCTCGGGCGCCTGGGCCGGCGCGCCTTCCGTCGCCCCTTGACCGCCGATGACCTGCAGTCGCTCCTGGGCTTTTACGCGCTGGGACGCAAGGCGGGGGGGCCTGGGAACCCTGGGAGTTCTGGGAGCCCTGGGAGTTTCGACGCCGGCATCCAGTTCGCCATCCAGAAGATTCTCGTCAGCCCAGACTTCCTGTTCCGCATTGCCCGCGACCCGGCCGGTGTTGAGCCCGGTGCCGTGTTCACGATTCCCGACGTCGAACTCGCGTCGCGGCTCTCCTTCTTCCTGTGGAGCAGCATCCCGGACGACGAGCTGCTGCAGATCGCCGAGCGCGGTCAGTTGCGGGCGCCCGGGGTCCTCGAGCAGCAGCTCCGCCGCATGCTCGCCGATCGCCGGTCGCAGGCGTTGATCGAGAACTTTGCCGGTCAATGGCTCCAGGCGCGGAATCTCCGTCTGGCGACGCCCGACCCGATTCAGTTTTCCGACTTCGACGAGAACCTCCGCGAGGCGTTTCAGCGCGAGACCGACCTCTTCTTCGAGAGCCAGCTCCGGGAGGATCGAAGCGTCGTCGACCTGCTGGACGCCGACTACACGTTCGTGAACGAGCGCCTGGCCAGGCATTACGGCATCCCGCACGTGTACGGCAATCACTTTCGTCGCGTCCAGGTGACCGATGAGAACCGGCGCGGTCTCCTCGGTCAGGGGACCGTGCTCACGATCACCTCCTACGCGAACCGGACCGCCCCGACGATTCGCGGCAAGTGGGTGCTCGAGAACATCCTCGGGGCGCCGCCACCGCCGCCGCCGTCCGATGTCCCGTCGTTGATGGACGAGACCGTGGGCGTCAAACCGCGGACGATGCGGGAGCGGATGGAGCAACATCGCACCAATCCGGTCTGTGCCAGTTGTCACGTCCGGATGGACCCGATCGGCTTTGCCCTGGAGAGTTTCGATGCCGTCGGCCGCTATCGCACGACCTTCGAGGGCACGACACCGATCGACGTGTCCGGCACCTTGCCCGACGGCACGACGTTCAACGGGCCGGGCGAACTGCGCCGGCTCCTCCTGGCCCATCAGGACGAGTTCGTGGCCACCCTCACCAGGAGACTGCTCACCTACGCGCTGGGTCGCGGCGCCGAGTACCAGGACATGCCGGCGGTGCGAAAGATCCTGCGCGCCGCCAAAGCCGACGACTACCGCTGGTCGGCGCTGATGCTCGCGATCGTCAGGAGCGAGCCGTTTCAGATGAGAAAGGCGCCGGATCGGCGAGCGGATGCTGCAACCGCCGCCGTGCGAGAGTCCGCCGTGGCACTCGTGCACAGCTCAGGAGGTCGAGAGCGATGATCGTCACCAAGAAGCACATGGCGCGCCGCACTTTTCTTCGCGGCGTCGGGGTCACCCTCGCTCTGCCGCTGCTCGACAGCATGATCCCGGCATTCGCCACGCCCAGGCTCCTGGCGGCCACCCGGGCGAAGCGTTTTGGCGTCGTCTACATTCCCAACGGTCTGTACATGCCGATGTGGACACCGAAGGCCGTCGGTGCCGGCTATGAATCGACCCGGATTCTCGAGTCGCTGGCGGCGGTTCGCGAGCACCTCGTCGTCGTCAGCGGCCTCACCCACAAGCCGGCGATCTCCCTGCCGGGTGAAGGCGCCGGCGACCACGTCCGGGCATCGGCCACCTTCCTCACCGGTGTCCGCCCGAAACGCACCGAGGGCGCCGATATCCGCGCCGGTATGTCACTCGACCAGATCGTCGCGCAGGAGCTCGGAAAGGACACCCAGCTCGAGTCGCTCGAGATCTGCCTCGAGTCGAACGATCTGGCCGGCTCGTGTGAAGCCGGCTACAGCTGCGCCTATGCCAACACGCTGGCGTGGCGCACCGAGACGACGCCGCTGCCGATGGAGAACGACCCGCGTGCGGTCTTCGAGCGGATGTTTGGCGACACGGACAGCACGACGCCGGCGGCCCGCCTCGCCCGGCTCGAGCAGGACCGCAGCGTCCTCGACGGCCTTCGCGCCGACGTCGCTCGCCTGGAAAAGAGCCTCGGTCAGGGCGACCGCACCAAACTGGATCAGTATCTCGATGCGATCCGCGACATCGAACGGCGGATTCACAAGGCCGAGGCGCGCAGCGCCACCGAGTTGCCGCTGTTCGAGCGGCCGGTCGGGATTCCGGCGTCGTACGAAGAGCACGCCCGGCTGATGTTCGACCTCCAGGTGCTCGCGTTCCAGAGCGATGTGACGCGGGTGACGACGATGATGCTTGCCCGGGAAACCAGCCAGCGGCCGTACCCGGAAATCGGCGTCTCTGACGGCCATCACGGCCTGTCGCACCACGGCGGCGAGGCGGAAAAGATCGAGAAGGTCACGAAGATCAATGTCTTCCAGGCCAGACAGTTCGGCTACTTCCTCGAGAAGCTGCGCTCGACACCAGAGGGCGACGGCTCGCTGCTCGACAACTCGGTCATCCTCTACGGCTGCGGCATCAGCGACAGCAACTCGCACCTGCACACCGACCTGCCGATTCTTGTCGCCGGCGGCAGCGGCAGCCAGATCAAAGGCGGCCAGCACCTCCGGATGCCGGAGGGCACGCCGCTGACCAACCTGCAGCTGACGCTGATCGGCAAACTCGGGATCGCGATGGAGAAGTTCGGCGACAGCAACGGCCGGGTCGAGGAAGTGTCGGCCCTTTAGCCGCGTCGCGTCGGCAACCCACCGGCTCGTTGAGCCCCCGCCATCCGCCGATCGGATCGCCGGCGAAGTACCGCGAATCGCATCGCCGCGGCGTTGACACCCGGCTGGCTCGGCGTATAATCCTGCCGCCTTTCGCGGTGTCACGACCGCGCGAGGGCGACGTTTCCTTCGCACAGGAGGTCGGCGAGCAAGCGATCACGATCACGATCACGGGGACGGGTTCATTGCCGCAGCGCCGCGTGGAAGCCCAACCCTGGGAATCGCCGCGACGGCGAGGAGTGATCAGATGAAAAGGTTTGTCCCAGCGCTGTTCCGGGTCTTCCTCTTCGCCATCCCGTTCCTGGCGGCCGCTGCCGTCCACGCCCAGGAGTCCGGGTCGATCGCCGGTATCGTCCGGGACACGACCGGAGCGGTGTTACCCGGCGTGACCGTGGAAGCGGCAAGTCCGGCGCTGATCGAAAAGGTCCGCACCGTCATCACCGACGAAGCCGGTCAGTACCGGATCGTCGACCTCCGTCCCGGGACCTACACCGTCACCTTCTCGCTGACCGGTTTTTCGAGCATCAGGCGCGAGGGTATCCAGCTCACCGCCGGCTTTACCGCCAATGTCGTCGCCGAGCTCCGCGTTGGCGAGCTCGCCGAAACCATCACCGTCTCCGGTGCCAGCCCGCTGGTCGACGTGCAGAACGTCAACCAACAGCGGGTCATGACCCGCGAGGTGCTCGACGCGATCCCGACCGGCAAGCAGTTCACCGCCCTGGCGCAGCTCGTGCCCGGCGTCAACGTGTCTGGATCCAACGGCCAGGTGAATCAGGACGTCGGCGGCATCACCGGGATGTCCTTCGCGCTGGCGACGATTCATGGCGGCAAGGAAGACGACCAGACCGTGCGCATCAACGGCATGTCGGTCGCCTCGCTCACCTCGATCGGCAACGCCCGTACCAACCTGCAGGACGGCACCATCGAGGAATACGGCATGCAGATGGCGGCGGCGCCGGCCGAGTTCCCCTACGGCGGCATCTATGTGAACGTCATCCCGCGGCAGGGTTCGAATGCCTTCCATGGCGCGCTCTTCGTCAGCGGCACGAACTCGGACCTGCAGACGAACAACCTCGATGACGACCTGCGGAGCCGCGGCCTGGCATATCCGAACGCGGTGAAACGGGTGTTCGACGTCAACCCGTCGTTCGGCGGGCCGATCAAGCGGGACAAGCTGTGGTTCTACGCTGGATTCCGCCTTTCCAGCACATTGGGATCCTAAGCTTAGAATTCCACGTGGACAAGTTGTCGCG
>JADMIO011331801.1_pt1 | contig 77262 bp, 86 predicted proteins | sample 8958161 | NCBI WGS metagenome assembly JADMIO01 (sample SAMN16585339, study PRJNA669376) | soil metagenome | isolation source: Crop rotation soil | place: USA: Cullars Rotation, Alabama | collected 2011
CGCGACAACTTGTCCACGTGGAATTCTAAGCTTAGGATCCCAATGTGCTGGAAAGACTGTCCCGCATTCTCACTCCAGGCGGCCGGATCCTGATCGTCGCGCCCCACGAGTGGGAAGAGCACCAGCAACCCCACGATTACTTCCGCTACACCCGCTACGGGCTTCGCTACCTGCTCGAACGTGCCGGCTTCCGCGAGATCGACGTGCAACCCGTCGGCGGTTTCTTCCGTCTCCTATCACGGAGGCTATTGAACGCCCTGCAATTCTTCCCGGGCCCTCTCGCATTGATCGCCGCGATCTTTTTCGCTCCGCCCGCCTTGCTGCTGCCATTGCTCGATCCGCTGGACAAGAGAAGAAACTTTACACTAGGGTACATATGTTCCGCGCGCAAATAGTGTTCTTGGCCTTCGCAGCCTGTGGGTTCGGTGCCGATTTTTCAGGGGAGGCGGCCTTCGCCCACACCCGTAAGGCCGTAGAATTTGGTCCGCGTCCGTCTGGCTCGCCCGCGATCAAGCTACTCCAGACCTATATCCTGGATCAATTGAAGACCTGCAAATGTCAGGTCACTGAGGATAACTTCACTGCGCGGACACCGAAAGGCGAGATCGCGATGAAGAACATCATCGCTAAGTTCCCGGGCTCCGTAGCGCGGGCCAATCCGCGAGGTATCGCAGTAACGGGCCACTACGATACGAAGCTTTACCCCGGCCGCAAATTCGTAGGTGCTAGCGATGGAGGCTCCTCAACCGGACTACTGCTGGAGTTGGCCCGGGCGCTCACCGGTGAACCTCGGACGGACGACGTCTATCTAGTCTTCTTCGACGGTGAGGAGGCAACGGGAGATTGGAGCGACACCGATAAACTCTACGGAAGCCGCCACCTCGCGCTGAAATGGCGCGACGACGGAACGCTCGCGAAGCTCAAGGCTCTGATCAATGTGGACATGATTGGCGACAAGCAACTCAACATCAAGCAGGAGCAAAACTCCAACCGCCGCGTGATGCAGATAATCTGGCAGGCCGCCGCCGACCTCGGGTACCGAAGTTCGTTCGTGCAGGACACGATCGACATCGACGACGACCACATGCCGTTCGTGCAACTCGGCGCTCCCGCGGTGGACCTCATCGACTTCGACTATGCCCCGTGGCACGAAGACTCCGACACCCTGGACAAACTCAGCGCACAGAGCCTGCACATCGTAGGTCGGGTGGTACACGAATCGGTCCGCAGATTGGAAAAGCAGTAAGCTAGAGCCATGGGCGCGAAGACGGCCATTTCAATCGAGCAGTACCTGAATACATCCTTTCCAGACCTAGACCGTGAATACGTTGACGGCGAGATAGTGGAGCGAGCCTTGCCCGACGATCCCCACTCAACCACACAAGCGCTCCTGATCCATTTCTTCATGGCGCTTCGCGACAAGCTCCAGCTCTACGTTCGGCCCGAATTGCGGCTCAGGGTGGGAAAGGAAAGAGTCCGTATCCCGGACGTGGCCGTGTTCCATCCAAACCGACCTCCGCGCGAGGTACACAGCATTCCGCCTTTCATCGCTATCGAAATCCTGTCACCGGACGACCGCATGTCCGAGGTTCAAACAAAACTCGACGAGTACCGATCTTGGGGAGCAGCGCACGTCTGGCTAGTCGATCCTCACGGCGAACGCATGTACACTTGCGACCAAGGGCTCACACAGGTCTCCTCGCTACGCATCCCTGAACTCGGCCTCGAACTGAAACCCTCCGATGTCTTCGAGCGCGAATAACCGTGCTTGAATGTGTCCCTAACTTCTCGGAAGGCCGCAACGCGAAAACCGTTGAGGCGATCGCCACCGCCATCCGCACGACACCCGGTGTCGCGCTGCTCGGCTATGAGATGGACTCTGACCACAACCGCAGCGTATTCACGTTCGCCGGCGAAGACAGCGCCGTGGTCGAAGCGGCCGTGAGAGCGGCGGCGGTCGGGACGAAACTGATCGATCTCTCCAAACATGAGGGCATCCATCCGCGCGTGGGCGTCGCCGATGTTGTCCCCTTCGTCCCGCTCGACGGATCGACGATGGCGGATGCCGTCGCCGGAGCACACCGCGCCGGGAAGGATCTGTGGCAGCGAGCAGGAGTTCCCGTCTATTTCTACGGCTGGGCCGCGCAACGCGATTCGCGCCGCCGGCTGGAACTCGTCCGGCGGGCCGGGTTCGACGGCTTCCCACCTGACGTCGGCGACATCCCGTCGCACGGCACAGCCGGGGCCAGCGTTGTCGGCGCCCGCGAATTCCTTCTCGCCTTCAACGTCGACCTCAAAACCAAGGACGTCCGCGTCGCGAACGAAATCGCCCGTAAGATCCGAGCCTCCTCCGGCGGCTTCCCGCACGTCAAAGCCATCGGCCTGTACCTGGAGTCCCGGCAGCGTGCGCAAGTTTCGATGAACCTGACGAAGTTCGCCGCGATCCCCCTCGAGGACCTCTATCACGCCATCGCCAGCGCGTCGCCCGTCGCCGATTGCGAGGTCATCGGCTTTGTTCCCCAAGCCGCCTACGATCAGGACCCGGCCTTCTTCACACGCGCCAGCAACTTCAACAAATCGCGGATTCTGGAGACTGTCATTTCTCAAATGACGGGGCGCGACTTGCTAAAATAGAATTTGCTCGTAACGATCGAACCGAAAACGCCCCGCCCCGCTTGGCTCCGAGCCCCCGCTCCCGTTGGTGAAAACTACACGCGCCTGAAGCACTTGGTCGAGGACTTGAAGCTCCACACCGTCTGCGAAAGCGCGGCGTGCCCCAACATCGGCGATTGCTGGAATCGCCGTACCGCGACGTTCATGATCCTGGGCAATGTCTGCACCCGCCGCTGCGGCTTCTGCGCCGTCCAAAAGGGCGGCCCTCTGCCCGTTGATTACGACGAGCCGCGGCGCGTGGCCGAAGCCGTCGCGACCCTGGGACTTAAATTCGCCGTGATTACGAGCGTCAACCGCGACGACCGCAAGGACGGCGGAGCCGAGCTCTTCGCCCTGACGATTCGCGCGATCCGCGAACGCCTCCCCGAATGTGGCATCGAAGTCCTGGTTCCCGATTTTCAAGGCAGCCACGCAGCGATGGACATGGTTCTGGAAGCGAAGCCCGACATCCTGAACCACAACACCGAAACCGTCCCGCGCCTCTATCGCCAAGTGCGTCTGGGGGCTCGCTACGAACGCTCGCTCGACATGCTCGCGCACGCGCGGAAGTCCGGCATACCCACGAAGTCGGGATTGATGCTCGGCCTCGGCGAAACCATCGACGAAGTTCTCCAAGTAATGCGCGATCTGCGCGGCTCGAACGTCGACATCCTGACGCTAGGCCAATACCTGCGCCCGTCGCTGAAGCACCTGCCGATCTTGCGCTACGTCGCTCCCCAGGAATTCGACGACCTCAAGCGCGCGGGCTACGAGATGGGATTCAAGCACGTGGAAAGCGGAGCCCTCGTCCGCAGCTCCTATCACGCCGACGCCGCCGTCGTGTAGAGTAAAGGCATGGAAGTCCAGTTCACCCCCGAACAAGAACTTCGCCTCGAACAAATTGCAACGAAGAGTGGCACCAAGCCCGAACGGCTTGTGAAGGACGCCGCCCTTCGGTTGCTAGACGAAGATGCTCGCTTCCGCGCCGCCGTGCGCGAAGGCCGCACCCAGGCCGATCAGGGCCAATTCATCGAAGAGGCCGAAATGGACACCCTCTTCGAGCAGATGCTCCGCGCTTGAGTCGCATCCGCTGGGCGCTTGCCGCCGCGCAAGATCTACAGGCCATCAACGGCTACCTGCGGGAACATCATCCGCGTTACCGGCAGCCTACGCTACGCAAACTGTATGACACGATCCGCTCGCTGAAAGACTCGCCGAACCGTGGAAGACTGGGCACGGAAGCCGGAACACGAGAACTAGTTTTCGCGCCCTTGCCGTACATTGCCGTCTACCGTGTATACGGTGAGACGATCGAGGTGTTGCGGGTCTACCACGGAGCACAAGATCGGCCCTGACTATCGCGAACTTTTCCCGAGCGCCTGCGTACTCTAAGGTGAGATGTTCACCTTTCTTCTCTGGTGTCTCTTGTTCGTGCTCTGCTGGCCCCTGGCCATCGCGGCGCTGGTCGCCTACCCGCTGATCTGGCTAATTCTGCTACCCTTCCGCATCCTGGGGTTCGCCGTTCACGGAGTGCTGCTCGGCGTTTGGACTCTCGTCACGCTCCCCTTCAGGGTCCTCGCGAAGGTCTTCTAGCCGCCTTCTGATAATATCTGAAGCATGCGGAGCGCCGTGTTCGCCCTTTTCTGTTTGGCGGCCCAACTGCGGGCACAGCAATTCGAGGTCGCCACGGTCCGCCTCGCACCTTCGGACGCGCGCGGCCTCGGAATGTCGGGTGGACCGGGAACCACCGAACCCACTCGGCTGCGCTACTCCAACGTTCCGCTCTTCCGCATCCTCAGGGCGGCTTATGGAGCCATGCCCTACGACTTCGACGGTCCGTCGTGGATGGGCGACGTCCGCTACGATATCTCCGCCAACATTCCTGAAGGCGCCACGCCCGAGTCGTTCGCGCGCATGCTTCAAAACCTGCTCGCCGAGCGCTTCCACCTGACGATGCACCGCGAGACTCGGGAGCAGACGGTCTACGTGCTCACGATCAATCGCGGTGGCCCAAAACTCACTGACGCAGCAGCCCCGCCGCCCAACAGTGAATTCCCGCCGCCGATCCCAGGCCGCCCGCGCGTCATTCGTTACTCCGACGGCGCAGGAACGACTCGGATGATGGGCCAACTCCAAACAGGCGACCTGATCGCCCAAATGCTGAGCAACTACATCGGCGCACCGGTCGTGAATCGGACCGGCTTAACCGGCACCTATAACTTTCTGCTGCACTTTTTCGGCGACGACGCCCCGGACAACCGAGGCGGGCTGCCGTCGCCCGACCCGCCAGAGGGGAATCCATCCCCGAGCATTTTCTCCGCAATCCAGAACGAACTCGGTCTGCGCCTCGACCGCTCGCGCGAACCGATGCCTGTTTACGTCATAGATCGCCTGGATCGAATCCCAACCGAAAACTAGCGGAACAACCGCGGTGCGAAATCCACGAGATAGTCGCGCCAGTTGCGCCACACATGCCCCTCTTTGGTCAGCGTGAACGTGTGCTTCACGCCCCTCTGATCGAGCAGCGCATGGTAGCTCTTGTTCGACTCGAGCAGCGTGTCCGTATCCCCGATGTAAATCCGGAACAGCTTCAACCGCTTGTTGGTCGCCGCCACGTCAGCGAACGCGGGCGCGTGATCCTTGTCCACGCTCGCATTGAAGATTACCGGGCTAAACGCGCCGATGTAATGGAACGTATCGAGGTGCGTCAACCCGATCTCCAGCGTCTGATTCCCGCCCATCGACAACCCCGCGATCGCGCGGTTGTCCGCACCCGGGGTGATCCGGTAGAGCTTCTCGACGAAAGGAATCACGTCCTCGACGACATCCTGCGGAAATGCCGGCGCGCCGGCCGGAATCGGTACGGCTGGCGAAGCATCGAGCGTAGTCGACGTTCCCGGACGCCCATACGGCATCACGACAATCATCGGCTTCGCCTTCGCCTCCGCGATCAGGTTATCCAGGATGATGTTCGCCCGACCCGCGGTGAACCAGCTTGACTCGTTCCCGCCCGCGCCGTGCATGAGGTACATCGCCGGATACCGAGCCGTTGACGATTCGTATCCCGGTGGCGTGTAGACGTAGACCATGCGCAGCGCTCCGCCGAACCTCTTCGAGTTGTAGTAGTTCACGTGCACCGTCCCGTGCGGCACATCGCGAGGATCCCACGCCGCCGCGGAATCGCCCTTCACCTCGAACATCGATGTCCCCGGAGTCCGGTCCGCCGTGCCCACCATCGGACTCGCCGGATCCAGCACCCGCGCTCCATTCACCGTGAACGCATAGTTGTAAAGCGCCGGCCGCAGCGGACCGACGGTCGCGGTCCACATCCCGTCCGCGTTCTTCACCATCGCGACCGAGCCGTCTGCGAAATCGCCCGACACCTGCACCACCGTCGCATCCGCCGCACGCAACCGGAACACCACCGTCCGATCCGAGCGGACCTCATAGCCAAGCTGCGCCGCGGGACCCTTGCCCTTCCCCTGCCCCATCGCAAGCGCGCAAGCGAGCATCGCGGACAACGTGATTCGAGTCATGCGCCGATTGTAGTGGGAAGGATGCCGAGGGTCAATCGTTCCTCAGCAAGCGGTAGTCGATCCGCCTCGGCCGCCCCTTCTGACCCTTCTCCGGAAGCTCATCCATGCCGATCGCGTGGATATGTAGCCCGTCCTTGCGCACCAGAATGCGCAGGAAGTTTTTCCACTTCGTCGATCCCAACGCCGAGAATACTTCGTTTTGGTGCCGGTTGAGAAAATTGGAGCAAATCACCAGGTACAGACTCATCACAAGGCCGGTGGTCACCATACCCGCGAGACCCATCCAAATGGAAACCCAGACCTCCGGCCACAGCCACACCAGCAACTTCGTCGCCGCGAGTCCGGCAGCCGCCTGAACCACCGCATGCGCGAGCCCCGGCCAAATCCAATGGTATGCCTTCAGAATCGCGTTCGCCCGCAAGCAGCGATAGAACGGCAAGCTTTGATCGAGCCAGACAACTGGCGTCAGAAAACTGGCCCGCCCCATCCGTGCGAACTCGATTTCCGGCAGGAAGAAGAGCACCACAATCCAAAGGTTGCGCCAGTCGAGCGGATTCTCCGCCCCCCAATACTTCAGCGCCCACCAAATCGCTACCCACCACGCGATCGAAAACAGCGCAAAGGTCGGGTTCTTCAAACCGAACAGCGCGAGCACCCAGAGCGTCTCCCGCTTCGAAGCCTTCCGCTTTGGATAGAATCTTCGCGCGGCGGCCCGAAGGCTCGCGTAGTACGGCTCGGAATGAGTCTCTTCGATTTTTTCGATCTCGATTCGGCTGGGAAGCCCGTGTGTCCCCGCGCTATACGCACCTCCCCCGCCCGCTGTGATGAACGTGCACGGACTCGCGATCCCGCCCGGAGCGTTCGACGCCAATTCGCCTTCGTACCGCGAGTAGTGGTGCAGATCCCCCGTGAGCACCACACGTACCCGGATCCCCTTTCGCAGCGCCCGATTCGCCATGTACGACAGCGACCGGAACTGCGCTGATTCGCCTTCCGCCGCTCCGTGAACCCAACTCGGCTCTGACGTACAAATGATTAGCTTCGACTTCTCCGTCATCCACTTCGACGCAAGATCGTCGAAGTAACGCCGCTGCGGAGTATCCGGCCAACCAGAGAGTTGAACATCGATTCCCCAAACCCACCAATCGTCCGGCAGCTTGAGCGCGAAGTAGCTGCGCTGCTGCTTCGCGAGCCACGGGCCCACGAACAACCCGGCCTCGCGTACCCCATTCGGCAGAATCCGCGCACGGCAGAACAAGGACCAGAAGGAGGTCAGCCCGTCGTACCAATCGTGATTTCCCGGGATCGCGAACACCCGCGGCGTCTCCGGATCGTTCTGCAGGCTGTTGTCCTCTTCCGCGTGGTGCCACTCCTCGCCGTTCTTGTAAGCCGCGTAGTTGAAGGGAGCGATAAACCGGCGCTTGTATTCCTTGCGGCTCGCCACCGGATAGACCAGGTCCCCGCCGAAGATCGCAACCTTGGGACGCGCCAAATCCGGGGCATTCTCTAAAGCCAGGCTCTTGCGCCACAGCAGATCCGCAACCGCTACCGTGGCATCCCACCCGTCACCTGTATCCGCCACGAAGTCGAACGCGAAGTCTGGATACTCCGAAAAATCGTGGAACGCCGGCACGCCGCCGGTGAGGTACATCGACGCAACCCCAGCCTGAATCTCCCGCTGATCGGCGTGAGAAACGATCGACGTCGCCTCGTTCACCTTGCGATTCGTCCGCCACAACTGCGCGGGACTGAACCACGAAACAGCCCACTGCTGTTCCTCCCACGCCTTTATGCTCGCCTGCTCGGCATCCTCCGGACTCAAGGGCATGAGGTATCTTAGCTTAAGGTGAGGTTCTGATGACACACGTTCGCAAGTTCCTGCTCTTCTCGCACCGCTACCTCGGTATCGGCGTTAGCTTGCTGGTCGTCATGTGGTTCGTCTCCGGCATCGTAATGATTTACGCGGGCGGAATGCCGCGCCTCTCTCCGGAAATGCGTCTAGACCGCATGGCTCCGGTGGATCTCACGCGCGTGAAACTCACCCCAGCAGAAGCAGCGATCAAGGCTGTGGAACCCGAAGGCGGCAACGCTGGACGAGGCACCCTGGTCACTCTGCTCGGGCGCCCCGCCTATCGCTTCTCCGACGCGACCGTCTACGCCGACTCCGGCGAGCGCATCTTCGAAGTCTCTGCCGACCAGTCGCGCAAGATCGCGGCCGAATTCCTCCGCATCCCCGAATCGAAAGTGCAGCACCTCGCGACGCTCGAAGACGTCGATCAGTGGACCCTCGTGCAATCGCGCCAACTCCCGCTCTACAAGTTCTCGGGCGACGACGGCCAAGGCTCCGAGGTCTACGTCCAGCAGTCCACCGGCGAAATTGTCGGCCACACCACCTCGAAGAACCGCTTCACCTCCTGGATCGGAGTCATCCCACACTTCTTCTACTATTCCGTGCTGCGCTCAAATCAACCGCTGTGGTTCAAGACCGTGATCTGGGCCTCTGGGGCCGCGCTCGCACTCGCGATTCTCGGCGTGCTGCTGGGAGCCACACTCTTCCGCCGCCCGAAGCCGTTCAAGCTCGCCTCCGCCATTCCTTATAAAGGTTGGATGCGCTGGCACTACGTCACCGGCATGATCTTCGGTGTCTTCACCGTAACCTGGGTCTTCAGCGGCCTGGTCTCCATGGAACCCTTCGACTGGACGCGCGAAGAAGGCATCACGGTTCCGCGAAACACCTTCACCGGCGGCCGCGTCGATATGGCGGCCTTCGGCGCGATGGACCCGGCGAAGTGGGACGCGATCCTTGCGGGCCGCACGCTGAAGGAAGTGAACTACGTGCGCCTGGACGGAAAACTCTACTACGACGCCCGTGCGACCACAGCCGATCCGCTCGTCGAAAAACGCCGCGAGCGTTTGCACCAACCCTACTACATCACCGGCCGCGAAGAAGACACCCGAGTGCTGGTCTCGGCCGATTCACTCGAAGTCCGCCGCGATCCCATCCCCGTCGATGCGCTGATGACCCGCCTGGCCGCCTCCGTCACCGACGCCCCCATCGTCGAACACACGCTCCTCACCGAATACGACGACTATTACTACTCACGCGGCCGACTCACCCCGCTCCCTATCCTACGCGTGAAGTTCGGCGATCCCGCCGAAACGTGGGCCTACATCGACCCCGAAATGGGTCAAGTGATCTCTGAAATTCCCCGCCTCGCGCGGGTCGAACGCTGGCTCTACAATGGCCTGCACAGCCTCGACTTTTCGTTCTGGTACAACCGCCGCCCGCTGTGGGACATCGGTATGCTCACGCTGCTCGCAGGTGGCCTCGCGTCAAGCGTCATCGGGCTGCTCTTCGGCCTGAAACGCATGAAGCGCGGCGTCGCCAAAGTCGCTCTTCCCCGGCCTTGACAACGGCCCTCGACCGGACCATGCTTCCGGTGGAGGTTCCGTATGCAAGTTTCTATGACCATGAGCGAACCCTCGATCCGGTTTGACGAGCCGGTTCGTTCCCTGCTTCGCAAGAAGGCCCCTGCCGTTTGGTCCATCTCACCTGAAGCAACCGTCTTTGAAGCGATTCAGATGATGTCGGAGAAGCACATCGGCTGCCTGCTGGTGCTCTCTGGGGGCCACCTTACGGGCATTGTTACGGAGCGCGACTACGCCCGCAAAGTGGTCCTCATGGGCCGTGCGTCGCAGCAAACCCGCGTGCGCGACATCATGACCAAGCCCGTCCTCTTCGTGCGCGAAGACGATACGCTCGATAGCGCGATGCGGCTTATGACGAGTCGGCGGCTTCGCCACTTGCCTGTACTGCACGACGACGAAGTGGTCGGCGTGATCTCCATCGGCGACCTGGTGAGTTGGCTGATCGATAGCCAGCAGCACACCATCGATCATCTACGGAGCTACATCAGCGGCTCGTATCCGAGATAATCGGAGAATGACGGCATCTCCAGACGAGCACTTTCTGGAGATGGCGCTCGCCCTCGCGCGCGAAGCGGAAAAAAAGGGCGAAGTTCCGGTCGGCGCAGTCGTAGTGCTAGATGGAAGGGTGATCGGCCGCGGAGACAACTGCCCGATCGCGGCGAACGACCCTACTGCGCACGCCGAAATACTCGCGATGCGCGAGGCTGGAAAGACGATCGGCAACTATCGTCTTGATGGCGCGGCCCTATACGCCTCGCTCGAACCCTGCGTGATGTGCGCAGGAGCCTTGGTGAACGCCCGCATCGCTCGCTTAGTGTTCGGCGCCCGCGACCTGCGCTTCGGCGGCGTCCGCAGTAAATTCCGTCTCGCAGACGCCGACGTTCTGAACCACCGCGTCGAAATCGTCGAAGGAGTACTCGGCGCAGAATGCGCCGAGATCCTGGAAACGTTCTTCCGCCTCAGGCGTTGACGTAGCGGCACCGCTCCCTTGCGGTCGCGGCTCGGTAAGGATCACCGATTCCGAGCCGCGCGCGCCAGCAAGCGGTTTCCTCGTTAAGCTGTCCGTCCCACCGGCGGAAACGACAGCGGCCCCGCCCATAGCGGCACCACCGACAATCCCCCCCTGCTCTGCCTCGGCTTCGCCACAGGCTGCGGACCGATCCGCGAAGGCCCGTGGAAGTAATCGTCGAGCGGGAACAACGGATACGGTTGCAGTTCGCGGAACACCCGGCCGAGCTTTTGCTCAATCCGGTACACCGAATGAAAAAAGTTCCCGCGGTCTATCCCCAGCTTGCGCGAACATAACTTCCAGTCCGCGCCCAGCAGGAAGTGGTAGCGGAACAACCGATGCTCTTCCTCTGTAAGGTTGCGGCGGGCCACCAGCGTGAAGTCCGCGATGAACTCCTCATCCTTCAATCCCCAACTATTGGGCCGGTTCCGCCCCGCGTGGGGCTCCAGCGAAACGTGACTCATGTGCCGTTCCTGAGTCGCACACTTCTGAAACCGGCTAAAACAAATCCGAAAAATCGAACGTAGTACGCAATTGCAGGGCGTCAGCACGCCCTTCCTTGCCAAGCGCAATCCAGAACCGTGGCATTGAGCGCATTGGTGCATCGCTAAGGCGAGAGTCTCTGAACGAGTCCACTCCATGCAGCACTTCCTCCAAACCGAACTGGACAACCGGTCCAGCCCGCCGGCCCCCTTGAGGCCAATGGGAGTATATTACGCTTGTATTCTACGACTGTCAACTTTTATTGAGATTTATTTGCGGCTTAATTCTTCGTATATTTCCAGTACAGCCTCTGCCGTACTGTCCCAGTGGAAACGCCCGGCTTGCGCGCGGCCCTCTTCACTTCGCCGCATGCGCAGTTCGGGATCGAGCAGCAACTCCCGCAGCCCCCGCGCGATATCGAAGACATTGTCCGGGCTCACCAGTTCCGCCGCATCTCCCACCGCTTCGATCAATGCCGGCAAGTCTGAAGCAATTACAGGGGTTCCACACGCCATCGCCTCCAGCGGCGCCAGTCCGAATCCCTCCGAGAGCGACGGGAACGCGAACAGCGTTGCGGCCTGATAGAACACCCGCAGAGTATCCTCCGGAACGAACCCAAGGAAGCGCACCCAAGGCCCGATTCGAGCGGCGGCAACCGTCCGCCGCACAGCAGGATAGCGAGACAACTCATCCCCAATAATTACCAGCTTTAATTCCCGAAATTCCGGGTGAGATTCCAGCTCAGACCGCACAACGGCGAAGGCTTCTACCAATTTTCCTACGTTCTTGTGCGGCCGAATCGTACCGGCGTACAAAATGAACGGAGGCCGGATGGAGTAGCGCTGCAGGATGGCCTCCGTCTTCTCCGGATCCTGCTCTGGATGAAATGCCGAATCGGGCGCGCTGTACACCGTTCGGATACGCTCTGGATCAATGCCGACAATCGTCTCGAGATCCCGGCGGGTGGCGTTGGAAACCGCGATCACGGTCGCAGCCCGGGCCGCTCCCCGCCTGTAACGCTCCCTATGAAACATCTCCCGCATCCCTCCCGTAGCCTGGTGCGTAAGGCTGCTGAGGTCGTGGATCGTGACCACGTAGGGTTTAGGCATCCAATATGCGACGGAATTGAGCGGAATATGACTTAAATCCACTTGTAGCTGCCGAATGAAAAGCGGAAATGTAAGATTTTGGACAGGATCGGTGTCAGCGCGAGGGAACTCCGTGAACTGGAAGTTCTCTCCGAGTCCCTCGATCACCGGCGCCCCCGGTAGCCCGATCAGCGTGTAGCGATTCACCTTGTCCAGCCGCGACAACGCCGATACCAGGTTCCGGATGTAAGTACCGATCCCGAAGTACGCCGCGCGACGAGCGTCAATCGCGATGTGCAGGGGCCTCGCCATCGCGCCTCACTGCTTCCAGGAATACAGCGGAAACCGCTCCGTGAGTACGGCCACTTGTTTACGCACATCCTCGATTACCGTTGTGTTTTGCGCGTTTTCGAGCACGCGGGCGATCAGCCCTGCCACCTCGCGCATCTCTTGTTCGCCCAACCCTCGTGTCGTCACCGCCGGACTCCCGAAGCGCATCCCGCTCGGATTGAACGGCGGGTTCTGATCGAATGGAATCGCATTGCGGTTCGCCGTGATATGCGCGGATTCGAGCGCCGTCTGCGCTTCCTTACCCCGTATTCCCTTAGCGAACACGTCCACCAGCAGCACATGCGTGTCGGTTCCGCCAGAGACGACGCGAAAGCCCGCCTCAGCGAGCCCGGCAGCCAAGGCTCGGGAATTCGCCAGAACCTTCTTCTGATAAGCGACGAATTCCGGTGACATGGCATCCAAAAAACAAACTGCCTTGGCTGCAACCACATGCACCAACGGACCGCCTTGCGCGCCAGGGAACACACTCTTATCCACCGCCGCACCGTACTTCTCTTTGCAAAGGATGATCCCGCTCCGTGGCCCCCGTAGCGTCTTATGCGTGGTCGATGTCACGATGTCCGCCAGTTCACACGGATTCGGATGCAGCCCCGCCGCTACAAGTCCGGAAAAGTGCGCCATATCGACCAGCAACAGTGCGCCGGCGCTATCCGCGATCTCCCGGTACCGTTTGAAATCGAACGTGCGCGGATACGCGCTGCCGCCGGCGACGATCATCTTCGGCTTATGTTCTTCAGCCAGCTTCGCGAGTTCGTCGTAATCCACCTGCTCGGTGTCTTTACGAACGTTGTAGGGCACGAAGCGGTAGAGCTTGCCGGAAAAATTCAGCGGATGCCCGTGCGTCAGATGGCCGCCATGCGCGAGGTTCAAGCCGAGGATGGTGTCCCCCGGATTCAACACCGCCGCATACGCCGCCTGGTTCGCCTGCGAACCCGAATGCGGCTGCACATTCGCGTACTCCGCGTGAAACAACTTCCGCGCGCGATCGATGGCCAACTGTTCGGCTTGATCCGTGAACTCGCACCCGCCGTAGTAGCGCTTGCCAGGATAGCCCTCGGCGTACTTGTTCGTGAATACGCTGCCCTGCGCCTGAAGCACTGCTTCCGACGTAAAATTCTCGCTGGCAATCAACTCCAGATGCGTGTGTTGGCGCGAAGTTTCCTTCCCAATCAGAGCGCTGATCTCGGGGTCAACTTCAGCCAAAGGACGCTGCAACCGCTGCTGCTCCGTCATAGCTCGCTTTCGAGGCCCGCAATCTTCGCCACGCGGCGCTCATGCCGGCCTGCTTCAAAATTCGTATCGAGGAACGTCTTCACTAGGGTTTGCGCCGTGGTGGGATCGGTGAAACGCGCGCCCAGCGAGAGAATATTCGCGTCGTTGTGCTGCCGCGTCAGAGCCACTAACTCTTCCGTCATCCCGACCGCCGCGCGAATTCCCTTCACCTTATTCGCCGCGATCGCCATGCCCACGCCGCTGCCGCACACCAAAATGCCGCGCTCTGCTTCGCCATTCGCGACCGAGTGCGCAACCGCGCCCGCGTAATCCGGATAGTCGCTCGATTCAGCCGTGTTCGCGCCGAAATCCCGCACCTGATGACCCGCCGCGATCAATGCGTCGCGGAGTTGATTCTTCAATTCAAAGCCGCCGTGGTCGGCTCCAATCGCTATTTTCATGGGAAACCTCAAGTCTACCAACCTTGCAGCGCCACATGCCTGCGCGATACGCTACGAGTTCCCGTGGACTCCTATCACGCAATCATCGTCGGCGGCGGCCACAACGGCCTCGTCACCGCAGCCTACTTAGCCGGCGCGGGCCGCAAGGTCCTCGTTCTGGAAGCGCGCGAACTGGTCGGCGGTTGCGCCGTGACCGAAGAAATCTGGCCCGGCTATCGCGTCTCCACGGCGTCTTACCTCGCCAGCCTCATGCAGGAGAAGGTCATCCGCGACCTCGAACTGGCGCGCTTCGGCTACATCGTCGACGCCAAGGACCCCGCGTTTTTCTCGCCCTTCCCCGACGGCCGCTTTATGTTCATGTGGCAGGATCGCGCGAAGACGCTGGCCGAGATCGCCAAGTTCTCGCAAAAGGACGCCGAAGCGTATCCCAAGTACGAGGCCTATCTCGAACGGCTCGCCATCGTCGTCGAATCGCTGCTGCTCACCACGCCCCCCAACTTTCCGCCCGGCCCCGGCGATCTGATCGACTACCTGAAGCTGCTCGCGAAGATGCGCGGACTCTCGAAGTCCGAAATCGTCGGCCTCGTGAAAATCTTTACGCAGAGCGCGACCGACCTTCTCGACGAGTGGTTCGAATCCGAGCAACTGAAAGTAACGCTCGCAACCGACGGCGTCATCGGAGCCAACGGCGGCCCACGCTCCCCCGGCACCGCCTATATCCTGATGCACCACTGCATGGGCGGCGTGAACGGCCATCGAGGCCTCTGGGGTTTCGTCCGGGGCGGCATGGGAGGCGTCTCCAACGCCATCGCCGCTTCCGCACAAGCGCGCGGTGTGACCATCCGCACCAATTCCCCCGTCGCGAAAATTCTCACCGAACACGGCCGAGCCAGTGGCGTGGTCCTCGAAAGCGGTGAAGAGATCAAGGCGGGCGTCGTCGCCAGCAACCTCGACCCCAAACGAACCTTCCTCAAGCTGACCAATCCCAAGGATCTGCCGCCCGACTTCATCCAAGGCATCGAACGCTTCCGCGTCGAAGGCACGAGCCTCAAGATGAACCTGGCTCTGCGCGGCCTGCCGAGCTTCAAAGCTCTCCCCGGCGACGGTCCGCAACACGGCGCGACGATGCACATCTGCCCCTCGGTCGAATACGTCGAGCGCGCCTGGGACGACGCGAAGTACGGCCGCCCGTCAAGGAATCCGCTCATTGAGATGACGATTCCCACGATGTACGACCCGAGCCTAGCGCCGCCCGGCCACCACATCATGGGCATCTTCCTGCAATACGCGCCTTACACGCTCAAGGGCACAACGTGGGAAGAGGAACGCGGCCCCTACACCGAGCGCGTGCTCGACGTCATCGAAGAATACTGCCCCAACATCCGCGACATCGTCGTCGAGAAGCAGACGCTCTCCCCCTGGGACCTCGAACAACGCTTCGGCATCGCCGGCGGCAACATCTTCCACGGCGAAATGAGCCTCGACCAGATGTTCGTCATGCGTCCGCTGGCAGGTTGGGCGAACTACCGAACCCCCGTCCGCGGCCTCTATCTATGCGGCTCGGGAGCCCACCCCGGCGGCGGAGTGATGGGCGCTCCGGGACATAACTGCGCTCGCGAAATCTTGAAGGACACCTAACAACATCCAAACCTAACTTGGACCTGCGCCTCTGCTCGCCGGAACAAGAATTATTTTCGTGTTTCCCCGCGAAACACACCTTTCGTCTGAGTCTCCCCGGTAAGCAGAGGGACACATGACGAAACATCCTCGTACAAAATTCATTCCGGCATTCCTGCTTCTTTACACAACTTGCATCTTCGCCGATTCGATCCCGACGGCTGTGCTCGATCCGACACTGCAAGTTTCGACATACGTCGGCGGGCTGAGCCAACCGATCGGCATTGTCTTCATCGCGCCGGGTGACGCCTTCGTTCTTGAGAAAGCATCGGGCCAGGTAAAGCGTGTCGTCAACGGAATCGTGCAAGCAGCACCAGTGCTGGATCTGGCGGTTAATTCCAACTCCGAACGCGGTCTCCTCAGCCTGGTACTTCATCCCAACTTCCCGAGCACGCCGGACGTCTTCATTCGCTGGACGGAGAGCAGCACCGCTGCCGACAGCACTGTGGTATCCGAAGTTCCGCTGCTCGGCAATCGGGTCGACCGCTTTACCTGGAACGGCAGCACTCTCACGCTGGCGCAAAACCTTATTCAACTCCGTTCACGGCAATCCGACAATATCCCGGTGCCCGGCCATCCTGGCACCGCCAACAACAACGAAAACGGAAACCACAACGGCGGCGTCATGAAATTCGGACCCGACGGCAAGCTTTACATCTTCATGGGCGATCAGGGCCGTCGAGGATGGCTGCAGAACCTGCCCAATGGGCCGTTCCTGGAGGCGCCCTTTGTTGACGACACATTCGGAGGCCCGGCTCCGGACAATGCGCACCTGAGCGGCGTTGTCCTGCGCCTGAATATCGACGGCACCGCACCCGCGGACAATCCGTTCTTCGCCGCTGGAGCCAGCATCGGCGGAGAAGCCGGCGCCAACATCCAGAAAATCTTCTCCTACGGGCACCGCAACGGATTTGGCATGGCCTTCGATCCACTCGGAAGCGCGCTCTGGGTGACGGAGAACGGCGACGACTCCTTCAGCGAATTGAATCGTGTCGTGCCCGGCATGAATGGAGGCTGGATCCAGATCGCCGGCCCTCTTAGCAGGATCAGCCAATTCAAATCCATCGAGACGACACAGTTCGGCAGCGCGTTGCAACAGGTCCGCTGGCCTCCCACGCGCATCGCCTATACCGCGGCACTCGCGCAAGCCCGAATGCTCATGCTTCCGGGAGCCGCCTATCACGACCCCGAATTCAGTTGGAAATATGAAGTTGGGCCCGCAGGCACCGCGTTCGTTACCGGCTCCACCTTGGGCGCGGCGAACACCGGCACGCTGTGGATTGGCTCCGCGAGAAGCTTTCAGCAGGTCGGCAACAACGGAGGCAGCTTATACCGCTTGAAGCTCACCTCCGACCGGCTGCATGTCGACACCAGCGCCGACCCTCGGCTGGCGGATCGGGTCGCGGACAATCTCTTTTCGCCCACCAAATTCGAAGGCACCGAAAGCGAAACTTTGGTCGTGGGCCGCGGTTTCGGAACAACCACCGACATCGAACAAGGTCCCGACGGACGTCTCTATGTCGTTTCCATCACCGACGGGGCGATCTACGTGATCGGCCCGGCGCCCGCTCAATAGGAGGACACCATGAAAACAACCTTGACACCACTCATCCTTGCGGCCGGCATCGCTCACGCCGGTCTCATCACGAACGGAACCTTTGATGCCGGACTCGCGGGCTGGACGACCCAGAATCAATTGGGCAGTGACGGCAGTTTTTCTGTTCAGACCGGAACCACCAGCCCTATAAACGCTTTCACCGTCGCCGCCCCTCCTCAGGGAACAACGGCGGCGATGACGGATGCGGAAGGTCCCGGGACCCATGTGCTCTATCAGAACTTCTTGGTCCCGCTCTCCGTGCCGAACGCCGTCTTCGCTTTCTCCTATTTCCTCAACAACGGCGCTGATCAATACTACGTTCCGCAAACACTCGACTTCTCCACGCCCACGCTGAACCAGCAAGCGCGTATCGACATCATTACGCCGTCGGCAAACGTGTTTAGCCTGGTCGCGGCGGACATCGTTCGAAATTTGTTTGCCACCAGCGTGGCGAGTCCACTGAACACGGGAAGCTACCTGTCTGGCCAGGTGGACATCACAACAGCGCTCCAGCCCTACCTCGGCCAAACCCTGCGCCTGCGAGTCAGTGAGACCGACAACGTCTCATTCCTCAACTTCGGCGTCGACGCCCTCGACATCACGGTGTCCGCCGTTCCCGAACCGAGCACCTTCGCCCTCGCCGCCGTGTTGCTTATCGGCTTGGCCACCGTAAGACGTCGTCGCCTCTGAGGCAGCGTGGCGTCGGCTACGCCCGGAACTGCCGCACCAGTTGACCGAATGGGTAGATGGTTTGCCGCAGCCAGTTCGCCGGCAGTTGCCGAACGCTCACCCGGTCCTCCATAGGAAAGTGCTCATCGTCGATCCCGGTCTGCGGGTAAATCGTGCGCGACGGATACGCCGTTCCAAAGAGGTGATCGAAGATACTCAAGAACGCGCCAAAATTGGTGTCTGCATGCGCCGGTTCAGCAGAGTGATGCACCCGATGAAACTGCGGCGAAACAAAAATCCAACTGAGCCAACCCAGGTTGATCTTCACGTTCGCGTGAATGAAACGGTCATGGATGGTTCCATAGAAAAATATCGCGCTGAGCGCCGCCAGTGAGGGGTGAGGCAGGATGAGTAGGGGCACGATCATGATCAGCGTCGCCGCCAAGCGGTCGAATACATGTCCCCGATCGTCCGTAAAGACGTTCATTTCCCGCTGAGAGTGATGTACCGCGTGGAAAAGCCACAAATGACGGCTCTTGTGGCGAACCCAATGATTGAACCAGTTCAGAAATTCGCTCATCAGCACCGCCACGCCCCCTTGCACGTACACCGGCCAAGTCGCCGCGCTGGTCAGGGTGAGAAATGACAAGTGTTGGTTGTAGGCGTCGGACAAAATGCGGAAAGTAGCACCGACCACAACGAGCCTCGTCGGCACCATCATCACAAACCAAATCGCATCTTGCCAAAAGGCCCTTCCGATCAGCGGCTGGTCACGCTTCGCCGGAAAGAGCCACTCGAGAAACCACACAAACGGAATGACGAGGTATAGAGCCACGTTGCCGTAGATCCCCCGGAGCCAATCGCGAATCTCGGACGGGACTCGGGCATGGTAGCTTTCCCGGATTGCGACAGCGCGGTCCACAAGGGAATTTGAACCGGTGAGTGTCGCCAGGGTGTCCACAAACTGGCCGTTCCCCTCCACTCCACCTGTGTTGGCCATGAGCGGAGTGAGGAACACCCACGCGATTATCGCAAGTCCGCAAATCGCGACCGCTGAACCCACGGCCGGGTTCAGATCCGTAAACCGAACCCACCAGTCGGGCAAACGGCGAGCGTCGCTGACGGCCGGTTCCATCTCTACCGCTGAGTCTGGCACAAGGGTAAATATCGGCATTTCGCAACCCGGGAAATAGGGCTTGCTACACTAGAGAATTCCGTCCGCGGCATCCTCTGCGGACGTTCAACCCAAGGGGGAGTACACATGAAAGTTGGTCTGGCCGGACAAGGCGCGTTCGGCGTAAAGCACCTGGAAGCGATCCAAAATATCCCAGGCATCGAAGTTATCACCATCACGGGCGGTAATCAGACCGCCACGGAAGAAGTCGCGAAGCGATTCAAGATTCCTCATTTCACAGGCGACCTCGGCGAGAGCCTCAAACAGCCCGGTCTCGAAGCCATGATCCTGGCGACGCCCACCCAGATGCATGCCGCGCAGGGCGTTCAATGCATGAAGGCCGGCAAGCATGTCCAGATCGAAATCCCCATCTGCGACAATCTCGCCGACGCCGACCTGCTCCTCAAGACCCAGAAAGAAACCGGCGTCATCGCGATGGGCGGCCACACTCGCCGCTTCAATCCGAGCCACCAATACATCCACAAAAAGATCCTCGAGGGCGAATTGAAGGTTCTGCAGATGGACGTGCAGACCTACTTCTTCCGCCGCACGAACATGAACGCGGCCGGCAAGCCGCGCTCCTGGACAGACCACCTGCTGTGGCACCACGCCTGCCACACCGTCGATCTCTTCTCCTACCAGACCCAACAGCCGATCACTGTCGCCCGCGCGCTCGAAGGCCCGCACCACCCCGACCTGAAGATCGCCATGGACATGAGCATCCAGATGAAGGTTGCTTCCGGGGCGATCTGCACACTGTCGCTCTCCTTCAACAACGACGGACCCCTGGGCACCTTCTTCCGCTACATCTGCGACAACGGCACCTATATCGCCCGCTACGACGACCTGGTCGACGGTAAGGAACAAAAGATCGATGTGTCGAACGTCGACGTCTCCATGAACGGTATCGAACTCCAAGACCGCGAGTTCTTCGCCGCCATCAAGGAAGGCCGCGAGCCGAACGCCAGCATCCAGCAGTGCTACCCGGCCATGGCCACGCTCGACAAGCTCGAAATGAGCTTTGCCTAGGGCAAATGCCGTAGTTCTGGTACTGGATGTTTGTGTTATCCTGCTGACCAGGAGGATGTTAATGAAGATCCTAGGAACATTCGTTATATTGCTCGGCACCGCCAGTTTCGCCATGGCCGGTACCAACAGCCCCGAGATCGATGGGAACACGGCCTCGGCCGCCATCGCGCTGGTTTCCGGCGGATTGCTCGTCCTGCGTGGACGCCGGAAGAAGTAGTCTTTATTTCGTAACGAGAAACCGGTGTCGCCTCAGGGCGATGCCGGTTTTTTTATTGAACGATGAATAGAGCCGCCGCCCTCGCCGCGATCCTGCTGCTTGAGCTCCTAGCCATCACCAATTGGCTGGACGGAGCCGAACTCGCTGGACGCCCGGGTCTGCCCGGTTTAATGGGCTCCGCCGGAGCCTGGGTCCTGCGCCTCATCGTCGGCTTTGCGGCCGCCTTCGCCGCGTTTGCAGGATCTACCGGCTCCTGGAAATCGGCGCAGTCGCGGATGGGCACGGTTGGTTGGACCTGGCTGGCCGCGCACCCGATTGCGGCTGCGGCATTCGTGACCGCCTCCGCCGCGCTCTACGAAAACTGGCCGTCCGTGACATCTCCGAACCTCTTGGTCATCGCCTGGCTTGTCCTCGGCGTACTCACCCTACTCTCGGCCTGCCTCGCTGCCTTCCCTGTCACGTTTTGGAGGACTCTGTTCCATATCCCGTCCGCGATCGCCGCCGCGGCCGTAGCGTCGCTTGGAGTCGCCGCCGTCGTCTGGAGCCAATCCCTCTGGCAGTCCGCCGCGAACCTCACCTTTGAAATGGTGCAGATCATCCTGCGCCCCATCATCCCGATCACCGTCGAGTACAGCCGGATGCGCATCATGGGGCACCACTTCGGCGTGATCATATCCCAGGAATGCTCGGGCCTCGAAGGCGCGGGCCTGATGCTCGTCTTCGGAGCGGCGTGGCTCTGGCTCTATCGCCGCGATTTCCGCTTCCCGCGAGCCTACCTCCTCATTCCCGCCGGAGTCTTGACGCTCTTCGTGCTCAACGCCTTCCGCATCGCCGCGCTGCTGCTGATCGGCGACGCGGGAGCGGACCGCATCGCAGCCGGGGGGTTCCACTCCCAAGCCGGTTGGATCGCCTTTAACGGCGTAGCCTTCGGGATGACGGTGATCGCTCCCCGTCTGCGCTGGTTCAGCTTGAATCCCCCAGCCCAAGCCGAACGCGGAACGCAAGAGAACCCGACAGCCGCCTACCTCATTCCGTTCCTGGCCATCCTCGCAGCTGGGATGCTCGCCCGAGCCGCGTCCGCCGAATTCGAGTGGCTCTACGCGCTCCGCTTCGTCGGAGCGGCCGTAGCCCTCTGGATCTTCCGCGAACGCTTGGGAACGCTGGACTGGCGCTTCGGCTGGTGGTCCGTTGCCACAGGCGTCGCAGTCTTCGCGATGTGGGTCTCGCTCGACAATGCCTTGCCGGTGCCCATGCCCTCTGCCCTCGCTGCGGCGGGTTCGTCGATTCAATTTGCGTGGATCGCCGTGCGGGCCCTCGCGGCGACCACCACAGTCCCGATTGCCGAAGAACTCGCTTTCCGCGACTTCGGCATGCGCCGGCTGGTCAGTCCCGACTTCGAATCCATCCCACTCCGGTCCGTGACCTGGGTGGCGATCCTGATTACCTCCGTCGCCTTCGGCCTGCTCCACGGCGACCGCTGGTTCGCAGGCGCCCTGGCCGGCCTCGCGTTCGCGTTGGTGGCGAAAAAGACCGGCCGCATCGGCGACGCGGTAGCCGCTCACGCCATTACCAACCTGCTCTTAGCTGTATTAGTCCTAGATCGCGGCCAGTGGCAGTACTGGTAAAGACGATTCATTGCCAGTACAGACTGCAGGGCTACACTCCCAGGGATGACTTCCAAACTTGTTGTGACCTTCGCGCTGCTGCTGTGTGCGACCGCCTCGTCTGCTTTTGGCGCCGCCGTGCCCGCTCCCGAAATCGACGGCAACACCGCCGTCTCCGCCGTAACGTTAATCGCCGGCGGTTTGATGGTCATCCGCGGCCGCAAGCGCTAACGCTTACTGGCCCGAGCCCACGACGGATAGTCCTTGGGCACATCTAGCTTCTTCAGTTCCTCCCACGCGGTCACAGCCTCCTCGCGCGTCGCGCCCTTCTGTGCCGCGAAATAGTCACTCAAGAAGTTGATGTAGCACTTGTACTCGATCCGGTCGAATCGTTCCATTCGATTCAGCCGAATGTAGTGCTTGATCAAGTCTCCATACGTCAGCCGCTTGCCGCTCAGGATCTGTTCCTCGCGCCAGCGGTTCAGCCGGTACCAGCAACCCGATTTCTCCCGCAGCCCCGGAGCCATCCGCTGCGCTTGCTCGATGATGAAATCCTTCGTTTCCCGATTGCTCGTGTAGTGCACGATCGGCAGTTTTAAACTGAGCCCGCGTTCCAGATCCTTCGGACCCCTTTTATTCACGAGCTTCGGCAACTCCGCTTTGCCTTTGGACAAGACTGCGAGGATGGCTTTCTCAAGCTGATCCTTCCGCAATTTCCCCGCCCCCGGAATTCCCAGCCGATCCCCGAACTCCTTCAACTGGACCGCATACCAGTAGCCATTCTCAAAGTCACGCGCCGACATCTTCGGAGAAAGCGAATTCATTCAGTGCGCTCCTTCTGGAACGGCTGCAGAAGCATCTCGCCAAGCTCTAAGCTCCGTCTGCTCCGATACCCCTTTAACCCCACCGCCATGCTGCCATCCACCTCTGGTTGATACGTCCCGAGCACCCGATCCCAGAAGGAGAAAATCTCCCCGTAATTTCGATTCTGCTGGACGATCCCCTCGCTGTGGTGAATGCGGTGCAACGCCGGCGTGGTCACCCACCCCCGCAGTCTCCGCTCGAGCCAAGCAGGCAGGTTTGCGTTCGCGTGCTCGAAGAAGTTACTTGCCACACTCGCCAGCTTTGCCGCGACCACCGCCGATGGCGGCGGCGCCAGGAGCAGAATCAAACCTAAGTCCACACCCTGCACGAGCAACGGCTCCAGCGGATGAAACCGGGCCCCCGTCGACACGTCAAAGTCCGGGTCCGAATGATGCACCCGATGAATCGGCCACAAGAACGCGACGTGATGATAGAGCCAGTGCGTGAAGTATTTCGTGAAGTCTAACAGCAGGAACGCCGCCGCGAACCGCACCGCAAAAGGAATGCCCGCAAATCCCAGAACACCCCACGGCGATCCCTGCGCCGCCACAGCCGCCGCCACGGGAGTCATCCGCACGATCGCCGTATTCAGGATTGTCAGGACGGCCAACAAAACCCCGTGCATCGTCCATCGTCGCCCCGCCGGGACCATATTCTCGCGAAGCGGCCGCTTCGACTCCCACGCCCCGACCAACAGAAACGTTGCGACAAATACGATCCAATACGCAGGACTTTCCAACCGAAGCCAATCCATGGGTGTACCTTCATCCTACTAGAATGGATCTACACGGATGCGCATTCTTGTTTCAGCGGGCGAAGCCTCGGGGGACCTTTACGCATCGCGAGTCGTCGAAATTCTGAAAACGCGTCACCCTGACGCAGAATTCTTCGGCGTAGCCGGCCCCCGCATGCAAGCCGCCGGCGTCCGGACCATCGTCGACCAGCGCCAACTCGCCGTGATCGGTCTCCTCGCCGTCGTTCCACACCTCCCGCGCATCTTCGGCATCTTGAACCAACTCACCCGCGCCGCCGCCGAGCAGAAACCGGACCTTGCCATCCTCACCGACTCCGCCGGCTTCCACCTCCGCGTCGCCAAGCGCCTGCAAAAACTCGGCGTGCCTGTGATCCAGCTGATCGCCCCCCAAGCCTGGGCCTGGCGGGAATACCGCGTCAAAACCATGCGCCGGACCCTGCGCCAACTCCTCTGCATCCTTCCCTTTGAAGAAAAATTCTTCCGCGACCGCGGCGTCCCCACCACCTACATCGGCCATCCTCTGGCCCGCATTGTGAAGCCTACTCTGAAGAAAGCCGAACTCAGCGCCAAACTCGGCGTCCCGCCCGACGCCCGCATCCTCGCCCTCCTCCCCGGGAGCCGCAAAGGCGAGGTCGCTCGGCACATCCCCATCTTGATCGAGACCGTAAAGCGCCTGAATCCAACGCTCTGCCCGGTCCTGGCGCTCCCTGGCGGCTTCGGAAACCCGGAATTTTTGGAACCAATTCGCGCCGCATCCATCAAACTTGTTGAAGGGCTCACTTGGGATGTCCTCGCGCACGCGGATCTTGCGTTGGCCGCTAGTGGAACGGTCACGATTGAGGCCGCCATGCTCGGGACGCCCATGGTGACGTTTTACCGGGCAAACGCGTTAGATTGGTACTTGGGAAGGTGGCTGGTGAAGGCCCCGTTTCTGTCTATGGTCAATATCGTGGCGGGACGGAAAATCGTTGCGGAGTTGATCCAAAACGACTGCACACCGGAAGCCATCGCTGCCGACGCGGTGCGTCTGCTGGAGAATGAAGGAGCGCGGAGAACGATGCAGACGGATTTGGCTAAGATCGTCACGCAGTTGCGCAGCGATCGTGATCCAATGGAGACAGCAGCAGACTGCATCGATCAGGTGTTGAACAATGCTCACTAAACTGTGGGGCAGGCGATTCCGCCTGCCAATCATCGCGGCTTTAGCCGCCACCTTAGTGTCCGCACAAGGCCGCCGCGCCACTGAAGCGCGCATCGACGTCGAGAAGTACACCATCGAAGCCAGCGTCGACCCCGGAAAACAACTGCTCGCGGCAAAGGTGAAGATGGACTTCACCCCGCAAGACGACGCCACGGAAATCACGCTCGGCCTACACCAGGGCCTCGACCTCCGCACCGTCACCACCGGCGCCGGTGAACCCGTCAGCACGCAGCGCGCACCCGATTCCAACGTCCGGCTCTTACTGCCGCAGGCGCTCGCCAAAGGCAAGCCGATGTCTCTGAACTTCGAATACGACGGCAAGCTGACCGGCAACGAAGAGTCTCCCGTGTGGGGCATCAAGTTCGCCGCCATCCACGAGGACCACGCCTATTTCATGTACCCCGCGCGATGGTTCCCCGTGAACGACTACAGCGTCGACCGTTTTTCCATGGACCTCAGCGTCAAGGTGCCCACCGGCTACAGCGTCGCGAGCAGCGGCATCGAAACGTCCGCCGGTCACTACGAATACTCGCAGCAGTCCTTCCCCGGCAGCTTCGCCGTCATGAAAGGCGAGCCCAAGACCGTGAACGCCGGCGGAATCAACGGAACCTTCTTCTTCCGCGACAGTTCGAAAATGGCGGACGCTTACGGCCAGGAACTCGGCAAGGCGATGGAGTTCTTTACTGGACTCTTCGGCCTGCCTCCGAACCGTAAGTTGACATTCGTCGAGACCGAATCCGGCGCTCCCAACGGTTACTCCGCCCCCGGCGTGATTTTCATGTCCCCTGGCGCCATCGGAACCCAGGTGAACACCCGCGTGGTCTCGAACCAGATCGCACGCCAGTGGTGGGGAGTGCTTCTCTCTCCCGCCAGCCGCAACCATCTTTGGATCCAGAACGGACTCGCCCGCTACTCCGAGCTCCTCTATGCCGAAGAGACCGAAGGGAAAGCCGCGCTCAGCACGCTGGTGAAGGAAACCTACGTCGAAGCGCTCACCGTGGAAACGCCCCCCATGATCCAGGCCGCGCGCCTCGAAGACTACAGCCCTGAGTATTGGGCCATCACCGCCGGCAAGGGAGCCGCCACCCTCCACATGCTCCGCAGCATCATGGGCGATGACAACTTCTTCAAGTTCCTCAAACAAATCCCCGAGCAGTACGCCGGAAAATCGATCGACACCGAACAGGTCAAGAAAGTCGCCGAAAACCTGACCAAGGACAACTACACCGGCTTCTTCCTGCAATGGGTAGAATCGAGCGGCGCACCCGAGTTTACGCTCGAATACGCCACGTTCCGCACGAAAGACGGTTTCCGCGTCAACGGAAAAATCATGCAGGACCTCGACCTGTTCCGCATGCCCGTGAAGCTCCGAATCGAGACCGAAGGCAACCCAGAAGAGAAGACCGTCATCGTCTCCGGCACCTCCACCGAATTCGCTGTTGAGACGTTCGGTAAGCCGACCAACGTAGTGCTCGACCCCGGCGGCGAAGTCCTCCGCTACGACGATGACATGCGCGTGAGAGTCGCTATCCGCCGCGGCGAACAGTTCGTGGAAATCAGCGAGTTCCTGGAAGCCGTCAAGGAATACGAGCGAGCCCTGCAGGTAAAACGCAACAGTTCGCTAGCGCTGTACCGCGTCGCCGAGGTCTACTTCCTGCAAAACAACCTGCAGGAAGCCGCCAACAAGTTCCGCGAAGCCATCGCAGGAGACCTCGACCCCACATGGGTCGAAGTCTGGTCGCATCTCTATCTGGGCAAGATCTTCGACATCAGCGGCAGCCGCGACCGAGCCGTCAACGAATACCGCCAGGCGAGCCGCACGCGCGACAACACCCAAGGCGCCCTGGAGGAAGCCGAGAAGTACCTCGCAACTCCCTACGAACGCGAACGCCCACGTTATTAACAAAGATTTCCTCTGCGCCCCTTTGCGTGCTCTGCGCGAAATTCTTTATGATGAAGTTTAGGAGCGTTGATGCACCTGTACAAAGCCTTCACGGCAATGTGCGGGCTGGCGATCACGCTGACTTCGTGTTCCCCCGTCGCAACAGAAAAGACAGCGGAACCGCCGCTCGTGGCAAATGAATACGTAGACGCGGCAAAGTGCGCGATTTGTCACGCTGACAGCGCGCGCAACTATTCCAAGACCGGGATGGCCCGGTCGTTCTACGCGCCGGACGCCGCGAGCGTGCCAAATCCCAAGCCCTACTACCACCCCGCCTCTGACACCTGGTTTCAGATCGTCGCGAAAGACGGCGGCTGGGTCCAGCGTTGGTGGCAGGAAGGCCAGCAAAACCACTCCGGCGAATCGAAGATCGACTACGTGATGGGCTCGGGCAATCACGTGCGGACCTATCTCCATCGCACGGCCCGCGGAACTGTGACGATGCTTCCCCTAGCCTGGTACGCCGAAAAAGGCGGCACCTGGGCGATGAACCCCGGTCTCGACGTAGCCGATCCTCCGACGGGCAGAAAAATCGGCTACGACTGCATGTTCTGCCACAACTCGTATCCATCGATTCCCGCCGCTCACGAAGACGAAAAATCGGACCCGCTCTACACCGGCGCGTTGCCCCAAGGAATCGACTGCCAACGATGTCACGGCCCTGGCGGCAATCACCTGAAAGCCGCATCGCAAGCGGGCGCGAAGGCCGCGGATATCCGAGCCGCGATCGGGAATCCCTCGCGCTTGAGCAAAGACCGCTCCATGGAAGTCTGTGCACAGTGCCACTTGGAGACCACCAGCGGTCCCTTGCCCAACGCGATCCGCCGCTTCGACCGAGGACCGTTTTCCTTCCGTCCTGGCGAACCGTTGAGCGACTTTCAACTCTACTTCGATCACGCCCCCGCCGCAGGCAGGGAGTCGAAGTTCGAGATCGTGAACTCCGTGTACCGCCTGCGCCAGTCGAAGTGCTTCCTCGAAAGTAAAGGCGAACTCGGCTGCACGAGTTGTCACAACCCGCACGACATCCAGCACGGCCAGGCGGGCACCGAGGGCTACAACAAGAAGTGCGTCGGCTGCCACGCACCGGCAACCCTCGCTGCCCACCCGCATCCCGTCGGAAACAACTGCGTCGGTTGCCACATGCCCAAGCGCCGCACGGAGGACGTCGTCCATGTACTCATGACGGATCACTTGATCCAACGCCGCCCGCCCGCGACTCTTCTCGCAGAGTTCCCCGAAAAAAACGGCGCAGCGCTCGAATACAAGGGCGAAGTCGTGCCCTATGGCGACAAAGACGATCTTTACACAGCCATTGCGCAAGTGAGCCACCGCAGCAACCTGGATAACGGAATCCCTCGCCTGCAAGCGGAGATCGCGAAGCGCAAGCCCCCCCAGCCCGAGGTCTACTTGGAGCTGGGAGACGCCCTGCAAAAAGCCGGGCGTTCAGCGGAAGCCGAAGCCGCATATCGGACCGGAATCGAAAAGCGCCCTTCATCTGCCTTGCTGTGGGCCAGGCTCGCAATGCCAACACAATCCCCCGACGCGCTGCGGAAGTCCGTGCAACTCGCCCCGAACCAACCCGAAGCTTGGTACAACCTGGCGCTCATGCAATCCGACCAAGGCGACAAGACATCGGCGCTAGCGTCCTTCCGAAAATCCATCGCGCTCGACCCCGAGTCCGCCGACGCCCGATACGGCCTCGGCATGGTGCTGGCACAGACCGGGCAAATCCGCGAAGCAGAAACCGAGTTCTGGAACGCACTCCGCCTCCGCCCAACCCTGCCGGGCCCGCACGCCTACCTGGGCTTCCTCATGGCGAACCGAGGCGAGACCGCCGAAGCCCTCTCCCACTTCGCCCGAGGCGGCGACGCCGCGTTCAACCAATTCAACTACGGCGTCACTCTAGCCGGCTTGAACCGCCTAGCCGAAGCACGCCTGCACATAGAAAAATCGCTCCAAGCCGACCCCAACCAACCCATCGCCCGCGAGTTCCTGGGCCGGCTCTTAGCCGCCACAGGCGCAAAATAAACCATCTCACGCAAAGTCTGCAAAGATCGCCAAGAAAACCTTTGCGAGCTTTGCGTCTTTGCGTGAGATTTCTTTTACAACCGTTCCAACGTCCGCTCGTCAGGTGTTCCCTCGAAGTATTTGTCCAACGCGTCGAGAAACACCTGCGGCTCGGACCCGACCCGAGAAAACAGCGTCATCGACGAGCGAAACTTGAGGTAATCCGGATACCCGAAGATCTCCTCCGCAGTCCGCCCCTCCGCCGCGTTCACCAACCGCGTACACTCCCGCAACCGCTCGCCGAGCACCGGGTGCGCCAGATACGCCTCGGCCTCATCACGTCCCGAAATCGCAAATTTACGTGAAGTCGAACTCCACCCGAGCCCCTGAATTTGCGGGAAGAAATACCACATCCAGTGGCTGCGCTTGCGCCCCGCGCGCAACTCTCCGCACACCCGTTCGTAGAGACCTACTTGCGCGTCAAGAAACCGCTGCAACAAAAACTACCCCTGCGCGCGCCGCACTCCCGACCCTCGCGCAAACCCCGACATCGGCGGCGGCGGCGGTGGAGGCTCCGGCGCGGGAGCCACCTTCTTCGGCCTCGCGTCCAGATGCTTCAGGATCATCTCGTGCTTCAGCTTCTTGAACTTCGGCGTACCCACCGCAGCCCCGGCCTCGACCACCATTTCATCCGTGACTTCCTGCGCCATCGGCAGATACTTCTGGAAGTAATGCTTGATCCGATCCTGCACAATCCGCTGCCCGGAGAACACAGCCAAGTGAAGAATCTGTTCCCCCGGTGTTTCAGACAGGAGTTCGTACAGCGCCGACGCCTTCTGCAACTTCGCGCTCTGCAGCGCGCGTTCGAGCTTCTTCGCCGCGGGAGCCAATTTTTCCAGCGCTCCCACCTCTGCCCGCGTGATCCCCGCGGCCTTGACCACCGCGGACCGATCCTTCGCGTTCAGCTTCTCGAACAAGCACTCCAGGAACAGCGGCAAATGCTTGATCTCGAAATCCACTCCGAACGGAACCAACTGATGCGCCTTCTGCAGCTTCATCAGCGTTCCATAGTCCACCTTGCCCGCACCGAGCGCCGGAGAATACAGACCCAGCAGCTTCTCTTCTTCGAGCGCCTTCACCAGATCGTGCGGCACACCCTCGCGAGCCATGTTGCGCAGTTCCGCGCCCAGAGCCTCCGCGCTGATCTTCTCCAGCATGCCCGCTTCAGTCGCATTCTCCACTTGCGACCGCGTGCGCTCATCCAGACTGAACCCCAACCGAACTTTGAATCGGAACAACCGAAGCAGCCGCCCCGGATCGTCGTAGAACGAATAGTTGTGAATCGTGCGTAATTCGTGCCGCTCGATATCGCCCATGCCATTCGAAGGATCGATCAGCAATCCCAGTGAAGCTTTATTCAACGACAACGCCACCGCATTCACCGTGAAGTCCCGGCACAGCAGATCTTCATAAATCGTCCCCGGCGAAACCTGCGGCTTGGCGGCCGACTTCGGGAACTTTTCAATCCGGGCCATCGCGATTTCGACTGTGACGCCGCCGGGAAACTTCATCTCGGTCGACTTGGTCTTCTCATCCTCGGAAACAACTTCGGCGCCCGTTGCCTTGACCAGAGCTTTGACAACCTTCGCGGGATTCCCCTCGACCGTAAAATCGAGATCGCGCACCGGAAACCCACCCGTGATGTCACGCATCGCGCCACCGGTCAGGAATATGCTCAGCCCAGTTTCCTGCGCCGTTTTCTGCACCTGATCCACCACGCGGTGTTGTTCACCGGTGAGGTGGCTTTCCAGCATGAACATATAGTCGCTCATAGAATCCTCTTACTAACGGCCTTAACTCCGTGGATGGTGCCGGTCAATGGTATCCCTCAATCTCCGCTGCGCCACGTGCGTGTAGACTTGGGTCGTCGAAATATCCGCGTGCCCCAGCATGACCTGGACGCTGCGCAAATCGGCGCCATTTTCCACAAGATGAGTGGCGAAGCTGTGCCGCACCACGTGCGGCGTCAATTTCCGGAAAATCCCCACATTGCGTCCGTGCTTGCGCAACAACAGCCAAAAGGTCTGCCGGAGCATCGCCCGCCCCTTGGCGGTGACGAACAGAAACTTGCTGCCGCGGCCCTTCAGCAGCGCCGGACGCGCCTCGTTCAGGTATCGGTCCACGCACTGCCCGGCCGATTCGCCGAACGGCACCACGCGCTGCTTATTGCCCTTGCCCGTGACCTTCAGCAGGCCCATGCCCCGCTCTACGCTGGATAGTTCCAACCCGCATAGTTCTGAGACCCGCAGTCCGCTCGCGTAGAGGATCTCCAGCATGGCCCGATCGCGCAGATCGGTGGGCGTCGGCTTCGCGGGGGAGACGAGCAGGCGCTCCACCTCCTCCCGATTCAAGTACTTCGGGATGGTCGACCACGTCTTAGGCGAAGCCAGAAACTCCGCCGGGTCGCTTGCGATGGTGCCTTCTGTTGTCAAGAATTGGTAGTAGTTTCTTAGAGTTGCAACGTGCCGGGCAATGGAACGGGGGGACAGCCTTTCGGCATACATGCCCTCCAGATACCCCGACAAATCGTTCGCTGTCGCATCTTTGTCCGGAACCGGAAGCTTCTCCGTAAGCCTTTGCAAATCAGTGCGATAGCTAAGGATACTGTTCCGCGCCAAGCCCTTTTCCACACGACAAAAGTCAAGGAAACTCTGGGCAAGCCCAGACAAAGGCGGCTTTACGCGCGGCGGCGTCAGCATCCTGCTAATGATACAATACCTGCGAAATTGTTTGGAAGGGAAACCTTTAAAAACCTGCCATACTGGCTAAGTTTTGCACAGGTTCTAGCAGGATTAGTTCTCGGTCGGGCGCTCGATGCGGTCGATCACAAGAACTTCCACCGGCCCCGTCTCGGGAACCAGCCTGAGGCCAAGCTGCTCCTGGAGAGCGGTGGGCAAGTCCGGCGCGTCACCCAAATCAGCCCGAGCCAAGGCGTTCGTGAACTTGAGTGTGAAGGTGAACTTGCCCGCGATGCCCGTCTTGTCCACAATCTGCCGCTGATCCATCCGCAAGAACGGAGACTGTGCCAGTTCCTCAAGCGTCACCGCCGTCGCGCTCAGTTCCACATGCTGGCCGACGGTGCCGAGCGACATTCGACTCACATCCCCAGGTTGCGCCGGAACCAGCTTGCTTCCGCCGCCCGAAGCAACCACCGCGTATCGAGGCCGCTCCCTGGTCTCAACGTGCGCCTTGAACTGGAAGCGTTCCGCCAGCAGCGACTGCTGCATCAGCGAAACCCGTTCCCGCTGAGCTGCGCCACTCATCTTCTGCATCGCGGCGTACTCCTCCGTCCCGATTTTCGCCGCGACCTGAAAGCGTTGCGAGGAGTCTCGAATCCAGTTCGGCCCGCCCAAGATTCGATCCTCCGAACCGATCAAGAGACCGTAATACGCCGACTCGATGAGGAATTGAATCTCTCCCGCAAAGACAACCCGCTCACTTACCGGCGGAGGCGCACCCACCGGAACATACTTCACCGGCGGCGGAGCACCCGTGGGCGGAGGAGGCGTCCACGGCTTAATCGTGGCCACCTCGAAGGACGGCATCGGCTCCGTGGGCCGGAGTAGCTGTGCCAACAGAACGAAGATAAGCTGGAGCCTCATAGTCGGCTATAGATATATCGCATTCCGATCTAGTTGTCAATGGGTGCTACAATACAGGCGAAAATTGTTTTAAGTGGCCACTCCGACCAACAAGAAAGTGCAAATCGCCCGCTTCGACCGCCCCGCGCTCGAAGGATTCGCACAGCTCCCCGAAGGCCTGACGGCGGACGGCCTCGACTTGCTCAGCCCCGCCGGAGCCCTGGTCCGCGTCCCCTTGGCCGAAATCCGAGCCGTCTGCTTCATCCGCGAATTCGACGCCGGCGAGACCTGGCAAAAGCAGCGAGCCTTCCTGAGCCGCCCCAAAGCCAACGGCCTCTGGGTGCGCGTAAAGTTCCGCGACGGCGAGACGCTCGAAGGCATCATGCGCAACAACCTGCTCGCCGACCCCGGCGGCTTCGCCCTCACCCCGCCCGACCCCACGTTCCAGAACCAGCACATCTTCGTCCCCCGCGAAGCCGTGACTGCCGTCGAAGTGCTCGGCGTGATCGGCAGCCCCCTCCGCCGCACCAAGCCGCCCGCGAAGGACGCCGACAAGCAGCTCGAAATGTTCAGCTAGCAGGGTTGTCCTCTGCTAGACTGACTGATTGGCAGTTCCCCATGCGAGCTTTCCTCCGCTCACGTCCAACTCGCTACGCCGTTCGTCTTGTACTGCTCGCGGTTCTCGCCAGCGCTCTAGCAACCGCCCTGATGTTTCCCTACTCGGTGGACCCCGCTCAGGATCAAACAGCGCGATCCCGCGATTTTTACTCCACCGCCTACGCCGCCGCGATGGCGAAGGGTAGCGCTCCCTCAGGTCCCGAGGCGCCTCTCTCAGAAAAAGAAGAAATCTACATCAACAGTGCGCGCACGATGGCCGATTTCTATCATGTCCCCACACTAATCACGGATTTTGTCCGGAACTACAACCTCTCAGACAAGAAGATCCTCGAAGTAGGCGCAGGCAGCGGCCTCTTGCAGGATCACGTCGCCGATTACACCGGCCTCGACATCTCCCCCACGGCTCGCCGCTTCTTCCATAAAACGTTTGTGGAAGCGTCCGCGACGGAGATGCCCTTCCCCGATGCCACCTTCGACGCGCTATGGACCATTTGGGTTCTGGAGCACATCCCCAATCCTGAACTCGCCTTGAACGAAATGCGCCGCGTGACCAAACCCGGCGGATACATGTTCCTCTATCCCGCGCTGGATGTGAGCCGGTTCACCGCCCAAGGTCTTCACGTCCGGCCCTACGAAAAACTCGATTGGAAGGGGAAATTCTTGAAGTCGCTCATCCCGATCGCAGAGAGCAAGCCGTTCCACCTGCTCTACTTTCACCAGGTTCGACTTCTCCGGTCTCTCGGCATTCGCTTAGGAGACGGGCCGTCCCGCTTCCACTTTATTCGCCTTGAGCCCAATTACGAGCAGTACTGGGAGGGAGACAGCGACGCAACAACCGCACTGTCCAATCACGAGCTCTATCTCTGGTTCAAGACCCGTGGCGACGTCTGCCTGAACTGCCCCTCGGAAGCACGGCTCACACTGCGCGATCATCCGACTTCGTACCTAATCGTTCAAAAGGCGGCTCGGTAGCGCTAGGCTGAGGTATGGCCAAGAAGGCTCCCAAGAAGAAGGCGGTCAAGGTCGTCAAGAAGGTTGCAGTCAAGAAATCTGCGGCCAAGAAAAAGACGGTCGTCAAAAAAGTCACGCTCAAGAAAACCAAGAAAGACGAACTCGACCTCAGCGCCTTCCCCGCCGAATCCATCTCATCCCGAACTCTCGGCCTCTGTCTGGCCTGCGCACTCGATGTCCTCACCCGCCACCTCGGCCTCAGCGCCGACAAAGCAAATTCCGAAATCCGCAAATACACACCCGCCGTCGAAGAACTCTCCGTCGCATCGCCCTCCCGGCCCTACCTCGAATGGCCCGCAGACGCATGTCCCTCCTGTGGTGCCCCAGCCAAGTGGCACGCGCCGTTGCGGATCGTGAAGATCGAAGGCGGCAAGGCGAGCGACGCTGCCCGGCGAGCGCTGGTCAAAAGCATCGGCAAAAGCGCTTCGTTCGCGATCGTCGAAGAGAAGTCCACCGAGCGCGATGCCCTCTATTCCTGGCTCTCCAAGATCGGCGCGGATCTTGATCTCGATTCCCCCGATTGGCTGCTCGACGCTACACGCCACTGGCTCGGGCGCCGCCTGCCGAAAGAAGACTGGAGTGAGATCTTCCAGCAGGTCCGCTACGTTCGGCGCTCTCGCCAACTGGACGAGGATCAGTTCGAAATTCAAAACCCGCGCCTATTCCTAGCGCCCCTGCTCTTCGACGAGATTCTTTTGATCCAGTATCTGCTGAGCCGCTCGCATAAGGTCAGCGGGCTTACCTTCGAGGGCCGGCTCACCTTGCAGGACCTGTTTCACCGCCTGCGTGGAGGAGGCTACCTTCGCCGCGTCGGTATCTCTTCTTCAAACGCCGCCGATGCGCTCCAGCAACTGCTCGAACTGCAGGGTGGAGAGGCCCGGGTGAAGTTTCACTACATCATCGATCGCCGCGATCTCTTGTCCCGCCTGGCTGCACTGAAGAGCGCACGACTGCCCCGTCATCGCCCGGCAGGCAGAGAAGCGCGGAATTGAGTAGTCACCGGCCCCAGCCGGTTCGAAACCGCCATCAACGATAGGCCGAGCACTGCCAGCAGGGAAACGGGCAATACAGCGCTGTATGGGGCATCGGCTAAGACCATGAGGTACGGAACAGGCGTCAAAATGAGGGCCGATGCTACGCGAAGCGATGGCACAGTGCAGGATCGCTGTATGCCAACAAAAGCCGCTAGCAAGACGATGTCATCCGCGACGCCCGAATGGAAGCTCACTAACAGCCCACAAAGCAGGCTTATAGCGAGCAAGAACTCGTAGTCATCGCTTCTCCGCACGATCCACACGAAGGCTGCGAACACCAAGGCAATCAAGAAAAGCTCCAGCCCTTTTCCGCCGCCTGACACAGCGACCAACCCGTGAATGTTGGGCATGCGTGTTGTGGAGTTGTTGATCCACGGATCACGCAAGACATTGATGTACTGTGCCCACGAGGTCAACCCGCCAACCGCGATACCAAACACAGTGAGGCTTCCTAAACCAGCTACGGAACCGGCCAGGGTTCGCCACTGCCGCTTCAATAGCAAGAGGATAGGCACAAAAAGGAACAGGTGAAACTTGATGGATACCAGCGACAGGAGCGCTCCCGCCCACCCGTGATGATTGGTTCTTGTCAGAAGTATGGAGCCGCCAAGGATTGCAAGCAAGAACGGAGTGTCCTGCCCACTGCTCAGCGATATCAGTATGGGAATGCTCATGGCCGCGTATACAGGCAGGGCGGAACATTCCTTCGAAAACCGCGCAACGAACCAAAGTACACACGCCAATGACGCCATTGAGAACAGCCCGTACGCCGTGCGGTACGGAAACCATGCGAGCGGCTTCAGCACAGCGGCATAAAACGGCGGCCGGGTGTAGACCACCCCTTCCATCGTGAATCCAAGGTTCTCTTGGACCACCGCGAGATTTGCGGTTCGGGAGTAAAGATTGGGGGTGCTGACAAGTGCTGCCCCCGTGTAAAGCTGAGCGAAATCATTCTCGCCCCGTAATGTCCTGTCCCCCTGCAAGGACGCAAGTGTCAGAAGGAATGTAACGCCCAACGCAACCGGTAGCCACTGCAAAAGCGCCTTCATTTCTTGTGCTTGTGAATCGACAGAAATAAGGTTCGGGATTAGGCCTTGCCCTTCCAATAGAACCCTATCCCTCCAGCCCCGCGTGCATCGATTCGAGCGCCCGCTTGCGTTCCATTAGTTGCGCAACCGCCTTATTTGACTTGGCGACGCTTGCCCAAGCGCTGAAACATATGCTGAAGGAGATGAATGCCAACTGCAGCCACGGAATCGGATTGCCGTTCAGGCGTGCGGTCTCTACGATCATCACCGTCGCGCCGAAAGAGACGAGCGCGAGCACTCGGTACGCACGCGGCCTGGAATGAAAGCTCAGTTCGAAGTCGAGTTGCGCAATTCCCCGCTCCAATTCCTCCCGCAGCGTGGGTGCGAACACGTTCTGGGAGTGCTCATGCCTCTTTCGCTCACGATACATCGGTACGATCAGCGCCAGCGAAGCGGTCGCCGCGGCGATCAGCGCAGCGCCATCCCACACCGTCATCGGCGGATCGGTCGACCTTGTTTGGTAGAGGGTCTTACCGAAGTAGGCGAGGAACAGGAACACGGAGAACCCCATCAACATCGGCACCGTCCAGTAGATCGGAAGGAACTGCTGCTTGAAGAGCCGGCGCCTCGCTTGCTCCCGCTGCTGATAGAGTCCGACCGCCAGCCGAGCGTCGTTCATCGCGAATACCGGCCGCTCGTTCTGCGTATCCCAAATTGCTTGCAGGTCTTCAAACTGCATGGCGCGACTCCTCTTTCGACTTGCTCGTGAGATGTTCTTTGATCCTGCTGATCTTCACGCCCACATAGTTCTCCGTGATCCCGAGCATCGCCGCCATTTCCTTGTAGCTGAAGCCGTCGAGCATGAGCAGCGTGAGGGAACGGTCCACTTCATTCAACTGGCGGATCTGCGCGTAGAGCCACTCGACTCGCGGGTCCGTCGCAGCCGAAGATTCGAGGATCGCGGGTTCCACGCCATCCAGCGACTGCTTACCGTCGCGATGCTTCCGTTCCTTCTGCGTCCACGCGATGGCCGCATTCAACGCCACGCGATAGATCCAAGTGGTGACCGCCGCCTCGCCGCGGAAACTGGGGACAGATCGCCACACTTGCGTCGCGATCTCCTGAAACAGGTCCTCTTGATCGTGAGGGGTAAACGCATACGCCCGCACCACCTTGAAGAACAGCCCCTTGTGGGCCGTTAGCCACGTAGCGAAGGTTCGTTGCTGTTCATCCTCCAGCATCCAATGTGCTCTCTGGTTCTATTAGTAGGGCATGGTATCTGAATTCTTACAGTCCGTGAAAACAATCTCTATTTGACATCCGAATGAACAAGCCGTACTCTATTGGCATGACCAATAGAGAGCAAGCCAAAGCCGACGTCCTGCAAGGAACGCTCGACCTGATGGTGCTCCAAACCCTCTCCACGATGGGCCCACTGCACGGATACCAGATCGCCGGCCGCCTCGAACAGGTCTCCGGCGGCGCTCTCCGCCTCAACATGGGAACCCTCTACCCCGGCCTGATGCGCCTGGAGCAGCGAGGCTTCCTCCGCGGCGAATGGGGAGCCACCGAAAACAACCGTAAGGCACGCTTCTACAGCATCACTGCCGCAGGCCGACGCCAGTTCGCCGCGGAAAAGGCCGACTGGGAACGCATGGTGGCCATCATGCATCTGGTCTTCGAGGCGCGGTCATGAAGGCAACCCTCCGCGAGTGGACCTCACGCCTTCTGGGAGCCTTCGGCCGCGGGCGCTCAAACGGTGATATCGAACAGGAGTTGCAAGTCCACCTAGCGCTCGCCGAAGAAGACCTTCGCCGACAAGGCATGCCACCCGAAGCCGCCGCCCGCGAAGCGCGCCTCCAACACGGCCGCTCCACCCAATCCATCGAGATCCTCCGCGAACGTCGGGGCATTCCCCCACTCAGTACCTTCGTGCTCGATCTGAAACTCGGCGTCCGGATGTTGCGCAAGCACTGGGCCGTGACCTTACTGGGCGGTCTGGCGATGGCCGCAACGATGACCCTGGGAGCCGCCGTCTTCAACCTGATCAGTGCGATGCTCGGCACCAGCGTGCCGCTCGACGAGGGCGACCGCATTGTGATTGTGCAGCCTTTCGATCCCGCAACGCAGCAGCAAGAGAACACCAGCGCCCCCGTCTTCGAACGCTGGCGGAAAATGCGCTCGCTTACGGACGTCGGCGCATTCCGCACAGTCGAGCGCGAACTCAAGGCCGCAACCAGATTCGCGCCGCGCGTGAACATCGCGGAAATGAGTGCAGCCGGCTTCACGCTCGCACGCGTCAGCCCACTCATGGGACGCTACCTGCTCCCCGAAGACGAGCGCTCCGGTGCGCCCCCGGTCCTCGTCATCGGGTACGATGCGTGGCAATCGACCTTCGCAGCCGACCCCGGCATCATCGGCCAACAAGTCCAACTCGGCGAAGTTTCTCATACCGTGATCGGCGTGATGCCGGAGAAATTCCGCTTCCCGATGAAGCATCAATACTGGACCAGTCTCCAGCCGCAGCCATCGGACATGGTCACCGTCTTCGCGCGCCTCGGCCCGGGAGCCACCTTCGAAAGCGCGCAAGGCGAAGTCGTAAGCGTCGGCTTCGGAGAATCCGCACCCCTTTCAAATTCCGGTCAACCTCTGCGGCCTTTCGTAAGACCGTACGTCATCGGACTGACAGGCGGGACCAGCTTCGGCGTTGCAGCGCTGATTCCGTTCATCCTGCCCCTGCTGCTCCTGCCGCCATGCGTCAACATCGGAGCGCTGATCTTCGCCCGCACCGTCGCGCGCCAAGGAGAGTTCGCCGCGCGCACCGCACTAGGAGCCAGCCGCGCGCGTATCGTCACCCAAATCTTTCTCGAAGTGCTCGTACTCGCCGCGGCGGCCGCCGCGGTCGCGATCTACTTCGCCCCCAAGGTAGCCGCAGTCCTGGGCAACATGGTCGGCCAGTTCGACCAGCCATTCTGGATGGACTTCGGCGTCTCCTACAGATCCATCCTCTTCACAGCGGGCCTAGCATTAGTCGCAGCATTCGTCACTGGCGCGATTCCCGCGCTGAAGGCCACCGGACGCTGGCAACTTTCCGGCCTCACCGCACTGAACCGCTCCACCGCGCCGCGCTTGGGCAAAGGATGGACCGCGATCGTCGTCGCGCAGGTCGCCTTGTCCGTCGCCGTCTTACCGACCGCAGTCGAACTCGCCTGGAGCATGCTCCGCCCTGCGATCCTCGGCCCGGGCTTCCCGGTCAAGGAGTACATGACGGCGAGGCTCGATTTCCCCGGCGGCGCCGACCCTGTGGCATCCGCCGTCCAACTCAACGCCATGACAGCCGAGGTAGCGCGTCGCCTGCGGGCGCAACCAGGAGTCCTCGCTGTGACAGTGTCACAGTACAAGCCGTTCGGCGAGCAGGGCGTGCTGGTGGAACTTGATTCCAAGGAGCCGCAGGAAGCGTCTGTCAATCGCGTCGATTCCGCCTTCTTCAGCGCCTTCGGAATCCGCTTGCTCGCGGGCCGGGGCTTCGAAGCCATCGACAATGATGAGCAGCGCGGCACCATCCTCGTCAATCGCAGCTTCGTGGACCGTGTGTTCCCCGGCGAAAACCCCGTCGGCCGCAGAGTGCGCGTACGGCCCCGCGGCGGCCAACCAACGCTCTATGAAATCGTCGGCCTGGTGGACAACCAATTCGCGTACTCCGACCAGGCCACGATCTACCGTCCTTTGACGCCGTCCACAGCCCTGCTCGCCTTGAACCTGGCGGCTCGCATGGGACCCGCTCCCGCTCCTTCGTTCGCGATGCAACTCCGCGATCTCACAAGCGCAATCGATCCCAAGTTAACCGTGGACGATGTTGAGCCGCTGAATGACGTCTACTTCTTCCTCTCCCTCGTCGAATACATCTTCGGCTCTGTTCCAGCCCTGGCAACGTTGGGCGTGTTGCTCTTCGCGACCGTCGGAATCTACACGCAGATGTCCTTCGAGATCGTGCAGCGCCGCCGCGAGATCGGAATTCGCGCAGCCTTGGGAGCGTCCCCTCGCAACCTGATCGCAGGCATCTTCCGCAGCGTCTTCACCCCGGTGCTAATCGGTGTCGCAGTCGGAGCCGTGGTAGCCCTCGCTCTCAACTTCTACCTGACGCCATTGTTGTTTAGCACTGGCCGTCCTCTGCCCTGGATTCTTCCCGCCGCCGAGGCGTTCGTGATCCTGATGGGCGTGCTCGCCCTGTTCGGACCGGTGCGGCGCACGCTCAAAGTGGACGCGACAGAAGCTCTGCGCGAGGGCTAGTTCCAATCCGGCGTCTGCAACAAAGGATTGCTCCAAGCCTTATTACGCACGTGCGTCCGCGATTGAATGCGCCATCCCTTGGCGGTCTTCACGTAAAAATCCTCATACCCACCGAAGCGCTCCACGAAGTTGGGCCCCTTCGATCCGACGGTGATCAAATAAGACCGTCCGCGTGCCCCGCCCGCCGCTGGCGTGATGACATGATTCAGCGTCAAATGGCTCCAACCGTTCCAGCCGACGTTCTTACACCCCAGGGTTCCTCCCCCGGCCGCCCGAGCAAGTTCTTCCCGCCCTCGTGCCCGCACCAGCCCCTTCTTGCCGTAGCCTTCATCCGTCACGTTATCCGTGAACGTGCCATCGGGGGTGTAGAGATCGGCGTAGTCGTAGCCGTTGTTTGAACACGTATCGATCGCGTGCGGATACCGGTTCGCCAGTTGGGTGATCTCCGCATAGTCCAGCGCAGTGAGCGTCGCCGTCTGCTGCGCGTGCAATGCGATCCAAGCCGCGGGGGCAGCGACGAGGATCGCCGCTATTCCAATCAACCGCGCCTTTGTCATTGTTGATCCCCTGGCGCGGTGTCGCGTACTTGGATCAGCCACTTGCCGTTGACGCGCACCAGTTGGTTGCGCTCCCATCCGACCGCCGCAACACGAGCCGCAGCGCCCGGCGCATCACCCGCAAACGTCGTCGTCCAATACGCCCGGAAAATCGCGTGATCTTTATCGACAAACTCAAGATATGGATTCATGCTCGTGTGAAACATCGCAGGAGGCTTCTTGCCCGACTTCGATTCCGTCTCCACGTTGCGCGCCTTCAAGTCCGCAATCATCTTGTGAAGCGCCGCGTGCCCCTTGGTGGCGTTCGCCCCGCCGCCGAATTGACCGTCGGGAGTAAACGTCGCAATGTAGGCATCCGCGTTCAGAGTGTCCAAAGCCCGGGCATAAGTCCACATCAACTTTTCAATGGCGGCGCGATCCTTCGCCTCGCGTTCGAAATCGCTCTCCGCGAAAATCGGCGTCGATAACAACACCAGCGCCATGCATAGACTCTTCATCATCTCGGCTCCTTTCATTTCCATCCGCCAGGATAGGGCGCGGTCCACGTAGAGGTGGTGCGCAGTTTGTCCAACTTCCACGCCCCGCCTGCGAAAACAGCATCACCCTCAATCGTTCCAGCTCGCCAGAACCCCGCAGCGCCCGACGTGCCAGTCAAATCCAACGTCCGCGCCCGCACCTTCGCACTCTTGCCGTCCGCCGCACCTTCGATCACCGGCTGCAAGACTTGATCGACGAAGATCACGTCGCCACCCGCCATCGGCGACCGATCCACGCTGTAGCCGTGCGCATTGAGAACGTGCTCCGCCGCATCGTAAGCCTCCGCCGCGGCCGCGCTACGCTCCGCGTCCGCCAAGTTCGCGTTTCGCGCTGATGGAGCATTAGGGACCGCAGCCCGCGCGAACGAAACACCTGCGGGATACTGCGGAGCCTTCCCCGTCACCGGATTATCGAAATGAAACGGAGCAATCGAAAACTTCGGATAGATCTCATACACACTGCTCGGCGGCCGATCCGGAGGATACGCCGCGCTCGGACCCGGAGCAGGCTTCGCGCTCTTCGCCCATCCCGTCGCCGCGTCCACGATCATGCGCGGATAAAAATGGACCGATTGAATCTTCCACGCCTCGCCCTGCTTCACGAAGGTGTTCTCAAAAACGCCCTCGCTCATCTCGCCAGGAGTCTGAATCAACTCCACACCCCGAGCCTTCGCCGTCCGCCCATCCGGCGCGACGGTCACGAGCGTCTGCAGATACACATGGTCGCTCAGCCCCTGCGTGCCGAATTGATTCAGCCCCCGCCGGATGCTCACCTTGCCCATGTACACACCCTGTTGCCCCAGCTCCATCGTCCCGTCCGCCGCAAACAAGTTCGCGACCTCATCCCAACGTTTCCGATCGAACGCGTATCCATACGTGTCCTGAACATTCGTCACGTCCGCCTGGTCCTTGAGCAGCGCAGCACGCCGAGCTAACTCCCGCACTCGATCCGCAATCGCCCCCGAACCCTTCGCAGCTGTCACAACCGGAACCGCCGGAGCCTCTCCATAATGCGCCGGGAGCTTCACCCCAGAGTCTTTCCATCCGGTCGCCGTGTACGCCGCCGTAGCCATCGGCTCAGACCGCAGCTTGCTGATCTTCCACACGCCGCCCCGCAGAACGTACTCATTCTCATAGACGCCGCTGTACCAGGTAGCCGAACCGCCCATTCCGCCGAGCATCGCGAGAATCCGCCATCGCCCCTTCGCCGTCCGCCCATCCGGCCCGAGCGTGATCACCGGCTGAAACAAAATGTGTGGATAAATGCGCCCATCCGCCAGCCCGAGTTTCCCCTGCCCCACCTGCTCGAAGAACAGCTTGCGGACCCCGGCCCGTCCTTGCGCGCCCTGCACGTAGTTGGTCGCCGCGTCTTCCGTGAACAAATCCGCGAAGTCGTCCCACAATCCGAACTCGACGTAGTGTCCGTACGCGTACTGCAGCCGCTTGATCGCGCGGATCGACTCGACGTTATTGATGCGAGCTTCGAGAAGATCGACGCGAGCCTCCGTAGTCTGAGCGAGGGCGGCGGTCGCGGCCAAAACGATCAGGCTGAGTATCGCTCGCATGGCACGTGCCTACTTCGTCGCACCCTTTTGCGCCCCTGGTGGGAGAGGGGAGCACCCATCGCACGGAGCGTACGGCGTCAGCAGGAAGTTATTCGGATCGGAGACCAGCGCCCCCTTGAGGTTCGGCGGCATCGCCTGCGCAATCCCGCCCGTGGACATCACCTTCGCGCCCACGGCCTTAACCGCGGCGACCACCGCGTCAGTGTCCTGCACCCGCAACTGCAGCCGAGCCGCGCCGCGATCCTGAATCTTCATCACCAGCGGCTTCCGGTCGACGCCCTTGAACTCAATGAACTCAACCCACAACGGCGACCCTTGCACCTGCACGCGGCTGCGCCGAACTTCCGCCTTCGCGAGCCCAGTCAGGCTGCGCATGGCAGGCTCGGCCGCTAACTTAGTCTCGCCCTCGACGTTGAATCCGAGAATATCGTGATAGAACTTCAGCGTCTCCGCCATGTCCTTCACAGTGATCGAGAGCCGCAAGTCGAGAATATCCGTCGTCCCCGCTGGCGGCGTCGCGAGCTGGCGCAGTTCAATGTACCGCCCGTCCACATCCTTCACGAGAATCGACCGCGACCCATCTGCCATCGCAACCGGCTTCCCGCCCGGCGTCGCCACCACAGCCTTCGCCTGCACCGCCTTCGCGAGAACCACATCCACATCGCGCACGATGAACACGACAGTCGCATTCCCCGGATCCTGAATCCGCAGCGAAACCGTCTGATGCGGCACCTGTTGAATCTCCATCATCTCGAGCGTCACCCGCGAACCCGTCACCCGAGCCGACTGATGCCGCTCCTTCGCCCCCGGAATATCGAAGAACGCAAACAACCCCGCGTTCGGAGCGTTATAAGGTCGCTCCCCCGACGCCGGCAGCGCCGGAACTTCCATCCCGAACGCGTCGTGATAGAACGCCAGCGAGCGATCCATGTTCTCGACAAAGGACGTGAACGATCCGGTCCCGAGCACGACCGCCTTGTTCTGTCCGAAGCCCATCACGGCACCCAGCAACGCCGCCAGCAAAATCGATTTACGCATGGTTTCCTCTTCAGCAGTAGAGTGTATCACCCCATTCCGCCGTGAAAAACGAAGCCCTTCCCCACCGGTTTCACCCGCCCAATATGCGGCGCGCAAAAATGCCCCGGGATCAGCAACTGATTCCTCTCCGCCGCCTCATCCAGCAACTTCCGCCGCGTCGCCCGAGCCGTCGGACCGTCTTCACAGAACGCACTATTCAAATCCGGCTCCGCGATCTGAATCGGGTTGTGAATGATGTCGCCGAGAAAAATTCCCGTGTCGTCACTACGCCCCGCTCGGATCGCAATATGCCCCGGCGTGTGCCCAGGAGCCGGAAAAACCGTCAGTAAGTCATGAACCGTCTGCTCGCCCGAGATAAACTCCGCCTGCCCCGCCTCAATCACCGGCAGCACACTGTCCTCGAAAATATCCAGAAACGGCGGCGGCTCCGCGGTCCGATTCTCCGGCGCAAACCGAGCATACTCCTCGCGCGAAAACAAATACCGAGCATTCGGAAACGTCGGAACCCAACGCCCGTTATCGAGCCGCGTATTCCACCCCACATGATCCACATGAAAGTGCGTGCACAGCACAATATCCACATCCTCCGGCCGGCAATTCGCCGCCCGCAACCGCTCGATGTACGGATTGTTCAACCGATGCCCAATATCGAAATCGGGCCGCTCCTTATGATTCCCGAAGCAGGTGTCAATCAGGATCGTAGTCTTCCCATGCCGCACCACGAACGACTGAAAGATGCAAGGGAAGCTATGCCCCTCGATGTCGAAATACGGCGCAAGCCACGACGCATACTTAGGCGCCGTCTCCATCGCCAGATCGGGATAAAACATGTGCGCATCAAACTGCGTACTCGTCTCTTGAACGCGCGAGACTTCGAGAGGCCCAATGCGGAAGTGATCCATCCGATCTAGTATGCAGCTTTTGTGAGGCAGGCTTTCAGCCTGCGGGTTTTGTGGGGCAGACCTTCAGCCTGCCTCCGGATCAACGAATGCTATAGTCGGCCCACTCGACGATCTTCCCGTCCTTCACAAGAAACACCCCCGTCAAGTGATACGCGACATTCCCCTCTGCCCGAGTAAACGCATCGATCCGTTCATTCACCACCACCGACCCGCGCACCCAACTATCCAGCACCTTAAAATCAATCTCCGTCGACCGCTCCACATACCCTCGTATTCGAGCAATCGCCTCAGCGCCTTTGACCGCCGGCACCGTATCCGTGAGCCGATACACAACATCCGGCGAAAGAAACGCCGTGATCTTCGCCATGTCCCGAGTAGCGAAGCTCTCGCAGAACTTCGTCACCAATTCAAGGTTCGCTTTCTCGGCAGCAGTCACCTCAGCCGCCTCAGCGGAAAGTCCCGCAAGCGCGACGACAGCGATCAGCAAAAGTTTACGAGTCATGGGGCCTCGATCCAGCTTAGAGGTATCTTTTAGGTCATTCAACCGCTAATCCGAAACACGTACCCTGGATTCATGAAGCAACGCATGCTGTTCGCTAGTCTGTTCGTGCTCACGTTGACAAGTTCACTCATGGCGCATCACGCCCTCACCAACTACGACACAACACAAGCTGTCCGCGTAAAAGGGACCGTGCTGCAGTTTCACCACATGAATCCGCACACCATCATTTACCTCGAATCGAAGGATGCGGATGGCCAGGTGCGGCGATGGGCGGTAGAAGGCCCCGCAACCTTGCAACTGACCCGCAGAGGGGTGGGGAACGATGTCCTAAAACCGGGCGACGCAATCGAAGTATGCGGATACCTTCCAAAGGAACCCATCGTCTGGCAAGTCGCAAATCCCGACAAATCCGGGCCGAGCCTGTCGGGCCGCTTGTTCAACGCCGAGATGATCGTGATGCCGAACGGCAAGCAACTGAATTGGGGAGACTACGGCATCCACAGATGTTTCGGACCGGGATACTCGGACCAGCATACTCAGTAAAAAAACGCGCCCTCCTATTGCTTCAAATTACTTTTTACGGTAAAGTTCTTCTAGAACCGGAGGAACTTGATGAACCGTCTCATCCTGCTCGCAGCCCTGCCCTGCGCCCTTTCCCATACAGGGTTTGCCCAATCCATCGAAGGCACCTGGCAAGGAACCATCCCCAACCCCAACAACGAAACTCGCCTCGCCTTCACCATCGCCAAGTCCGGCGACGCCTACCAGGGCACCTTCTTCAACCTCGCGAACGGCCGCCAGTTCAACCTCGGAGCCGTCACCCTCCAAGGCACCACCGTCAAAATCGTCATCCCCGGCAACGGCATGACCTACGACGGCAAGCTCGACGGCGACGCCATCACCGGAGGCCTCACCCAACCCAACGGCAACACGCAGCCCCTGCCCCTAAAACGAGCCACGCCGCAAACCGCCTGGGACCTTCCCAAGCAAGCGAACACTCCCCCGCCCGCAGGCGTGCCGCCTGGCACGAAACTCGAATTCGAGGTCGCCACCATCAAACCCTCCGGCGACGCGCCGTCCCCCGGCTTCAACGAATCGGGCAACGTTCTCCGAGCCCGCAGCGTCAGCCTCGCGAACCTCTTCGTCTTCGCATGGGACATCCACCCCTCCCAGGTCACCGGCTTCCCCGACTGGGCGCAAACAGAAGGATTTGAAATCGCCGCCTCCTCGCCCCTCTTCGCAAGCGCGACCGAAGTCCAGTTGAAGACAATGCTTCAGAACCTCGTCAAGAGCCGCTTCAATCTCGCCATGCACAGCGAGAAACGCGAACTGCCTGCGTATGCCGTCACCATCGGCAAGAACGGACCCGCCGGCCTTAAACTCGTGAAGAACACTTCCAACGGCCCCCGCTTCAACGCGCAAGGCCTCGGCACTATCATCTTCAGCGGCGTCACCATCTCAGACTTTGCAGGGCAAATGCAGCAGCGCGTTCTCGACCGCCCGGTGGTCGATCAAACCGGACTCACCGGCCGCTGGGATTTCACGCTCAATTGGCGGCCCGACGAATTTCAGTTCCCTGCTCTCCTTCCGGCGCAACGCGAGTATTGGATCGCTCAAAACGCAGGTAAGCCGGATCTCTTCGCAGCAGTGCAGGAACAACTCGGCCTAAAACTCGAATCGGTGAAGGTCCCGATGGACGTCTACGTAATCGACAGTGCATCGCGCCCATCGGAAAATTAAATGTCGAAAAGCAGAATTCCCCGCTGGGTTTCATTCCCCTTGATGGGCCTGGGCCTGTTAGTGGTTTTCATCCCGTCGCTATTCCTCTACATGGCCGCGACGGCGAAGAAGGTCCACCCGGTCGCGGAGAACATTCCCTCAGTGACGCACGCCACGCCCCTCGCCCCATGGGCCAGCCCAGTCGAGCGAGCCCGCCGCCTCACCGTCGCGAGCCTCGCCGAAGAAAACATCGCGGGCCTATCCGTCGCCGTCGGCATGAACGGCGAAATCGTCTGGGCCGAAGGCTTCGGCTTCGCAGATGTCGAGAAGAGCATCCCCGTCGAGCCGGACGACAAGTTCCGCATCGGTAGCGCGGCGATCCCGCTGACCTCCGCCGCCGTCGGGCTTCTCGTCGACGAAGGCAAGGTGAAGTTCGATGACGAGATTCAGGCGCACGTCCTCGACTTTCCCCAAAAGCAATGGCCAATGACCGTCCGCCAGGTCATGGGCCACATCGGCGGTGTGCACGGAGAAGACCCGGACAACGGCGTCCTGACCACCGGCCACTGCGATAAGACCTCCGATGCGGTGAAACGCTTCGCAAAAGACGACTTGAGCGGTCAACCCGGCACCGAATTCCAGTTCTCAGTTTTCGGCTGGGTTCTACTGAGCGCCGTCGTCGAGGACGCCGCGGAGAAACCCTTCACCGAGTTCATGCAGGACCGTGTGTTTCGCCCCCTCGGCATGAACGACACCGTGAAGGACGCAACACCCGACCCCATCCCCGGCGAAGTCCCCCTCTACTACCCCAGATTCCGAGCCGATCCCAAATACGGCCTCGACCCGTTCCACCGATTCGACTATTCCTGCTTCGCCGGATCAGCCGGTTATCTGTCGACCCCGTCCGACCTTGTGCGCTTCGGCATGGCGATCAACAGCGGCAAGCTAGTGAAGCCCGAAACCGTCAAGTTGATGCAGACATCGCAGAAACTCGCGTCGGGAGCCGAGACCGGCTACGGCCTAGGATGGCAAGTAAAGAACGTAGCGTTAGCAGGCAAGCAAGTCCTCGCAGCAGGCCACGACGGAGACATCTTCTTCGGCCACGTAGCCACCCTACTCACCTTCCCCGACACCGGCCTAACAGTAGCCGTAACCTCCAACACCGCCTTCGCCAACACCGACGCGCTAGCCGAAAAGATCGCCCAGGAATTTCAGTGAGGCAGGCTCGCAGCCTGCGGCCGGCTCGTAGCCGGCCCCCGCCGGCGTGCAAACGAATCGCGAAATGAACTCTGCTATGATTCCCCTCGATGCGACACATCTGTGTTTTGGCCCTCATCGCCACCGCGACCTTCGCCCAATCCCGACTCGATAGACTAGCCACCGCCGTCGAACACGCCGAATCCGTCCGAGCCGTCAAACGCCTCCAAACCGCCTACAACGGCTACCTCGACCAAGGCCTCTGGTCCGATATCACCGACCTCCTCTCCGCCAACGCCACCGCCAACTTCGCAGGCACCAAAGTCACAGGCAAAGCAGCAATCACCCAACATCTAATGCAAGAAGCCGGACGCACCGAGCTTGGTCTCGCCAAAGACCAGCTCAACACGCACCTGCTGATGCAGCCCATCGTCAACCTCGGCCCCGACGGCAAGACCGCGCAAGGCACCTGGCACGAGCTAGCGATGCTCGGCCGAAACGCGACCGCCACTTGGATCGGCGGCATCTACGAAAACACCTACACACTCGAAAACGGCGTCTGGAAAATCGCGAACATCGGCTTCCACGAACAGTACCGCGGAGCCTACTCCGACCCCGGCCAGAAAGCCCCGCCCAAATGGGACGTCCCCTATCACTTCGAAGCCGCCCACGTCGGTCGCACAATCCCCCCGAGCGCGCTCACCGCCGCGCCTTCCTCCAAACCCGATCTCTCCTCCCTCGCTGCCCGCCTAACGCGCCTCGAAGACGAAACCGCCGTCATGAATCTCCAGCACATCTACGGCTATTACATGGACCGCAAACACTTCGACGACGTAGCCGACCTTTTCGCCAAAGGCGGCACATGGAACGGCAAGACCAACATCCGAGCCACCCTCGAATCCCTCTACGGAACTCCCGCCATCGCATTCGGCGAAATCTTCGACCACGTAATGCTCGGCACCTCCACAACCATCTCCGCCGACGGCAAAACCGCAACCGCCCGCACCACCGAACTCGCGCAAATCGGCAAGCTGCAAGAATTCGCCCGCTGGGAACTCGGAGTCTACGAAAACCGCTTCATCAAAGAAAACAACATCTGGAAGCTGCAATCGCTGAACTACTACCCACGCGTCGTCACACCCTACGAGCAAGGCTGGGCCAAACAAGGCCTAAACGACACCACGCCGCGCTACCCCAAGCAAGCCCCGAGCACCAAACCAGCCGCCAACCCCGCCTCTAACATGGACCTCGACAACGCCGAACGCTCCCTAGCCCGAGCAATCGGCGTCGACGCAGCAGAAAACCTCAACAGCGCCTACGGCTACTACCTCGACGAATCCGACTGGGACGCCGTCGCCGACTCCATGTCCCTCAACGGCGTCTTCGACCTCTCCAGCGTCGGCATCTACCTCGGCCGCGAGCGCGCCCGCAAAGCCCTCCACCTCCGCTACCCCAACAGCGGACGCGGACCCACCTTCTTCACCATCCACGAACTCGTCCAGCCCGTCACCCACATCTCCGAAGACGGCCGCGTAGCCCGCACCCGCGTGCGCCTGTTCCAAAGCGGAGGCTCCGCCAACGGCTCATCCGGCTCCTGGATCGGCGGCACCTACGAAAACCGAGCCGTCTTCGAAGACGGCGAATGGAAGTTCTACGAAAAGGACCTGCAACACGCCTTCAGCGCCACAACGAAGGATGGCTGGCACAAAATCCAAGCCCGCCCCGCCCGCGCGACGAACACCAAAGGCAAGAACGGCCAACCCACCGGCGTCGCCGCCCAGTTCCCGCCCGACCTCCCCGAGCGCACCGAACAATACGCCTTCCCCGAAGTCGCCGAGCCGTCGTATCACTACGTCAACCCGGTGAGCGGCCGCAAGCCCCCAATCCTGCTCGAAGCCCCGCCGATCCAGGCAAGATGAGATTGTTACCGCCATGACTGCTTCTCAAGTTCTTGTCTTGTTGATGTGCGGCACTGGACATGCTCTAGGTTGCGTGTGTACTGCCCACCTGACTCCGAAGCAAGATTGGCAACAGTCATCACTCGTGTTCATCGGTCGTGTGGAAAGTGTCTCCCCCGAATTCGACATCAAGCGACCATTTCGGAAACAAGTAGCCACCGTTCGAGTCGACGAGGCTTTTAAGGGAGCTGAGAAGGGTCAGTTGATCCGAATCAATCAGACTGGAAGCGATTGTGAATTGAGGTACTCCAAGGGGTGGCGACGACTGTTGTACCTAGGCGATGGAAGCAAAGATGGCGTATGGAGTTCGCCCGGTTGCGACCGGTCGAGTGATCCAGTGAATACTGCGGACGATCTAAAGTTTCTCCGAGCTCTACCGCAATCAGCGGAGCGGACCCGCATTTCAGGCGACGTGCTAGTTCGAGGAAGTCCGCCCCAACGCCTCGCCGGAGTGACGTTAACCATCAGAGGAAGTCAATCAAGCTCAATCTCCGTGGCAACGGATTCGCAGGGGTCCTTCGAAGTCTACGATCTTCCTCGCGGGACTTACGAAGTTTCCATCAGCGTCCCCGGCTGAGTCAAGACCGATTTCGGCTTCGTTTCTGGACCCGAGTTTTCGATCACGAGTTCCCGCTGAAACTGAAGCTGGGCGACACTCATGCGTCTGCCGTCTTCTACCTAATGAAGACCGCCGCGCAATAGCCCAAAGATACCCTTTGCTAAAGCGGCAAGCGTAATTCTTCTCTTACCGCCTTTTCGAGCGCGTCCAGACTGTGCTTCGCCGTGTGCCACAAGAGGAGGTCGTCAACCGTCTCGTACTCGTGCCGATACACGTTCCCTGCCGCCGCGATTGCCGTCCAATCGATCTCCGGATACCGAGTCTTGAAATCCTCAGGCAAGCGGCGCGATGCCTCCGAAATAATCTCCAGCGCCCTCGTCACCGCATAGGTGGTGCGGCGGCTGCCGAGGAACCCATCGATGTCCATACCCGATATGAACTCGCGAATCGCAGCGATGTTATCGAGGATGTCCTGAAGCCGCTGCGCCGGATTCTTAGAAGGCATCCACGGCATCCCGCAGAATTGCGTCTTTAAGAAACGGTTTGAGAGTCTTGCGGTTTACGACATCCGCTCCCTCGATCAATTCTCCGATGTAGAGTTTCACACGCGCATATTCGAAGAGCCCCATCGGAAGTTGGGGATCGAGATCCACTAAGACATCCACGTCACTCGCCGTGTTCGCCTCGCCGCGTGCAACCGACCCGAACACCGCCGCATGCCGAACACCCATTTGACGCAAATCGCCCTGGTGATTCTGCAGAGTTCCGACAGCTTCTGGTAACGTGACCGGCATCTCAACCGTGAGTCTAACAAATCGGCTGTACTGCGCGAACCGGGAGCTTAGGCACTCTTCAGCCGTTCTTCCGCGTCCATCACATTCGCCAAGATCGCGTTGATCCGGCTCAAATGCCCCGGACCCTTCGACTTCAGCCAAGTCAACACGTCATTCTGAACCCGGAACGAAATCAGCGTAGTCTTCGAGCGCAACCGGAAAGGAACCATCTGCGCGAGTTGCTCGTCTGTCAGCGGCGGAATGTCGGAAAAGTCGATCTCCGAGTCCCGCTTCTTCGCAAGGCGCGCGAGTCTCTCGCGTTGCTGCTTGGTCAGCGGCTTACTCAAAATATGCTCGGCTTTCATGCGCACGAGCTTTGCGGGCTGAGATGATGCGGACAATTTCTTTGCCATCGTGAGACTCCCTACAAACATGAACGACGATCAGGACCGGTTCCAAGCCATCCACCATTCCAACAAGGTGCTACCGGCGTTCGCCGGTTTCGTCGACCCGGTCCTCCCGGAGCTTCGCTTGCGGATCTCGAAACACAAGCGCTGCCGTAGCGAAATCGATGCCGTGCTTCGCAAGATTGACTCGATCCTTGTCTGCGTCCCATTCGAACTCCCTCGGTTAATACAAGTGTATATACGATGCGCCCACGAATCAATTGGGCTAGCCCTAACATTTCCCTCCACAAGGCAGTAGAATCAACGGAGGACAAAAACCATGACCCTTTCCCCGACCTCCCAGAAATGGGCAACGATGTTGCTCGTGGCCTCCGCCTCCGTGATCGCGTTCGCCCAAGCCAAGCTCCCCGCTGACGTCGATCCCCAATCGCGCGCCCGCCTGCCCTACATGAAGAGCGCCGAAGTGGAAGCCAAGGGAAAACGCGTCGTCGATATATTCGGCAAGAACGGCACCGTCAACGGCCCCCTCGCCTGGGCAGCCTACAACGGCGGAGTCGGCGCCGCCCTGCTCGACCTGCATGACGCCTCTGTCGGCGCACAATCGCTCGACGCCCACACCCGCGAGCTCGCGATCATGGTCGCCTGCCGAGCCACCAACTACAACCTCGAATGGAACGGCCACGAAGCCAGTGCCCTCCGAGCCGGCGTTGACGCCAAGGTTCTCGACATCGTGAAGAACAACGGCGCGCTGACCGGTCTTACGGAAAAGGACGCCGCTGTCATCAAGTTCGGTCGCCAACTCTACATCGATCGCAAAGTCGATTCCCCCACCTTCGCGAAAATCGTCGAACTCTGGGGCAAGCGCGGAGCCATGGACATGGTCGCCGTCATGAACACCTACGCCGTCAGCGGCTACTTCGCGATCGCCGTCGATGAGCAGGCCGCCGAAGGCAAGTCCGCTCTCCCAGCGGTGAAGTAATGCGCACCATCGCGGCACTCTTCCTCCTCCTAACCACGCTCCCCGCGCAAGCCCCGCCCGATTACACAGTCGATAGCGAATGGGCCAAGATCCCAGGAGGCGGCCCCTGGGACGGCTCCACCTCCTGGATCACCGCCGACGGCAAGGGCAACATCGTCGTCCTCGTCCGAGTCGCTCCCTACTTCCGCATGTTCAAGCGCGACGGGACCTTCGTCAAAGCCTGGACCGCGAAAGCCGACATCGGCACCGCGCACAGCCTCACCATCGACCGCGACAACAACTACTGGGTCTCCGACTCCACCGGCCATCAAATCTTCAAATTCGACGCCGCGGGCAATCAGCTACTCGCCCTCGGAACCAAGGGCAAAGCCGGCGACAATACATCGAAGGACCTCTTCAACCAGCCCAACCACGTAGCCATCGCCCGCAACGGCGACATCTACGTTTCCGACGGCTACGTCAACGCCCGCGTCGTCCACTTCGATGCTAAAGGAAAATTCATCCGCATCATCGGCGGCGATAAGGGCGGCAAGCCGGGACAACTCCAGGTCCCCCACGGCGTCGCGCTCGACTCCAAAGGCCGCCTGCTCGTGAACGACAGCGACAACGCGCGCGTCTCCGTCTTCTCGCCCGAAGGAAAATTCATCGAGTCCTGGCCCTTCCCCTCACGCGGCGGCATCGAAGTCTCCGCCGACGACACCGTCTACGTCAGCGACGTGAACCAAGGCATCATCAACGTCTCGAAAAACGGCAAACTCATCACCAGCTACAGCGCCCCGCGAGCCCACGGCCTCGGCATCGATACCGACGGCACCGTCTACGCCTCCGGAGCCTCCCGCCTGACCGTGATGAAAATTGTTAAAAAGTAAGTAGCGTATGAAGCCCACCACCCGGCGCGAGGCTCTGAAGCGAATCGCGTGGTTCTCCGCGGCCATAACCCTCGACGGCGCCTTCGGCCAATCGGAAACCGACTCCAACTTCAAGGCCATCTATCAAAACCCAGTACTAAAGGAATCGTTCCTCCTCTTCCTGACAAACGTCTACGGACTCTATCCCCCAGATCAACTCCATCAACTCATCGAAAAATCCACCGCATCCGGCAACACGGACAAAGAGATCTACCAGAAGATTCAGTCTGAAATCAGCACCATCACGCCCTACTTCTCCGATCTGCGCTTTTTCAAGCCCACAGTCCTGAAGCACAAGGACGAGATGAGACGTGAGACGCTCGATCTCCTGGGTAACGTCAAGACCCTGAATGGCTACATGGAGATCGGAAGTGTCGGCCGCTATCTCGAGCCGCTCCGCACCAAAATCAAAATCACCGGTGACGTAGTCCTCGTCGATGCCGTAGAACCCGGCTTCTCCCTCACCGACATCATAGAGCGCGGCCAACTCACGAAAGCCGGCCGCTACGTCTCCCTCAAGAACTACGCGCCCATCACCCCGCAAGAGGTTCCCGACGCGTCGCTCGACATGGTCGCCAACTACAACGGTATCCACCACAGCCCGGCCGATTCCCGCGACAACTTCGTGCGTTCCATCCACCGTGTGCTGCGCCCCGGCGGCCGTCTCATCTTGCGCGAACACGACGTCAACTCCGCCGACATGAACCATCTGGTAGCCCTCGCGCACGATGTCTCGAACGTCGGTCGCGGCATCAGTTGGGATGTCAATCAGAAAGAGATCCGCAACTTCACCAATACGCTTCAGCTCGTTCCTTACCTGGACAAGCTCGGCCTCAAATTGAGCATCGAAAAAGGCCAGCTTCTCCAGCCCGGCGACCCCACCAGAAACGCGCTCCTCGAATTCATCAAGGTCTAGCCGCTTTTCCTCTGCCACTCGGCTAGCTCTACCCGGGAGGCTCTCCATAGCCTCCCGAAGCTATCCCATTTCCCTCCATTCGGGCTCATTCTACTAATGCAGGGATGACGAAGTGAGCCACCCCGCAAGGAGATTCGAACCATGAAACGTTTGATCGTTCCCACACTGGCCCTCGCCTTCGCCACCGCGGCGTTCGCGGCCCCGCAGCCCCCCGCCGGTGGCAAAGGCAATGGAAAACAACCCACAACCTCCGGCCCGGCCGACCCCAAGGGACCCAAAGGCAAGGGCGGCAAGGGTAAGGGCAAAGGCAAGGGCGGCAAGAACAAACAAGACACCACTACCACCCCGACCAAGTAACGAATCGAACCCCGGGAGGCCGCCCAATGCAGTCCCGATCCTACGCAGCTAAAGCTCTTTCCCTGCTCTGGACCGGAAGCGGCCTCCTCCAACTTTCGATTCTGCTGCATGCTCCCGGACGGTTCCGGCCACCCCTTCCCCAAGGTGGACGATGGTTGCGGCTCCTACTTCCCCTTGGAGTCGGTTCTGGTCCCTCACCAGTCCGGCTCTTGGTAGGCTTCGCGCTCGTCTTGGCTGGACTCCAACTGTGGGCGAGGAAGAAGCGAGCCCTGCATATGGCAGTATGCCTGGCAATCGCTTCTTCCGCTTTTTCCGCTTTTTCATGGCGGAGCGGACACATAGAGCGTTCGGCGGCTTGCCTTGTAGCCGCGATCACGGTGGTCACGCTCCGCCGCCAATTCCCTCTCGGAAGCCAGCGCCCCACGCTGTCCCAAACCCTCCGCCGAGCCGCCACCGCCGCGACCATCGCCCTACTCTACGGGACCCTCGGCTTCTGGCTGCTCGAATACCACCACTTCGGACAGAACTTTCATTGGTGGCAAGCGACCGGTCAAGCCCTCCGCGCGTTGCTGCTCCTCGGTGACACCGGACTCGATCCCCTCACTCCCCACGCCGAACGCTTCCTCGATTCCCTCTTCTGGATGTCGGCCGCCATGTTCGCCTATTGCGGCGTAATCCTCTTCAAACCCGTCGCCTACCGCTTCTTCGACAGTCTCCCCGCCCGCGAACGCGCCCGCGAAATCGCCTCGGAACACGCCCGTACCGGCCAGGACTTCTTTAAACAGTGGCCCGATAAGAGCCTCTTCTTCTCGCAAAGCGGCCGATCCTTCCTCGCCTACCGCGTCGCCAACGGCTTCGCGCTCACCCTCGGCGATCCTGTCGGACCCGAAGACGAAACTCTCTCCACCATTCAGGAATTTCTCGAAATGTGCCGCCGCCACGGATGGCGAGCCGGCTTCCATCAAGTCCGCGGCGATCGCCTGCCCCTCTACCAAACCCTCGGCCTGCGCGGCCTCAAAATCGGCGACGAAGCCGTAGTCGACCTCACGCATTTCACGCTCGAAGGCAGTTCCATGAAACCCGCGCGCAACACCGTCACTCGCCTCGAGCGCCTCGGCTATCGCGTCGAAGTCTTCGATCCCCCGCTCGACGCCGCGCTCCTCGATAACCTCCAGCGCATCTCGGACGAATGGCTCCTCCTCCCCGGCCACCGCGAACGCCGCTTCACCCTCGGAACCTTCTCGCGTGACTACGTTCGCAACACCCGAGTCTACGTCGCCTTCAACCCGACCGGAGCCGCGGTCGCATTCCTGAACCTCGTCCCCTCCTACGATGCCGCGCTCGCCACCGTCGACCTCATGCGCCGCAGCGCCGACTCCACGAACGGCCTGATGGATTTCCTCTTCGCGAAAGCCTTCCTCGATTGCAAAGAACGAGGCTGTCATCGCTTCAGCCTCGGCCTGGCCCCACTGACCGAGTTCACCTCTGGGACTCCTCCGACACCCGAAGAACGAATCGTTCAGTGGGGCCTTCGTCGCCTCCCGAACCTCTTCCGCTCAGACAGCCTCCGCCGCTTCAAAGCCAAGTACGCGAGCGAGTGGCAGCCGAGCTACGAAGTCTACGCCAGCCGCTGGGACCTCCCGCGCTTCGCCGTCGCCCTCCGCAATCTAACCGAATTCGAACGGAAGCCCGCATGAGAGCGACCCTGCTTCTCCTCTCCGGCATGCTCCTGCGCGCCGACACCCTCGAGATCCGCGGCAAAACCGAACCCATCGCGATCCTCCCCGCGTCCGGCTCCTCCCGAGGCACCGTCCTCTTCCTCCCCGGCGACGGCGGCTGGCACGGCATCGCCGTAACCATGGCCCAGCGCATCGCCAGTTGGGGCTACAACGTATACGGCTTCGATACGAAGCACTATCTCGAATCATTTCCAGAACTTACCCCAGGACAAATGACCCAGGACATAAATACCGTAATCTCCTGGGCGCGCGCGCACGACGGCGCACCCGTCACTGTCTTCGGATGGTCCCAGGGCGCGGGCATGGGGATCCTCGCAGCCGCCGCCGGTAGTCCGAATCTCACCGGCATCGTCACCCTCGGCCTACCCAAAACCGCGGTTCTCAGTTGGAACTGGAAAGACATGTTCGCCGCCGCCGCCCACCTGCAAGTCCCCGAGCCCTTCTTCGAAGTGGAACCACTCCTTCAAGAAACCGCCGTACCCGTGTGGATGATCTACGGCACTGCCGACGAGTACACCAGCATGGCCACCACTAACCGCCTCTACGATGCCGCGAACGAACCCAAGCGCCTCGTCAAGGTCCCCGGAGCCAACCACCGCTTCGACGCCCACACCGCCCAGCTCAACCAAGCCCTCCAGGAGGGACTCACATGGGTCCGCGCCGCAAGATCGCGCTAACACTGTTCTCCATCGCCGTCACCACCGCCACGCTCTGGATCGTGTTCCGCCAATTCGAATGGAACACCTTCGCCACCCAACTCAGCACCATGGACTGGCGCTGGATCGCCACCGCCGTCGCAGCCGACATCGCCAGCTACATCGCCCAAGGCGTCCGCTGGAGCCTGCTCCTCAATAGGCAAGCCAGCATCGCCCTCACCACCCGAGCCGTCTACGCCGGACTCTTCCTCAACGAAGTTCTCCCCATGCGCCCTGGCGAAGTCCTCCGAGGCTGGATTGTCGCCCGCAAAACGAACCTGACCATCGGACCCATCCTCCGCTCCATGCTCGCCGAACGCATCATCGATACAGCAATTCTTCTCGCGGCCGCCATGTGGACCGCATCGTTCGTCCCGCTCCCCTTCAACATCCCCAAACTAGCCATTATTGCCGTCCCGCTAATCTGGATCGCTGCGTCCCTCTGGTTCGCCCCCCTCCGAAACCCGACCGCAGTCCTCGCATCCAGCGCAATCCTGCTAGGCCAATGCGCCGCAGTCTGGTGTACCCTCCGAGCGTGCGGTCTCCCCCTCACCCCCGCCGCCGGTATCGCGATCACAGTAATCCTCCGCATCGGGACCGCCATCCCCGTAGCCCCCGCGAACGCCGGCACCCATCAAGTGTCCATGCTGGCCGCACTGGCGCTCTTCGGAATCACCGGCCCCCCAGCCGCCGGAGCAGCCCTGATCGTCTTCGCCACCCTGACGCTGCCCCTACTCGTCCTAGGAGCAGGGTCTTTCACCGCGTCAAAATATTTTGAACCGCAGTCCCCACGCCCGCATCGAAGCGACACGGAAACGCCCCCGGTAGTAAGGGCTCAACCTGTGTGAGGTAACTTATGGGAATTATTTGGATGTGTCTGATCGGTCTTCTGGCCGGAGCGCTTGCCAAACTGATCATGCCCGGCAAAGACGGCGGAGGCATCATCGTCACGATGCTGCTCGGAATCGCCGGAGCCCTGGTAGCGGGATTCCTTGGCCGCACTCTCGGCTGGTATAGCGATGGCCAGGCAGGCGGCCTGCTGATGTCCGTCCTCGGCGCGATCCTTCTGCTGGTACTCTACCGCATGTTCACCAGAGGCCACGCTCACACATAGCAGATAACTTGGAACACATCCGGGCTACGCTGGGTCTCCCATGTGAGACCCATGCCCACCTTCCGCCTTCAGACGAAACAGACTCTTGGCGCCTTCTTCCTCTTCTGCCTCTCCCTTACCGCTCAAGCTTCGCGCGTAGATTCTCAAGCTCCTGCTGTCGGCATCGTGTTCGCGGGAGGCGGCTCGTTCGGAGCCTTCGAGGTAGGCGCCCTCCAAGCGTTCTTCGAACAGTGGCAAGCCGAGCATGGTAGCCCTCCCCCAGTTCGTGTAATCGCCGGAACCAGCGCGGGAGCCCTCATAGCGCCCTTCACCGCCCTCGGACCCGACGGGATCCGCGAAATCTCCGACCTCTATCGTTTCGCCAGAAGAAAAGACGCGTTTTCCCTACGCAAGTCTGTTCTTCTGCCCTTCGCCCTTTTCTCCCACATGTCCTCGTCCGTTTATAGCTCAGCCCCCCTCGCCCGGCTCGTGAGGGAAAAACTCACCGACGAACGCCTCAACAAACTCACCGCGATGTGGCCCGAAACGCGGGTGGTCGTGCTCAGCACCGAATTCGCAAACGGCCGTCCCGCAGCCTACTCAAATGAGCCAGCGTCGAACCCCGAGCGCTTCCGAGCCGGCATATTAGCCTCAGCCAGTTCGCCTCTAACAACGCCGCCGGTCTACATCCTCTCCGAGCCGTTTTTAGATGGAGGCGTCAGCGCAATCGCCCCCTTTCAGGCATTCTTTGATCTAGCCGCCAAGCCTCCCGCAGTCCCGCTTACGCACATCGTTGTTATCTCGCCCTATGGAGCGTATCCCAGCCCCGACTCCAACCCCGCCCAGCGAAAACCGTTCCCGCCAAAGCCCAACTTCGGAGAGATCAGCGCCCGCACCGGAGCCCTGGTCTCCGAGTCGTCCGTGACTAAAGAGATCGCCCTGGCATGGTCCGCGCTCTCCCTCCGCAACGCCGGCATCAGCCAGGAAAAGGTGAAGGAACGCACCGGCCTCGACATCGCGCAATCGTCGATCGATTTGATGCTCTTCACCCCCGACACCCGCCTGGGATGGGACAGCCTCCGCTTCGACCCCGTCGAGTTGGAAGAAATGTTCACCCGAGGCCGCCAGGCAAGGCCTCGCCATTTGCTCCCTTGACCAGCTACTGAATTTCGATGATCCGTGAATCCGCCGCAAACTTGCGGTAGTCCGACCGCGTGATCACCATGTCCAAGCGCCGGGTCGCAACTCGCCGAGGCTGGAAGATGAACAGGATCCGCATCTCGCTCAGCAGCCAGGTGCCATCCTCCATCCGCTGTTGCTTGCTCGATACTTTCGATCCAGGCCGCGCATCGCCGCCGATACCCACGATATCCACCTGCGAGCTGACTTCGATGAAGTCTTCCTTGTCGATCCACCGCTTCACACGCGACACCGCGATCTGCTTCTCACGGTCATTCGCAGGCTTGAGCCCCAGTGTAGGCGTCCCCTCCAGCACATAAGCCGCGCGCCCGTTGAAGACTTCTTCACCGATGTAGCGAAAATCGAAATACCGGTTGTCGTTCTTAGAGAACGAAAACGTGTACGTCCGCGCAATCGGATTCTTGATGCCCCCGCCCTTCGGTTTCCTCCGCCGCTCAGCCTCTTTCCGCAGCCGCTCGTCCTCCTGTTTCTGCTCCTTCGCAGAGAGCGCCCTGTCGTCCCGCTGAATCAGCTTCCGATACTCCGACCCTTCGAGAGCAATCGCCTCCCAAGTCTCCGTATGCCGCTCCGACTCCTCGCCCTTCTCATTGAGCTCGACCTGAACAGTGTGCTCCCGATAAAGATACTGCCGCGTCTTGACGTCGTTAGCCTCCCCCGCCACCGCAGCCTTCCTCAGGACCTCGTCCACATTGAGCCCCTGCCCGAAAAGCACCCCGCCGCCCACAAGCAACCAGCAGATGGATCGTCTCATGCGCCTACAGACGAACACCCGGCCCTCTAAGTTTCAATGAACATGTTGTGGGCCAGGTTTCCGATCTGCCGCCGACTCACAGCCCAAGATGCCCTATCATGGAAGTGCCATGAGCAAACTCGAACTCATCGCCGAGGAACTCCAGCACCTGCCCGAGCAGGACCTGGACAAAATCCTCACCTTCTTGCGTTCCCGCCAGCATCCAGAGTTCGTCACCCTGGCCTCCGAATCCTCACTAGCCAAAGACTGGCTGACACCCGAGGAGGACGAAGCCTGGGCCAATTTGTAAGAGGTGACGTCGTCGTCCTCAACTTCCCATTTTCAGATCTAAGTCAAACCAAGCGCCGTCCCGCCCTGGTCCTCGCCGCGCTCAAAGGCGACGATCTCATCCTCTGCCAAATCACAAGTCAGGTTCGCGTCGATGAATACTCGATTGCGCTAGAACCCGCAGACTTTGTTTCCGGCAGCCTCAACCAGTCCAGCCGCATTCGCCCCAACCGGCTCCTCACGGCGGACTCTGCAATCGTGATCTATCGCGCCGGGCACATTTCGAAAGCAAAAGCAGATGAGACCATGGATCGCCTAATCGCGCTCCTTCAGTCGGCATAGCCACTTCATTCAGAACCGCGCTAAATCCGCAGTTCGTGAACTACGGCGTCACCACAACCACAACCCGCCGCCGGGACGCGTCGCCTTGCCCATCCCCCGCCTGAGCCTCACCCTTCCACTCCGCCTCAACACCCTTCACCCCGAGCCCTCGCAGCACTGTCGCCACACTCTGCGACCGCTTCTCCGCGAGCCCCTCTTTCTCCACCATCCGCGTCCCATTCGACAACACCGACGTCGCGCGATACCCCGTGACTTTCACCTTCGCCGCGCCCACCCGCTTCGCATACGCAGCCGCCTCATTCACCACTCCGCTCGCGAAGAACTCAAGGTAATCATCGTTGAACTCGTACAGCACCACGAACTCCTGCTGCCCCGTCAACGGAGCCTTCGCCGGAGGAACCGCCTTCTCCCTCCGCGACGACGGACCAGGCCCGCGCGGCGCAGCCGGAGCCTCAATCGTCGGATCCGCGGGCAGCAGCGTATTGCACGCCAAATTCACTTCCTTATTCACCGACACCGCCACAGGCTCCAGCGGAATCCCTCCGCACACCCGAGGCCCCGACTTCACCCGCCCTTCCACCAGCACCTCATGCTTCAACTGCGGCGGATGAAACGGCGTCGAAATGTCCTGCTGAATCCCGAGGAAATACGTCTCGCCCTCATACTCCGCCAGAAAACAAGGAACCGTCTTCGTGTCCCGCACAATCGGACACGCCACGAAACTCTTCTGCTGCGCGAACACGACCGTCGCCGATACCAAGAAGATCAACGCACGACGCATTACAGCGCTCCCAGGAAGTTAACCAGGTCTTCTTTCTCTGTATCGCTCAACTTCATATCAAACCGCCGGTCGTAAAAATCCACCACCTCACGCAGGTTCTTCGCCGACCCATTCGAAAAGTACGGAGCCCTCGCCGACAGCCCGCGCAGCTGCTGCATCACAATCGACCCCACATCCACGCACTTGCCCGAAATCAACGCGCGCCCCGGATCGGTCGTGTAAATCACGCGCCCTAAATAAGGATGCGGATCGGCGTCTTTCTTACACGTCACCTTGAACACCGGCAACTCACTCTTCTCCACCACCGGCGGCTCCGTCCACGTCGGGAAGTTCGTCGTGCCCACATCGACCCATCCCGCCGAAAGATCCTGACCCGTCATCTGCGCGTTGTGGCACGTCGCGCACGTGCGTTTGAGCGGATTCCCCAGCCCGATCGAATTGATGTGCGTCGCATCCCGCAGCCAGAAAGTCCGGTACATAAAGATGTCCGCCCCTCGTGCAATCGACGCCTTCGAGTAATTGCCGCCGTCCTTCCACTCCCCAAACGACCCGAACACCGAATCGTAATCGTTGTCACCTAGCACCCCAGCCCGACGATCACGCATCGCCGCCACGCCCAGCGCCCATGGCCCGCCCTGCACCGCCAGTTGCCCACCGAAAATGTGCGACTGCTGCGCCACGTACACCTGCGATTCGAATTCGACAATCTTCTCAATCTGCTCGCGCGTCGGAGCCACCTTCGCCTGCTCATGCCCCATAATCGCGTTCATCGCCTGCGTCTTCAGCGAAGGCTCCCGAGCATCGCTCATCAAATTCATCGCCACCGGAGCGCCCGTCTCCGGATCGAGGTCCGCCAGTATGCCAGTCTTCAGCACCGTAGGCCGCCCGCCCGAAACAACATATTTCAAATTCGCCGCCGGACGCGGACGCCGGTACACCGAAATGTTCCCGCTCTTGAGACCATACTCCGCGCTCGTATTGCATCCCGTCGGATCGTTGACCACTTCAATCGTGAACTCCGCGCCATTATTCGGAGGCCAGGAAATCGGCACGCGAATCAACCCGCGATTCAGCAGCAGCGAATGCGACTTCCGGTCCGCCTGCGGCAGGTTCGGGCAATTCGAACCGTCGAACGCCGCGAACACCGGGTCCTGACCGTTCGTCATCTTCCAGCGGCTATCCAGCCCATCGGCCGAAACACTCATCCCCCAAGCCGGCTGGTGGCAGTTCACGCAAGCCCGTCCGTTCGTTCCCAGAGGAGTAAAGAAAGGATGCCCCTCCGTCTTCACCATCCCCGACGCGTTGAGGATGCCCATCTTGCCCTGGCTGTTGTCGAAGGCCTCGAACTCCGGCAGCACTTCCTTGCTCCCCGGATCGAGCCACAGATTCTTCCCCGGCCCATACTGCGCCCCAAGTGTGAGAACAACCCCCAACCCCAGCGCCGAACCCAACAAAACTTTACGCATCCAGCCTCCTGTCCGCTTCATGTTCCATCATAGTGTAAACGCACTACCTCTGCCTCAATCCCGCGCTGCTCATCCTGTGCCCGCAAACCGAGCCGCGACCGCAAGGGAGCGGACAGACGGATGAATTTCTCCCCCACCATCCCCTTCATTCGCAAACTCGGCCGAGTCTCTCAACGCCACCCAAGCGCCGGGGCAACAGTCGTCATGATTGCCTCCAATACGTGCGCATTGTAAGCGACCCCGAGTTGGTTCGGCACCGTCAGCAACAGCGTGTCCGCCGCCGCGATCGCTTCGTCCGTCTTCAACTGCTCGATCAAAACATCGGGCTCCGCTGCATAGCCACGCCCGAAAATTGCCAGTCTGTCTTTTTCGATATAGCCGAACTGATCCCCTTCCTGGCGTCCCCGCCCGAAATACGCCCGATCCCGATCGTCCACTAGCGCAAAGATACTTCGGCTGACGGAGACTCTTGGCGTGCGGGCGTGGCCGGCTTCCTTCCAGGCTTCCCGAAACGCTCGAATCTGCGCGGCCTGCTGAATGTGAAACGGCTCGCCCGTCTCATCGAACTTCAGCGTTGACGACTGCAGATTCATTCCTAGCTTCGCGGCCCAAACCGCTGTCGCATTCGTAGCCGCTCCCCACCAAATACGGTTGCGCAATCCTTCCGAGTGCGGCTCGAGACGCAACAAACCCGGCGGATTGGGAAACATAGGATGCGGGTTCGGCTGAGCGAATCCCTTGCCGCGCAACAGTTCGAGAAACTCCTCGCCGTGCCGCCGGCCCATTGCTGCGTCGTCCTCGCCGTCGCGCGGTTGATGTCCGAAATGCCGCCATCCGTCGATCACTTGTTCCGGTGACCCGCGGCTGATGCCTAACTGCAGACGACCCGACGCGATGAGGTCCGCCGCCCCGGCATCTTCCGCCATGTAGTGAGGGTTCTCATACCGCATATCGATCACTGCGGTGCCGATTTCAATACGGCTCGTTTTCGCCCCGGCAGCAGCCAACAGCGGAAACGGTGACGCCAGCTGCCGGGCGAAGTGATGAACGCGAAAGTAAGCTCCATCCAAGCCGAGCCGTTCGGCTTCAAGGGCGAGATCGATCGACTGCAGCAAGGCATCTGCTGCCGTTCGCGTTTCTGACTGAGGGGAAGGGGTCCAATGGCCGAAAGAGAGAAATCCGATTTTCTTCATGCGAGATAACTCTAGTTTGGATCATCTTCTGCTAAAGGATCCTTTTGAGGACGACTCGGATCCCTCCGGTTCGTGAAACGGTTCCACCGCAATCCGTTGGTAGCTCACTTCCAATACCTCCAGTTCCTCCGTGCCGCCGGGCGCCCGGAGCACAACCGTATCGCCTTCTGCCGACTTCAGCAACGCGCGCCCCAGCGGCGACACCCAACTGATGTGGTCGCGTTCGAGATCGACTTCATCGGTGCCCACGATGCTCACAACCCGCTCCACTCCCGCTGCATTGGCATAGCGCACGGTCGCGCCGAAGAAGGCCCTCGTGGCCGCTTGTCCCGTCCTCGGAGCTTCCGGATCCACCACTTCCGCGGCTTCCATTCGCTTCGCGAGAAACCGAATCCGCCCATCGATCTGGCGCAGCCGACGCTTGCCGTACTGATAGTCGGCGTTTTCACTGCGATCGCCGTTACTGGCGGCCCACGTCACCACCTCCGTCACGGCGCGGCGTTCCTTGGTGAGCAGAAACCGGTGCTCCTCCTGGAGCCGCTGAAACCCGCCTGGCGTGATGTAGTTTTTCCCTTGCGGCACGGCGTCCGGTTTCGGTTTTCTAGTAAACCCTTTTCGCATTTGTATGTGAGAAACGTCCGCCTGCTCGCTACTAATAGTATTAGAAACGATGCTGGAAGCGGAACGGCACAAGGTATTCGAGAGCTGGATAGACGAGCACAAGGCCATTCTGTTCAAGGTGGCGCGCGTCTATGGCGACACCCATTCGGATCGCGAGGATCTCTTCCAGGAAATCGCCCTGCAGGTCTGGCACAGCATCGAGGCGTACCGCGGCGACAGCGCTCCAACCACATGGATCTACCGTGTGGCGCTGAACACAGCGCTCTCGTGGCAGCGCCGGGAGCGCAAGCACGAGCGGGGCCGGCAGGACATCGAGGCAGCCACGGGCCTGCTCATCGCGCCCTCTGTTCGCGATCCCCGCCTCGACTGGATCTACGAGCGGATCTCGGAACTGGACGAGTCGAACCGCTCGCTCGCGCTGCTGATGCTCGATGGCTTCAGCTACCGCGAGATGTCGCAAATCCTGGGCCTCGGCGAAAGCAATGTCGGAATGAAGATCAACCGCATCAAAGCAGCGCTCGCCGCTCAGCTCGCGAAGGAGGAAAACCGTGGACTTTGACCAGATGCTGGAAACCTGGCGAGCCCAGAATGCTGCGCCGCCGTACGACGTGAACCGCGATGCGCTTCGGCAGGCGCTCGAAGCCGAAGCCGCCAGGGTCCTGGGAGATCTGCGCATCCACCGCCGCGGGCTCCGGGTCATGTGGATCTTCGGAATCGGCATGGCCGTCTGGGCAGCGTTCTGGATCGCGATCACGATTACCAACGGCTGGGACGCCATCTACGCCATCGCATCCGGCGTGAGCGTAGGCATGTTTGCGTTCTCGGCCTGGACCTCCTCGGTGGGCCGGGGGCGGGAGCCCGAGCGGAATTTCGGCAACACGCTGCAGGAGGAGGTGAAGCGCAGTCTGGCGCTTGTCGATTACCAGCTTTCGGCCACTCGGCGTTGGATCCTTCCAGCGCTGGGGACGACTTCTCTCATCGTCGGCGTGGCGCTGTTCTCCTGGACCATAGGCAGCAGCCAGGATGTTGCCCACAATGCCAACCATCCCGAATCATCGGGCCGCGGCTGGTTCTGGTATGCGGTCGTGCTCGGGGGCTTGGGGTTGTGGGCCTCCTACAAAGCACGCGTTGAGATGCGTAAGGCGGAGCCGAAACTGGAACTCCGCCGGCGGCGCTTGCGAGAGTTGCTCGCTACGCTGGAGGCCCGCGAATAAACTTTTGGCTTGCAATTCTTCTGAGCCAGTTGTACCATTGGATCAACTGGTACAAGGTGATCATTGGAAATTACAATCGACATTGACAACCCCTTGCCGCAGTTCGAACAGCTCATCGAGCAGGTCAAAGCCGCGGTCACTTCCGGCGCCTTAAAGTCCGGCGACGCGCTCCCTTCGATTCGCCAGCTGGCCAACGATCTCGACCTCAACAGCAAGACCGTCGCGAAGGCGTACCAGTTGTTGACACGCGACGAGATCATCGAAACGAAGGGCTTTCGCGGCACCTATGTTCACCCGAAGGCCAAGGCGAACTGTAAGTTCAACCTGCAGGAATGGGCCCTGCGTAAGCTCAGCGAATCCATTGACGAGCTGCGCGAAGCAGGCGTAACCGATTCAAAAATCCGCAATGCGTTCGCCGACGCCATCAACCGGCGAGCGCCCGCCAAATGAGGTTCTCATGATCGAAGTCTATTTATTTCTTGCGGTCTTCCCCATACAAATACTGGGATTGTCCGTGTTGTATCCGCTCGGGTTGACCCGGCAGGTTCGAACGGCACTGAAGACCATTCCCGCCGAGCGCCTTGCCGAGCTGTATCCGGGAATCGACGTCGCCGAAGCGCACGAACGCTTTATCGCTCGATACCGCGTGGCGAACACGGTCGTTGTGGTGCTCGGCCTGGTGCTGCTCGGCTGGTTCCTCAGCTACATGCAACGCCCAACCTGGGATGAAGGCACGGTGGGCGGCCTGTTAACCGCGTACTTCTTTCTCCAGAATGGTCCAATCCTACTGTTTGCCTGGTTCACACTCAGGTTCAACAAAGTGCACCGGCGCTTGTTACCGGATGCGAAGCGCAAGGCCAGCCTGGACCGTCGCGGGTTGTTCGACGTTGTCTCGCCGTCTATGGTTTTGCTTGTCATCTTGTCTTATTTCCAGTTTGTCGCCGTCATCTTCTATGCCGCGCAGCATCCGTTCCCAGGATTTGGCGGTCGATTTCTCAACATCGGTATCGTGTCGCTGGGATACATACTCCTGGGTGCAGTCGTGATGTACCTGCTCTACGGCCGAAAGAAGATAAGCCCGCTCCACTCGCACGCGGACCGCATACGTATTGTCCGCGGCGTAGCGAACTACTACGCCTGGATCATCATCCTCTCCTCGATTTCTATTTCGATCAACATGGCGGGCAAACTGAAACTGGTAGTGGATTTGGAGACCTGGGGCCCGTTCTTGGGAACTGCTTTTTTCCTGATCATCACGCTTCTCCTCCTTCGTACCGTGGCCGCGCGGACGCCGCAGCCGGAAGCGCAGGGGTTTGGTTCCAGTCCGGTTCTTTAAGGAGATCTCATGAAATTTCTACTACTACTGATGTCCGTTCCGTGCGCACTCCTGGCTCAGACTCTGGAAGGCACCTGGCAAGGGATGCTGGCGCTGCCAAACGGTAGCGAAGCTCGGATCGTGATACAGCTCACGAAGAACGGGAACGCGATGCAGGGACTTCTAGTCAACATCGACCCAGGTGGTGGGCGAACCGCGATCACTGCGGCGACGTTGCAGGGAACCACCGTAAAGATGACGATACCCGGCATGGGAGTCGGCTACGACGGCAAGATGGAGGCCGACGGCAATTCGATCACCGGTACCGTGAGTCAGTTGCCGCTCCCCCTGAAGCGCGCCACCGCCGAGACCGCCTGGGAAATTCCGCCTCCTCCCGCTCCCCCGAAAGCGCTGCCCGCGAACGCGAAGCTCGAGTTCGAGGTCGCCACCATCAAGCCCAGTCCCGAAGGCCGGCGGGGCTTCGGAATTAATGTGGTCGGCACCAACTTCCGGACCTCCGACACCAAGCTCACCCACCTGTTGACATTCGCTTACAGCATCCATCCGAACCAACTGAGCGGCTTGCCGGGCTGGGCTGACAATGAGCTGTTCGACATCCTGGCGCCGATGCCGTCCGAGGGTGCGCCGAGCGACTCGCAACTGCGAATCATGCTACAGAATCTGATCAAGGAACGCTTTGGCCTCGAATTCCACCGCGAAAAGCGCGAGCTCTCCGTCTACAGCATCGGCGTCGGAAAAGGCGGAGCAGCGGGGATGAAGATGAGCAAGAATGAGGGCAAGCAGCCGCTTCCCGGGATGGGGTTCCGCGCACTAGGACGCATGTTCGCCGTGAACGCAACGATGACCGATTTAGCCGGCCTGCTGCAAATGATGGTGCTCGACCGCCCGGTGATCGACCAGTCCGGAATTGCAGATCGCTTCGACTTCAATCTCAACTGGACGCCCGACGAATTCCAGTTCCCCAGCGCCGGCCAGCGCCCGACGGCTCCCGCCAATCCCGATGCGCCCCCGGATTTGTTCAGCGCGTTCCAAGAGCAGTTAGGCATGAAGCTCGATGCCACCAAGGCTCCCGTGGACGTGATCGTGGTGGACAAAGTCACGCGGCCCTCGGAGAACTAAGGGCCCCAATATTAGGACGCCCGGCGGTCCCGAAAGCGAATCTCCAAACTCTTCCCCAATACCTGCGCCGCCCGAGCCATCGTATCCAACGACACCCCCACGTTCGCCGGATCTAGCAGCCGGTCCAGTTGCGACCGGCTCGTGTGAAGCTCTTCCGCCATCGCCTTCTTAGTGATTTTTTTCTTCTCCATCGCCTGCTGCAATTGCCATGCGAGCACCCGCTTAATCGCTACCGCTTCCACTTCTTCGCGGATGCCCTCTTCTTCCAGAAAGCTGTCGAAGCTCGACCCGCTATGATCAACTGTCTTCGATTTCTTCACGCCAAACTCCTTTCGTGCTTCTTCTTATTGGATCGAGCCAACTCCAAATCCGCCAAGGGAGCACGCTGCGACTTCTTAATGAATCCGTGCAACAACACCATCCGCCCGAGCCTATCGACGTAGAACAGTACGCGCGCGATTCGATTGCCGAGATCCGTGCGAACTTCGTAGATCCCGTCACCCATAGGACGGCACGTCGGCATGCCCAACGGCCAGCCAAACTCCACTGTCTCAATGTCGTATCCGATCAGCTTCCGGTCTTGAGAAGGCAGAGACTTGAGCCACTCGCGCACCGGCTCACCTCCAGCCTCGGTCCGGAAAAAGATCGCCGGGATACGCTTCGCCGGTTTCTCAGACACGACCCAGAGTACCATATGCGGTACATGCTCGTAGACAGAGATAGCGCGGGCGTCGCTATGGGATGGAAAACTTCATTGTGCGGAGAATTTCGATGTCGCGCTGTTGTTGTTCGGCATCGATTCGACCTTCTGAAAAGTGCCGCGGCTTACCCGATCTGCTCAGGCTGTGATGCTCGACACGCGATTTGATCAACGGCATCGATGCTTCGCCGTTACCGCCGCGGCGCCGCCGCATCCAACGGATTCAGCCCTCTCCCATACCCCGGGTCCATCGCCGCCAAGTCCGACCGGTAACTCACACTATTCGCCGTCGGAAAACCCGCAGGCACCTTCTGCGTCACTTCCCCGTCGCCGCCCACTCCGTCCCCCTCTGGAACGTCACCACAAACCCAACGCAGCTCAGCGCATTGATGTCATGCCCCATCATCGTGTGAAACACGCGGCCCTTCCCATACTGCAACACCGCGAGCATCGGCTCATCCCGCCCCGTCCCCGCATTCGCCGGATCCGAAAACGTCGCCAGCACCGTCATATTTCCCCCTTCTGGGGCCTGAACAATCGGATTTAATTCTCGGTGGGGGACTTCTCGATCCTGTCGACAATAATTACTTCGCTGGGAATCTTCGTAGAAGTAACTCTTAAGCCCATCTGCTCCTGGATTGCGGTCGCGACAATCCCCGGCATCTCCATGATCGTCGAATTGACCATACCGGGCGCTCCATTCGAACGGCGTCGCATCTCGTCGGTGACGAAACTCGATATGTCCACGCGATAGTTGTAGCGCCCAGCAAGTCCGGTCTGATCGACCACACGTATATGAAGGTTGCGCGTGAGCGAGCCGGTCATCTGGTTGATAGTTGCCCCATCGCCCGCGAGGTTGAACGCGCTAATCGAGAATTGTGGGGCGCTGGCGGTGCTATTCTCCACCAGCTTGTGGCCGTCTTTCCCGATGGTTAGAACAAGCGCCCCCATCTCGCGCTGCTCGCGGTGGAGAACGAGGTTGAAACGCTCGGCAAGTAGAGCCTGCATCATGCGGCGCATTTCGGGTATTGGAGCCGGCGTCGCCGCCTTGGCCGAGATATCGAAACGAAGATCGCTCATCCAAGTGGGTCCTGAGATCTCGAAGTCCTGCACGTCGTAGGCCCACGCGATATAATCCACCAACCTCACGCCGATGCGATTGACGATGCCAGGGGCATACTCGTTGGTTCGCGGGGCGCCTCCGTAGGGTCGGATAACAGCGACTTCGAAGGACGGTTGCGTCTGCGCAATGGCGCAGCAGGACAAGAGGATGAGGATCGCTAGTGTACCCATGGGTTCTTTACTCCTGCTGCAGTATAGACGGGCTTGTCCTGAACCGGTCGTTAAGAAAGGTCAAGAAGAGTCAAGTGCTTGACGTTTCTTGACGGACGCGAAGAGCTCGCAGAGCCTAAAATAGGCTTGGTGAATCGCATCCTGATCATCGACGACGACGCTGAGTTGTGCGTTTTGGTGACTCGCTTTTTGATCGCCGAAGGCTTCGTGATCGAGCGCGCACAGGACGCGCATCAAGGCCTCGCGCTGGCGTTGTCCGGCTCCTATGCGCTCATCATGCTAGACGTAATGATGCCGGACCTCAACGGATTCGACGTGCTTCGCCGGATTCGCGCAAGCTCTCGAACACCCGTTCTCATGCTCACTGCACGCGGCGACACGCAAGACCGCGTTCTAGGACTGGAAACGGGCGCAGACGACTACCTGCCCAAGCCCTACGACCCCTTGGAACTGGCGGCGCGCATTCGCGCTATTTTACGGCGATCCGAGTCCGAGCCGGGATCGGCCGCTTCAATACCGCTGGCCGTGGACGATGTGGAATTGACAGCATCCACTCGATCCGTGACTCGCGGAGGAAAACCTATCGAACTGACAGCCGTCGAATTCGACCTGCTGCAAGCACTGATGAAGGTTGCGGGTACGGTTACGAGGCGCGAAGACCTTGTGCGTGCCGTGTTGGGGCGTGAGTTTTCGCCCTACGACCGTAGCATCGACACTCATGTCTGTAATCTACGCAGGAAGATCGGACGCCTGAAGGATGGCACGGAGCGGATCAAAGGGATCCGTGGAACGGGGTATTTGTATGCGAAGTCTGCTTCCTAAGATCCTTCTTTGCGCTTTGCTGACCGTCGTTTTCGCGGTTGGTGTAGGTTCGGTCGGGATGCTAATGCCCCTGGACGGTAGTAGTGCAAGGTTAGTCGATCCGTCCTACTTCGCGGTCATCGCCGTGTGGATCGGCGTTTTGGTTTGCGTTTTGCTCGCTCGTCACATCACGTCGCCTCTTTTTGAATTGCGAAGGGCTGCTGCAACTATCGGTGCGGGGAATCTCAGCGCTCGCGTGCCAGGAAAGATTCGCAACCGCCGCGACGAAATCGGCCAACTTGGCTGCGACTTCGATCGCATGGCGGAGCGCATTGAATCGTTGGTGAACGGCCATAAGCGATTGCTTGGTGACGTCTCGCACGAGCTGCGTTCGCCCTTGTCGCGCTTGCTGGTCGCGTTGGGCCTGGCGCGGAGAGCGAATGCGCAAGAACTCCCCGAACTGCTGGACCGTATCGCGCTAGAAGCCAAACGGCTGGATGTTTTGATCGGTCAGCTGCTAACGCTGTCGCGCATCGAGGGTGGGAGCCACGCCGCCATGGAATCCTCTGTCGATCTGACAGCGCTCGTTCAAGAAGTTGTAGCCGATGCAGACTTCGAAGCTCGTGCCCAGTCGCGGAGCATCAGCATCACCGCCTGCGATGAATGCACAGTGTCCGGCTCGGAAGAACTCCTCCGCAGCGCTGTCGAAAATGTCGTCCGTAATGCCGTCCGATTTACTCGGGAAGGCACTGCCGTCGACGTGTCCATTCACCGCGAACAAAGGAACGCAGTTGTACAAGTACGAGATATGGGGCTGGCCTGCCCGAAAGCAGGCTCGCCGAGATATTCTTGCCTTTCCGGCGCGTCCAAACAACAGAGACACCTGAGAACGAGGGGTCGGGACTTGGTCTCGCCATCGCATACCGCGCTGTATCGGCCAATCGTGGCCAGATTCGCGCCGTGAATGCCCCGAACGGGGGATTACGCGTTATCATTGAGCTTCCTCTTGGAAGCTAGTTCCGCTGATTCTTACCGCCGCGGCGCCGCCGCATCCAACGGATTCAACCCTCTCCCATACCCCGGATCCATCCCCGCCAAATCCGACCGGTAACTCACGCTATTCGCCGTCGGAAAACCCGCAGGCACCTTCTGCGTCACCTTCCCCGTCGCCGCCCACTCCGTCCCCCTCTGGAACGTCACCACGAACCCAACGCAGCTCAGCGCGTTGATGTCGTGCCCCATCATCGTGTGAAACACGCGACCCTTGCCATACGACAACACCGCGAGCATCGGCTCATCCCGCCCCGTCCCCGCATTCGCCGGATCCGAAAACGCCGTCGCCAGCACCGTCATATTTCTCCCCGGCCCGCGCAGCCGAGCATACAACTCATCGCCCTGATGCATCCACAACTTCGGCAACCCCGCCGTAATCGGATGCTCCCCGCGCATCGCCACCTGAAACGGAGTCCGCTGCCCATGACTCCCCGTCGGCCCCGCCGCCGCCTCCGACGTCAACTTCCCGTCCTTATAAAACCAATACGGCCCGGACTTCTCACTCCGCCCGCGCCATCCCCCCACGCCGACCATCTCCTCAAACGCGGCCCACCCCGCGAACGCATTATCCGCCGCATGAACACTGACGAATCCGCCGCCGTTGCGAACGTAATTCTCAAACGACGTCTTCAGTTCCGCCGGCCACCGACCCTCGGGAGCATCGTAATTCCACACCACCACCGCATACTTCCCGAACTCCGGCTTGAACGCCGCAAAATTCCCGTTCGCGGGAGGCGCTGTCACCACGTCCACCTGAAACAGCCCCGTCTCCTCAAGCTGCTTCTTCAGAACCGGCGTCGTCAGTTCCCACTTGTGATACGTCCCGCCGCTCTCCCCATCCAGCAGCATGACTTTGATTGGCTCAGCCGCAAACGCGCAACCAGCAAGGACAATGGCAAGCAACGTGGTTTTCATCAAAGACATTCTCCCACGCTGAACAGTCTGGCGCAGCCGTGATAGGTCAGTTCTCCGACGGCCGTTCGACGCTGTCGATCACGATGACGTCGACCTTTTCTTTGGCGGATTCGAGACGCAGGCCGGCTTGTTCTCGAATGGCGGTGAAGAACTCGGGTCCGGTGGCGACGCCAGTGCTGGAATCGGAGTCGGCGTCGGTAACGTAGTCGAGTTCCCAGTCGAAGTTCTCTGTGAGGCCCGTACGGTCAAGCACCGCGCGTTTCAAAGTGAAGGTCAACATCTTCGCTGCCTCCGGCATCGAATAGTTGCGCACCGTCATAACAATCTTCCGCCGTCCGTCGGGTCCAACCCTGCCACTGGGGCCGGTGAATTGTCCCGCTCGGCGCATGGTGCCATCCGGTGCCTGGACCATCCGTCCTTCCGCGGGGGCTGGTCTTACCTTGGGTTCACCTTTCGCCACGGTGAGAAGGAACACCGGGGCTTCCCGCATCTCATGGTGGAACTTCAGTTGGAAGCGGTCGCGAAGCAGAGCCTCCAACATAGGCGCAATTGCGGCTGGCGTGGAGGGGGTTCCTTCGGGTAGCGTGGCCCGGATCTGGTAACCGTCCTTCCGTATCCAGTCAGGCCCTCCTGTGATGTAGGGGCATTCCTCCTCGTTCCTCGCGATCGTCGAGCAAACTTGCAGGCCGAGCGCCTTGAGGATGAAGCTGTAGACAGTGCCGGGAGTGGCGTACCGGCCGTTGCCGAGTTCGGCAATGGCACCTGCTTGGGCTCCGGGGGCCCCGCGGCCCGGAGCGTTGGGGTCGCGGGCGCGGATCGAGGCCACCTCGAAGGCGGGCCCCTGTGCGATGAGGGTCCCGGCGAGGAAAAGCGCTCCGGCTAGGAAGAACGCTGCGGCGAGCATTCGTCCGGCAATTGGCGTGTTTCGGCTCATCGACCCTATTGTCGCGAGGGCCCAGCGCGGTTCCATTATTTTCTACGGCAGCGAATACGCCACCAACGCCGCCCCCGCCCCCATCAACACATACTGCTTCCCGTCCAACTCATACATGATCGGAGCGTTCTGCATCCGCCCAACCGCGTCATGCCACAACGTCGCCCCGTCACTCGTGCGAAGTGCGACCAGGTTGTTGGCATTATCCCCACTAAACGTAATCCCAGTCTTAGTAGTCAACACACCCGCCGTCCCCGCCCCATCCCCGATAGGATGGCTCCAAACAATCTTCCCCGTCTTGTAATCGATCGCCCGCAAGAACGACTTGCCCTGCAAGTTGTAATCCGCCCCCGCCCATCCATAAGCCCCATCCTCCGGCTTATAGAAATAAATCCCATACCCATCCTGCGCATTCACAATAAACAGCCCGCTCGCCGGATCGAAACTAGGCGGCCGGAAATTCGTCGCCCCCGCTTCATTCGGAGCCACCAACACCCCATCCCGCGAAGGCTCCTTATCCGGATTCGGAATCGGCCGCCCCTGCGCATCGATCCCCTTCGCCCAATTCACCGCCGCGAACGGAGCCGTCAACAAACTCTTCCCATTCGTCCGATCAAGCACAAAGAAATACCCGTTGCGCGAAGCCTGCATCAGCATCTTGCGAGGCTGCCCATTGAACGTCGCATCCACCAGCACCGGAATCTCGTTCGCATCCCAATCGTGCGTATCGTGCGGCGACGCCTGGAATCCCCACACCAATTTCCCAGTATCCGGATTCAACGCAACAATGCTGCAAGTCCAAGGATTGTCCCCCGGCCGAGTCTTTCCATTTAGCACCGGCGTCGGATTCCCTGTCCCCACAAACACAAGGTTCAATGCAGGATCGTACGTCCCCGTCGTCCACATCTGCCCGCCCGTTGCCCCGCCGCTTTTCGGCTCGTTCACCCCCGGCGGCGGAGTGCTATAAAAAATCCACTGCGTCTTCCCTGTATCCGCATCCACCGACTTCAGCTGCCCCGGCACATTGTCGAAGTCCCCCGACACGCCGACCAGCACATGATTCCCAACAATCAGTGGCGCATTCGTCGACCAATACCCCTTCTTCGAATCCGCAATCACCACATCCCACTTCACCTTGCCCGTCTTCGCGTCGAGCGCAATCAAATGGCAGTCCGGCGTCGTGAGGTAAACCGTATCCTTATATACCGCCGCCCCGCGATGCCCGATGTGAAACGCATTATTCGGAGCCGACGTATAGTGCCACAACTCCTTCTGCGTCCGAGCGTCCACCGCCCAGATGTTGTCCGGCGTCGTGACATAAAGGATACCGTCCTTCAAAATCGGCACAGCCTTGATCGCCTGATTCTGCCCCGACTGCCACCGCCAAGCGAGCTTCAGCGACGCGACATTGTCCGGCGTAATCGCCGCAAGATCACTGCTCCGCCGCCCCGAATAATCCCCGTGATACGTCAGCCAAGAGTCCGACTGCGCCAGCGCCAGTCCGGCGAATAAAAGCCCACACACGATTCTCATTTCAAGGTCACCAAGTACGCATACACATCGTGCATGTCTTTATCTGTATATTTCCCGAGCTGCTCAAAATGCGCCCCCACCGGATCATCCACCGTATACTTCAATCCGCTCTTCAACCACGTCTCCCGAACTCCGCGCGCATCCACAACCGTAATCGAAAACTCATCCTCCGCCGCCACCGTCCCGCTGACGGTCGGCCCCGCCATGAGTGTAATCGTCACCTTCGGCCGAGCCGGTGCAGGCCGCCCGCTATTCGGATTCAACATCCGCTGCAACAACGCGAGCCCCTGAAACCGAGTCCCGATCCCCTTCAAATCCCCTGTACTCGAATGGCACCGCGCACACTGCGTATCGAAATACTTCAACCCCGCCTGAGCATTCCCCGTCAGTAGATCCGCCGCCTCCACATCCCGCCGACCTCCGCCGACCGCCTCAAACTTCTTCTTCTGCGTGTGAACAAACGCAGCAATCGCCGTCACGTCCGTTGCGTTGAAGTTAAACGAATGCGGAGCCGCGCCCTTCAGCAGCGGACCAATCTTGTCCCCCCGCACATCCGTCGCGATCACTTCAGACCGAGTAAGATCCGGCCCGCCCTCACCCCCAGCCGCATCGCGCCCGTGGCAAAACCCGCACTGCCCCGTAAACTTCCCCTCGCCGCTCTTAATCTGCGCCGCCGTATAAGTCTGCGGAGTAACCGTAGGCGGCAGCGGCCGCGAAGCCGGACTAGCCGCCGGACCCTTCGCCTTACCCTTCCCCGCCCCCCCC
>JADMIO010690231.1_pt1 | contig 77254 bp, 60 predicted proteins | sample 8958161 | NCBI WGS metagenome assembly JADMIO01 (sample SAMN16585339, study PRJNA669376) | soil metagenome | isolation source: Crop rotation soil | place: USA: Cullars Rotation, Alabama | collected 2011
CGCGACAACTTGTCCACGTGGAATTCTAAGCTTAGGATCCCAATGTGCTGGAAAGCGATCGTAGCTTAATTCATCAACCACATAAAATACAATAAGCAGGCAAGCGGCCAAACCGAGAGCCAGCCCTAAAATATTTATAGCCGTAAACCCCTTGTTTTTAACAAGCGTACGGAATGCTGTTTTGATATAATTTTTTATCATGGTGATTAAGATCAATCGTTCCTTAAACTTTTTACCGGGTTGGCTAACGCTGCTTTTAATGATTGAAAGCTGATAGTTATAAAAGCGATAAGCAGGGTTATTAAACCGGTTAAGGCAAACACCCACCAACTTACATCAATACGGTAAGCAAAATCCTGCAGCCATTGCTGCATAAAGTACCAGGCTATGGGTGAGGCTATTATAATGGCGATAATAACCAACAACAGATAATCTTTTGATATAAGCATTAATATGTTGTTAACACCCGCGCCCAATACTTTGCGTATGCTGATCTCTTTAAGGCGCTGGCTGGCCGTAAAACTCACCAGGCCAAATAAACCCAGGCAAGCCAAAAAGACTATTAAAAAACTGAAGCAGGTAAATAATTGCTGTAATTTGTGCTCTGCCTGGTATTGCCGGTCAACCAGTTCATCTACCCAATCGTACTTTAAAATATTATCAGGGTAATATGACTTATATAGGTTATTAAGGGCAGTTAAAACTGCTTTTGCTGTACCGGGTTTAACGCGTACTAGCATATACCCGGCAGTAATATTGGTATCTGCCTGTATAAAAGTTGGCTTTAGTTTGGTGTGTAACGACTCGTTGTTAAAATCCTCTATCACACCTACCGGTATCCCATCAATTCTTAACCCGGGATTATTTAGCTTTACAGATAACAAACCTGCTGTATAACTTGTAGCTAAAACCGACCTGTTCTTTATCAACTCACGTGTTTTAACACTATTGCCATATATGGAGTCGGCGTCCATAAAGTCGGAGGCGAGACCGGGCCTGAGCAACCTGCCGCTTTTTAGTTTGAACTTTAAAGTAGGCGCCAGGTCAATATCCCCGTTAATATAATAAATAGTGGTTTTTTCTTTTTGGCCCGGGATAGTTATTTCGTTCGACATGCTAAACGGCGCGCGGACGGGGCTCCAGTGGGCAAGGCTTACATTTTCTACACCCGGGATACGCTTCACATCCTGTTTAAAAGCAGCGCTCTTTGTGCCCCAGCTGGTAAAGTCGATGCTAAGCAAATTGCTTTTATCAAAGCCCAGGTCCTTTTCACTGATATAATTAAGCTGGTTATGAACTACCAGGGTAACCAATATAATGGTGACCGATATAACAAACTGGCCAACTACCAGGAACTTTTTTAAAAGGTTTAACTGCACACCGCCCGACGTGTTATTACGTAAAATAACTACGGGTTGAGGACGCGATAAGAACCAGGCCGGGTATAAACCTGTAACCAGGCTCACCAGTAAAACACAACCAATAGTTAGCGCCAGGGACGACCCCTCATATAAGTTGAGTACCAATTGATGGCCCAGGTAAGTTTCAACAGGTTTTATAAATAGCGGATAAAATATAATGGCCATTGCAAACGCGATCATAAAAAACACCAATGATTCGGCTAAAAAGCGGATAATGAGCTGCAATTTTTCGGCACCTAAAACTTTACGTATGCCGGTTTCTTTGGCGCGGTTAAATACCCGGGATATGGTAAGGTTTACAAAATTTATACAGGCTATTATTAACAACAAGGCCGCTACCCCCGCAAAAATATAAACGGTACGTATACTGCCCCGCACTTTTCCTTTATCAAAATCAGACCGCAGGTATACATCTTTTATAGATTGAAACTGGTAAGTATAATCAGCAGCCATAAGATCAGTTTTAGCATACGCCGAATTTATTTTTTGTGCAAAGGCCGATGCGGAGGTACCCGGCTTTAGCAAAAAGTATTCTGTTAAAAAGCTTGTACCGCCGCGTTTGCCCGGCATAACATCCCAGTTGGGCGGATACGTGGCAATTACAATGGCATCTGCCCTTAAATGCGTATTACGCGGTATATCAGCTATAACGCCGGTGATCAGGAACTTTTCGGGACTGCCAAATTGCGGAACAGAGTAAATTATTTTACCCACCGGGCTAACATTATTAAAGTAAAGTTTGGCCAGCTTTTGGGTTATGATCAAATTTTTATACCCTTTTACTACCTTTTTGGGGTCGCCTTCAATTATTTTAAAATCCAGGAAGTTCCATACAGATGATTCGGCACTAAGATAATTTATGGCTACGCCTTGCTTTTCGTCGCCTAATTTAAAGTTGTTATCCCCCGGGTGCATGCGGCAGTAATCAACCACTTCGGGGAAATCTTTTTTGAGTGTAGGGGCCAATGCGGCAATGGTTTCCGGCCTTAAAATTTCGTCTTTAACTGATTTTTGGGTGGATAGAACCCGGTATATGTTATCGCCTTTGGTCCATTGTTTATCGTACGATAGTTCGTCAAATACAACGGTTGCTACAATTAAACAGGCGGTTAAGCCAATGCTAAGGCCCGCAATATTTATTATGGAATAAGCTTTATGCTTCCATAAACTGCGCCAGGCTATTTTAAAATAATTTTTTATCATGATAAGGTTTAGGTTAGGTTCATTCGCTTCTTAAACTATTAACAGGATTGGTTAAGGCGGCTTTAATGGTTTGTATAATGATCAATATCGCCGTTATAAGCATAAGCCCTATTATTGATATCATAAATGGATTTAAAGTGATGGCCACTTTGTAAGCATAGTTATTTAACCAGTTTTGCATTAAAATAAAGGCAACAGGGCAAGCAATTAACCCGGCAATGGCCAGCGTCACCATAAACTCTTTCATAAAAAGATTGATTATAGCCGTAACTGAAGAGCCAAGTATTTTGCGGATACTTATTTCTTTGGTTCGCTTTTGAATGCTTAATGATATTAATCCCGTTACGCCTAAAAGTGCAATAATAATGGCTAAGGTTGTAGCTATATAAGATGCCTTTTTTAATTGCAACTCGGTTTTATATAACCTGGTAAGTGCATCATCCATGAAATAGTACTCAAAGGGAGCGCCGGGTAAAATATCTGCCCATTTTTGCTGCAGGGCGGTTAAACTTTTTTCAATATTGCCGGGTTTAAGTTTAAAAGAAAGATACCTGTAATAAGTGCCATCATTAACGTTTGCAAATAAAATTGGCTGAATACGTTGCTGCATCGACCCAAAATGAAAATCGGCTGTAACACCTGTAATTAAATAGGATTGCCCATTACCTTGAATACGCACTGGTTGCCCTATAGCCTGGTTAGGATCAGTCCACCCTAACGCTTTGGCTTCGCTTTGGTTAATTACGGCTTCTTTCACATCACTTTCGCTATATTCTTCAGAAAAGAAGCGGCCCGCTATTAATGGGATGCCATAAGTAGCTGCGTATTGGTTATCAGGAATAACCACTTGTGAGGTAATAGCCTGTGTCGAATCGCTGCCCTGCCTAAATACAGACGCATTGTTAGCCGGTGCTCCATTAGGTATATCCCATGATAAAGTTGCATTACTAACTACAGGTGCCTGCGCAAAGAGGTTGCGTGCAGCCTCCATTTTTTGCACCCCTTTTTTTGACCAATCCCTGGGTACCTGTGCATAAACAACATAATCTTTGTTGTAGCCCAGATCTTTACTGAAAAATAAATTGACCTGTTGGGTAACAACCAGCGCGCTAATAAAAACAACGGCGGCGGTACTAAACTGAAAAGCTACCAATGATTTGCGCACAAAAATATTCTCGCTTACCCTGAGTTTGCCCTTTAATGAATCTACTGATTTGAGTGAGGATAATATAAAAGCAGGATATATGCCGGCAACTATACCTATTAAAATTGATATGATGAAAATAACGGGGAAAAATACCGGGGGAAATGCAAATAAGCTAATGATATTACTATCTAAAACGCCACTAAAATAGGGTCGGAAAATAGAATAAAGTATTAACGCTATAATTGTAGACAGGATAACAAGCAATACAGATTCAATTAAAAACTGTATGATCAGTTGCTTTTTTAAACTGCCCAAAACTTTCCTGATACCCATTTCACGCATCCGGCTTGATGAGCGGCTTATGCACAGGTTAACGAAATTGATCATCGCCATCAACAAAATAAAAACCGCTATACCTGTTAATGTATATAACATTTTACTAATGATGCCATTATTTGCCGCCAAGTGGTATTGGGTTAACGGTACAGGTATGATGCTGATATTTTGACTGATTTGCAGCGGAGCATGACTTTTGATCAATTGCTTTATGGGCCCTTCCAAATCCCGGGGCTTTACACCATCATTTAATTCAAGGTAGGTTACCAGGCTAACATTGTTCCACCCGGCCATTGACCTGCCCATAAAGCGCGCGGCACCGGCGGGAAGAAAAAATTCGTTTTTATTATTATCGTTAATACTGGTAACAGAGTTTTTAGGTACTGCTGCCAAAACCCCCGAAATAGTAAAATCATGTTTTGAACCTGAAAAATTTTCGACAGTAAGTGTTTGCCCCACTACATCTAAGCGGTTAAAATATTTCAAGGCTTTATTTGAGGTAATCACTACAGAAAACGGATCATTCAGTGCCGTGTTTTTATCGCCATACAATAATTTAAATCCATACATATTTAGCATAGTGCTATCAACAATCTGTATGTTTTCTCTGAAATGATTGTTACCTTTTGATATGGTGGATACCACGCCATCCCAGCGCAGGTAATTTTTAACCAGTCGTGGATAGGTTTCTTTTAACGCTTGGGGCAATGCTGCAATAGTGGTTAGTTCATTACCCATGTTAGGGTCTTTCCAACTGCTTTGTAAAATGTATTGATTATCAACATTTTTAAGCTGATGATTAACCTGTAACTCGCCCCACGAATAAACAGCTATAAGCAATGTAAAAGCAATACCAACAGATAAACCAATAATATTTACAGCAGAATAAAAATAATTTTTTTTAATACTGCGCCAGGCTATTTTAAAATAGTTTTTTATCATAGTTATTCGCTTCTTAAACTATTAACAGGATTGGTTAAGGCGGCTTTAATAGCCTGGAAACTTACAGCAATTAAGCATATGGCTATGCTGGCCAGCATGGTTATGGCAAACACCCATAAACTTAACGAGGTATGATAAGTGTATTTACCCAACCATTGATTGATATTATACCAGCTAATTGCAGAGCCGATTATAAATGACAGCAATACCAGCGCAACAAATTGCCGCGACATATTGAACCACAAACTGCTGATACTCGCTCCTAATACTTTACGTATACCTATTTCCTTTTTACGCTGTTCGGCACTAAATAAGGCCAGCCCAAATAAACCCAGGCAGGAAACTATGATGGCCAAGCCGGTAAACCCAACAGACATGGTGCCAAGCAGCTTTTCCGTTTTGAATTTTTTACCGAACTCCTCATCCGCAAACTTATACTCAAACGGATATCCGGGGTTATCCTTTTTATAAAGAGCCTGTAATGTGGCCAGGCTTTTTGAAACAGAGGCACCCGGGTTTAACTTTAAAGCGATGCTGCCTACCCACTCTTTCATAAAGCCTATTATTGCCGGTTTTACAGGCTCGTAAGGCGACCCCCATACAAAATTTTTAACTACACCAACAACAACACGCGGTTTACCCTGCCAGGTAATTAACTGGCCTAAAGGGGCTTTAAGGCGCATCATTTTTACTGCTGCCTCATTCAAAATTACACCACTCGTGTCTGCAGGATGATTTATGTCAAAATCCCGTCCCTGGGTTAAGGTTAAACCGTAGGTGTTTATAAAATGATAGGTAACTACCATTTGATCAATAGGTAGTTTTTCTTCGCCAGGCAACTGTCCCGGCCAGATGATGTTCCATGAGGCACCATTTATATAAGTGATGCTTCCTGATGTTATTGCTCCATCGGTTATAGCACCGGCGTTTAAAGCATCCTGCCTGAAACTTTCAAAGTTCTTCTCAAGGGTACCCTCAACCGGCATCTCAATAAGGTTGTTGCTATTATATCCTGTTGGGCGGTCCTGTATATAACCTATCTGTTTATATATAAATATGCTTGATAGAATAAGACAGGTTGTAAAAGTAAATTGCACTACAACCAGTATATGCCGCGGCCTAACTGCTGCATTGCCGACACTGAGCCGCCCCTTTAATACTTTGACCGGATTAAATGATGAAAGGAACAGCGCGGGATAACTGCCTGCTATTAACCCTGTAGCCAAAGTCACCCCAAGCGCTGCAAGCCATGCAATAGTATTTTTATAGGGGAGGGCCAGCTGCAAATTCATGATCCCATTAAAAACGGGCAATAATATTACTATCAATATCAACGATAGCATAAATGCCAGGAAAGCCATTAATACTGACTCGCTCATAAACTGTTGTATCAATGCAAACCGGCGCGCTCCTATTGCTTTACGTACCCCTACCTCGCGCGCCCGGCGCTCTGAACGGGCTGTAGACAGGTTCATGAAGTTGATGCATGCTATTAGTAATATGCTAATAGCCAGCCACAGGAATAATTGCACATATTCAATATTGCCGCCGACGTTTACTCCATTTTTAAAAGAACCATATAAATGAAGCTTAGCAAACGGGTATATAAATGCCTCGTTCTTTTTGTTATCAGCATCGTATTTGGAAATGATGCTTTTTAATTTTGAATTAACCGTTGTAAGCGAAGCCGTTGGCTTCAGCATAACATAGGTAGTAAAAGTATAATTACCCCACGCCGCAGTTTTTATCCACTGCTGTTGTGCAACATAAGCCGGCCATGGAACAAGTGCCTTAAATGTAAAAGATGAATTTTGAGGGTTATCTTTTATTACCGCGCTAACTGTTAACGGGTATTTACTATCAAAATTTATAGTTTTTCCCAACGGATTTATATCTCCAAATAAAGTTTTAGCGCCTGATTGTGTGAGTATTATTGAGGATACATCCCGGAACGCCGTTTGGCGGTTACCATACACAAAATCAAAACTAAACATGTCCACCAAGGTAGAATCGGCCGCCATCATTTTCAGCTTTATGGCCTTGTCCTTATAATTAAATAAAACTTCGTAGGCCGAACTGGTGCGCGCTGTTTTGTCTACTTCGGGAATATCTTTTTCAATAACGGATGCCAGCATTACAGGCGTTGAAGAGCCTGTTCCTATCTCGCCGTTATTAGGCTGATTTATAAAAACCTTATATAGGCGATCGTTATTTACATTAAACTTATCAAAACTAAACTCATTGTAAACATATAACAGCAGCATGAAGCTTACCGTCATGCCAATAGCCAGCCCGCCAATATTTATCAGGCTGTAAAACTTATTCCTTGTTAAGTTCCGCCAGGCTATTTTGATGTAATTTTTTATCATGATAAGGTTTAGGTTAGGTTTTATTCGCTTCTTAAACTTTTAACAGGGTTGGTTATGGCCGCTTTCATGGTATTTAAACCCACAACTATCAATGTTAACAGCAGTATAATAAAGCCAACTACTGCAAAAAGCCAGATGCTTATATGAATATGATAAGTGTATTTGTTAAGCCACCCGTTCATAAACCACCACGTTAACGGCACAGCGATAGCAAAGGCGATCAATACGAGTTTTAAAAACTCTTTTGAGATGAGCATTAACAGCTGCCTGACAGTTGCGCCAAGCACTTTTCGGATCCCTATTTCGCGGAGGCGTTTTTCGATAGTGAAAGAAACCAAACCCGCCAAACCTATACAACAAATAAAAATGGCAAGGCCAGCAAAAATGTTGGTTATTGTGCTAACCAGTTGTTCGGTTAAAAACTTTTTCTCAAACTCCTGGTCAACAAACTTGTACTCAAAGGGATAGACGGGATTATATTTTTTAAAAACCGTTTCAATTGCCTGCAATGCTTTTTGTGGTTGTACAGATTGATTTAACCGGATATTTATTGAATTAGCTTGTTTTTGATCATAATAAATCACCATTGGGTCCACGGGTTCAAATGGCGAATCCATGATCACATTATCTGTAACACCGATAACCGTATGGGGAGTACCATTGCTATTTCTGAGTTGCATGCCTATAGGGTTTTTTATACCTAGTGCTTCTACGGCCGCTTTATTTAACACTATTGCGGTTGAGTCTGCCGGTGTTCCGGAAAAATCTCTCCCCTGCAAAATTTTTATTCCTAAAGTTTTTGCAAAATCAACATCAGCGGTTTGCACTGTAAAAAGAATACTTTGATCTGCCGGTTTCCCATTATAGTCGGGACCGGGCTCCCTCGCCCATATATCCGTAACCGGCGAGAGCATTCTGGTCAGAGAACTCACCATGCCGGTATTCAGCAACTCTTGTTTTATTACCGCGAAATTTTTCTTTATATCCGGTGAGGCAGAGATCCTGATCAGGTTATTTGGATCATACCCTAAATGTCGATCCTTGGTGTGTTGTATTTGCTGGTATATAATAATTGTAGCCGAGATCAATAAAATTGACATGCCAAATTGCCCCACTACCAAGATCCTCCTGGGCAATATTGCCGCTTTGCCCGGAAGAAAAGTGCCCTTTAAAACTTTTACCGGGTTAAAAGAGGATAGGTATAATGCAGGGTAACTGCCGGCAACAATACCTGTAAATAAGATAACTGCCAAAGCACCCAACCAAAAACCCGGCTCTAAAACAGGTAAACCCAGGTGCTTGTTTACCAATGTATTAAACGACGGCAATAACAGGTATACGAGTCCCAGTGAAAAAAGAAACGCGATAAGGGTAAGGATCAATGATTCAAAAAAGAACTGCAGTACTAATTGTTTCTTACCCGAGCCCAGGGTTTTTCTTATACCAACTTCCTTTGCTCTTTTTTCTGATCGCGCTGTAGAAAGATTCATGAAGTTTACACACGCTATCAATAAAATGATGAACGCAATGATGGTAAACAACCTTACATATTCAATCATTCCTCCTGTATTTTTCCCCTCTTTAAACTCATTGAAAAGCCGCCACTTTTCCATAGGAAAAGCAAAGTAGGTGCTCAGCTTTTTGTCGCCCGGGTTATGTTGGTTTTGTATATCATTAATGTTTTTTTCCAATAATTTCATGTTTGCACCGGCATTGGCCTGTATGAAAACCTGTTCCATTTATCAATTGAATTGCGGTAGCTTTCGCTGTCTTTATTGAACGGTATTATAAAATAAAACTGGAAAGTAGAATTACCGGGCGGATCGGCAATAATGGCCGTAACCTTCAAATCGCGGTCATTATCAAATTTTATTATTTTATTTACCGGGTCGGCCTTACCAAAAAGCGCCTCGGCGGCTGATCGGGTTAATACGATGGAAGATGGGTCGGCTATAGCTGTTGCTAAATTACCTTTTATAAATTTCCATGAAAACATATCAAAGAAGCGGCTACCCACGCTATACCCGAATTTTTTTAATTTGGTTTCCCCAAAAGCAAGTATATGTGAGTCGCCCTGCGAAGTAACTACCGCGTTTTTTATTTGAGGCAGCTTTTCCTGTAAAACACCTGCAAGCGGCAATACCATATTTTCATCCGTAAAAATTTGGTTATTAAAGTTCCGATGAGCCATTACCTCGTAAATGTTTTTGTAATTAGCATGGAACTTATCATAGCTAAGCTCATCCTGCACCCATAAACAAATCAGGATGGTGCAAGTAATACCAATGGTTAACCCCAATAAATTGGTTAATGAGAATCCTTTATTTCTAAATAAGTTTCTCCAGGCTATTTTGATGTAATTTTTTATCATGACAGGTTAGGTTTATTCGCTTCTTAAACTTTTAACAGGGTTGGTTAAAGCCGCTTTGATAGTTTGAAAGCTTACGGTTAATAAGGTGATCAATAAGGCTCCGCCTATAGCAATGGTAAACACCCACCAACTAATTGTTATGCGATACTCGTAATTTTGCAACCAGTTATTTAAAAAATACCAGGCAAGTGGCACTGCGATTAAACCGGCAACTACAACCAGCAAAACAAATTCTGTTGATAACATTTTCCAGAGATTGTATATGCTGGCACCTAATACCTTGCGTATACCAATTTCTTTTGTGCGTTTCTCGGCAATATAAGAGGCCAGCCCAAACAAACCCAAACATGATATGAAGATAGCCAACGCGGCAAAAAAGGAAGCAATGGTACCAATACGTTCTTCCGCGGCAAATTTTTGTGCATACTGGGTATCTACAAATTTGTACTCGAACGGAACGGAAGGAACCAGGTTTTTGAAAATAGATCCTATTTTAGCTACCGCCTCCCCGGTACTCAATTTTGGATTAATTCTTATATGTATATAGGCGGTTGCCTCATCATAATTAACCAGGTACATGGTTTGCTGTACGGGGTCATAAGGCGACTCCATCACCATATCTTTAATAACGCCAATAATTCTAAAATTATAACGACCCCACTTAATAATTTCGCCCACAGGATTTTTAAGTTCCATATATTTTACGGCGGCCTCATTAACAACAATACTATGTACCATACTGCTATCGCTGGCCCTGCTTACAGAGTCGCTTTTAAAGGCAGTGGAATAATCTCTTCCTGCTACAAACTGCCATCCTACTGTTTTACCATAGTCATGCGTTATCCAAATAGTGCCAAAGTCGTCTACTTTATTGGGGCTTTTATTTTTCCACTCTACTCCATCATTTTTTGACCATATACTGGTTGTAGGGCTTGATGTTCTTGATATCTCTGTAGCAACACCTTCATTTTTTAATTCCCTTGCCAGGGCATCGTATTTTTGTAGCAGATCAGGCGATTTAATTTGCACCGCCAGCAATCCCTCCCTGTTATATCCTACGGGCCTTGCCTTTGCATATTGAATTTGCCGGCTAACAATAATGGTCCCGATAATAAGCACTACCGAAACGGTAAATTGAAGTACTACTAAAACTTTGCGGGGCAGGCTTGAAAAACGACCTGCACGTAAAGTTCCTTTTAATACCTGCACAGGGTTAAAAGACGATAAATAAAATGCCGGATAGCTGCCCGAAACCAGGCTGGTAAACACTATAAAAACTAGGGTGATGATCCAGAAATAACCATTGCTCCAAAACATGCTCATCTCCTTGCCTGATACCTTATTGAACCAGGACAACGATAGGGTAACCAATAGTATAGCTAAAATGAACGCTATAAATACAATAAGAAAAGATTCGCATAAAAACTGTTTGATCAATTGGCTGCGCATGGAGCCAATGGCTTTGCGCACACCCACTTCCTTTGCACGTTTTTCGCTGTGCGCGGTGCTTAAGTTCATAAAGTTGATGCAGGCCAGCAGCAAGACAAATGCGCAGATAATTGCAAACATCCAAACGTATTGAATGCGCCCCCCGGTGTTGACGCCGTTTTTCCATTCTGAATATAAATGCCACCTGCTCATGGGATCAAGAAAAACCTGGAAATTGAATTTCCTGGCCTCTTCGTCTACATTATCCTGCTTGGCATTTTTTATCATAGCCGAAACCTCATCAAATGTGATGTTTGGCTGTAATTGTACATACATCACAAAAGAACTGTTTCCCCATTGGTCTTTGGCCCCATCCATCCATTTATTGTTGGCCATCAATATATCCCAGGTAGAAAGAAATTGAAGATTTTCTAATTCGGTATTAGCCGGCAAGTCCTGATAAACCCCCGTTACTTTCACATCCATTTGATTATCTACCCGTAACATTTTATCCATCGGATTTTCGCCTCCAAACAGCGCTTTTGCTGTTGATGCAGACAGCATGATGGAATGAGGGTCTTTTAATCCCTTCCATGATCCATTTACCATTTGCAACGTCAGCATTTCAGGTGCGCCTGCCTGCATGAACCTTCCGCTTTGTGATAATTTTTTTTCGCCTACAGATAAAATATGCCCCTCTGTCCAGCGCGACATAACTATATTTTTGAAATACCTGCCATATTTATTACGTAATTCAAATTCAAGCGGCCGCGGTACCGCAGCGCTTAAAAAACCTTGTCCGTTAAAGCTGCCCTTAATCATTACCCGCGCAATACGGTCATAATTTTGGTGGTATTTATTAAATGATATTTCATCATAAATCCACAAACCAATTAATAAGGCCACGGCCATACCAACCGCAAGCCCGCCAATATTTAATGCGGAGTATCCTTTGTTTTTTAACAAATTGCGCCAGGCTATTTTGATGTAGTTTTTTATCATGATCGGTTAGGTTTATTCACTTCTTAAACTTTTAACGGGGTTGGTTACGGCGGCTTTAACGGATTGGTAACTAATTGTGAGTAAAGCAATAACGATAGCGATGACACCCGCGGTTGCAAAGATCCACCAGTTGAGTTCAACTCGATAGGCATAATTACCTAGCCATCTGTTCATGGCATACCAAGCGACCGGAAAAGCTATTAGCAATGATAAAAACACAAGTTTTACAAAATCTTTCATTAACATACTTACTACCCTTAGTACTCCAGCGCCCAGCACCCGCCTGATGCCAATCTCTTTAATGCGCCTTTGGGTAGCAAATGTGGTCAAGCCAAACAAGCCCAGGCAAGAGATAGCAATTGATATGGTAGAAAATGTATTGAACAATGTCACCATACGCTGTTCTGATATATACATCTTGGAAAGATCTTGGTCAACAAAACCATAATCAAATGGTGCGTTTGGATATACTTTCTGAAATATTTCTTTTAGTTTAATAATAACAGCCTGAAGTTTTGCCTGATTCGTTCTTAAAATCAGATACCCCCCATTGTTGGTGTGTTTCATAATAAGTGGCTCAATGGGTTGCTGCACAGGTTTAAAATTAAAGTCTTTTACAACACCAATGATCGATCCCTCATGACCTTTGCTGCTAATTTTTTTACCAACTGCATTTGCTGCGGTGAATCCCATAAGCTTGACCGCCTTCTCATTTAAGACATAATTACCTTCATCGCCCTGGATCTGATCATTAAAACTGCGCCCCGCCAATAAATGCATGCCGAACGTTTTCAAAAACTTATCATCTATACTGATATGTGGGAACAAAATTTGCAGACGCGGATCTTTACCCTGCCACATTACGTTATTTGTCGCGGAGGTCAAATTCGTAGGAAGTTGATTGCTTAACGTATAATCAGTAACTTCCGGAGTTTGAGCCAAAATGGCTTTTAAGGCTTGGTAATTATTCTTAAGATCTCCTATCTTCGGCATCTCCAGGTACAATAGATTTTCTTTATTATAGCCAATATCTCGACTTCTAATAAATCTAAGCTGATAATTGACTACAATAGTACTGACTATCAGCACGGATGCTATAGCAAACTGAAATACGACCAGTCCGTTCCTTAAATATGATTTTTGACCACTTATGATCGTTTGGCCCTTTAATACTTTTGATGGACTGAATGATGACATAAAAAATGCCGGATAGCTTCCGGATACAATGCCGACGATAACTGCTAACCCCAGTAAACCTCCAACTAGTTTTATATTTATTAGGTTAATAGTCATGGCTTTTCCAGATAGATTATTGAAAACGGGAAGTAAAAGCCAGGTTATGATAATTCCTAATACTAGGGAGAAAAATGCTACAAGCATAGATTCGCTCATAAATTGAGCAATCAATTGCCTTCGTAATACCCCTATTGTTTTACGCAGACCGACTTCTTTAGCTCTTTGGCTGCCTAGCGCAGTTGACAGGTTTATAAAGTTAATACAGGCGAGCAGAAGAATAAATACGGCGATTAGAAAAAATATGTTCACGTATTGGCTGTTACCCTGACCATCTACGTCCAGTGCTAGCGCGGAATCTAAATGCACTTTGGATAGTGGCTGAAAAGTAAAAGTGCTTTTGGTGTCCGACCTGTCATTTGCTTTATAAATGGCGTTTGCCTGCACTTCTAACGCTTTAATGGAAGCATTGGTAACTTCAAATTGTTCATTTACCTGAATATAGCTGTAAACTGAAAAATTATCCCAAACTTGACCATTAGACTTGTTATAAAAATCAATAGGCAATAATAAACTAAATTGTAAATGCGAGTTGTGTGGTATGTTTTTCAACACACCTGTAATCTGGTAATTATGCCCATTTATATCATTGTCTACATGGATTATCTTTCCAATCACATTATCTGTTCCAAAGTATTTAATAGCGGTCGCTTGAGTGACTACGACTCCGTCTGGACGAACCAAAACGGCGCTAGTTTCTCCCTGCAAAAGTGGATAATTGAACATTTGCAGGAAGTTAGGATCGGCATAAAAAATACTTTTTTCAGCAAACTTTTGGCTACCAATGCTGACAGTTGCACTAATAGGCACCACTCTTGCCACCGATTTTATGGCGGGCGTCTGTTGTTTGAGTGCCGGTAATAAAGGTGGCGGTGTTACAGCTGCCGGAGTACCGGCCACATTTGCTGTTAGCCTATAGATTTGATCTATATGATTGTTGAATTTATCAAAGCTTCTTTCATCTAATACCCATAAGAATATCAGGATACTGCAAGCCATACCGGTGCCTAAACCGAAGATATTAATAGCGGTAAACCCTTTGTTTTTAACAAGAGTTCTTAATGCTATTTTGATGTAGTTCTTTATCATGTAATTATATTTTAAACCCTTATTAGCCCCTTTTTCGGGAAGGGGCTAAAAGAGCAGTCATTATGATCATGCGTATTACTATTAAATCATAATATTTTCAATCACGGCCTGCCCATCCAACAGCCGGATAATACGATGACTATACCTTGCGTCATGCTCCGAGTGGGTTACCATTATGATGGTAGTACCCTGCTCGTTCAAATCGGTTAACAGTTCCATCACATCATTACCGTTGCGGCTGTCCAGGTTACCGGTAGGCTCATCAGCCAGTATCAGTTTGGGGTTGTTTACCACAGCACGGGCAATGGCCACACGCTGCTGCTGCCCTCCCGATAGTTGCTGCGGATAATGGTTGCGGCGGTGCATTATCTGCATCTTATCCAGCACGGCCTCTACCTTTTTCTCTCTTTCGGCAGATGGTACGCCGGTATATATTAAGGGCAGCTCTACGTTTTCAAACACGGTAAGCTCATCGATCAAATTAAAGCTCTGAAAAACAAACCCGATATTATGCTTACGCAGGTCGGCGCGTTTGCGCTCATTAAAATGAGCAACTTCAATATCATTAAACAGGTAGCTGCCCCCATCCGGGTCGTCAAGCATACCCAGTATATTCAGCAAGGTTGATTTACCACAGCCCGACGGGCCCATTATAGCTACAAACTCACCCTTTTTAACTTCGATGCTGAGTTTGTTTAACGCGATGGTTTCTACCTCTTCGGTACGGTAAAATTTTTCAAGTTCGGTTATTTTTATCATATGCTCTTTTCGCCAAAGGCGACTTAATTAATTGTGATTTATTTTTTTAATACCAGTTCCTGCATATCGCCATAACTATCATAGCCCGATGTTATTACTTTATCGCCGGGTTTAAGGCCCTGTAATACCTCGTAATAATCGGGGCTTTGCCTGTTTAGTTGAATATCAACTTTATAAGCGGTTTTTCCATCTTCGCTAACTTTAAAAATCCAGTTACCGCCTGTTTGCTGGTAAAAGCCCCCCTTAGGTAATAATATGGCTTGCGTTTCGTCGCTTAGGGCCAGGCGTATCTGCAGGGTTTGCCCGCGCCTTATGGTTTTTGGCACCTGGCCCACAAACTGCATATCTACCTGGAAATGCCCGTTGGTAACCTGGGTAAACACCTTGGTTATTTTAAGCTGATAGGTTTTATCATCAAGAGAAAAATCGCCCGTTAAACCGTTAAACACCCGTGTAATATAATGCTCATCAATATCAACCCGCACTTTATAGCCCGATAATACATCAATTTGGCCCAACCGTTCGCCTTTGTTTTTATTTTGCCCAACTTCGGCATCCAGCGCGGTAAGTTGCCCGTCAACAGGTGCCCTTACTACAAGGTCGGACACTTTTTTGCGCATCAGGTCAAGCGTTTTTTTCATTTGGCTGTACTGCTCGCGTGTTTGTGCATCCTGCTGCCTAACCAGGGCCGTATCCTGCTTTAATATTTGTGTGGTTAAATTTTTGCGGCGCAACTGGTAATCATAGGCATTTTGCGCCTGCTTATATTCCTGCAATCCGATAGCCTTTTGCTCATATAATTGTTTATTGAGCTTATATATTCTTTCGGCTTCTTTATAGGCATTATCTACATCGGCCATCTGGTTAAGCTTACTGATGGTGTTTTGCTGGGCATTATTGCGCGATATTTGAATTTGTGTTTGTGCCGCGTAAACCTGGTTTTCCTGGCTGGCCAGGCTAAGTTCCAGGTCGGTGTTTGATAGTTTTAATATGGGCTGATCTTTTTTTAGGTTGGTGCCATCCTCTACATAGCGTTGTTCTACCCGCCCGCCTTCCAGGGCATCCAGGTAAATAGTTGTGATGGGCAGCACCGCCCCGTTAACCGGTATATATTCGCGAAACGGCCCTTTGGTAACCTCACTTATGGTTAACCGTTCGGTATCAACATTCAGTTTGCTTTTACCTGATGTAAAAATTATACTGGCCGCAATAAGTACTACCAAAGCCGTAACGCCGCCTATGGTTATTAAGCGCTTACTGTTCCACTTACTTTTCTCAATTTTTCTGTCCACTCCTGATATTTATATTATAAGGGCAATACAAACACATGCCACAAAATAATTGCCTGATTTACAAATAATTATAATTAATACTAATTTTTATTCGTTCGCTTCTGTTACAGCGGGTGTACGGTTATGATACAGTTTTTTAAACGTTAAAAATTTGAATAGGTTGTTTGCCAATAAGTTAGCAATGTGGTAAATTAATTGATAAAAATTGCGGAGATTTAAAGCTGTAATAGGAAAACCGTATGCTGTTAAAAAAAGCGACCGTATTGGTGGTGGATGATGACCCGGATGTACTTACTGCCGTAAAGCTGCTACTTAAAACAGAGGCGCATGAGGTTATCACCGAAAAAAATCCGGAAAATATAAACGCGCTATTGCAGCGCAACCAGGTTGATTTGGTATTGCTGGATATGAATTTTAACAGTTCAATCAACACCGGCAATGAGGGCATATATTGGCTGCGTAAAGTGAAGGAGTGGAAACCTGCCGTAAAAGTTATAATGATAACAGCCTATGGCGAAATTGACCTGGCGGTACGCACATTAAAAGAAGGCGCCGATGATTTTGTAGTAAAACCCTGGCACAATGATAAGTTAACCGAAACTATTAAAGAGCTGCTGGATAAAAAAGAAGGGGTTAAACAAACTACAGCATCAGCTAAAAGCAGCGGGATAACCGGGGCCATCCTGGGCGAATCGGAACCGATGCAGGACATCTTTCATAAAATAAATAAGATAGCACCTACTGATGCCAATATTTTAATACTTGGCGAGAATGGCACGGGTAAGGACCTGGTGGCTAAAGCCATTCATGAACAATCGTTACGTGCGGGCAAACCCTTTGTTAAGGTGGATGTAGGCGCGTTAACTGATACTTTATTTGAGAGCGAATTATTTGGCCATAAAAAGGGGGCGTTCACTGATGCCCGCGAAGACCGGCAGGGGCGTTTTGAAGACGCGCAGGGTGGTACGCTTTTTTTAGATGAGATAGGCAACATCAGCCTGCAGCAGCAAGCCAAACTGTTAACCGTTTTGCAAAACAGGCAGGTTACCCGGTTAGGTACCAACAAACCAATAGACATTGATATACGATTGATATGCGCCACCAATGTGCCTTTGCAGGAATTGGCTAACGAGAACCGTTTTCGCAAGGATCTGGTGTACCGCATAAATACTGTTGAAATTACTATGCCGCCATTGCGTAAACGCGATGCCGATATTGTGCTGCTGGCTAAACATTTTGCACAGGTGTATAGTACCAAATACTTAAAGCCCACCGTCGATTTTGGCCCCTCGGCCCTGCAAAAGCTGCAAGCATACGGCTATCCCGGTAACGTGCGCGAACTACAGTACAGTATTGAACGTGCCGTAATTATGGCTGATGAACCTTTGTTGAAAGCAGACGACCTTATATTTTCGGCGTTAGAAACGGGGGGTAACACCAATGAGGCAGGTATGGATAATATACCCTTAAGCGCTTTAGAAAAAAACGCTATACTGCGCGTTATTGAAAAACATAGCGGCAATATTACCCGCGCAGCAAAGGAATTGGGGCTCACGCGTACAGCACTTTACAGGAGGTTAAATAAGTATGATATTTAAGCGCTATGAATGGCGGTTGGTGCTGCGGGTGCTGGCTTTATTTGCCATCCTTTTAGCGGCAGCTTTTATATCAGTGAACGGGCCGTATTTTTACCTGGCGGTATTAATACCCGTAGTTACCTATCAATTAGTGGATATGATCCGCTTTAATAAAAAGGCCCAGCAGGAGATCAGCCAGTTTGTTGAATCTATTCACTACCGTGATTTTTCGAGGCATTTTGATGTAGGCAAAGCCCCGGGCGAACTCAAAATATTGCGTAAAGGTTTTAATGATATCAACAGTACTTTTAAACTGATCAGTCGTGAAAAAGAAACACAATACCATTATTTACAGAAAATACTGGAACTGGTTGATACCGGCATAGTTTCGTACGAAGAGGATACAGGCGAAATTATATGGATCAATGAATCATTTAAAAACTTGCTGAATATCCCCTACCTTAAAACAATACAGTCATTAGCTAAGCGCGAGGCTGTATTTTACAACGATATTATCAGCATAAAATCCGGCGACAATAAGCTGGTTACCATCATCCGTAATCAGCAGCAAATAAAAATATTAGTAACCATTAGTGTATATAAAATAGAGGAAAAAGTATACAAGCTGCTTGCTTTTCAAAACGTAAGCGAAGCATTGGACGAGACCGAATCAAAAGCCTGGCAAAAGCTGTTAAACATTATGACGCACGAGATCATGAACTCGGTAGCGCCCATATCATCACTTGCCGAAACCTTGAAAAACCGTTTGCAAGGCTCTCCAATTGCAGATAAGGTTGCACCTGGCGAACTGGAGGACCTGGAACTGGGGATCGACACTATTAAACGCCGAAGTGAGGGCTTATTAAAATTTACCGAAAGCTACCGTAACTTAAATAAGATAACCCAGCTCGACCTGGAGCAGGTATTGGTGTGCAACCTGCTCGAAAACATTAACAGCCTGATGTTGCCAACACTTGAAAAGAAGCAAATAGAACTGGACATCGTTATTAAAGACATCACACTTGCAGTTGATATTGATATTAACCTGGTTGAACAGGTATTAATTAATCTTTTAATAAACGCGGTTGAGGCAGTAAAAAACAGCGAGCAACCCTGTATAGTTTTATCTGCCGAATCGCATAATAATAAAACTTTTATTAAAGTAAGCGATAATGGCACCGGCATGTCTGCCGAGTTGGTTGATAAAATATTTATCCCATTTTTTAGTACCCGCAAAACCGGCAGCGGCATAGGCTTAAGCCTATGTAAGCAGATCATGCTGCTGCATAAGGGCAATATACAGGTACAATCAGCCGAAGGAAAGGGCTCGGTATTTACCCTGCAGTTTGTTAGCTAACCTAAGTTTGCCGGTTATATTTTGTGTGCTTTTAAACTAAGGTCCATGCTCACCGCCTGGTTTGTGATAGCTCCGCAAGAGACGTAATCGACACCGGTACGGGCATATGAAATAATATTATCGAGCGTGATACCGCCCGAAGCCTCGGTCTCGTACTTACCGCCAATCAGTTCAAGTGCTTCTTCCAATAGTTCCGGCGAGCAGTTATCGATCATGATGCGGTGTACATTGCCCACAGCAAGCACGCGGCGCACATCATCCAGGTTACGGGTCTCGATCTCTATTTTCAGGTTGAGGTTGTTGGCTGCAAGGTACTCGTTGGTTTTCTGGATGGCCTGCTCTATGCCGCCACAAAAATCGATATGATTGTCTTTCAGCATGATCATATCGTACAAGCCCATGCGAAGATTGTAACCGCCGCCAATGCGCACTGCTTCCTTTTCGTATTCACGAAACAGCGGCGTGGTTTTGCGGGTATCAAGTATTTTGGTTTTGTAGTCTTTTATTTTATCGGCATACTTATGGGTAAGCGTTGCGATACCGCTCATGCGCTGCATGCAGTTAAGCACCAGTCTTTCAGCTTTTAATATGGTATGTACGCTGGCTTCAACAGTAAACGCGGTTTCGCCATTACGTACAGCATCACCATCTTTTTTATAGAGGGTGAATTTTGCATCTTCTTCCAAATGATGGAAAATCTCTTGTGCCAGTTGCATACCTGCCAATATGCCTTCTTCTTTTATTTTAAGTATCGCTTTACCTTTAGCATCAGGTGGTATGGATGCCAGTGTAGAGTAATCGCCGCTGCCCACGTCTTCGAGAAATGCTGCAGCTATGAATTCCTGTGTTGTCAAAACGCGCTGTATTTTTGGACGCGAAATTAAGTAAATACTACCAACTTAACGATAATATTAACCCAGGTTGCCACTTAGAAAGGACGATATCCCTATAGCTACTCCATTATAATAACAGTGCTTTTAATGTTAAATCAGGATTAGCCTTTTTTTCTGATAGCGCCTTTAGTTCATTAATTAATTTTTCGTTATTGATCAATGTGCCTTTTGTTGGTGGTGTTACTGATTGGGGCAAAGCCGGCGCATTATTTATTGTTACCGCGCGCCATATCACATTATCATGGGGTAAGGCTACCTCCAGGATCATTCCGGGCAGGCCGCCAAACAGTTCCGGCCCGCTCGAAACATGAATATCATCGGTATAAAATGCCACTACATATATCGAATCAAATACTAACGCGTTGGCCCTCCGGCACACATATCCGGCTATTTCGCGGGTTTCATCGGTTATTTTCCAGTTAATTTTAGTGGTGCTGTCCTTCACCAGGTATGTTTTATCGAACACTGTTTTTTGAGTAACGGATCTTTCTGTATTGAGTTCTTTATATACAATATTGTTCTGATCGGTCATGGGGATATTGAATAGCGAAAACATGTTAACTTCATCGGCAATGGGAGTAAACAAGGATGTATTATCATTAAAAACAAGTGTGCTTTTAAGCACTTTAAATTGTGGATGTGCTTTTTGATACTCCTCAAATTTTACCAGGTCGGTTGGGTTCGGATCTTTACCCATTGTCTTTTTAATAAGGGCGTAGGTATTAACCGATTTTTCAAATGCTATGCTGCCACTATTAATAAAATGCTGGGCCAGTAATAAGTTGCTTAATAATAAATTAAACAGGAATATGAATGCTTTTTTCATGGCGATGTTATTTTAATGTTTTAAATTTTGTGAAATCCCAGGTTACGGAGAACATGAAATACCTCTTGATGCCCGAGTAGCTTGATTGGGTCATGGTATTACCGGATATGCCCCTGGTGATATTCAAGTTTTGATCAAGCAGGTCATTTCCCGAAATAGAAAATTTCAGGTTGTTCTCTTTCAAAAAGGTTTTGCTGATGGCCGCGTTTAATATCGTCACATTTTGCTCCGGAAAAATACTTGTCTTTGCCTTAAAACGATTATTAATATCTGCCGATAGCTGGATGTTTCCCGGTAAAAAAATCCTTCCGCTAAATGTGGTGGTTAATCCATAAGCATTGTTATTGCTTTGGGGTTGCAACGAAAACTTGCTGAAAGTATAATTAGGGCCTATTGAAAACAGCCAGTTATAGGCTTTTTGCTTGTTTTGGGTGAGCCTGATATCAGCCGAATAGGTGTTATCATCCGCCTTATTTAAAACATGGTTTATATAACTGTAGGAAACATTTCCGTTTGCACTTAAACCTGCAGAAATGCCTAACCCAATTGACTTAACAGACCCGCCTGCATTAAAAAACAGGCTGTAGTTATAGGGTGATACTCCTGCTAAATTAATATACTTAATGGTGGTTTTACCTGTAGCATCAGTAACTACATCATTAACAATAGCGCTTGATGTAAATGAATAATCGGGGCTGATGTAAAAATAAATACCACTATTTGGCTTTGTCTCCCGGTAGGTAAGCGAAAAATAATTAGTGAACGATGCTTTCAAATCAGGGTTACCCAATTTAATAAATAGCGGTTCGGTATTTACTGCTACTGGTTGAATTTGCTCAATACCGGGCTGGTTATTATTGCCATTGTAACTAAAAGCAATTGATTTGTACCTGGTGATGCTGTTTTGATAATTTAGCTGCGGCGCGAAGTTTATAAAAGTTCGTTTGTAAATATCTCCCGTATTTTTATTAACCTGTTTAAAATCAATTTCGGAAAGCTTGGCGCCAAAATTGATCAAACTATTATTGGTTTTATAATTAAACGCCGCCCCTGCCTGGTTAGTTAACTGATCAAATTTATAGTTGTTGCTATAAGCAGGATCCAATACATCATACCGCCCCGATGCCGACCTATTAAATGATTCCCTATTATCGGTACTATTATTTAACCCCAGACCATAATTAAAAACCACAGCCAACTTTTTCGAGAGGGGCTCGGAATAAGTGATATTGCTGCTAAACGCTGAGTTGATAAAATTGGTTGTTTTATATTGATCAGTATTTTGTGAGCCATTCAATATGCCTGATGCATCATAGAAATTGATCTGAGAATTTAAATATGCGGTTCCCTGCCCTTTATTATATGATTCGGATACGAGCCACGAAAAAGTGCGGCGTGGCTTTTTTAGTTTTTTAGTATAAAAAACGCTGGCGTTAAAAACAGTTTGATCCGCGTCGTTATTCAAGTTCCTGTTTTCCTGGTTCAACAAAGTATTGTTGCCCCTTTGGCCTGTGGTTAAAAAATTATTGCTGGTTTTGGTGTTTTTGGTTGTCCCGTCAACCGCCAGTTTTAAATTAGCGGTTGTATCTAACTTCACCTGGTAAGTAACATCCATTTTTTGCCTGAATAACGAATTCTTATAGGCCTGGGCAGTGTTGCTGTTGATCTGACCGTCAGGAAGATTCTGTTGTGTTGTAGTGGTATTTATGCCATCAACGGTTAAAGCGCCAATTTTATAATTGGTATTTATGGTTTCTTTATCATTGTTCCATTTATTATCATAATGCACCCCCGCGTTTTTTGCCAGTGGCGATCCCTTACCATCATACACCCCGGACGAAGCATCCAGGTCGCCATTGGTTGGCAACGGGATAATACCATTTTCTCCTATTTGTATGTTACCTGCTCCTAACCGATTATTATCAATAAACCCCAGCCCTACCTTCCCTGTATTGGCCATGGTGCCGTAAGCCGATATCTTTTGGTTCCCCTTAAATGAATTATACAACGCCTGTGCCTGGTAGCGACCATCCGTTCCAATACCGGCATCTATTTTTCCGAAGGCTCCGTTTTTCTTATCTTCTTTAAGTTTGATGTTTATCGTTTTGGCTTTTTTACCATCATTGATGCCGGTAAATGTAGCCTGGTCGCTTTTTTTATCATAAAGCTGCACTTTTGAAACCATATCGGCACGTATATTTTTGGTAACCAGGGTAGGGTCATCTCCAAAAAACTCTTCCCCATCAACCAGCACTTTGCTTATTGTAAAACCCTGCGCCGTAATTTTGCCATTTTGGTCAACCTGTATACCGGGCAATTGTCTTAGCAGGTCCTCCACCTTATCATTAGGTTGTATTACATAACTTGCGGCATTAAATTCTGTAGTATCTCCTTTTATTTTTATGGCACTTGTTTGCCCCTTTATAATTACTTCCTGTAGTAGTTTGGCTTTAAGTGTAAGGTTTAGATTGCCAAAATCATGCGTGGTATGTTGTTCGTCTAACATAAAGGGCTCAACATAGTCGGCATAATCAGGGCGGGTAATTAATGCTATGTACTTACCCGGAGCAAGGCCGCTTATTGAAAAACTCCCATCTTTTAAAGTATAGGTGAACTTCCGCAGTATAGAATCGCGGGCATTTAATACCGAAATGGTTGCGCCCTCTACCTTGTTTTTTGAAGCAGTGTCAACTATAAAACCTTTAACGGTATACAAATTTTGGGCAAAAAGCGTGGCTGAACACAGGCAAAAAGCCAGTGTTACCATAAATTTTATGTTCATGATTTTAGGTGGTTTAAGAAAGTATCAGGTTAAAATTTATTGGATGATGATAAAAGATTAAGGCGATTTTTTCTCGTTGTTTACTTCAGCGAGTTGGCGGCGTATTTCCTGGTCCAGTTTAATATTAAATAGCTTTAGCTGCTCTTTTTCTTTTAAATAGGCGTCACTATGCTCCAGTTCGTCATTTTGCTCCCCTGTTTTTCTTGCCCATTCCATATTGCCTTCCAAGTTTTTACCCCATAGGGATAATGTTTTAACGCCATCATCATAATGCTTTTTCCAGGCGGCGCTGCTATAAAACTCATTTCTAATTGCCTCTAGTTCCTCTTTCCACGGCGAAATGCTCATCAAATGTTGCCTGATATCATTAGCCTGGCTGCGGTTTGCAGATGGCCTGTCTACATATAATTTAGAGGTGTAACTTTTTTTATTACCATCCTTGTCAAAGTAAAACTCTGTTTTGGTTACTACTTCACCCCGAGATGAATTTACTGCATTAATATCACCCCTTACCAAACCCCCGGTAGGTGCGTTAACGCCGGATGTGGAATGATATACATCATTTGGCGATGAATGATATAAATTGTTTGGCGGCGAGTGGTATATACCTTTTGTATTTGAACTGTATAAGTTACTTTGACTAATAGTATACACCCGCGGCAGTCTCAAACTGTCAATCTTATTTTTACCCGGGGTATCAATATCCAGCGTGGTTATTGACCGGGATTCCAATGGGTAAGCCCTTTTATTTCTACCCGGTTTATTTTCAGGTTCCGAAAGTTGCTTTTCGGGTTTTCCCGAAAAAATTCTGGTAACTATAGCGTTTAATTTATGTACAGCTACCGCACCATTTTTAGAAACTATTTTCCCGTCTTTAATTTCGGGGTTCAGCCACGATATGCTGCCTACGCTGCCTATAAATAATAAAAGCGCTATTGTAAGATGCCTGGTGTTGACTACCGGCGCGCTGGTTTTTACCAACCGCTCAATACGCGAAAACAGCTGATACTTTTTCCCTGTGGCTGCCAATGCCAGTTTTAAATCGGCCTGCCGGGTTTCTTCCAGTTTTAATAAAGCATTTGCATATATAACCGGCGCGCCGGTTAATTTAACCACCACATCATCACAACTTTTTTCGCGTTCTTCGTCTATCATACGGCCAAGCAGGTAGGCAAACGGATTAAAAAACAGCACTACCGAAATTACCTGTTGCAGCAGGTTCAATAAATAGTCGTTATGTTTTATATGCGATAGTTCATGCAATAAAATTGCCTCAACCTCACGCGCGGATAGTTGGGTGGTTAAAGTGACGGGTAAAAGTAATATGGGTTTAAAATAACCTATAACACATGGAACATCAACAAACCGGCTGAAGCAAACCTGTATGGGCTTGTGCAATACCATAGCTTGCATAAAATCATCAACCTGCTTTTGCAGTATTGTAGCAGCCCGCATGCTTTTTTTAATAATGCGAATATTGTTCCAGGCTACCCCCAATTTGACCAGGTTAATTATCAAACCCAATAAGTATAATACAGAAAGGTAGGGCAGATAACTTTTTGAAGAGTTATATAATGACTGTTTATAATCGGTAAGCAAATAATGCTGTGTATTTATTGGGTTATTTGAGAGGGTGCTTATAGAGCCGGTTGGAATACTCCAGTTATACCCGGTTGCCTGTTTAAAAAACGTATAAGCAAACCATGCAGCAATGCCTAACAGCCCGGTTAATAATATATTATGCTTTTTTAACGGAGATAAAGCCGGAAATGACAATAACAATATTCTTAAAATAAGATATATTACCAGCCCCTGCCATAATGAATTTATGATTGTTACGCCCAAAACCTGGCCTACATTGTATAATTGCATTGCCATAGCTATTCCTCCTCTCCTTCAAGTTGTTGAAGGTAGTTTTTAATGAAATTGATTTCCGCTTTTGATGCTTTATGTTGTCCCAATGCCTGTACTACCAGATCGGCGGTTGACCCTTTAAATACGGTATCAATAATTTTTTCCAAAGCGGTGTTCTGCGCCTCCTCACGACTAAAAACTGCTTTATACAAATGGCTTTTAGCGGTAGCGTCGCGCTCAAGCAATCCTTTTTCGAGCATGTTTTGCATCATTTTTAAGGTGGTGGTGTACCCCGCATCCTTGGTTTTTGAAAGCTCATCATGAACATCGCGTACGGTGCACTGGCCTATTTGCCACATCACCAGTAATATCTCCATTTCGCTTTCGGTAGGTTTTTGCTGTTCCATTTTTATCAATCTACGATTTTCGTCGTACAATTATATACGATAAAAATCGTAGATGCAAATTTTTTTAAAAAAACTTAATAGAGATTTAATTATTCAGTCTTCAATCACAAACCTATAGCCCCCTTTTTTGTATAAAATATAAAACTGTATCTATGAAAAATATCACCAAAGCTGCCGTACCAAGGGATGGCGCACTTGAAAGCGCCTGGCAAAAAAACTTATCATCATTAGTAAAAAAAGTTACGGCAGCGGAAAGTGCAGCGACCTATGACTGCCTTATTGTGGGCGGAGGTATTACCGGTTTAACCGCGGCACTTTTATTACAAATAGATGGTAAGCAAACCATAGTTGCAGATGCGCATAACATTGGGTTTGGCACCACCGGCGGCACCAGCGCTCATATAAATACCTTTGCTGATACCAATTATAATGACGCGGAAAGCGCCTTCGGCGAAGAGGGTGCGCAATTGTTCGCTGATGCAATTAACGAAGGCTTCGATCTGATAAAACAACATATAGCTACACTTAATATTGAATGCGACTATGAAAATAAGCCGGGCTTTATTTATGCTGAAGATGAAGAACAGGTGAAGATACTGGATGATATTTATACAGGTGCCACAAAAGTGGGTGTGGCTGCAGAATATGTGCCCGAAGTCCCTACTCCGGTGCCTCATCTTAAAGCGCTGCGTTTTGATAACCAGGCACAGTTTCATCCGCTAAAATATTTAAAAGGATTAGCAAAAGCCTATACCGAAGCCGGGGGAAAGATATTGGAAAATACACTTGTAAAAAAAGTAACCATGGAAGACGGCATACATACGGTAATAACTAAAACGCAACCAATAAAAGCTAAAACAGTGATATATGCCACCCACATGCCGCCGAATATAAATGTGTTTAATTTTGAGTGTGCCCCTTATCGCAGCTATGTGTTAGCGGTAAAATTAAACTCCGGTCAATACCCGGACGCGCTGGTGTATGACGCCCAGGAACCTTACCATTATATACGTACCCATAACATAGATGGTGAGCCGCTGCTGTTGGTTGGGGGTGCCGATCATAAAACCGGCCACGACGACCCGGAAAAAGCTTTTGCCGATCTGGAAGAATACACGCGCAAATATTATGACGTGGCGGAAGTTAAATATCGCTGGTCGTCGCAATATTATGTACCGGTAGACGGGTTGCCTTATATTGGCCAAATGCCGCTGGCCGCTGATGGGATTTATTGCGCCACGGGTTATAATGGTAACGGGATGATGCTGGGCAGTATTGCCGGAAAGATATTGAGCGACCTGGTGAGCGGCAGGCAAAGTAAATATCAAGACCTGTTCGATCCTTCACGAGTAAAACCTATAGATGGATTTAGCGAGTTTGTAAAAGAAAACGCTGATGTAGCCTATCGGTTTGTAGCCGACAGGTTTGGCATGGCGGAAATTAATTCATTAAAAGACCTGGAACGGGGTACAGGCAAACTGGTGGAAGTTGAAGGGGAAAAAATTGCCGCATACCGTGATGATGATGGTAATATTCATGCGCTTAGCCCGGTGTGTACGCATGCAGGCTGTATTGTTAACTGGAACAGCGCCGAACACACATGGGATTGCCCTTGCCACGGCGCACGTTACGATATTGACGGCGCGGTACTCACCGGCCCAACAACAATAAATTTATCTAAAATAAAATCGGAGAACTAAATTATGGAAAGCAAGATCGCTGTATGCAGTGAACTTATGGCCCAAAAAGGATTAACTATCGCTTTCGCCGAGAGCGCGACGGCTGGTTGGCTATGTTCGGAATTTGCCCTAACCAAACAATCGGGCAAGGTACTTATAGGAGGCATTACCTGTTATGACGCGTCCTTAAAAGTAAGCTTGTTAAAAGTGCCCCAGGAATTGATAGACACGTATACACCCGAATCTATGGAAGTAACCCGGGAAATGGCACACCGTCTTTCTGACCTGATCAAAGCAGATATTTATATGACGGTTACGGGCCTTACCACCCCGGGAGGCAGCGAAACACCCGAGAAACCTGTGGGTACCATGTTTGTTTTTGCATTGATAAAGGGGCGGGAGGCAAGTTTCCGTAAAGTTTTTCAGGGCTCGGACGAAGATATTATACATCAAACCATTAGTGAAGCGGCCGAACTTCTGATCAGCGAGCTTACTAACGCATGAAAAAAAGAAGCTATAAAATTACTTTCAGCCTGAAAGAAGGTTACAAACCCAATGGCAGGGTACACAGCCTTGCTTTTGCCGAAAAAGTAATTAAAGATTGGATGGTTAATGCCATTACCCAAAAACAACCAATAGTTACAGGCTTACTCCAGCAAGGCGTTTTGTTTTTTCCTGCAAAGTCTGAATCAAAGGAAGTGATAACGGCAGACCCAACAGCCATATTCTTTGGTGAGTTATCTTCTCCCGAAGATATGAAGCGAAAAAATAAAGAAGTAAGGCAAACGCTGGAGTCGTTGGCTGGTGTCCTTAAAAAGCAGCTAAAACAGGTCTCTGTCTTTATTATATACCGTGATGATAACTGGTGTGTTTAATAGGAAACATAAGGCGGGTGCCTGTTGGTAAGCCATACCAAACACCCACCCTGTCTTGTTTCCTGATCCGGGCTTGATTCTAAAAAGATCAATTTCTCCTGTTCAACAACATCGAAGCATAATACACCAGCGTAGCCAACGCGCTCAGCGCTGCAATTACATAGGTCATGGCGGCCCACCATAGGGCATCTTTAGCTTGCTCATGCTCATCGGCGGTTTGCATAACGGTGTAGTTATTATTTAACCAGGCCAATGCTCGCCTGCTGGCATCAAACTCAACCGGCAGCGTAATAAAACTAAACGCGGTTACCAAAGCTAATGCCGCCACACCAATGGCCAATAGGTACGGGTTATGTGCAAAAAACAACAGCATAACACCAATAAATAATGTCCACTGCACCAAGGTTGATGCTACATTAATAACAGGCACCATTGCCGAACGAAGGTTTAACCAGCTATAGGCACGCGCATGTTGCACAGCGTGACCGCACTCGTGCGCGGCCACTGCCGCCGAGGCCACACTGCGGCTATGATATACATCGGGGCTCAAGTTTACGGTTTTGTCTGCGGGGTTGTAATGGTCGGTTAACTGCCCTTCAACAGATATAACCTGCACATCATAAATACCATTGTCGCGCAGCATTCGCTCGGCAACTTCTTTGCCCGAAAGGCCCGACAATAATGATATCTCCGAGTACTTTCTGAATTTGCTCTTAAAGCGCCATTGCACAATAAAACTCAGCAGTGCGATTGGAAGTATTAAAAGCCAACCTGAAGACCCATAACTTATATAACCTAATATTATTGATAAATGATCCATGTTAAATTTTTTTAATAAGTATCATTCAAAAAGTATTCCGATGTGGTATTCCTTACAATTACTGACAAAATAACAGGCTCTTTTGATTTCGGATTTTCGGATGTTCGATTCGGATTTATGAAAAGGCGTTATTGATGTTTAGTTCCTCCAGCTTACATTCTTCCAAAACCATTCGTAAATTTTCTTTGCCCCGGTACTCCCATTTGATCAGGCGGATATACCCGCCTTCAATTTCAATACCTGTTATATCACCATCATCAAAACAGCAGCATCCGCTGTTAAAATAGGTGTCCAGGTAACCCGTAAAGTCGGGCGCGGTATTACCTTCTAAGTGCAATTCGGTTATACGTTGTTGTAAATCGGATACTAATTTATTATTGCCTGCTTTTTTTGCGGTATCCAGCTTTTCATAAACTATCTCCAACTCTGTTAATGACCTAAACACCGGTTGATGCGTATGCCCGGTTATGAGCAACGTATTTTCCCGTTTGGAGCTCCATTCATACATTATCCGGTTATGGTCGGTTTTTAACAGGTTATTATTGGCCGGGGTATTAGGGTTGATACGCAGATAAGCCTGGAACGGCGCCCATATATCAGACACGAACCATTTACTGAACCAGTTACCATCGCTTTGCAGGTCGCCCTGGTGGCCGTGGGTGAGGTAAATATTTAGCGGTTTATTATTTATAGTTGTTTGCAATATGGCCCCTTCATGAACCTTAACAGCTTGCCAGTAAATTTGTAAAATACTTACTGCTGCCAATGGGTCGTTACCCCAATACAAGTCATGATTGCCAAATATTTTGACGAACGCTTTACGGTCCAAAAATTTCTTTTCGGCTTTAAACGTGGCTTTGTTATGCCTTTTTATGGTGACGAACAGGTTTTCCCAAAGCTCTTCACTGTCGCCCAGGTTGATATAAGTAAATTCTTCCCGGTTATAATGATCCAGCGCGGCTAAATAATTTTTTTCGGATCTGGCGAAAATATCCGAGCCATCCCGCGCGCCTTTATGCTGATCGGACAGAATGATAAATTTATCCTTAACAGTATCAAACGGTATAACCACCCCTTGCCTGCCCGGATGATCAATAATATTTTGATAAAGATCAGACAGCGCTTTATTAACCCTTTTTTTATCGGGCCTTGACGATACCCTGTTGGCTAAATTAATTACCGGTTTAGTTAATAAGCGTTGTAGCAGTTTGCGCATGCTCAAATTAACAGAGAAAATATTTAATTGTGTGATTTTTACCCTCTTTACGCCAAAGGCGAAGAGAGGGTCGCGCTCGAAGAGTCGCGGGGTGAGTATTATCGCCTGGATTACACGCGCGCCGTCAACTCACCCGGCCTGCGCTTTGCTGGGCCACCCTCTCTGCCGCAAGCGGTAAAGAGGGTAAAATATTATTAACATCATTGCAATTTGCTAAAAATATTAGCAAATTTGTTGTATGGCACATCAGGATAATCCCGAATTTTTTAAAGGGCGCGGGGCGCAGGTAAATACAGATAATAAGTTTTTAAAACGCAAATACGTGCTGGACCATATTGAAGGGCTGGACGAACCCCTGCTTGAAAATACGGCCACGCAATTGTTTGAAGAATCGCCTAAAAAAATTGTAAGCGAATCAAACAGTCCCGACCTGAGCCACATGTACTCCATAAACCCCTACCAGGGTTGCGAGCATGGCTGTATTTATTGCTATGCCCGCAACAGCCATGAATATTATGGTTTTAGTGCCGGGCTGGATTTTGAGCGTAAGATCATCATAAAACGTAATGCGCCCGAGTTGCTGGAGCAATACTTTAACAAAAAAAATTATAAACCGGTAAGCATACTGCTATCGGGCAATACTGATTGTTACCAACCTATAGAGCGGCGGCTGAAAATTACGCGTGGCCTGCTGCAGGTTTTTTTGCAATACAAAAACCCGGTGAGCATCATCACCAAAAATAATGTTATACTGCGCGACCTGGATATCATCAGCGAGTTGGCCAGGCTTAATTTGATCCATGTAAATGTATCTATCACCTCGTTAAACGAGCAATTGCGCCAAAAACTGGAACCACGCACTGTAACCGCGAGCGGGCGTTTGGGCGTAATTCAAAAGCTATCTGAGAAGGGTGTGCCGGTAAGGGTTATGGCTGCGCCGATAATCCCCGGATTAAACAGCAACGAGATACCCGATATTATAAAAGCATCGGCTGACAGGGGCGCATTGGGCGCAGGATTTACCATTGTGCGGTTAAATGGCAGCATTGGTGAAATATTTACCGACTGGATACATAAAGCCTTCCCCGACCGTGCCGAGAAGGTACTTAACATGATACGCGCCTGCCATGACGGCAAGCTAAACGACAGCGATTTTGGCCGCCGCATGAGTGGCGACGGACAAGTGGCACAATCTATCCACCAACTGTTCCGCATGGCTTGTAACCGCTTCCTGGCGGGCAGGGAAATGCCGCCGCATGATTATACGCTGTTTGTGCCAAAGGGTGGGAAGCAAACGGAGTTATTTTAACATAAAAGCTTTCGTCATGTCATTTCGAAACGTAGTGCGAGATCTTATACGAGAAACATGTCAAGCGTTTAAGATCTCTCCCCGTTCCTCGTTCGAGATGACACGAGAAGATAATCCACCAATACCGCCAATCCCACCCCACCCGTATAACTTAACATATCGCCCCAATTAAAAGTACTTCCCAGCACCAATCGGCCAAACAGGGTAGGCCTGATACCTTCTATCCAGGGGGCTTTGTACAATTGAAATAGCTCAATGGTATAGCTAAAAACTAAACTTACTATAGCTACAAACTTTACGGGTTTGCTAATAAATAAAAAGCGCACAATAAAATAAACCATCGAAGCCCATAAAATATCGCCGATAAATAAGGGGATGATCTTGAAGTGACGGGATAGTAAGCCGAGAATAATGGTAACTATCAGTAATATTATCCAGGGTATTCTGGTTCTTAACATGTTTAAATATAGTAATAAACCATGTTATTGCGAGGAGGACCGACGAAGCAATCGCGAACCGTCCTACTTGCGATTGCCACGCTATCGCTCGCAATGACATAGAGGCATTAAACAAAAAAAGCGCCTTTCGGGCGCTTTTTGTATATCGGGGTATATTGTATTAGGCGGTTGCTCCTTCGGCTTCTAAAGCCATTTGCTCGTCAACCAAAATACGTCCGCAATGCTCGCAAACAATAATTTTTTTACGCTGACGGATGTCCGACTGGCGCTGAGGGGGTATCTGGTTGAAACAGCCTGAACATGAATCGCGCTGGATAGTAACTACAGCTAAACCATTTTTTGCATTTTGGCGCAAACGGTTGTAAGCAAATAATAAACGCTCATCAATGCCTTTGGTAGCTTTATCGGCAAGTGCGGTTAATTCGCTTTCTTCTTTTTCTGTTTCGGCAGTAATGGTACCCAATTCCGCTTTTTTAGCGTCAAGATCACTTTTACGTGCCTCAAGGTCAGCTAATGCTTTTTCGTAAACCTGGGTTTTAGTGGTTATCTCAAAACCAAACTCTTTTATTTTTTTCTCGCTTACCTGTATATCTAAACCTTGTATCTCGATCTCTTTCGAAATTGCATCATACTCGCGGTTGTTTTTAACCTCGTTTAGCTGGGCTTCGTATTTTTTAGTATTTGAAAGCGCTTCTTTGATCAGGTTTTTACGGGTAACTATATCATCTTCCAGATCATCCAATTCAGATTTGATCTTTTGTATACGGGTTTCAAGACCAGCTACATCATCTTCCAAATCAGCAACCTCCATAGGTAATTCACCTCTAACCTGGCGAATTTTATCAACTTTGGTGTGGATGGTTTGTAGTTCGTATAAAGCTTTAAGCTTTTGTTCTACGGTTTGTTCCATTATATGACGGGATTTATACTTATTTCTTTTTTATAAACGGATGGCAAAGATACGAATTTTTTAAAATATTTTATAATTCAATTGTAATTTACTATGAGACAATAATTATCTGCAAAATTCACTGTCATTTCGAACGAGGTACGAGGAGAAATCTATACACCTGAAAATCGGACAGCATGTTAGATCTCTCACTGCCTTAGAGATGACAGGATGGTGAAGTATTACATAAAATACCTCACCGGGTTAGTATTTACAACCGTTAGCTTCAATGATACCGCCGGGAATTTTGCATGCAATTTATCATATAACAACTGCTGGGTAAACTGCTCACTTTCGTAATGCCCTATATCGGCAATGATGATTTTTCCTTCGGCGTCAAAAAATTCATGATATTTATAATCGGCGGTGATAAATATATCCGCGCCGGCGGCAATGGCTTGTTTTAATAAAAAGCCACCCGCGCCCCCGCAAACCGCCACTTTTTTAATGGGTTTCCCGGTTAGCTCGGTATGCCTGATAACCGCCGCGTTCATTTTAGTTTTAACAGTATATAAAAAGCTTTTGGCATCAGTTGGTTCGGTCAGTTCACCAGCCATGCCCGAGCCTATTTGCTGGTGCTGGTTGGTTAGCGGGAAAAGGTCATAAGCAACTTCTTCGTACGGATGCGCCAGTATTAGCGCCATGATCACCTTACTTTCCAGGTTAACGGGGTAAACGGTTTCAATTTTTATCTCGTTTTCGGCATGCCGAACGCCCGGCTCCCCTACATAAGGGTTGCTGTCTTCGCCACCCTTAAAGGTACCGGTGCCCTCGCTGTTAAAACTGGTTTCGGTGTAGTTGCCAATATGCCCCGCGCCGGCAACAAACAACGCGTTGCGCACCTGGTCGGCATGGGTGGCGGGCACATAGGTAACCAGTTTTTTAAGAATATTCTGCTTTGGTGCCAGTATATGGCAATTGGTAAGCCTCAGTGTTTCGCAAATGCGGGCGTTAACACCCTCCAGCATATTATCCAGGTTGGTATGTATGGCATAGATGGCTATATTATGGCGGATAGCTTTTTCAACCACACGCTCTACATAGGTTTTGCCGTTAAATTTTTTTAATCCTTTAAACACTATGGGGTGGTGCGATATAATTACCTGGCAATGGGTGGCAATAGCCTCGTCAACCACGGCCTCGGTACAGTCAAGCGATATGAGCGCCTGCGTTATGTCCTGGTCGGGATGGCCAACTATAAGGCCGGCGTTATCATAATCTTCCTGGTAGGCCAGCGGTGCAAGCGTTTCCAGGTAGGTAGTGAGTTGGGATAATTTCATGGCTGTTATTATGCTATAAATATATCAAAAAACACTAAATGCATGCAGCGACACGCCGTTATGTACGGCACGTCGCTGCATTAACTAACTATATAATAAATCGGGCGCATGCCCTACGGATCTTTATTTACTGCTCATTTTGGCTATCTGGTAACTTTCGTAAGCCATTTTGCGATTATACTCATTAGCCAGGTTTTTATGATTTACCAGGTCAACTATAGTACCTATAAAACAAAATCCCCCGGTAAAAAAGTATAAAATACCCATTACTATCTGACCGGTTAAAAAGCGTTGTATACCTGCTATGCAAAAAAAGCCTATCAGGGTAAATATTAATATATCCTGCGCGCTTTTGCGTTTACCTGAATATATCATGTGGAAATACCTCTTTTGCTCATCACTAAGATCAGCTGTGGCTTGTTGTAAAAATGCTAATTCTTCGCCGGTAACATCGCGGAATGACATATAAGGGTTGTGACTGGTTTCCATTGTTTTAAAGTTAATATTGTTTTTAAATGATGATCCAAAACTAAGATAACACTAAAACGTGGACAATACAAAACGGGCTAAATGGGATAACAAATCGGTAAGTACGGCGGTTTTGGCGGTGAAAGGCATTTGTTATTTAGCAGGCATTGACAAGATCTTGTCAGCGTTCACGTTCTGTGATCATGAACACCCGTGAACACTCATGAACATCATGAACACCCGTGAACACTCATGAACATCGTGAACACTCATGAACACCGCGTTTTAATAATCGCTTCTCTCACGAAGCGGGATGGCAACATTTGGTTTAATTAGCGTTATTATTCTATAAAGAATAACCCCTAATGCCGGTACGCCTAACCAATGCGCATGAAATGAGTTTTTTATATTTCCGTGAAGCAGCCATGCGATAGCATGGCCTATGCCACAGCCGGGGCACCAGGTTATGTCCATTAGTTTTAACGGGCATAATGGATATTGTGAAGGGTTTGCCGGGTTGGTAATGGCCAGCGCTATAAGCGCGGCCAGCCAAAACAGCAGTTCGAAATTTTTGCTGATAAAACGTTTAATCAATTTTGTTGGACTTGTTTGCAAACAATAAAGATACTGCAAACGCGGCCAAAATACCAATTAACAAAGCGCCAAACATTCTGCTGGAAAGATCGCGCAGGTTACTGCCGGAGCTGATGTAGTTAATATAAACAATTGCCGCGAAAATGGCTACTATGCCGCCTACCAGCAAAATTTTAAAGCTTTGCACAAGAGCCTCTAAAAAGCCCATGCTGCCGCCAAGTTCGTTGTTTTTATAACTCATGATGCCAAAAAACAACCCGATGATAGGTATCAGGATAGAAAAGTACTCAACCGGGGCTGCCTGGTCGTCTGTTATACCTGCTCCGAAGGCGTGCATGGCAAATAGCCATATCCCGCTTAGTATGCCAATTATAAGGCCGAATATTAGTGCGTTTTTCATTTTATTAAGTATTAGGTTAAAGTTGTTGTGTGTTGCGTTTTATATATAATACGGCGGCTAAATGCACCGCGTTGTTTAATTACCATAAAAAGTAATTATGGGTGCATATTGTTTTATATTATTAGCACAATTGTTGTTTGTTTAACTTAAAAGCACGTTTTTTACTATATTTGCAACAGTTTGAACATCCGTGATATTTTAGAAAGATATAAAGCTGATGAACGGATAAAAGCGTTGGCGACTGCCCTTAACGCTTCTAAAAATCCCAGGATACAGCTGCGTGGTTTGGTAGGATCGGGTGATTCGGCCATGGCGGTAGCTTTGTACTTTTTGCAGCATAAGCACATGATATTTGTGCTGCCCGAACGGGAAGAAGCCGGCTATTTCCAGGCCGACCTGGAGAACCTTACCGGTAAAGAAGTTTTACTTTTCCCCTCATCATACCGTAAACCATTTGAGTTTACCCAGCCCGACAGCAGCCATGTACTGGCCCGCGCCGAGGTGCTGAACGAGCTTAACCACTCTACCGAATTTGGCCAATTAATAGTTACCTACCCCGAGGCCCTGGCCGAAAAGGTGATTGACCGTGCATCGCTGGAAAAAAACACTTTAGAAATCGGCGTTAATAATAAGCTGAGCCTCGATTTTATCAACGAGTTTTTGGTAGAGTATGATTTTGAACGGGTGGATTTTGTGTACGAACCAGGGCAATTCTCTATCCGTGGCGGTATAGTTGATATATTTTCCTTTTCGCACGAGTTGCCATATCGCGTGGAGTTTTTTGGCGATATGGTGGAGTCTATCCGTACGTTCGAGATAGAAAGTCAGCTATCTGTTGAACAGGTAAAAACCATCACCATTGTGCCCAATGTGCAATCTAAATTTTTAACGGAGAACAACATCTCGCTGTTAGAATATGTTGACCCTGGCACCCAGGTTTGGATAAAGGATGTACAGTTTACATTTGATATTATTCAAAGTGGCTATAAAAAGGCTACCCAGTTATGGAAGGCCCTATCCGCAGAGGATAAAAATCAAAACCCTGATTGGATCGATCCTAAATTTGGGTTTACTGATGAAAAACTAATTGCCGACCAATTGCATGATTTCCCCGTAATAGAGTTTGGCAAGCAGTTTTTTTACCAGCCGGATACCACCATTAATTTTGATATGCGCCCGCAGCCATCGTTTAATAAAGACTTTACCCTGCTGATACATAATTTAAAAAATAACGAGGCCGAGAAGATAACGAATTATATTTTAACAGACTCGGCCAGGCAAATAGAGCGGTTGTATGCCATTTTAGATGACCTGGATAAAACCGTAAAGTTTACGCCGATAAGTATTTCGATCCGCGAAGGTTTTATTGACCGTGAGCAACAACTGGCCTGTTATACCGATCACCAGATATTTGACCGCTATTATAAATACAAACTAAAAAAGGGTTACCAGCGTTCGCAAGCTATTACGCTGAAAGAACTGCGCGAATTGAAGCCCGGCGACTATGTTACCCATATTGATCATGGTATTGGCAAATACGCGGGCCTGGAAAAAGTGGAAGTGGCAGGCAAACAGCAGGAAATGATACGCCTGGTTTATGCCGATAACGACCTATTGTATGTAAACATTAACTCGCTTAACCGCATATCCAAATACAGCGGGAAGGAAGGTACCGTACCTAAAATGAACAAACTGGGTACCGATGCCTGGGAAAAGCTGAAGAAAACCACAAAAAAAAAAGTTAAAGACATAGCCCGCGACCTGATAAAGCTGTATGCCGTGCGTAAATCGCAGCAGGGTAACGCTTTTTCGCCGGATAGTTATTTACAAACCGAACTGGAGGCTTCCTTTATTTATGAGGATACCCCCGACCAGGAAAAAGCCACTACCGACTTTAAAAAAGATATGGAAGCGCCGCACCCCATGGACCGCCTGATATGCGGCGATGTAGGGTTTGGTAAAACAGAGGTGGCCATTCGCGCGGCATTTAAAGCCGTAGCCGATAGTAAACAGGTGGCTATACTGGTGCCTACCACCATTTTGGCGGCACAGCATTACAAAACATTTACCGAAAGGCTGAAGGGCTTTCCGTGTAATATTGATTACGTGAACCGCTTTAAATCTAACAAGCAAATAAAGGAAACTTTAGAGAAGCTGAAAGATGGCAAGGTAGACATCATTATAGGCACCCATCGTTTGGTGAGCAAAGATGTAAAGTTTAAGGACCTGGGCCTGATGATCATTGACGAGGAGCAGAAGTTTGGGGTAACTACCAAAGAGAAACTCAAACAAATGCGCGCCAATGTAGATACCATGACGCTTACAGCTACGCCAATACCGCGTACGCTGCATTTCTCGTTAATGGGCGCCAGGGATCTTTCCATTATATCAACCCCGCCACCTAACCGCCAGCCGGTAGTTACCGAGTTGCATGTGTTTAATGATAAGCTGATAAAAGAGGCTGTAGAGTTTGAAATTGAGCGCGGCGGGCAGGTGTTTTTTATCCATAACCGGGTAGCCGACCTGCCGCAATTGGGCGGCATGATACACACTTTAGTGCCGAAAGCACGTGTAGGTATTGCCCACGGGCAATTAGAGGGCGACGCCCTGGAAGATGTAATGTTAAAATTTGTAAACAACGAATATGATGTATTGGTAGCCACCACCATTATTGAAGCGGGCCTCGATATTCCCAACGCCAATACCATCATTATTAATCATGCGCACATGTTTGGCCTGAGCGATCTGCACCAGATGCGTGGCCGCGTGGGCCGCAGCAATAAAAAGGCGTATTGCTATTTGCTGAGTCCGCCATTATCAACCTTAACCAATGAGGCGCGTAAACGGTTAAGCGCTATTGAAGAATTTAGCGACCTGGGCAGCGGCTTTAACGTAGCCATGCGCGATCTTGATATCCGCGGCAGCGGAAACCTGTTAGGCGCCGAGCAAAGCGGTTTTATTGCCGAGATAGGTTTTGAAATGTATCATAAAATACTGGATGAAGCCATACAGGAACTAAAAGATGATGAATTTAAGGGATTGTTCACCGAAGAAAAACCACGGCCGTTCATCAATTTTACCCAGATAGATACCGACCTGGAGATACTGATACCTAATGAATATGTAACCAGTTTATCCGAGCGGTATAATTTGTATTCCGAACTATCCAAACTGGAAAATGAGACTGAGTTGCTGGCCTTCCAGCAGCAACTGCATGACCGTTTCGGGCCGATACCCCCACAGGTAAACGACCTGTTAAATACCATGCGCCTGCAATGGATGGGCAAAGCCATTGGCTTTGAAAAGATCACCCTAAAAAAAGGGATACTGCGCGGCTACTTCATTACCAACCAGCAAAGCAAATACTTTGAAACCGAAGCGTTTAAAAATGTGCTGACATACGTGCAGGCCAACCCTTTCCGCACAAATTTAAAAGAGGTTAAAAATACCCTGCGGATAAGTATTGAAAGCGTGCATAGTATTGATGCGGCGGTAAAGGTTTTGGGGGAGATAGCCGAAATGGCCGCTATTTAACTACTCTCTTGCATAAACAAAAAGAGCAGATATTATTGAATATCTGCTCCTTCATTGCATTGCATCCCGATAGTTATCGGGGGGATTACAATTTAATTTCTTCGTCTTTTGATGAAAAGAAATGGAACTCGGTTATCTGGTAAGCCGGGTTACTTTTCACTTTTATCCACTGGTTATATTTAAAGTACCATTTCATTTGGCGGGTAACCAGTCCCTTTTTAATATAAGCTTCAATATAAGGGTGTACGCAAAGGGTTATGCCTTTTTCGTTTTGCTCCGTTAATATATAGTTAAAGTTATTTTCAATATCATCGAGCAATAAAATAGTTGGGCGTATGGTACCGGTGCCACCGCAAGCTGGGCAAAGTTCGGTAGTAACAATATTCATTTCGGGGCGCACACGCTGGCGGGTTATTTGTACCAGGCCAAATTTACTTGGCGGCAAAATGGTATGCTTTGCACGGTCATGCGCCATTTCGGCTTTCAAATAGTCAAACAGGTCCTTACGGTTGTTGGGCTTATGCATGTCAATAAAGTCAACCACCACAATACCACCCATATCGCGCAGGCGCAACTGGCGGGCAATTTCTTTGGCGGCCTCTTTATTCACCATAAAGGCGTTTTCTTCCTGGTTCTCTTTATTGGCTGTGCGGTTGCCACTGTTAACATCAATAACATGCAGGGCTTCGGTATGCTCAATAACTAAATATGCGCCGCCGGCCAGGTTCACAGTTTTACCAAACGCGCCCTTTATTTGCTTATCAACGCCATGATGCTCAAAAATTGGCTCCTTGTGTTTATGCAGCTTAACAATATTTTCCAGGTCGGGTGAAATTTCATGAACATATGAGCGTATTTCCTCATACAATGAAGCATCGTTTAAATAGATATTCTGAAAATCGGGGTTTAAAATATCGCGCAGGATAGTAGATGTGCGGCCAATTTCGCCCAATACTTTTTTACCCGGCTCAACAGATGGCAGGCGGGTAACAAATGATTCCCATCTTGATATCAGGTCAAGCAGGTCCTTTTGCATTTCGGCAACGCCCTTACCTTCAGATACGGTACGTATAATTACACCAAAATGTTTGGGTTTTATGCTTTCTACAATTTTACGCAGGCGGTTACGCTCCGTGTTACTCTTTATCTTTTTTGATATAGAGATCACTTCAGAAAAAGGCACTAATACTACGTACCTGCCGGCTATAGACATGTCCGAACTTAAGCGGGGGCCCTTTGTTGATATAGGCTCCTTAGCTATCTGTACCGGTATAAGCTGGTTCTTATTTAGTATTTCAGAGATCTTGCCTCCTTTACTAATATCTTCTTCCAGCTTAAAATTATCTAACAGCTTTGACTGGTATCCTCCACCACGCACTTGCTTGGTCAGCTTAAGCAGGCTTTGTACCTGCGGACCAAGGTCCAGGTAATGCAAAAATGCATCTTTCTCATAGCCAACATCAACAAAAGCAGCATTTAAACCGGGCATGATCTTTTTGATACGGCCCAGGTAAATATCACCAACAGTATAATTGTTGCTGATCTGCTCTTTATGAAGCTCTACAAGTTGTTTATCCTGTACTAATGCAATAGTAGCCCCATTCGGGGATGAATCGATAATTAAATCTTTTATCAACTGCTACTCCATTTCTTAAACGGTATACCGTTTATTAATTATAGGGTAAAAAAACAAATATAGCAATAAGCTATAAAGCAAAGTAAATAATCTGCTATAGCAGATTATTTCTTTTTGTGCCTGTTTTTTCTTAAACGCTTTTTGCGTTTATGGGTAGCCATTTTGTGTCTTTTACGTTTTTTACCGCTCGGCATAATAGTAATTTTTTAATGTGTTAATTTTTTAATTCCTTAATATACTGATCAATGCGCTGACCGAAAACCGGGTCGGGCATTAATTCTTTGCATTTTTGGTAGGCCGCTATAGCCTCGCTTTTATGGCCCAGTTGCTTATAACTTTCGGCCAGGTAAAAGTATGGTTCAAAATCAGGTTTCTGATTGATCACCGTTTTAAAACGCTCCACCGCTTTTTCGTACTGGCCCGACTTCATGGAGAACATACCTAAATTAAGGTTAGCGCTCCTGTTGTTAGGGTCCTGTTTAACAACCTCCAGCAGCAAGGCAATACCCTGCATTGGTGTTGCGCCGCCGTTTACATAAGCTGTGCCCAAACCTGTTTTGGCTTCAAGGCTTGCGGGTTTAAGTTTTAAAGCATTTTGAAATGCCTCAACCGCGTTTAAAGTAAATACCGGCTGTGCAGATGTATCTTGTGTAAGCTTATAAGCATCATTAAAACGGTTTCCCGCGTTTAACCAATCTTCAAGCTTGTTTTCATTGCGGGCAGCTGCCTGGTAATAAAAAGCCGCCGGTGCAGGTTGATTAACATCATCCCAAGCCGCGGCCAATTGTTTTTGCAGGGTTAGCTTACTGCCGCCTGTTGCCCTGCCTAACTGGGTTTCCAACTCATTTATAGTGGCCGATAACCCTCCGCCAATGGCTGCCTTCGCAGCCGACGATACCGTTGCTAATGTAACATTGGCCGCCGGATGTGAACTTTCGTTTGTGCCGCCTGCCACACCACTATTGGCTTGTGTTTCTTTAGGCTTTACCAAACCCTTTACGGGCAATGAATACAAATAGCCCATAACGGCAATTACCGCTACAATTACAACTATTTGTTTTTTATTCATGGGTTATTATTTGCTTGCTTTGTTTCCGCTTCTTACTTTCTCAACAAAAGTTTTAGCAGGTTTAAAGCTGGGTACAAAATGTTCAGGGATTATTATAGCTGTGTTTTTTGAAATATTACGCGCTGTTTTTTTGGCTCTCTTTTTTACAACAAAACTTCCGAAACCTCTTACATAAACATTTTCTCCTTCAACCATTGAGTTTCTTACTACCTTAAAAAACGCCTCAACTGTTTCCTGTACGCTAACTTTTTCGATGCCTGTTTTTGCTGAGATTTCAGTTATAATTTCTGCCTTAGTCATATCCTATTTTACTTTATTTATATATAATTACTTAACTGTTTTGGGGTTGCAAAAGTATCTCTTTATTCCTAAAGAGCGAAATAATTAATGTGTTTTTTTTGTTTCAGACCAAAAGCCGCATAAAATACCTACTTTTTGGTCATATATGGCTTATTTTTGACACTATGAATTTCCCTGATGAGCTCATCCAATGGTACAATAGTAACAAGCGCGATCTACCCTGGCGCAACACCACCAATGCTTACTTAATATGGCTCTCCGAAATTATTTTACAGCAAACCCGGGTTGACCAGGGCAAGCCTTATTACCATCGCTTCGCGGAAAAATATCCCAATGTTAGCAGCTTTGCCGCCGCCCACGAAGATGACATATTAAAGCTTTGGCAGGGCCTGGGTTATTATTCGCGCGGAAGGAACATGCTTAAAACCGCCCGGTTTATACAAGAGCATTATGGTGGTGTTTTCCCAACCGCTTATGATGAACTGATAAAACTCAAAGGTATTGGCGAATATACCGCCGCCGCTATTTCGTCATTTTCGGCAAATGAGGCCAGGGCCGTTGTTGATGGCAATGTATACCGTGTTATAGCCCGGTATTTTGGCGTGGATGATGACATAAATAGTACCGCCGGCAAAAAAAAATTCCAGGACATAGCCAATGAGTTGCTTAATAAACAACACCCGGCACTGCATAACCAGGCCATGATGGAGTTTGGCGCAATGGTATGTAAGCCTAAAAACCCCGCTTGCGGAGTTTGCCCGGTTCGCACGGGCTGTTTCGCGTTTATTAATAATGCAACCACTACACTACCGGTTAAAATAAATAAGGTAAAAATACGGGAGCGCTTTCTTAATTATTTTTTAATTACAGATGGTGATAGCATTTTAATGAATAAAAGAGACGAAAAAGATATATGGGCAAACATGTACGATCTTCCCTTAATTGAAACAACATCGTTACTATCGGTAAACGAGCTGATGGCGTTGCCTGAAACGATTTCCTATTTTGGCGATAAAGTGGCTGTAAATGAGGGCTTAGCGATTAAAAAACATATACTTACGCATCAACGCCTGCATGTTAGGTTTATAAAAATACAGCAAATCCCAATTAAATTAAAACCAGAATGGATTTTCATAAAAGTAATTAATTTAAAAAAATTAGCATTACCTAAAGTAATTTTTATATTTTTAGATAATTTTTTAAATTAGAAATAAATATATCTACTGTTTTTTTAAACTATGTCTGGAATAAATAAAGTAATACTGGTAGGGCACTTGGGTAAAGATCCTGAAGTGCGTTACCTGGAGGGTGGCGTATCTGTTGCCAGTTTTCCATTAGCTACAACCGAAACATTTAATAAAGATGGCCGTAAAGTAGAGCAAACAGAATGGCACAATATTGTACTTTGGCGCAGCCTGGCCGATGTGGCTGCCAAGTTTTTGCAAAAAGGTAAACTGGTTTATATAGAAGGCAAACTGCGTACCCGCTCATTTGAAGATAAAGAGGGTGTTAAAAAATATACTACCGAAATTGTTGCCGAAAACTTCACCATGCTGGGAAGAAAAACCGATTTTGATGCCGACCCACACAAGCCAACGTTAAAATCCGACCCATCTATTGATGCCAACGGGCCCGTGGATGATATTGTTTCCTATTAATTATAAACCTATATGATGATGGCCCGCCAATAATGGCGGGCTTTTTTTGTTAATGCGCTATTGACTATGCTTTTTCGCAATAATTTGCCGAACAAAGCGTAATAACTTTGTTATATATCCGTATAGGTTTTTATTAAATGAAAAAAACAATTACCCTGCTTATTGGCTGCATTTTATTTGCCACATTGGTTAATGCACAGGATACGGACAGAAGTTTATTTATTAAAGATAGCCTGGACGTTTATTTAAACCGCGCGTTAACCAACTGGCGCGTGCCCGGCCTGGCCCTTTGTGTTGTAAAAGATGGCAAAGTGGTGGTGATGAAAAGCTATGGCACCAAAGAGCTGGGGCTGCCTGATCGCGTAGATGAAAATACCCTGTTTATGATCGGCAGCAACACCAAAGCGTTTACCGCTGTTGCTATGACTTTATTAGAGGCCAGTAAACGCCTTTCGCTGGAGGATAATGTAACTAAATATATTCCAAACTTTAAGCTGGATAATAAAGCGGCGGGCGAGCAAGCCATTATCACAGATCTGTTAACGCACCGTTTGGGTTTTAAAACTTTCCAGGGAGACTTTACCTTTTATAATACCGACCTGTCGCGCCAGCAAATAATTGAAAAAATGGGCCGTATGAAAGCGGCGTACCCTTTCCGGACCAAGTGGGGGTATACCAATTCGGCATTTATGGTTGCCGGCGAGATCATTCCTAAAGTTACCGGCAGGGCATGGGAGGTTTATTTGAAAGATAATATACTTGCCCCACTGGGCATGATGAATACCTTAACACTTACAAAAGAACTGCCCGCCTCGTTGAACCGAACAGTGCCGCATACCCTGGTTGACGGGCGCCTGACACCGATACCTTACCCCCAACTGGATAATATGGCCGCCGATATGGGTATAAGTTCATCAATAAATGATATGAGCAAATGGGTTATGGCCCTGTTAAACGAAGGCAAAGTTGGAAACAGGCAGATAATCCCTGCCGAGGCTATAACCGCCACATTTAAACCACAGGATATTGTGGGTACGGTTACTTATCCTAATGGCGAAACCGCGAACAGGCTTTATGGACTGGGGTGGTTTTTACAGGATTATGCAGGCAAACATTTAATAACCCACACCGGCGCGGTTAATGGTTACCTGTCATCAGTTACCCTGGTGCCGCAGGAGAACCTGGGTATTGTTGTTTTAACCAATACCGATCAAAATGAATTATACGATGCCTTGCGCTGGCAAATTTTAGATGCCTATTTAAAATTACCTTACCGCAACTACAGCGATATAGCCCTGAATAAATATAAGGCCAATGAGGCGAAAGAACAACAGGTAAACCGCCAGCTGCGCGACTCTGCCGCACTAAATTTACCCCCGGCATTGCCGATAGAAAATTATACCGGCAGGTATGTTAATGATCTGTATGGCACCATTAACATAACACGCGGCGAGTTAAACAAACTGGAGATGCGTTTTGAACATCATCCTAAAATGTATGTATTGTTACAGCCACTAGGGGGCAACCGGTTTTATGCTACGTTTTCTGATCCCGTTTACGGGAAAGCTGTTTTCCCCTTTATTTTCCAGGGCGGGAAAATTGCAGGGATACAGGTAAAGGTTAATGATGAGGTTGAGCGTGACCCTTATTTGTTTAAAAAGGTGGAATAGCTTACAAATAACCTGTTAGCTTATGTTTTAATATTTCAATTAATGTCTTATCGCCAAACGGGTAGTTATCCTCAATATTTAATACTATAATTTTTTTAGTTGATGGGGTTAATGGAAAAAACTCTTTCAACAGCGTTTTTATGTTTGTGTTCCATTACAAACACAATATCAGCCCAATCAATTAATTTTTGATTTAATTTAATACGGGCCCTGCCACTTGTACCGGCCGACTTTGCAGTATGCTCAGCATGATTTTTAAATAAAAGTTCGGCTGTTGGACTGCGCCATTGATTTTTACTGCAAACAAATAAAAGGTTAGACAATATGATTTAACTTATGCCTAAAAGATCAATTGTAAAAACTAAAACGGAATTAGCTTCTATTGATCCTGATCCGGTTGTGCCGTAAGCTAAGGCCGAAGGTACAATTAAAAGTAAGCGCCCGGCCGTATCAGCTGTATTTGGTAGTGTACCACTATTAATGTGTAATAATCCTATTTGCCATCCTTTTATTGTACTGCTTAAAGGGGTTAAAAAATGAGTAGATTGGTCGAATTGAGAGCCATTTAACAATTTACCTGTATAAGAAACCTGAACCGTTGAGGTGGCTGTTGGATAAGCGCCTGTCCCGGTTTTTATAACAGCATAATAAATACCCGAAGCATCTTTTATAAAATTTGTAGTTTTATAGTTAGCAGCGATATAAGCCTGTATTTTGGCGTCATCTATTGCGGCCTGGTCGGCAACAACGTCTCCTTTTTTGCAGGCAGACAGGCCCAAAACAATAACACTAAGTAGTAAAAGGTATTTTTTCATGTAAATTTTTCTTTATAACTGATTTTTCAACCAAAAATTATATCCCGGTAATTAAAGCGCCGTTTTTATTTTTAATTCATTTAATTGTGCATCTGCAATGGTAGACGGTGAATCTATCATCACATCGCGGCCCGAATTGTTTTTTGGAAAGGCGATCACATCGCGTATCGAATCCAACCCGGCGAATATAGAACATAAACGATCAAACCCAAACGCTATACCGCCATGCGGCGGCGCGCCATATTCAAAGGCATCCATTAAAAAGCCAAACTGTTTTTGTGCTTCTTCCTGCGAAAAGCCCAGGTGCTTAAACATTAATGCCTGTAATGTACGGTCATGTATACGTATTGATCCGCCACCAATTTCGGTACCGTTTATCACCAGGTCATAAGCATTCGCTCTTACATCGCCAGGCGCGCTATCTAACAAGGCAATATCTTCCGGTTTTGGTGAAGTAAACGGGTGGTGCATGGCATGGTAACGCTCAGTTTCCTCATCCCACTCCAACAAAGGGAAATCCAGCACCCATAGCGGCGCGAATTTGTTTTTATCGCGCAAGCCTAAACGGGTCCCCATTTCTAAACGCAGCTCGTTTAATTGCTTGCGTACCTTATCCGCAGGCCCGGCCAATACCAGCATCAGGTCGCCCCTCTCAGCTTCAAACGCCGCCGCCCAGTTGGTCAGCTCATCTTCACTGTAAAATTTATCAACTGATGATTTTAAAGTACCGTCAGTATTATAACGGCAGTATATCATGCCGGTTACACCAATTTGAGGGCGCTTTAACCATTCGGTCAGGTCATCAATTTGCTTACGGGTGTATTCGGCGCAGCCCTTGGCATTGATACCAACCACCAGCTCGGCATTATCAAATATGCCAAAGCCTTTGCCTTTTACTACATCATTCAGCTCCACAAACTCCATCCCGAAACGGATATCCGGTTTATCAGAACCATACAGGCGCATCGCGTCGGCATACTGCATGCGCGGGAAATCGCCCAGCTCTAAATTTTTAACGGTGTTGAATAAATGGCGGGTTAATCCCTCAAAAATATTCAGGATATCTTCCTGGGTGATAAATGATAATTCGCAATCTATCTGGGTAAATTCAGGCTGCCTGTCGGCACGAAGGTCCTCATCCCTAAAACATTTTACTATCTGGAAATAACGGTCGAACCCGCTCACCATTAGTAATTGCTTAAACGTTTGCGGCGACTGCGGCAGGGCGTAAAATTCGCCCGGGTTCATGCGGCTTGGCACCACAAAATCGCGTGCGCCTTCGGGGGTCGATTTAATTAGTACCGGGGTTTCCACCTCTATAAAATCTAAGCCATCCAAATACTTGCGTATCTCCTGCGCCATTTTATGGCGAAGCACCAGGTTATTGCGTATTGGGGTGCGGCGCAGATCAAGGTAGCGGTACTTCGCCCTTAACTCTTCCCCACCATCGGTTTCATCCTCAATTAAAAAAGGAGGAATTTTTGCCGCGTTCAATACTTCTATATTTTTAACTGTAATTTCTATTTCGCCGGTTGGTATTTTGGTGTTCTTGTTTGAACGCTCAACCACGGTGCCGGTTACTTTTATTACAAACTCGCGCCCAAGCTCACGTCCTGCTTCGCGCAGGGCGGCATCAGTATCGGTATTTAACACCAATTGGGTTAAGCCGTACCTGTCGCGCACATCAATAAATGTTGTTCCGCCCAGGTCGCGCGATTTTTGCACCCATCCACATAAAGTTACTGTTTGGCCTAAATGGTTAATATTTAATTCGCCGCAAGTATGTGTTCTTAGCATAATTGTAATTATAAAAGTTTGCAAAAGTAGCTTTTTGATTTCGAATTTCGGATTTTCGATTTCGGATTTTTATATAGTGGTCAGCAAATATCGGCATCAGAGTAGGCAAATTCGAAATTCCACATTCGAAATCCGAAATAAAAAAATACCTTTGCCTCATAATTCTCAAGGGGTGCCTTGCTTTGGAACGATAAAATATGCTGCAGCATATTCACCAAACTGAAAGACAGGCTGAGATCAAACCCATTGTTTTGAGTTATCAGTTTGCAGTTTTGAGTTTGCAGTTAAATGATAAGTTTAACTCACCACTCATAACTCACCACTCATAACCCACTACATGCACCTGATCCGGGTAATGCCGGCGTAGGGAGAGGTAACAAGTTAAGTGTACTGCGCATTATACCCTGGTGGGCAGATGGTTTAACATTATTTATTTACACACATTGAAAAATTTATTCACGGCATTATTTGCCCTGCTGCTGCCTGTCCTGGCATCGGCCCAATTCTCTGTATCCGGAAGGGTTACAGACCAGCAAACCGGCGAAGCGCTTCCGGGAGCAACCATAATTATTCAAAATACGGCTGCCAGTATGGTTACCGGCCAAAACGGCGCATTTCAATTTTACACTACCAAGCCCGTAATTACACTACAAGTTAGTTATGTAGGTTATTCGCCAATAACAAAAGATGTAAATGTTACGGCAAATAGTACCGTTAACTTCGCTTTAAGTAAAAATTCTACACTTACTGAAGAAGTTACCGTAAGCGCCACCCGCGCATCGGCCAATTCGCCAACGGCATTTACCAACCTGAACAAAAAGGATATCGAAAAAAATAATTCAGGCCGCGGGTTTGAATATTTACTTGATCAAACACCATCTACCGTAGTAAGTTCCAACGCGGGGGCGGGTGTAGGCTACACAGGTATCCGCATCCGCGGATCAGACGCTACCCGCATTAACGTAACCCTTAACGGCATCCCGCTTAATGATGCCGAGGACCAGGGCGTATATTTTGTTGACCTGCCCGACCTGGCCTCATCTGTTGATAATATACAGGTGCAGCGCGGCGTAGGTACCTCAACCAATGGGGCGGGCGCTTTTGGGGCCAGCATCAACATACAAACCACCACCCGCCGTGATACTGCTTACGCCGAATTAAATAACTCGGCAGGTTCATACGGTACGCTAAAAAATACGGTTGGTATAGGTACCGGGTTATTAGGCGATCATTTTAGCTTTGACGGGCGGTTATCAAACATGACATCCGACGGGTATATTGACCGTTCGGGCTCAACGCTTAAATCGTTTTTTTTAAGCGGAGCTTATTACGGGAAGCACAATATTCTGCGCCTGAATGTTTTTAGCGGCTACGAGCAAACCCACCAGGCATGGGATGGTGTGCCCGAGGATATTTATAATGCCGGGAACCGCAGGTATAATGAATTAGGCTATATCAACTCAAGCGGCACCTACTACAAAAATCAAACTGATAATTATACCCAAAACTATTACCAGCTATTATACGATCATCAGCTAAGCAGCAAGCTATCATTTAGCGGCGCGCTGCATTATACGCGTGGCTATGGCTATTACGAGGAGTATAAAAATGATCAATCCTTAACCGATTACGGCATAAGCCCGGTTACTATTGGCGGTACAACAATTACTAATACCGACTTAGTTAGGCAGCTTTGGCTAAGCAATTATTTTTATGGCGCAACGTATAACTTTACCTATAAACCCAACCAAAGGTTTAAGGTTATTTTGGGCGGCGCTTATAATGAGTATAAAGGCGACCACTATGATAATATTCAATGGACACAGCAAAGCGCAGGCATATTGCCGGATTATGAATACGCGCGCAACAATGCTAAGAAAACCGACTTTAATATTTTTGGCCGTGCCGAATTAAATTTGGGCAACTTCCTGATTTATGGCGATATGCAATACCGCCATATTGGCTATTCGTTTTTAGGGTTTGACAGAAACCTGAACAATGTACAGCAACAGGCCCTGCTTGATTTTTTTAACCCAAAGGCAGGGGTGACTTATGAAATAGATCAGCATAATTCGGTTTATGCTTCAATTGCCGTGGGGAATCACGAGCCTAATCGTAATGATTTTACCAACTCATCGCCGCAAAGCCGCCCTAAGGCTGAGAACCTGAAGGATATTGAGTTGGGCTACCGGATTAGCCAAAATAACTTTAGCGGCAGCATTAACGGTTTTTACATGCTGTATAAAAACCAGCTGGTGCTAACCGGATCATTAAATGATGTGGGCGAGGCCATACGTACCAATATTGATAACAGCTACCGTGCAGGCGTTGAGGCCAGCGCGAGGGTTAAAATTGCCAGCTCTTTAAGCTGGATGGTAAACGCGTCATTAAGTACCAATAAGGTTAAAAACTTTGGGCAATACCTGCAAAATTATGATAATGGCACCATTAGCTTTACACAATACAGTAAAACAAATATTGCTTACTCACCGGGTTTTGTTGGGGCAAGCACCATCAGTTATCAGCCTGTAAAAAACGCGGAGATCGCTTTTCTCAGTAAATATGTTGGTCGCCAATATTTGGATAATACCTCCACTTTAAGCCGCTCATTAAATGGCTATATGGTTAATGATGTGCGGTTGAACTATAATTTCAAAATAAAAGGCATTAAAAATATTGGTGTGGGTTTATTGGTGAACAATATTTTCAGCAATAAATATGTATCCGACGGGGCAACCTACCCGGATATCGAGGGCGGCAAAGTGGTTAACTATAACTACTTCTTCCCACAAGCGCCAATTAACTTTTTGGCATCGTTGAATTTGAAATTTTAAAGCCCCATCCAACCCTCCCCTAAGGGGAGGGCTTGAATTGGCAAATATTAAAATTATTTTAAAGTCTCCCCCTTGGGAGATTTAGAGGGGTTTATGCAACACTGGCTACAACTATTTATAGATCAATTACAGCAAACCACTTTGTTAGAGTGGCTTGCTGTAATTTTATCTGTTGCGGAGGTTTTGTTAGCGCGGGTTAATAATGTTTGGCTGTACCCAACCGGCATTGCGGGTACGCTGATCGGCATTTATGTGTTGTTGTTATCGGGCCTTTATGCCGAATCTATATTAAATGTTTATTACGTGGTAATGAGCGTTTATGGCTGGGTATTCTGGATAACTAAACGTAATGAGGCCCCGGTTAAAGTAAGCCGGGCAACCAAACAGGAATGGGGCATTGTACTGGCTATTGTTTTTGTTGGCTGGCTGGTATTGTATTTGGCCCTTAAACACTTTACTAGCTCTAATGTGCCCGTTTGGGATTCGTTCGTGTCATCAACCGCCTGGGCGGGTATGTGGCTGCTGGCGCGAAGAAAAATTGAGAACTGGATATTGCTAAACATCAGTAACCTGTTTGCCATACCGCTATTATTTTACAAAAACCTGGTGCTGTTTGCCTTGCTTACCCTGTTTTTATTTGTGATTGCTATATGGGGCTATTTTGAGTGGCGGGCCATATATAATAAGGAACAAAATGTTGAACCTGTTTTAAATTGATACGATCATGCAAGGCATAGCGCACCCATCAACATTTATTAATAAACACTGGCAGGACATTATCCGTAAAACTGCCGCGGAGGCGGAACAACTGGGCCGTTTGCATCCGGATCAGCTGGAGCTGATCTATAACCGAAAATGGTTCAAAGCCTTAATGCCGGTTGAATACGGCGGTTTAAATATGAGCCTGCCCAGCCTGGTAAAATTACAGGAAGCATTGAGCTGGGCCGATGGCAGCTTTGGTTGGGTATTTACCTTGTGCTGCGGGGCGGGATGGTTCTCGGGGTTTATTGACACAGCAATTGCGCCGTCAATATTTAACGGCGAAAAAACCTGCCTGGCCGGGAGCGGCGCGCAAACCGGTGAGGCATTACAAACACCCAATGGCTATATTATAAACGGGCAATGGAACTATGCCAGCGGCGCGCATCATGCCACGCATTTTACGGCCAACTGCATCATCAAAAATAAAAACGGGCCAATTTTGAATGTTGATGGAAGCCCGCTTACTCTGCCGTTTGTTATTGATAAAAAAGATGTGATCCTTTTACCCACCTGGAAATATATAGGCATGGTGGCAACGGGCAGCCATTCTTTTAAAATTGAAAATTTACAGGTCGGCAAAAACCGCGGTTTTAAAATTGACCCGGCGCATGCTACTTTAAAAAGCAATTTATACCAATACCCGTTTTTACAATTAGCCGAAGCAACTTTAGCCGCCAACCTGATGGGTATGGCTATCCATTTTATTGACCTGGCGGAGATAATTATCGGTCAAAGGACCAACCTGAAAAAATACACCCAACAGCAAACCGAATTATTGCTTGATAAAATCCGAACCATCAAAGCGGATATTGAAAGGGTACGAACCGGTTTTTATGCGGCGGTTGATGCTTCGTGGAACAACAAAGATCCGCACACATTGGATAACGTAAGCATTACCAGCCGGCGGTTAGCTAAATCGGCACGCAACCATGTAGATACCTTATATCCATATTGCGGCTTACAAGCGGCCTCTCCCGATACGGAGATCAATCGCGTTTGGCGCGACCTGCATACTGCCAGCCAGCATACTTTATTGGTTTTTGAGTATTAAATTGCTTATCATCGTATTAACATAAACATTACATTGTTTTTTTATTGCTTTGATGATATTTGTTGTTAAAAAGATTTCTCCATGAAACTCAAAAGCCTGCTGCTTGTACTGTTCACAGTCCTATCGGTTACCCTATCGGCACAAACAAAAAATAAACCTGCCGCAAGCACAAATTTGCCCCGTCCTAAGCTGGTGGTAGGCATTGTGGTTGACCAAATGCGCTGGGATTACCTTTACCGCTATTATAGCCGTTACGGCACGGGCGGTTTTAAGCGCCTGCTGAACGATGGCTTTAGTTGCGAAAATACCATGGTGGATTACATCCCTACTATAACAGCGGCGGGGCATAGCAGTATATATACCGGCACGAGTCCGGCCATACATGGCATAGCGGGCAATGATTTTATAATACAGGCAACGGGCAAATCCATGTATTGTACCGAAGATAGTTCGGTACAAACCGTGGGTAGCACCTCAACAGCAGGCAAAATGTCGCCCCGTAATTTATTAACCACAACGGTTACGGATGAGTTGCGGCTGGCCACCAATTTTAAATCGAAGGTTATAGGCATAGCGCTTAAAGATCGCGGCGGTATTTTACCTGCGGGGCATACTGCCAATGCCGCTTATTGGTTTGATGATAAAAACGGCAGCTGGATAACCAGCACCTATTATATGAAAGAGCTTCCCCAATGGGTGAATGATTTTAACGCCAAAAAACTCCCCGAAACCTATTTAAAACAGGACTGGAACACATTATACCCTATAAATACTTATACTTTAAGCACAGAAGATAATAGTAAATACGAGGGTTTGTTCAGGGGGGCTGGCACACCAACGTTCCCTATAAAAACATCAACCCTTTATCAAAATAACCCGAGTATTATACGTACAACGCCTTATGGAAACACCTTGTCAATTGATTTCGCAGAAGCCGCTATAAAAGCCGAACAAATGGGTAAAGGCGAATACACGGATTTTTTAGCGTTGAGCCTTTCATCAACCGATTATGTTGGCCACCAGTTTGGGGTTAACGCCGTAGAAACTGAGGATACCTATTTGCGGTTGGACCGCGACCTGGCCGCTTTTTTTAACTATTTAGACGCCAATATCGGCAAGGGCCAATACACTATATTTTTAACTGCCGATCATGGTGCAGCGCATAATACCGCTTTTTTGAGGGATCATGAAATACCAGCCGGAGTATGGGACGATTCGCAGGTTATAAGAACCCTTAATGCACAGTTATTGGAAAAATATAAAGGCGACAGGTTGATATTAAGCTTTACCAACTACCAGGTTCAGTTAAATAATGTAACCATAAAACGACTAAAGCTGGATGAATCAGCTATCAAGAACGACATTATTCAATACCTGCAGCAGCAACCGGCTATAGCGTTTGCAGTTGATATGCAAAAGGCGCAAACTGCAAATATTCCTGACGAATTACGTGAGCGTATAATAAAAGGGTTTAATGCCGGGCGAAGCGGTGCTATACAGATCATACTACAACCCGGATGGTTTGGCGGACGGGTTGCGGCGGGCGGTAAATCGACAGGCACATCGCATGGTACCTGGAACCCTTATGATGCACATATACCTTTCGTATTAATGGGCTGGGGAATAAAACACGGTGCCCTTACCCGCGAAACGCACATGACCGATATTGCACCAACTATTGCCGCTTTATTGCATATACAAACCCCTAACGGCACCATTGGCAAGCCGGTGAGCGAGGTATTAAAATAGTAATATGTCATCGCACCACATCGTACGCGAAAAGCAGGAACCCGCCTTATTGGTGTTGGGGATGGATATTTTTGAGGATGAACAGCTTGGCCAACTATTGGAGTGGAGCCCAACCGTAATAGTTACCCGGCACATGGCCGAAAAGCTGCATAGCTACGGTATTAAAATAGATTGGATACTTGCCGATGATGGTGATAATAAAATACAATCGGATGTAAAAACATTACCATTAAATAATGAAGCCCCTTTATTAGCGGCGCTGAAGTTTTTAACAGAGAATAACTATCCCGCTGTTAATATAGTTACCGATGAATTAAACCTGGACGATTATTTGCCATTTGCCGATAAAATTAACCTGGTGATATTTTATAATGATCAAAAAATTTACCCCGTAACGTCCGGCTATAGCAAGTGGAAACCTGCCGGCGAAATCATTGAAATATTATCCGCTGCCAATGATCTGCGGTTTACCGGGCTGGGCCTTTTATCCGCACATAAATTTAAAACTATAAACGACGGATTTTTTACACTCCACTTTAACCAGCCTTATATTTTTGTGGCCGAAAATTTATAATGCTATTCTAATACCAACTGCTGAAAATAGTTAAGCTGATATGCTTACATTTATACTTATTTTTGTTATAAAAATATGTTAAACCTTTTTACGTTTGTTTGGTCTAACATATTAGCAAATCAAGATATAATCATATAACCATGAAAAGATCATATATAAAATTAATTGGTATCGCCTTTAGCGCGATATTAAGTTTAACCTTAATTACGCCTGCTAATGCGCAGCGCGGCGTGCGTGGTGCTATGGGCGGCGGAGTTATTAGCGGCGGTGGCGGCGGCCGGATAGGCGGCGGCGGTTCATTTGGCGGCGGTAATATTACCAATGGGCGCCCGGCATTTGGCGGCGGCGACCGTGTAGGTGTTGCGGGACGTACCAATACGGCTATCGCGCCGAGACAGGGAGTTGCAGCAAATGGAAGCGTAGCTGCTGGCCGACCTGCATACCGCAGTTATCCCGGTTTACCTACAGGTACCAATCGTATAACAGGCAGGCCATATAATTATTATTATAATTACCACGGTTATTACAATGCTTATTACCTGCCCAGGTTAGGTTATAGCTTAAGCGTATTGCCTTACGGGTATTATCCTTTTTATTGGGGCGGTTATCCTTATTTTTATAGCGCGGGTTTATTTTATCAATTTAATAACAACCAGTACACCGTTGTTGAGCCGCCTATAGGCGCAGCCATTAAAGATCTGCCTGATAACGCGCAATCAATTGTAATAAACGGCGTGCAGTATTATGAATTAAATGGTGTTTATTATGAGCCCATTACCAAGGATGACGGCTCAGTAGTTTACCAGGTTGCCGGTAAAGATGGCGTTTTAAATACCGACGAAAGCGTTGCCGTGCAAGGTCAGCAAGGTGCGGTACAAGGCGGTGGATCTGTTCAATATGCAGCGCCAACGGTTACCTTACCAAAAATTGGCGACAAGGTGAACAGCATACCAAGTGACTACCGTAAGGTAAACATCAACGGTCAAAAATATTTGATGACTGCCGATGGCTATTACTACCAGGAAGTATTTGATAACGACAATAACAAGAGTTACAAAGTTGTAGGTACCCCTGACGAAGAGCCTAACAAATAAGATTATTAAAACGTATTTAAAGGGTGGAGGCAAATTGCTTTCACCCTTTTTTATTTAATTGAGTTTCAATAAACACCTGGCATCCCTGTTCAATTAATTCAAATACCGGGGCAAACTGGGTATCGTCATAATAAGGATCGGGTACATGCTTATCGCCCAATAACAAGCTTACTTTACTCTGGTCATGATCATTTCGGGAAAGTGCCAGTACATCGCGCAGGTTATTTTATCCATCACCAGGATATGATCAAACGTGTCAAAATCGCGCACATTAAAAACCCTGCAAACTTGCCCGCTAATATCAATGCCATTATCGCGGGCCACGCGGGTTGATCGTTTGTCCGGCCCCTGGCCAACGTGCCAGTTTCCTGTCCCTGCCGAGTCAACCTCCCAATCTAATCCGTGTTGTTTAACCAAGTGCTGCATAATACCCTCGGCCAGCGGCGAGCGGCAAATATTACCCAGGCAAACCATTAGTATTTTCATGTGGTTGAAATTGTTGTAAGGGTTTGAGAAGTTGTAAATGTTGTAGAGATGCTTACTACTCTAACATTTACAACCCTTACAACCACTATCCAAAAATCTGATTTAACAATCCTGCTAAACGTACACCACCTTTAACCAGTTGCTGGTTAACTATAGCTATATATTTAAAGTTATATGGGTATGATAAATTGCTGTCGGGTTTGGTATCGGCATAAATTTTTTCGGCCAACTGGCTCGATTCAAATATCCATTGTGTTATGGGTGCTTTTTGCAATTGCGCGCGTTCTGCCGCTGTTGTGTGGTTAATAGCCGCGGTATATTCGGTATAACTCAGGTCCTGGAAACTGATGAGTTCGCTATCCCAAAGTGAGTGCAGGTTAGTTGGTTTACCCAGCCATTGTAATTTAACATCATTACCCCCCTTGTCGCTTGAGTGTGCGGTATGCATGGGCTGGTGAATATCCTCGGTTATATGTATCAGCATACGCAGGTACAGCAATTGGTTAGCTTTGGTTATGTTTTTCTTTTTTAATTCGGCTATTAAAAATTTAAGTTTAGTGTACGCGTCTGTATTAGTATCATGCTCCAAAAATTCCACCATTTCGGGATAAGCCATTGGCCTGTCGAAATCAACATAATGCCAAACCGATAAATATTTATAATTTTCGTCTGACTTTATAAAATCGGCCCAGGTGCTGATTATCGCGATAGACTCGTTGCCCAATATCTTTTTAATAGCGGCACGTGCCTTTGGGGTAAGGTAGCTACCGGCTATCTGGCCTGTAATGCGGTGACCCTCATTCCCCCATGCCAATGCAAAAAACGGGGTAAAAAGTATTGTTGCGGCCACTGCCAGCTTTTTAAATAAATGCATATTATAATGGTTTTACTTTACAGGTTAATTTTTTTGTCCGCTGTATATTAAACGGGATAATGCTTGCCGTTCCTGTTAATTGCAGTAGCGAATCTGTTTGCTTGTTCACTTTAAAATATTCTTCGTAGGGGCCGGAGCGAAAACAGCCGCCTAATTTTTTCAGCCTGTAATCGGCATCAGTAAAAAACCCTTTTAAAAACAGGGTATCGTGCCGTTGCGCATAAGTGCCGCGTATGTATTCCGTCCAGCGTCCGTTACTTGCGCAGGTATCAATACCATAGTTTATTTTGCTATGAGTTTGCTGCTGTACAAAAAACGAGTCGCAAGTAAATTTAAAATTATAAAGCGAATAACTCAACAACTGTTTTTGCACCGGTGTGGAATCCTGCCGCCATTCGCCCTGGAGGTACTCCTCACCCTTACCCTGCATATTGGGGTTAAATGAGCAGGCGCTTAAGGTTAAAGCTAAAAGCAGAAAGGCGAAAGAATTACGCATTTTTAAATTTTTTGTCATTCTGAGCATAGCGAAGAATCTTGTCGCGTGTATAAGATTCTTCGCTATGCTCAGAATGACAGGTGTATTATTGGGGCTTATTTCAAGCTGCCTATCATATCTTCCGGCTTAACCCACTCGTCAAACTGCTCGTTGGTAAGCAAGTTTAAACCAATAGCAGCTTCGCGAAGCGACAGGTTTTCTTTTAATGCCTTTTTGGCGATCTTGGCCGCGTTTTCATACCCGATATGCGGATTCAACGCGGTTACCAGCATCAATGAATTTTCAAGGTGCTTTTTAATACCGGCATAATTTGGCTCAATGCCTTTGGCACAATGATCGTTAAATGATACGCAGGCATCGCCAATTAAACGGGCCGACTGTAAAAAGTTAGCGGCCATTAACGGTTTAAAAACATTCAATTCGTAATGCCCGTTTGACCCGCCAATGGATATGGCTACATCATTACCCATTACCTGTGCCGCCACCATAGTAACCGCTTCATTTTGAGTTGGGTTAACCTTACCCGGCATTATAGATGATCCCGGTTCGTTATCCGGTATATGTATCTCGCCAATACCCGAGCGCGGGCCCGAAGCCAGCAAACGTATATCATTAGCAATTTTCATTAACGATACGGCAATTTGTTTTAATGCGCCATGGCTCTCCACTATCGCGTCATGCGCCGCTAAGGCCTCAAATTTATTTTCGGCGGTGCGGAAAGGCAGGCCGGTAAATTGGGCTATATATTCGGCCACCTTAACATCATAACCTTGCGGGGTATTAATACCGGTACCAACCGCGGTACCGCCCAGGGCCAGTTCAGACAGGTGGTCCAACGTATTACGTAAGGCTTTTAAACCATGATTTAATTGCGATGTATAGCCTGAAAACTCCTGGCCCAATGTTAATGGCGTAGCATCCATTAAGTGGGTACGGCCAATTTTTACCACGCTTTTAAACGCTTCGGTTTTGGCTTGCAGGGTATCGCGCAGCTTCTCAATACCCGGTATGGTCACATCTATCAGCATTTTATATGCCGCTATGTGCATGGCTGTTGGGTACGTATCGTTTGATGATTGCGATTTATTTACATCATCATTAGGGTGTATAAACGTTTTGCCCTCGCCCAGCATATTACCCGCGGCCACATGCGCGCGGTTGGCAATAACCTCGTTAACGTTCATGTTTGATTGCGTGCCCGAGCCGGTTTGCCATATCACCAGCGGGAACTCACCGGCCAGCTTGCCTTCCAGTATCTCGTCGCAAACGCCGGCAATCTGGTCGCGTTTATCAGCAGGCAATACGCCCAGGTCGGTATTGGTATAGGCAGCCGCTTTTTTAAGGTATGCAAAGGCCGCAATGATCTCTTTTGGCATCGATGCCTCGGGGCCAATTTTAAAATTATTGCGCGAGCGCTCGGTTTGCGCGCCCCAGTATTTATCGGCAGGTACCTGTACCTCGCCCATGGTATCATGTTCGGTTCTGAAACTCATTGATAATTGTATCTTTTAGCTGGCGCAAATTTAGGGTTTTATGTGGTTTTAAGCCAGTTGCCCATAAAATTAAAATGTAATATTTATAAGCCAATAAATTCCGGATACTAATGCAACGGGGTTGTTTGCTGTTTAGCGGTTGCCTGCTTTTAGGTTTCGCCACATATTTGATTAAATTTAGAAGCACATGAAAAGGCATTTATTCATTATCATTTGTTTAACTGTATTAATTCCCGGCAATAGCGTTTTTGCCCAGGTCAGTAAATATTTGCCAGATGTTCAAAACACCATGTTTAACATGGCCTCCAATAAATGGATCTATACAAGTGGCAGTGATTACATCCCCAATTTTGATCACGATTTTGATGCGTGGGTAAAAGTGCGGTCCGTAGATAAAGGAAACTTTATCTTAAAGCCCTCGTTTAGTCAAAAAGACACCATAAACTACAACTTGTATAATGCTCAGGAAATAGAGTTGGCATCAGTAGCTATAACGCGTCAAAACGCAAGTAATTTTAAATATAATGTAAGGACTGATGCTGACGAAGAACTGGTGCCATGGTCAACGCCCACAGTTTTTAAAGCTGATAATACACCCTATGCTTATCTGGGTAAATTTAATTGCCGGCATAAAACAATAATATTGACTATTGCAGAAGTAAAAAGCGGAAAAAAACGATGGGCTACGTATTCTTACAATAGCGATGATATGCGTGCCGCATGGATAACAAACGTTTTGGTAGAGTATCCTCCTTCTTACGCTTCATATATATATGATTGGAAAAAGGGGTTTACTATTTCGCCTACAGAAAACCCTAAGAGCATCCTGTTAGGAATAGGGAAAGTTGACCAAATAAATTTGTACCATGTTTATATCAAAAGAAAATTTGATGGAAAAGAAGAAACTGCGGCTATTGGAAATGGCTGGGAGCAAATGGTTGCAAGGGATGGGTATACAATGCACATTAACAATGCTTTCTTTAGCAAACCTGGAGATTACACGGTAGTTATAAAGCCCGAGATGATTTATTTGAATACCCAGCCGCTAACAGTAGGCCGGAAGGCTGAGTTTCACTTTACAGTTCAACCCGGCCCCAAAACTGTACCGTTAAAATTGGTTATTTTTATTTTGCTTGCTGTTTTGGCAACTGCGCTCCGCATTTACTTCTATATGCGCCGAAAACAAAAAATAGCCGCGCAAGCCAAGGAGATAGCTACCCTGCAGCTACAATCTGTACGGTCGCAATTAAACCCGCATTTTATTTTTAACGCCCTGGCGGGGATACAAAACCTGGTGAATAAAAACGAGATAGAAAACGCCAATAAATACCTGGCCCGGTTTGCCCGCCTAACCCGGAATGTTTTAGATGACGGGCAAAAAGAGTTGACCTCAATTGAACATGAAGTTAATATACTAACCGACTACCTGCAAATGGAGCAAATGCGTTTCGGGTTTAAGTTTAGTATTGATATTGACGCGGCCATAGACCAACAAATAGAAATTCCGGCTATGCTATTACAGCCCTTTGTGGAAAATGCGGTTAAGCATGGGATATCTGCTTTAAAAGGCGAGGGCTTGATAACCGTTGGTATCCGTCAAAATGTAAACGATCTAATTTTAACCGTAGCCGATAATGGTAGCGGTTTTAATAACACCCAACAGCCCGGCATGGGCATTAAACTTTGTGAAGAAAGAATAAAGCTGTTGAACAGCATCTATAAAAATTCAACTATCTTGCTGCATATCAATTCCAACAATATGGGCGCGGCAATTACCATAGAACTAAAAAACTGGCTATAAAGATGAAAGCGCTTATTGTTGATGATGAAGCCTCAAACCGCGAAAACCTGCAGCAATTACTAAAAATATATGCTGACGATGTACAGATATGTGCTGTTGCGGAAACAGTTGAAGAAGCAATAAGAGCCATCAGGGAACACCAACCACAACTGGTTTTTCTTGATATCCAGCTGCATGCACAAACCGGGTTTGATATTTTGCAGCAACTGGGCGAGATCAACTTCGAGATCATTTTTATTACGGCTTATAACCAGTATGCCATACAGGCCATTAAGTTTTCGGCGTTGGATTATTTATTGAAACCCATTGATATTGATGAGTTAACATCCGCTATTGATAAAGCGCGCAGGTCTATCCAACAAAAACAAAAAAACGAGCGGTTAGGTTATTTGCTGGAGTATCTGAAAGATGAAAACAAAGCCACGCCGCGTATAGCCCTGCCCATGCTGGGTGAAACCCGCTATGTAAATATTGCCGACATTATCCGTTGCGAAGCGGATAATACTTACACCCGCTTTATACTAAACAACGGCGAAAAAATACTGGTATCAAAAACATTAAAGGAATATGCCGACATGCTTGCCGGGCATCGCTTTTTACGCACCCATCAAACCCACCTGGTTAATATGGCCTATATAAAAAGCTGGCTGCGCGAAGATGGCGGCAGCTTACTTTTAACCGATCAGACCAAAATACCTATATCCAAACTTAATCGCGAAAAGGTAAAAATAGCGCTGGCGGGTAATTTTTAATTTTAAAACGATCTTGGAACCGAGTTTATCCACATAGCCAGGTCATTCACCTCTTTACTATGCGTACGCAACCACTCTTTGTTTTCGGGGTGTGCCGTAACGCTGATCCCCCTGGCAAGGGTTGGCATATTGTTGGTTGGTGCTAACTTAGCAAAATAGTTGGCATAAAAATTCCTGAAAAAAGCATCGTTTCCTTGTGGCGCTGCCAGGCCAATCCTATTAAAGGCCGCTTCAAGGTTAGCGGCTAATTGCTCATTAGCATCACCTGTTGCGCTTTGATTAGCCGGCAATAGTTTTTCTACGCTTTTAAAAGCTTCTGCCGAGTCGTCGCCATCGGGATTTAATATTAAATAGCTGCACCAGGCCAATAAGGCATTTGCATTTTTGTTTTGAGCGGTTACAGCCAGCGCGTATATACGTTGGCTATCGCTATCCTGTGGGTCAAGCTTTATAGCGGCAATAGCGCTCGCCTCAGCCTCGGCATATTTTTTTTGCTGCAGATAGAAGTTGGCGGCGTCAAAATTAAGCTTCTGATCACCGGGGAAAGCGGCACTGCCACGGGCATAATAAACCGTGGCCCTATCATTATTTTTAGCTTCATTATATAATCCTGCCAGCAGGTCATAAGCTTCGGCCGATGAGCCTGGCGATGCAACCAGTTTTTCAAGTATAGCTATAGCCTCATCGGCTTTCCCCATCCCGCTTAATGTGGCCGATAATTCATACTGCGCCCGTGCATTTTCGGGGTCAAGTTTTAATGCTTCCCGGTATTTGGCAACAGCTTCGGTATTTTTGTCGCTATCGTGCAGATCGCCCGCCTGCATGATCAGGTTTTTAACTACAGCAGTATTTTGCCCAACAGCGGTTATTGATAATAATACCGGTATAATGAATAAATAGCGAAGAGCCGTTCTCATATTCCTAAAGGTAATAGTTAACGAGCCAATAAATGTATGATCCTTTATTGAATAGTAATTTTACGGATAACGTTGTTCCCAAAATCGGCTACATACAAATTACCCGCCGCGTCAATAGTTATTCCCTGCGGACTGTTAAAACGTGCGGCACTACCCGCGCCATTAACATACCCGGCATTTTTTAAGCTGCCGGCTATAGTATATAAACCATTGTTTGGTGTTATTTCAATAACCCGCCCGGTTTGATCGGCAACAAATACATTTCCCGCACCATCTAATACCAATCCCGTTGGTTCGCCAACCACTTCGGTTTGTACAGGGCTGCCGGCTAAAGTTGTGGCAACACCATCGGCAGGGGTTACTACCCGTATAGCATTGTTTTTCAAATCGGCAATGTAAAGTTTAGTGCCTGCCGCGTTTATAGCAATTGCAATCGGGTAGTTGAATTTTGCCAAAGCGCCCGTATTATCGGTATAACCCAGGCCGGGAGATCCCGGGTAGCCGGCAACAGAAGTAACTGTACCGTCAGGTGTAATTTTACGGATCGTATTATTTCCTCTGTCTGCCACATACACATTACCCGCCCCATCAACAGCAACACCTTGCGGCCCGTTAAACATGGCCACACTGGCAACGCCATCCAGGTAACCTGCGGTTCCTGTACCTGCAAAGGTACTAACTACGCCAGCCGGTGTAATTTTACGGATAACGTTGTTCCCCATATCGGCAACATAAGCGTTACCTGCTGCATCAAAGCCCATACCCTTTGGCCCATAAAAGGTAGCCGAAGATAAAGGACCGTTAGCATAACCTAAAGCGGGATTGGTTAAACTACCAACCACACCTGCCGTGGTCATGGTGCGTATTAAATTATTAAAGGTATCGCCAATATATATATTACCCGCAACCGGGTTAAATGCAATAGTTGAAGGGCCGTCAAACATCGCCGCCGCACCTGTTCCGTTTGCAAAACCATTAGCAGTATTGCCGGCAATGGTACTAACCGTAATTGTTGGAGCAACTGCAGTACTGCGTGTGGTAAATTTTACTACGCTGCCGTAGCCGGTGCCTGCACTGTTTGTTGCGTAAGCGCGTACATAATAAGTTGTATTGGCAGTTAGGCCGGTAAGGCTGCTCGACCAAACTTTGGTGGTTGCAGCGTCAACTGTTTTTGAGTCGGCTGTAGTTGGGGTTTGATTGGTTGAACTCCAACAAACGCCGAAAGCGGTAGGTGTATCATCGCCGGGAAAAGTTATTGCGCCACCACTTTTTGCGGTAGTTTGGGTGACATCGGTTGCTGTGTTTAAGGTTACCACCAGTGGCGATTGATATATAACAGTAGTGCCATCGCCTTTTTTACAACCACTAACGGTAATGATGGTTAGTAATGTTGTTAAACAAAGGATGCCTGATAAAAACTTCTTCATGCGTATATTATGTTTTGGTGCCCCGATAGCTAACGGACGCGGCTGCAAAGATAACGTTATTTGTGTTGGTCAATTAAACTAATTAAAGCAAAATGGTATATGCAATAATTTTTTAAATATATTATTTCCGAAACAAATTTATAACTGAATAACAGTTTCAATAGCTGGTTTTAACAATTATTAACATAATTTATGGGTAAAACCAGTATGCATGTTTATTGTTGTAATGCTATAGCCCCAATAAATGAAGATCATAACTTGTTTAGCCGCATTAATAATAGCAATAAACGGTTTTGCCCAACAGCACGTGCCTTTACCCCACGGCATGGTTTACGGGAAAAAACCTGATACCACCGCTATGCTTCCGGCCTACAGGATTGAAGCTTTTATGGGGAAACAGGTGCGTACCAGCACTACCATAAGAGGCAGGATTTTAAAAGTAACCCGGCCAAAAGGCGGCTGGTTTGATATTGATGCCGGCAAGGGGAAAGTAATAAAGGCTCATTTTAAAAACTATGCCATAATGCTTCCTGCCGATTTAAAGGGACGGATAGTTATTATAGAAGGTGTTGCACAAAAACAATTTATTGCCGATGATATGCAGCACCTGGCCGGTGATACTGTAGTTGGTAAAAAGCAACATTTTGTAAATGCCAACCCCGGGCAACGTTTAATATTTGAAGTAAAGGGATTGATGGTGGATAAATGAGTTTGCAGATGGCAGTTTGCAGCAAATATTCTTAAATAAAAAAGGCGAAAGTATAACCTTCCGCCTTTATGCTTTTACCTTTCAGCTTATTACTTGCTCAGGTACATTGATTTTTCTTTATACAGGTGCCTGAAGTAAGGGTCTTCCAGGTTTGGAATAAAGCGGATAGCTTCCCCGGTTGATTTCATTTCAGGGCCCAGCTGTTTCTCTACTTCCGGGAACTTATCGAAAGAAAAAACCGGTTCTTTTATAGCGTAACCTTTGGGCTTACGTACAATATTAAAATCTTTAAGTTTGTTTACGCCCAGCATGATCTTGGCAGCTATATTGATGTATGGAACATCATACGCTTTAGCGATGAACGGAACTGTACGCGATGCGCGTGGATTGGCCTCAATTACATATACCCGCTCATCTTTAATAGCGAACTGTATGTTTAATAAACCACGCACGTTTAATGCCTTGGCTATTTTTACCGAGTACTCTTCCATTTGACGGATCACATTGTCAGACAGATCGAACGGTGGTAACACTGCATACGAATCTCCGGAGTGAATACCCGCAGGCTCAATATGCTCCATTAAGCCAACTATATGCACATCATCGCCATCGCTTATTGAATCTGATTCGGCTTCGGATGCACGGTCAAGGAAATGGTCAATTAAAACACGGTTGCCCGGTAAATTTTTCAACAGGCTAACTACCGCTTTTTCCAGGTCCTCGTCATTAATAACAATGCTCATACCCTGTCCGCCTAATACATAGCTTGGACGAACTAATACAGGATAGCCCACATGATGCGCAACCTCTAAAGCTTCTTCGGCACTTTCGGCAACCCCATATTTTGGATAAGGGATATCCAGTTCCTTCAACAGGTCCGAGAAACGGCCCCTGTCTTCGGCTATATCCATATCATTAAATGAAGTGCCAATAATCCGAATACCGTGCTGGTGCATTTTTTCGGCCATTTTAAGCGCCGTTTGTCCGCCTAATTGCACTATTACGCCATAAGGTTTTTCCAGTTCTATGATCTCGCGCACATGTTCCCAAAATACCGGCTCAAAGTATAGCTTATCGGCCATGTTAAAGTCGGTTGATACCGTTTCGGGGTTACAGTTAACCATAATGGCCTCAAACCCGGCCTCTTTAGCGGCCAATAATCCGTGTACACAGCTATAATCAAACTCAATACCCTGGCCAATACGGTTAGGGCCCGAGCCTAATACAATTATTTTTTTTCTGTCAGATGATATCGACTCATTCTCGCCTTCGTAGGTAGAGTAGTAATAAGGCGTTTTTGCCGGGAACTCCGCGGCGCAGGTATCAACCATTTTGTAAACGCGGTTAATCCCTAATGCCTTGCGGCGCTGGTAAACATCTTCCTCGGTTACGTTAGTTAATATATAAGCTATCTGCGCATCCGAGAAACCTTTTTGCTTCAGGTTATAAAAGAAATCTTCAGGTATATTGGTCAGGTTATAACGGCGAAGTTCTATTTCCAGGTTAACAATATCCATTATCTGGTTCAGGAACCAGCGGTCTATCTTAGTTGCTTTGCGTACCGATTCAATAGGTACCCCCAAACTCAACGCGTCATAAATATGGAACAGCCTGTCCCAGCTTGGATGCTCCAGGCTGTGCATGATCTCGTCCAGGTTGCGGCTTTGCCTGCCATCGGCACCCAATCCGGCACGGCCTATCTCTAAACTCTGACAAGCTTTTTGCAATGCCTCAATAAAACTGCGGCCAATACCCATCACCTCGCCTACTGATTTCATTTGCAGGCCAAGTTCGCGGTTGGCGCCCTTAAATTTATCAAAGTTCCAGCGTGGTATTTTAACAATCACATAATCCAGAGTTGGCTCAAAATAAGCCGAAGTGGTTTTGGTGATCTGGTTTTCTATTTCATCTAAATTATAACCAATGGCCAGTTTTGCGGCAATTTTAGCAATTGGATACCCCGTTGCTTTTGACGCCAATGCTGATGAACGCGAAACACGCGGGTTGATCTCGATAGCGATAATGGAATCATCCGCCGGGTTAACCGAGAATTGCACATTACATCCCCCTGCAAAATTACCAATGGCGCGCATCATTTTAATAGCCTGGTTACGCATTTGCTGGTAGCAGCGGTCGCTCAGGGTCATGGCTGGCGCCACCGTTATCGAGTCGCCGGTATGTATACCCATCGGGTCAAAATTCTCGATGGAGCAAATAATAATTACGTTATCATTATTATCCCTTAACAGTTCCAGTTCGTATTCTTTCCAGCCCAAAACCGCTTGCTCCACCAATACCTCGTGAGTAGGCGACGCTTGCAGGCCACGGCTTAAAGCAGCATCAAAATCTTCTTTTTTATGTACAAAGCCGGCACCTTTACCACCCAGGGTATAACTTGGGCGTATTACCAGCGGAAATCCGATCTCCTGCGCGGCTTCCTTGCCTTCTAAAAACGAGTTGGCAATTTTTGAAGTAGCCACCCCAACGCCAATATCTACCATTAACTGGCGGAAGGCTTCGCGGTTCTCTGTTTTTTCGATAGCCGCTAAGTCAACACCTACTATCCTGGTATTGTATTTTTCCCATATCCCGCGTTCGGCGCAGGCAATACAAAGGTTCAACGCGGTTTGGCCGCCCATAGTGGGCAATACGGCATCAATTTGTTGTTCCTGTAATATTTTTTCAATGCTTTCGGGCTCAAGTGGTAACAAGTAGATCTTATCAGCAATAACATTATCCGTCATAATAGTAGCCGGATTGCTGTTGATAATGGTTACCGAAATGCCTTCGTCTTTTAATGAAAGCGCGGCTTGCGAACCGGCGTAATCAAACTCGCAGGCCTGGCCAATAATAATAGGGCCGGAGCCAATGATCAGGATGGATTTAATGGAGGTATCTTTGGGCATAGTTTTGTTGGGTTATGGTTCATGGTTTATGGTTCATGGTCGGAAATTTTGTTGCCAAACACTATGAACTATCAACCATCAGCTATGAACTATAATCTATGCGCTGAAAGCGAAAATCCCGACTTCAGCGTCGGGATGCAAAGATAGAAAAATTGAACTATTTGAGGCTTATATTTTCACTTTAATGCAAAGTTTAATTGTACACACATTTTTATATATTTTTCGTTATACTTACTCATCTATTTGAAACATCAATTTTAGCGGGGCATTATGGCAAAGCGATACTTATTTATTCCCATTTGTTTATTATGGATCATGGCCGGGTGCGGCATGGTGCAGTCTATTGTTAAATCAACCCTGCCTTACACAACCACTTTAACCATTCCTGTATCTTCCCAACCGGGAACCACCTATTCGGCTATAAGCAGAGCTACCAGCTTTGATCAAAATTTTTCAATAAACGGTAAAAACAACCGGCACATAAGCGAGGTTAGCATAACATCAGCCAAACTGGAGGCAACTGAGCCTGCCGACTATAACCTGGGTAATCTGGCCATGGTTAAAATATATGTTTCAAAAAACGATGGAAAGAACGAGATCCTGGTAGCATCGCGTACCGATATCTCGTCTACTACCGGCAATTTTTTAATGCTGGATGTTGATAACACCCGTTTTTTAGATCAGCTTGTACGTGAACGAGATATACGCATACGCATGGCCTACCAGGTACGGCAAAAAGCAAGTACTGATATAAATTTGCAGTTGGTTTTAGCTATAAACGCCTATCCGGCTGGTAATTAATTATGGATGCCCTAAAGAAAAACTGACAGGTATTGTAAATTTAGCCCGCGCAACTTCTCCGTATTGCACACCGGGGATCCACGGAGGCGAGTTCTCAATAGCCCGTACAGCTTCTGCATCAATGGCAGGGCTTACCCCGCGCATTACTTCAACATCTGTTACTTTTCCATTTTTTTCAACAGTAAAAGTTACAATTACCTTGCCCTGTATGCTGCTTCTTCTGTCGGCTTCGGGATACTTAATCGTCTTGGCAAGATAGCCATTGAAGGCTTGAACACCCCTCGGAAATGCAGGAGGAGTTTCTGCTACAGTATATTTTGTTATCTCACCCTTTTTATTCGTACGGGTGCCCGAAACAAATTTTCCGGCATTATAAATTTCTACACGGGTAGAAGTGCTGTCCTGGAACTTCCATTCACCATCTCTTTTACCATCTTTTATATTGCCTTCTTCATTTATTTCTTTAAAAGACGGATCATACCCTTTATAATGCCCGTTTCTATCGGTCACTAATGCCGTGCCTAACGAATCATAACTACCGGTTATTAAAAATTCCCTCATAACAGGTATGGTTATATTCCCGGTATAATTTTTAACCACATAAGGCTTGCCATTAGGAAAAAACTCGTACTGCTCGCCCAACAATAAGCCGTCTTTATAGTTATTTACGGCTTTTCTGGTGCCATTCTCATAACTGCTTATTACAATCCCTTCAAATTTAGGGGGATCATCCACGGTTGATTTTCCGGCCAGTTTACGTTTACCACTTTTGTAAAACTCAGTTATGGTATACATATCGCCATCAGTGGTGGGTTGGGTTATTACCCTAACAAAGTCGGCGCTATCTTTTGAGCTTACATAGCGGCCGTCATTTGTTAAAAAATACGCGTTAGGGCGCTGTTGCGCAAGGCAAGCGGCAGCAACAGTTAAGAAAAGCAAGGTGAATAAAGGTTTCATTTTGGCTTAGATTTTAAAGCCAAATTACTTAATTAATTTATTATTTACATCCGGGAAAACAGAAAGTGGCTCATAGTTGCGGGCCTCGTCCATTTCCATATATGCGTATGACATGATGATAATAATATCGCCCACCTGCACCAGCCGGGCGGCCGCGCCGTTAAGGCATACCATGCCGCTGCCACGGGCACCTTTTATAACATAGGTTTCAAAACGCTCGCCGTTATTATTGTTTACAACCTGCACCTTTTCGTTTGCAATTATGTTTGCCTCGTCCATCAAATCCTCATCAATAGTAATGCTGCCCACGTAATTAAGCTCGGCCTGGGTTACACGCGCCCTATGAATTTTGGATTTTAATACCTCAATAATCATGATGCAAAGTTAGTGTTTTAGTTAATTGGTGATTGCTTAATTGGTGATTAGTTGACAATAGGATGAGGAATTGTTTTATTAGCGTATAATTATATTATCAATAAGCCGTGTATTGCCCACCCTGGCAGCAACAAGAGCAATTATCATTTTTGAGTTTTCATCAGCCGGGAGCAATGTGGCGCCATCGGCTATTTCAAAATAATCCAGTTCTGTGCCGGGTTGGCTGCTAATGGTTTTTGCTGCCTGTTGCTTTAACGCGGCAATGTTATTTATATCAAAACTATTTTTAACTCCGAACAACGTTTTTGACAGCACAAGCGCGTGCTGCCTGTCGGTTGCCGTTAAATGAACATTCCTTGAACTCATAGCCAGGCCATCGTCTTCGCGCTCAATAGGGCACATTACCAGTTTAACAGGCATGCCCAGTATTTCAACCATCCGTTTAATGATCAAAAACTGCTGGTAATCTTTCTGCCCAAAAAAAGCGGCATCGGGGTTTATCAAACTAAAAAATTTATAAACCACCTGTGTTACTCCCTGGTAATGTCCCGGCCTGTACTTGCCTTCCAGCAAACCCTCCAACGGGCCAATGTTTAAATGCCAATGCTCATTGTTGTCATAAATTTCATTTACAGGGGGTGCAAAAAGCGCGTCGCAGTTAATCGCTTCCAGTTTTTCTATATCCTGCTGTATAGGGCGGGGGTATTTTTCAAGGTCACTGGGGTCATTAAACTGCGTGGGGTTTACAAAAATACTGCAAATTACTATGTCGCATTGTTGCTGTGCCTGTTGTATTAATGACAGATGCCCCGCATGCAAAGCGCCCATTGTAGGCACCAACCCAATACGTATACCTTTTGCCCGTGCTAATGATAAATATTGCTGTAATTGCGTTTTAGTAGTAAAATTTTCCAATTCCGGATGCTTACAAAAAGAGGGCGAAGTTGCACATTTGATTAAATATTACCAAAACTACTTGCATAATTCGTTGCCAGTTCATATAATAATGCTTATATTTGCAAACCCAATTTTTTTGGGTTCTTATACATACACTTTTTAATATTGATTTGGAGATGGGTAAATCTAAGCTTTTGTTTATAACTCATGAAATGTCACCTTTCCTTGATCTAACAAAAATTTCTGAAATTACGCGCCAGCTTCCGCAGGCAATGCAGGAAAAAGGTTACGAAATTCGTATCCTTATGCCACGTTTTGGAAATATTAACGAGCGCAGGAACAGGCTTCATGAAGTAATACGTTTGTCGGGGATGAATATCATTATTAATGATAACGATAATCCGCTGATCATTAAAGTTGCCTCAATACCGGCAGCAAGAATGCAGGTTTATTTTTTAGATAACGAGGAGTATTTTCAACGCAAGCATGTATTTGAGGATAAAGACGGAAAGTTTTATGCCGATAATGATGAGCGTATGATATTCTTTTGTAAAGGCGCGTTAGAAACGGTTAAAAAATTAGGATGGGCGCCTGATATTATTCACTGCCACGGCTGGATGAGCGCGCTGGTGCCTGCATATTTAAAAACTACTTATAAAGATGACCCGACCTTTAAAAATTCAAAGGTGGTTTATTCTATTTACGAGGATGACTCAAAAGGTACTATGGCCCCTGATTTTGCACGCAAAGCAGTAATGGGCAATATGACCGAAAAACATACCGAGGCATATAAACCTGGCACCAGCGCTGCTTTATATGAAGGTGCCATTCAATATAGCGACGCCCTGATTTTGGCCAGCGAGAATATTGAAGAAGATGTGTTAAATAATGTTAAAAACAGCAATAAATCGGTTTTAGAGTTCAATTCTACTTCTGATTTCGAAAATTATTACAATTTTTACGACGAAATTGTCAATGAAGAATTGGCACACGTTGTATAAGCTTTGAGATCATTATATATGAAATTTTTTAGATTAGACTTATTAACGCTGTTGATAAGTCTTTTTATTTTAGGCAGCTGTAAAAACCAGGATACCATTGGCTTGGGTGTAAATACATCAAACCAGCTTAATGGCAGCCTGATAGATACATCTACCGTTATAATTAATACCGTACCCGAGGATAGCGTTGTAACGAGTAATACAAACAAAATACCTTTAGCTTATTTTAAGGACCCGATTTTTGGAACAAGCGAGGCCAATGTAGCTGTAGATCTTAATTTGCCTTTAAACGCCGCCTATACGGTACCCGCGGGTACAATAACCATTGATTCGGCCCTGCTGGTATTAAAATATACCCGTGGCTTTTACGGCGACTCAATAGCATCACGCTATAAGGTTAATGTATACCAGTTAAATGAACGGGTAAATGGCGCAAGCTATTATAACACTAAAAAATGGAACTACAATAGTGCTAACTTACTGGGCACCCGATCGTTTTTTGCTAAAACTTATGATAGTATTAAAATAAATGCCCTTGTACCGGGGGCAAAAGATAGTCTTAAAAAAGTTGGACCTCAACTTAGGGTGCCTATTAACCCTAATTTTATCAACTCTATTCTTTTTAATGCGGGCGCATCGCAATTGTCATCAAACCTTATATTTAAAAACAATGTAAAGGGCTTATATATAACGCTTGATAAAAGCGCAACTACAGGTGCCGGCGGTATATTTATGTTGGCCCCGGATTCATTGGCACATATAGATGTTTATTACAGGGCGGTTAACGGCAGCACAATTGATACCGGTATGGTAACGATGTCCAGTATTAACCACGCTGCCGAAATTAAACACACGTACTCTACTGCCGTTCAAACAGAATTAAACAATAAAACCACATCAGGCAAGGTGGTTTATTTACAGGGATTAGCCGGGTTAAGGGCGAAAATAAGTTTCCCATATTTAAAAAATATCATTAAAACCATAGGCTCGGATATTGTATTAAACCGTGCCGAATTGATCCTGACCCCTAACCCGGGTTCGGAAATACCCTTTGCCCCTATTCCACAAATAAGCATGTACCGGTATGACCTGGCACACCAGCGCGCATTAGTGCAGGACGCGTCGGCATCAGACCCGCGTACTACCGGCTATAGTGGTTTTGGAGGGTTTTATTCGAGCAAAACTAAAGACTATCACTTTACGATAACCGCGTACATTGAAGATCTGATAAGGGGCCGGGCTACGGATTATGGAACATTTATAGGCCCCGTTGACATTGATGACACGTCGCTTTCTTTTGATGCAACGCCTAAAACGGGTGCCAGAACAATTGCCATCGGCAGCGACCCGGCATCACCTTACAGGGTGAAGTTAAATATTATTTATACTAAGTTGGCTAAGTAATATCACTAAGCTATTTCGATTTTTTTTTTGTTAATTAGCAGTTATTAATCCGAGCATGGTTAATAACTGTTTTAATTTGTTTTTATGTGTGGAATAGTAGGTTATATTGGTCACAGAGACGCTTATCCAATAATAATTAAGGGGTTGCACCGCCTGGAGTATCGCGGTTACGACAGCGCCGGTGTTTCTTTATTTAATAAAGAATTAAAAGTTTATAAAAAGGCCGGGAAAGTAAGTGACCTGGAAGACTTTGTTAAAGGACTGGATCTAAGCAGTAATATTGCCATGGGCCATACCCGCTGGGCCACTCACGGTGCGCCAAGCGACCGCAACTCTCACCCCCACTCATCGGGCGATCGCAGGCTTACCATTATACATAATGGTATTATTGAAAACTATGCGGTTATAAAGGAAACATTATTAGCCAAGGGCCATGTTTTTAAAAGCGATACTGATACCGAGGTATTAATTCATTTGGTTGAGGATATTGAGAAAGAAGCCGGTATTGACCTGCGCGAAGCCGTGAGAATTGCGTTGAATAAAGTTATTGGCGCATATGCCATAGTAATAATGAGCGCCGATGAACCCGGCTTGCTGATAGCAGCCCGCAAAGGGAGCCCAATGGTTATTGGGGTTGGGGAAGACGAATATTTTATAGCATCAGATGCTACGCCGATTGTTGAGTATACCAAAAACGTTATTTATTTAAATGATAATGAAATAGCCTATGTTGAGCGCGACAACCTGCTGATTAAAAATATTGATAACACCATTCAAATACCATATATACAGGAGTTGGACCTGAAGTTAGAGATGCTGGAAAAAGGCGGATACGATCACTTCATGATGAAAGAGATATATGAGCAGCCCAGATCAATACGCGATTGTTTAAGAGGCAGAATATATCCGCAGGAGGGTAAGGTGCAGTTGGGCGGTGTTAAAGAATATGTAGAAAAGTTAAAGAACGTTGACCGCATAATAATTATAGCCTGCGGTACCTCATGGCACGCCGGTTTGGTTGGCGAATACCTGATAGAAGAATACGCCCGTGTATCGGTTGAAGTGGAATATGCTTCCGAATTTAGGTACCGTAACCCTATAATATCTGAACGTGACCTGGTGATAGCCATATCTCAATCAGGCGAAACAGCCGATACCATGGCCGCGATAGAGCTGGCTAAAGAAAAAGGCGCTACCATTTTTGGTATTTGTAACGTTGTGGGGGCTTCAATACCGCGTACAACGCATGCCGGAGTTTATACCCACGCGGGCCCCGAAATTGGCGTGGCCTCAACCAAAGCGTTTACCGCACAGGTTACAGTATTAACCTTATTATCATTTTATATAGCACAGCAAAGGGGGATGATAACCCAAAGCAAACTGGTTGAATATTTGACCGAACTTGATGCTATCCCTGACCTGGTAGAACGTGCATTAAAATCAAATGATCATATTAAGGATATTGCCACAACGTTTTTAGAAACTAACAATTGTTTGTTCCTGGGTCGCGGCAGTTCGTTCCCGGTTGCGCTTGAAGGAGCATTAAAGTTAAAGGAAATATCATATATACATGCCGAAGGCTATCCTGCTGCCGAAATGAAACACGGGCCAATTGCGCTAATTGATGAAAATATGCCGGTAGTATTTATAGCTACCAAAAACTCTTCATACGAAAAAGTTATCAGCAATATACAAGAGGTAAAGGCCCGTAAAGGGCGGGTTATTGCTATTGTAACCGAAGGTGATGTGGATGTTAAAGAAATGGCTGATTATGTAATTGAAATACCCCAAACACATGAAGCGTTTGTGCCGCTTGTAGCTACCATACCCTTACAGTTATTAGCTTACCATACCGCGGTAATGCGTGGCTGCAATGTAGATCAGCCGCGAAACCTTGCCAAATCTGTTACGGTAGAGTAATAAATAAGCATATAAAAATTTAGGCCGGTAGTTAAATTACCGGCCTTTTTTCGTTTTTAATACTTGGCGATAGATAAAAACAATTATTTAAATATATTTGAATAGATTTAATCTATATGACCATAGTTCAACTTGAATATATCGTAGCCGTTGATACGTACCGCAGTTTTGTGGCAGCGGCCGAAAAGTGTTTTGTAACGCAGCCTACGCTAAGCATGCAGGTGCAAAAGCTGGAGGATACCCTGGGGGTGAAGATATTTGATCGTAGTAAGCAACCGGTTGTGCCAACCGAAATAGGTATTGATATTATAGCCCAGGCGCGACTGTTGTTGGCCGAAAGTGAAAAGATAAAAGAAATAATTACCGACAGGCAAAAGGAATTATCGGGCGAATTAAAGGTGGGGATCATCCCAACCATATCGCCGTATATTTTGCCTAAAATATTAAATGGCTTTGTGCAAAAGTATCCGCAGGTTAAGCTGATAATTTGGGAGCAAACTACTGAAAATATAATACAGCAATTAAAGTTAGGCACAATAGATTGCGGCATCCTGTCAACCCCGTTACATGAAAGCAGCTTGGTGGAGATACCCGTATTTTATGAAAATTTTGTAGCCTACGCCTCAAAAACCAGCAAGTTGTATAAAAAGAAAAGCATCAGCCCGGATGATATTGACATGGAAGAAATTTGGGTGCTAAACGAGGGGCACTGCATGCGCGAACAGGTTTTAAATATTTGCCAACGGCGCAAAGCCACCCAGGGATTTAAGCATTTTGAATACAATACCGGCAGCGTTGAAACTTTAAAACGCATGGTTGATCAAAATAATGGGGCCACCATTTTACCCGAACTGGAACTTGCCGACCTTAACGATAAACAACTGAACCGGGTGCGCTATTTCAAATCGCCCGAACCGGCGCGCGAAGTAAGTATAGTTATTCAGAAAAACTACTTAAAGCGCCGCATGATAGACGCGCTCAAATCAGAAATACAGGAGCTGGTGCCTAAGCGCATGCGCAGTAAAAAGAAAAAGGAAGTGATGGCTTTCCAGCACAGTGGGATCCGAAGCTTGGAATTCACGTGACTTGAAGTCGCGGC